>LNAP01003991.1_pt1 | contig 13883 bp, 10 predicted proteins | sample 602601 | NCBI WGS metagenome assembly LNAP01 (sample SAMN02440304, study PRJNA202911) | soil metagenome | biome: Subtropical and temperate rainforests or woodlands; isolation source: soil samples (1 kg each in a 20% v/v slurry with milli Q water) were... ...
GAGTTTCTGACCTAGCATCTTTCTAAGTTCATGTGCTTTACAGAAATCTTTGACGGCATCTGTCCCGTACTCTTTAGCAATATTAATATCAGCCCCTTTTTCTATCAAAAATTCAACGACCTCTATACACCCCCTTTGAGAAGCCCATGTAAGAGGTCCCTCATTGTTGGCATGGATATCAGCATTATGGGCAACTAAGTATGCAACAACCTCCAAGTGCCCTCGACCACATGCACTTATAAGGGCGATATCGTTAATAGCATGCACATCGGCACCATGTTCAACAAGAAACTTAACCACTTCAAGATGCCCGTTATTAGCAGCACTCCTAAGAGCTCCTTCATCGTCGGCATGAAGATCCGCACCTCGTTCAACAAGAAACTTAACCACTTCAAGATGCCCTTTTTCAGCAGCCCAAAAAAGAGCACATTCATCCCCAGCATGAAGATCCGCACCTCGTTCAACAAGAAACTTAACAACTTCTAGGTGTCCTTTTTCAGCAGCCCATCGAAGAGCTAAGTCATCTTCAGCATGGATATCAGCCCCCTGCTCAACCAGACACTTAACTACTTCGAGCTGTCCATTGGAGGCAGCCAATTGGAGAGCGTCATCATTGTTGGCATGAATATCAGCCCCTTGTTCAACGAAAACTTCGACAATATCTAAGTGTCCATTTTTAGCAGCATATCTGAGAGCAAGATCAGAATGAATATCTGCACCTTTCTCAACCAGTTGCTTCACCTGGCGAAAATTACCTTCCTCTACTGCCTCGATTAACTGCTTATTCAACTGATTCATAAAAATCTCCTTCTATATACATTACATATAACCGAGATTTCAATAAAAGCAATAGCACATAGGCAATAAAAAAGCCCTCACGAGGAGGGCATATTCATATCTTCAATCTTGCTGATTTCGGCTTTGTTGGGGTGGATTGCTGTATCTTGGCATCGAGCATTTGTTTTAATTCGAAGACTTTACAGAACTCTTTGACGGAATCCGTACCCCATTTTTTGGCAGATTCAATTGGAGCACCGTGCTCAAGCAAAAGTTCGACCACATCTATATGTCCGTTGCCAGCAGCCTTCTTAAGAGCCCTATTATCTGAGGCATGGATATTGGCACTCTTTTCTACAAGATACCTGACAACTTTCAGATGCCCATTTTCAGCAGCCTCCTTAAGAGTGTCGCCTCTAGGACCACTAGCATGAATATCAGCACCCTTATCTATTAGAAATTTAACCACTTCCAATTGCCCGTTGCCAGCAGCCCATCTCAAAATACAATCTCTATGGAAATGAATATCGGCACCTGCAGAGACTAGAAACTCAACCACTTCTAAGTGCCCATTTCCTGAGGCCATTAGGAGAGCTCTATCCCTACGGTCTTCAAGGTCGCTACGAGTATTGATGTGAGCGCCTTGGGAAGCTAAATACTTGACCACTTCCAAGCGGCCATTTTCAGCGGCTACTACGAAAGGTTTCCCATCATCGACATGAATATCAGCCCCTTGCTGAACCAGACTCCTAATTTCCGGTAGATCCCCTACCGTTGCTGCCTCGATTAGTTTCTTATCTAACTCATTCTTAAACATAATATTTCCCCATATTTATCTACTACTTATAGAGGAAATTTCATAAAAGGCAAGAGGCTCAGGTTGGTATGGCAACGAATAAGATGGAAGGTGTTCTCCCTTCTAAGCACTCAATCGCCGTGTGGCTCTTTTTGAAGGTGTGCCTGTCGGCTTTGTCCTACGGACTATGAGCTGCGCTTAGATGGGAAAAACTGAGCAAAGTGCTATGACCTGGCTGGACCCGTAGGGAGCTCCGCAGGAGGTTGCTCTAAAGAAGAGCCACACGGCGATTGAGTGATACAGAGCGAAGAAAAAGCCTTCATCTCTGAAGGCTCTTAGTAGTTCTACAAATCAGTTGTAGCTTGGGTCTTTGAAAGCTCTTAGCAACTCTGTCCATCCTCCACCATCCATCAGATATCGCTTCTGGACCACCCTTGCTGCAGAGTCACCGCCTTTGTCCTTCAACCCACTGTCAGCACCCTTATTTATAAGATATCGGGAAAGTACAGCAAGAGGTCTCACTCGCTTGTTATTGGCGTAGGCAGTGCTGTAACGAGCAATAATTTGGTTAAGGATAGTATTCCCTAATCTGTCTTTGGAATTCAAGTTCACCTTACCACTGTTCACTATCATAGTGATGATGGCAATCTCGCTATTTAGCTTATGGATATCTCGAAAGTTAGACCTGTCGACATACCCAACCGCTCTCACATAACCATAATAGTGAAATGCAGATCTGGCATTTTCTTCATAGGAAACTTGCCCCTTCATTAATGATTCCACGGTGAGTTCTGGCAACTCTAATGTCTTCGTGCGGCTTTCCGTGCTGTCTTCAATGTTTAACTTCATAGACTCAATCTTAGAGTTATAGGCAATCGCAGAGTCCACAAATTTTTCAGAAAGCACTTTGAAGTGGAGTGGCCAAAATTCGCTTGCCTCCCCCTTTTCTTTGTAGGGATGAGCGAGGTATTTTTCCAATGCATCCTTTCTTATTGCCAATGGCACATTTGTATTCATGAAGACACCAGGAAGCTGATAGTAGTCATTCTCAGGTGTCTTAGACAACAAGAAACGATAGATCTCTTCTCTTTTGTACTCTTCGGCTCTGAAACTGTCGTATAGGGCTGCCCTACTTTTGTCACCGTCCTGCACGGCTGGATTGAAGTAATCAAATTCATCAGGACTTGATTCTCTATCTAAACTTGAGGAGGCGGTAAGCAAAGAAGTTTGTGCACATGGGGTGTTCGTATTAAGTTCAGTCGCCACAAGATACTTAACAAGCTCAATACTGCACTCATCGGTTTTGGAATTCAATGGAACTCCTGCACTTAATAAATACTTGACGCGCTCGAAGTCTCCATCCTTTATGGCGTTGTGAAGCATCATTCTTGCTTCTGCCGCTGAAATAGAGAGTTCACCTACTACGATACTCTCAGACGATCCCTCCACTTGGGATCGGTGAATATGGTCCCTCGCAAGCAACACAATAAGGGCAGCCACCAACGCCGATCCAACGACACAAACAAATCGATTCACCTTATTCTTATTCATATTTTCTCCTAGTTGTTCTTCTAGTTATAAGAGAAGATTCATAAAAAGCAAGAGATAGAAGACAAGCGGCGGACAATGGCGACAAAAGAAAAGCCCTCACTAGGAGGGCTCTTGGCGGTTCATATAATCAGTTGTAATTGAGATCAGTGTAAGCCTTGGATAACTCACCCCATCCTCCCCCGTTTTGCAATGAGTTTTTCTGAGCAATCATAAAGGCAGTATCGCCATCTTTATTTAACAACTTATCATTGACACCCTTGTTCAATAGATAGCGAGTAACCACGGCAAGCGGTCTTGCACGGTTGGAGTAGTCAAAGCTTAAGTGGTGAAGGAAAGAATTTCCTAACTGATCTTGCGCATTCAAGTTCACTTTCTCACTTTCAACAATTGTGTGAATTAAAGCGACCTCACTGTTTATTTCGTGCATTGGACGAAAATCATCCTGAGCAACAAACCTAAGACCTAATCCAGCGCCGTAATACCATAGAGCAGAGTTTGTACTTTCTTCATAGGAAACTCGCCCTTCCATCATTGAGGCCACGGTAAGCTCAGGTAAATCTAGCTTTAATAGCTCGGGCTTGAACTGGCTTTCTGTCTTTATCATTCCCAACTTAGATTCGCGGGCTGTTTCGTAGGCACTGGCATAGTTCACTAACCTTCCAGTAAGAACATAGAAGTATGAGAACCAAGGATTGGTGTGATATGAAACTAGAGACATGTACTGCTTGTTGGTAGGATAATTCTCTAGAAAGAAGTCCATCGCCTCCCCCTTAGCTTTGTAGAAAGGTTGAGTCTTCTCATTTATCGCCACTTTAGGATGAGCAATGTATTTTTCCAATGCATCCTTTCTTATTGAAAGTGGAACACGCGAGTTAAGGAAGACGACTGGCAGTTGGTAGTAGTCCTTCTCAGGGGTCTTTGATAGCAAGAATCGGTAGATATCCTCTCTGGCTTTCTCCTGTGACTTCAAAGCATCGTATTGAGATTCTCGTACCTTATCCCCCTCACGCAATGCAGGATTGAAATAACCAAACTCCTCTGGGCTTATTTCTCGATCTAATTTGGATGCCGCTGCCAATAAGAATGTTTTTGAGCAAGAGGTTGTCAATTCGACCCTCTTATATGGACTATAACGCCCTAACAACTGGCGGGCTTCAGGCATAGTTAAAGGCATCTTCTCGTTGTGAGTAAGAAAGGTGCCTTCAGTGCCGTCATAGTTCACATAGCAAAGAGCATCATCACTGAATTCTAGCGATACACCAGAATCCACGAGATATTTAACTCTGTCGAAGTCTCCCGCCATCGTCGCATTCATGAGCATCTTGTCTGCCTGATCAGCAAGAATTGGTAGGTTGTCCACGGAGATGTATTTGTCGCTCACCACACTCTTTAGAGCATTGCCGCTTTGCTGCACCACAGGCTCGGGAGCCATAGTAGGAGCTGGATTCCCTATCTGGGTCACTACAGGAGCAACTGCAGGGTCACGGGCTTGTGGTTGCGGAACGATGGCTACAGGTACAGGTTGCTTCTGTCTTTCCTCCAATTTCTCGGCAATCTTCTCCTTGCCATACTCAACACCTTTTTCAACAAGCTTCTTGCCTGCTGATTTAGCAGTGTCGACCGCATAGTCTTTCACCGCTTCTTTTGGTGAACTAGTGAAGTTGCTTGCGATTGCGCCTATTACTGCAACTGCAAGCACACCCATCACCAATATTTTTTTCTTATCAGCCCCTTTTGCTGGACTATCGTTTTTATTTTCGTTCATATTTTCTCCTTGTTGTAATTGAACTTATTTTTATCAGTAAAGCTTCACATATCTCATCACATCACCCCAATCCACATATGCGAAGTGCAGCGGCAATAACCAAGGCACATAGACATACCGGAAAAGAAGGATGTAGCCGATAACAAATACCGCACTCATCTTCATGCCGTTCTTTCCACCTTTTCCTGTAACCAAGCGATATACACTCGCAAGAAAGAAACACAGGTAGAAGTAATACAGATAGATAGGGACATAGAATAAAAGCCCCAACATAATCCCTATGATTAAGTTGATGAGCACAGCGAGAGAGTTCCCCATCGCGCCGCCTCGGAACATGTTGCCTAACATCAGTAGACGCCATATGCTCCAAAACCATCTTTGGGGGATGGCGAAATCTACAAAAGATGTGAAAGGCACTTGCTCGTTATTTATCATGCCTTTTAAAGTGGTACGTTCTTCACCCATATATTCTCCTTGTTATTGTTATTGGGGTTGGGTTCATTCATCGAATGAATTTTCCTCTTGGCGCTTCTGCTTATATCTTGCCCTGTTAGCCGCATCCAATAAAACATTGGAAGGTGCAACATTGTCGGTATCAGGAGTGTATGGGGGAAGCTTGGATTCTTTTACTTGCTTACTTCCACCAGATGATTGGGCGACATCTAAAAACGAGCCAATCTTTTCCTCTGAGCCGCCTGCTTTTTGAATGGCAGGAAGAAAGATGTTCTTATAGAGTCTTTCCATTGCCTCAACGACTAAAGGCTCAATAACAGGTCTTCCCTGTTCTTTAGACTTTTGGATATTCTTGTCAGCCTGACGAGCAATGTCTTGCTCTAGTCTGTCTAGCTGAGTATCTATCGCCCTATCTCTTCGTTCTTGATACGATAACTTATCGTCACTCATACAATCTCCTTATAGCTATATGCCTAATATATAACTAGGTATAGTTGATAATTGAAGATTGTCAATAGCACTTGTGAAGAATTGGATTGCAATAGACGAAGAAGCCGGAAATAAAAAAAGAGCCTTTCGGCTCTTTTAACTATCTATTTTGTAAATTCCAATTTTATCTCAGTGGCGCAACCCCTACATGCCCACGTTCTCTCTTTGGGTCGCTTGTTGTTCTCATCTTTATCAACCAGCGAGAACCCCAGAATCTCATCACTTTTCATTCCGCAGTTTAGACAAGAAATCGTAAATCGTATTTGGACTGGTTGCTTGTCATCATCGAAATATTTACTCATGAGAAGGTCTTTTTCGCACAGAACAATTTTTAATAGGCTAATAGAAGCTTATTATTTGTATATCAGATCTTTTGCCACCTTCAACATACCAACACCGCTTGCCACCGAAATAGCAAGAGTGATGAAAGGAACATAGCGCGGCATATCAGGAGCGTTCTCCATGAAGAGTCCACCCGTAGTTACGCCGAAGGTAAACGACACGACAGCAAATGCAGCGAGTGCGAGGAACCGACCCAAGGTTTGTGGGCGCATACCAGGCACAGGGATATTCAAATTAACTACGGGGACAACCTTCATGTTCTTCTCCTTTTATCGGTTACTGTACGATCCTGCAATATTTTGTACAAAATGTCAACTGGTTTTTGATGACAGTTTTTAGATATGTCGGCTGATGTCGTCATCATCTTCTCCCCTCACTCTAATATTTGCCAAGCCTTCTTTGATGAATTCACCAAAGTTCTTGGAAGGTGCAACACCATTCTCTTTTGCCTCTGCTGAATGAATCTTGTATTCACTCTTCGCATTGGCAACCACATCAGTAAAGCTGCCTCTGATTTGACTGGTGGATAAGCCCTTCATCTCAAGATCTTCATACTTGGCTTGGAACATGCCCACAGCGTTTTTGTAGGATTCCCCTGAGTAACCTCCTCCCATCTTCATCGTCGCACTTCCAACACCAGAGCCGAATTTCTGACTCACTGCCGTATGAAGTGTTCTGTTGATGGCATCGCCCACAGAGAGCTCAGGATGCTTCTGCTTGGTGGATTCAATGCGGTCAAGGAAGTCCTGCTCGTTCGCACCAAAGCTGCTGACCGTTCCCACTGCCTCCTGAAGCTGGTTTGCTGTCTTCTCTTCCTGAGCCTTGGCCTGCGCCTGGCTAAAGGATGTTGGGGCTTGAGACTGCGAATCTGACTGCTCAGAGGAAGATCCGCCTGCGGCTTCAGCACCGGCCATGCGGGCAAGCCCACTGATAGAGCGATGAAGACTGCGGCTGTCACCACGGCCGTTTGCACCACCTTGGGAGTTCAGACCAGGTGCACCACGCTTCTTGTCGGCTACGGCTGCTCCTGCAGTGTTCATACTCATCCCAACAGCAGCGAAGTTTCTCTCTGATCCTGCCTCGCTTGCGAAGTGACCAAAGCTCTCGCCTCCACCAATCCATTTCAATAGGGTATCGGGTAAGTCATAGATAAGAGAAAAGCTCTTTCTGATGATTATTAGTGCGAAACACATATAGAGAATGGGAGCAACAATGTATTGCCCTATGATCATCAAGAAGATGCCACTATCCGCCTGATTGACGGCAAACATATCCGCGAAGATGTAATTTAGGAAGGTTCCCATCGTGCTTGTAATGATGATGCCCGATAGCATCCCAAACACCATAAGAACTGGCCGCAATAGGAGGGATAGGATAAGCATGTAGCCAGCTTTCCCACTTCCCACGACATCATGACCTTCAGGGGTTAAGTGAACTACTGCCCACAATGGCGCCGCTACGATGGCACTGATTACCGCCACTAACCATCCAAGAACAGCCATAAAGAATATGAAACCAGGGATGTTGGGTATCACATAGCTGAGCAATGCACCCACTAACAACATGGGTCCGATGAACAAATAGATCATCGCTGTGATAGTGGCTGAGATTCCAGGATGCGCACCAATGGAAACATTGGCAAGGATTAAGCCACCGAAAACGAAAGAGGCGGCACCCATGATCCAATTACCCATTCTCTGAGAGGCAGAGACAACATTCTCGCCATCTTGAAGCACGAATCCAGCGGTGCTTGTGAAAACCTTCTTAGCAAGAATTCGTGGATCAAAGGCTGCCATGACGGTTTCTTTGACAGACTCCCACCAGGTCTTCTCTGAGCCCCCAGACATCTGCCCAATACCAAAAGTCACTACTCGCGCATCAGCATAGGACTGATAGGCTTCTTGCACTTTAGATAGAACCAAACTCCCCCTATCACTGAGCAAGCCGATCTTAACGAGATTAGGACCAGTCGCCTCGGGAACATCTGCTAGGCTTCGCTGAACCAAGTCATTGAAGGAAAGAAACTTGTTGAAGAATGCACCAGCCAACACAAAACCATCACGGCTAGCTGCTTTTTTGAAGTCCGAATTCTTCTTAGATTCTAAAATTAATTCAGCAACTCCCTTTCTTATCTCCTCCTCATATTCGTTGGATAGAGCTTTGACCTGAGGAAGTCCTACAAGTGGCTTGCCCTCGTAGATGGCGGTAAGGTCTTTCGCAGTGAGTGTGGACATCTTTACGAAGAAGGCATTCAAAGCTTTCTTGTTATTCGCGTTGATGACCTCCATTCTGTCTGTGGCCAGTTTGAGTTCTAAGATGCTGTTTCCAGGTCCACTAGAGCTGGCACTTGTCGGTATAGACCAATTCTTTACCGTGACTGTCCCGCACTGGTTTTTTGATAGTCCGTTGATGCCATTGGTGACACCGAATTCGTATGTCGTGCCAAATGTGCCTTTCGTCTCCGATTGTGCAAGAGTGGCTTGGTCCATTCCCAATGTCTCAGCCCAAGGCTCAGTCTTTGCCATAGCGAGCATCTGCATGCACATGAGGCTTTCATAGGTCTTGTAGGCGAGATCTGAAGCGGGCGGCCTGGATGGAGCTGCCGCTACTACCTCGGGGGCATGATCGACAGCAGTCTTCCAACTCATGTCAGCGAGGCCTACACCTTGCACGGCTATCCACAACACTACAGCCTGAGCCACACAGTACCCACCTCCCACCACAGGTAGGAGCATGGCTGTGCCTAGGGAATAGCGAATTGGCACCCACACTGACGAGAACTTTTTGGAGAGCATCTCTCCATCGTGAGCCGTGCCCACCGTTCCCGCGAGAATCGTATAGGCGAAGAGAACTCCACCCACACAAAGCATTGCCCCATTGAATACTTTGAAGACGGATAACAAGGGATCTGCGCCACCGTCAGTAAGTAATCCTCCAAACAACGATGACAGTAACCAAATGGCTTTACTGTCGGGTAGGGGCTCAAATATGTTCTTAGCTGAGGCATCGGCCACGAAACCAAGAAATATGGAAAGAAATAGAAGAATACGATACATGCTGACCTCTTTTTATTGTTGTAGTCAACATATATATGTAGCGCCAATAATTAATTAGTCAACAAGAGATAAAAAGCACACCCAATAAAAAAGCCCCTTTCGGGGCGATTTTTATGCGGCAACGTAATCTTCCTCTTTCGCAATAATGATGTGATCCACTACCATCATCCCTGCCCTTTGGGCAACTACCACTGCATGGATATTTGACTGTTTCATGAATGCTTCCTCAGTCACAGCAGGATTTCCCTTGCTGTATGCATCCTTGATAAAGTGATTGTATTTATCAGCGGCTTCCACTCTTGCCTTGTTAATTTGAATCTTCACTTCTTTCAAGTTGGATTGAACACCTTGGGAAGCTGAGCCTTTTTTCTCAACCTCTTCAATTGAAGCCGGATTGAAGAAATGATCCATCATGTCTGGCACATCAAATCCAAGCTCTTTCTTAGAGAATGTTCCAGTGAATAGACCAGATCCAATAAGCTTAGAGATATCTACATCAATAGGATTTCCATCCGTCAAAACATCATAAGAATATGGATAAACAGTGGAATGAGTCTGCCCATGCGAGGCATTGACTACTTTCTCTGCACTGACAAGCGCATTAAGATTTGCATAAATAGGAATTCCAGTAGGTTTTCCATTAGAAAGAAGGGGCTTACCTTTAAGCGTATGCTCAAAGATGTATGCCTTACCGATTAACTTGACAACATCATCACGAGTAGAAGCATCCTCACTCGCAAGATAAATTCGGTTTCTCATCTGAGCGATGAAGTTGTGAGTTGCCTCTTTGCCGATCACTTGCTCAAAAGCAATGTAGCTCTGTGTGATGATGAAAAGAATCAAGCCGGTAGAACGAACGATGTTTGGTGTATTGAAGTCAGTGAGACAAACACCTGTTTTATCGACAGTGATTAAACCTTGGTATTCGTCTGCCAAGAACACCATTCTCTCTCTTGTCACTCTAGTTAAAGAGTCTAAGAACTGATAGTAAAGATGGAGATTACCGCGCTTCTTAGCCTTCTCTTCTGCGGAATCGGAGATCTTGGATTCAAAGACCTTGGTGTCTAGTCCATCGATAATTCCGACCATAGATTTAGAGAAACGAGGCTCCAATTCTTTAACGCGGGCAGCAAGTTTCAATGCCTTCTCTGCCTTGGCGACTTGTTCAGGATTACCTGAACTCATCAAGTCCTCCTCTACTTTGGAAATATGAGGCATTGAGGCACAGATCTCTCTTAATCTTGTGGCGTAGCTACCAATAGTCCAAACCTCGTTGTTCTCTTCTTGAAGACCAGCACAAATCTCTAAGTAATCCTGGTGTGCCTCCTTACTCTCATCGGCACTATAAAGTGCAGGAGTTAGAGTTTCTATTGATGGCTCTAGAACAAGCAAGTCAGGATACTCTTGACGGAAGTATTCAGAAATCTCGGTAATTCTTCTGGCATGGAACATCTGTCTGCCAACAGCAGTTTCAAACTGAAGAGTTTTCAAGAACAACTGAATTACTTTTCCAGTGACACCATACTTATCAGATGGCAAGTCAACAGCTACGATCTTGGTCCATATCTCATCGACACTGACCATGTTTTCTCCAACACCCTCTAAGAATGGATCTAACGCATTCCCTGAGTAGCTATCCATGATGAAGGTGATGTTAGTGACGATCCCACTCTTAGTGTCCTCGGCCATATCAGCCCACTCCGTGTAGAGATAGGAAATGGCGTTCACAACATCGTCAGACATGATATCGGAAATACGCTCTGGACAATTATTCATGTCGTCATAAATGGCTTTCACCATAAGTGCCAACAAGTCTGCGTTGGGATCGTGCTGGATCAATGCCGCCAAGAACTTCAATGACCAAGCTTTATATCGGTTCTTCTTCATGAACTCTCTTGCGCAAGTCGTTCTAGCGAAAACATAGATTACTTTCGCAAAATTCTTGATGACGATTAACGCGCTTCCCACCCAAAAATCCCTGCCTTTTTCGCCGCCAAGCTGAGAGCCAATTGACTCGAATACTTGCACTAGCTTTGTAGGACCCAATGTTGCAAGAAGGTCTATACCTAACTGTCCGCTCTCAGCTCCGATAATTCTCACAGCGTCATTAAGGTACAGCTTGTTGATGATATCTCTCATATCATGATGAATTTGTGCCTTTAAGTCATGCAATGCCATGCCAATGGCAAACTTGGGCTGTGCTATGGGAATGAATCTATCTAGATAGCCTGAATCGATAGCCTTCTGAGTTAGTGTGTTTGTTCTTAGATCAAATAGCTCTTCGTACTTCTGTTCTGCTGCATAGTTGATGCTTTTTAGGGTAAGAACAGCCTCGGCAACTGGCTTTGCTACCGCACGAGTCTTATTGCTCCCGGTTGAACCAGTGACCAAAGTGTTCTGGGACATATCAGAAATGCTGTACACGAATTTCTGTGCCTTTCTTTTGGCCCCTAATACACCACTTTCTTCCAATCCACCTGTTGATTGCCCAAGAACCACAAGAGGCATATTTTTATCAAAGCCTGTTGCTCTCTTGTTTGCTGCGGCAACTGTTCGCTTGTAGTCTGCAACTTCACTGGCAGTCTTCTCATGCACGAAGATCTCATGGTTGTTCTTAACTACAGGTAGTTGAAGAAGCTTGAAGCTACGGAAGTAAAGGATGCGAGTCGCTGCTATCGCAACAGCCAATCCCATGAGCAAGTCTAAGAGAAGCCCGTTCTTAAAAATGAAGCCCCATGGTTGGTAGTTGTAGCCCTGAGCTCCACCAACTACATGAGCGGCATATTTAGGAGCCTCCTGGATAGCCTCTTCCCTAGCGCTTTTGAAATCAGCCTCATCCCAATAATCTTTGTTGAAAGCAGGAACAATGCTGATGTCATTTTTGATGGCATCGGCTATCTTGTTTACCTCAATACTTGCTGTGTAGTTAGTTTGAAAACCAAAATACCATTGAGGCTTATAGATAAACGCAAGAGCGACGAAGACGAGCAACCCAGCCAATATTCCTAATTTGACTGAGTTGTAGAAAACTTTTGCTGGCAATAGAAAAGACACATGCTCTTCTACTGGTTTGTTGTTCCACCAAAGTCCGTGCACGACAGGACTAATCTCTCTAAAGTCAGTTGCTCTCAAACGAGCCCAAAAGAATTCGTTTTCGGACACACGAGGATAGAGTTGCTTAGCTCTCGCAAGTCTTGCAGAGAATGATGGTCTTATCCTAAATATGCACTCAATCAAAGAGTCAGGGATGATGGACATCCATGTCTTAGATACAGTTTTGAGAGAAACTTCCAAGAATTTGTCCACCATCTTGCCGACAACCTCAAAGAGTCCTAGTGAATCGCACCGAGTTTTGAGGAGGCTCCAACCTTTGAGAAAATGGAGCCATGAGCAAGAACAACAAATTTTCGCCTGAAGTCCGTGAGCGTGCCGTTCGATTGGTGCAAGAGCATCGCGGTGAGTATCCGTCGCAATGGGCGGCGGTGCAGTCCATTGCGCCCAAGATCGGCTGTTCAGGCTACACGCTGTTGAAGTGGGTGCAGCTTCAAGAGGTGGAGGCTGGCACGCGGCCTGGTGTCCCTCAGGCAGAGCAAGAACGCATCAAAGCGCTCGAGCGTGAGGTCAAAGAGCTGCGCCGGGCCAATGAAATCCTGAAGTCGGCAAGTGCTTTTTTCGCTCAGGCGGCGCTCGACCGCGAACTGAAGAAATAAACGCCTACATCGACCAGCACCGGGGCCTGTATGGGGTCGAGCCGATCTGCAAGGTGTTGCAGGTCGCCCCGTCAGCCTACCGGCGATATGCCGCCCGATGCCGCAATCCGGAACTGCGAAGCCTACGAGCCAAGAGGGATGAACGACTCATGGTGAATATTCAGCGTGTGTGGGAACAGAACTTTCGGGTCTATGGAGCCCGCAAGGTCTGGAAGCAGTTGAATCGAGAAGGGGTGACGGTGGCGCGGTGCACCGTGGAGCGTCTGATGCGACACCTTGGCATCGAGGGGATCAGGCGCGGCAAACGGGTTCGCACCACGATCCCTGATAGCGCAGTTGCCTGTCCACGAGATCTGGTGAAGCGGCGCTTCGAGGCCGACCGTCCCAATCGACTGTGGGTCGCAGATTTCACCTACGTCTCAACCTGGCAGGGATGGTTATACGTGGCCTTTGTCATTGATGCCTATGCCAAGCGTATCGTCGGCTGGCGAGCCTCCAGCAGCATGACGACAGACTTTGTCTTGGATGCCCTGGAGCAGGCTGTCTATGATCGAAGACCGACGCAGTCCGATAGGCTCGTCCATCATTCCGATAGGGGATCCCAATACGTGTCCATCCGCTACTCCGACCGATTGAGCGAGGCCGGAATCAATCCATCAGTCGGCAGCACCGGAAGCGCCTATGACAATGCGCTGGCCGAAACGATCAACGGCCTGTACAAAACGGAAGTGATTCATCGGCGCGCGCCCTGGAAAACCAAGGCTGCCGTGGAGTTGGCGACACTGGAATGGGTCTCGTGGTTCAACCACCAACGCCTGCTCGAATCCATCGGCGACATTCCGCCCGCTGAGGCCGAAGCGCGATACTATCGGCAACTTGCAGCGCCGACTGTGGAACCTGTTTTACTTTAACCAAAAAGCCTCCGCGATCCCCGGTGCGATTCA
>LNAP01003992.1_pt1 | contig 13883 bp, 13 predicted proteins | sample 602601 | NCBI WGS metagenome assembly LNAP01 (sample SAMN02440304, study PRJNA202911) | soil metagenome | biome: Subtropical and temperate rainforests or woodlands; isolation source: soil samples (1 kg each in a 20% v/v slurry with milli Q water) were... ...
GCGCGAGCTGGTTGTAGCGGCGCGCGGCGGCCAGCGCCTCGGGGCGGCCCCAGCGCTGCTTGCGCGACGACTCGAATTTGGTCAATCGGGCTTGCGGCGAGGTGCCTGGCCCGGTCAGGCCGGTGGCATCATATTTGCCGGTGAGCAGGCCAAACGCCAGCGGCGAGTAGGCCAGCAGCGACACATTCAGGCGCTGCAGGGTTTCGTCCAGGGCGTTTTCCACACTGCGGTTGAGCAGGCTGTAGCCGTTTTGCACCGTGGCAACGCGCGGCAGACCATATTGCTCGGCCAGGCGTACAAACTCATGCACGCCATAGGGGGTTTCGTTGGACAGGCCGATGGCACGCACCTTGCCGGCCTGCACCAGCTGCTGCAGCGCTTCCAGCTGGGCGTGGATGGAGCTGCCCTCACCGCCACTGGCAGGTTGGTAATAAATGTCGCCAAAAGCGGGGACGGAGCGCACCGGCCAATGAATCTGGTACAGGTCGATGACATCGATCTTCAGGCGTTTCAGGCTGCCATCACAGGCTTCCAGAATGTCCTTGCCCGTCAAGTCCGGGCTGCCGCCACGGATCCAGGGCATGTTGCGCGACGGGCCTGCCACCTTGCTCGCAATCACCAGTTTCTGCCGCGCACCGGGGCGCTGACCGAGCCAGTTGCCGATGATTTTTTCGGTGGCGTTGAAGGTTTCGGCGCGCGGTGGCACGGCATACATTTCGGCCGTGTCGATGAAGTTGACGCCGCGCTCCAGCGAGCGGTCCAGGATGTCGAAGGCGGTGGCTTCATCAACCTGCTCGCCGAAGGTCATGGTGCCCAGGCAGATGGGGGTGACATGGAGGTCGCTTTGACCCAGTTGAATGGTTTTCATGCGTGATTTCAATCAAGGAGGCTTTGCAGCCGATTTTCGTAGTTTACGGGTTTGCGGCGCCAGGCTGGGGTGGCCACAGAACGGCGCAGTTGCCCGCGATGTGACTGATCCCGGTCGGTCCGAACATCTCGTTCACGATCGGTCGGCCCCAATATTATGATCAGTCACATGTACCCAGCCCAAAGAATTTCCCGTAGCGGGTTTGTCCCTATTCGTCAGCTCAATTACCACGTCCGCTGCTGGGGCCAACCCGGCCCGGACAAGACGCCCTGGGTGCTGCTGCATGGCTGGATGGACGTGGCCGCCAGCTTCCAGTTTGTGGTCGATGCGCTCACGCAAGACCACTTCATCATCGCCCCCGACTGGCGCGGCTTTGGCCTGACCCGGTCCGGGGGCGCTGACACCTTCTGGTTTCCCGACTACCTGGCCGACCTGGACGCCCTGCTGGACCACTACGCACCCGGCCAAAGCGTCAATCTGGTCGGCCACAGCATGGGCGGCAACGTGGCCATGCTGTACGCCGGTCTGCGGCCCGGGCGCATCCGGCGTCTGGTCAATCTGGAAGGCTTTGGTTTGCCCGACAGCGTGCCAACCCAGGCACCGGGGCGCCTCACGCAGTGGATGAATGAGGTCAAACAATTTCACCGTGGCGCACTCCAGCTCAACACCTACGACTCGCTTGACGAAGTCGCTGCGCGTTTGGTCAAAAACAACGCCTACCTGAGCCAGGACAAGGCGCACTGGCTGGCCAGGCACTGGGCGGCTGAACTGGCCCCGGGGCAATGGACGATCCTGGGCGAGGCCGCCCACAAAATCACCAGCGCCCAGCTTTACCGCGTGGCGGAAGTGCTGGCTATTTACCGCCACATCGCCGCGCCGACCCTCATGGTTGAGGCCTCGGACGACCGCATGACTGCATGGTGGCGGGGCCAATTCACCCTGGCAGAGCACCATGAGCGCCTGAAATCCGTGGCCAACCTTGAAATTGTCCAAGTGCCGGACTGCGGCCACATGCTGCACCATGACCAGCCGCAGGCTGTGGCCGCTTTGCTGGAGCAGTTCATGGCCTAACCGCACCATGAGAAAATACGCGGTTATTCAACATCCCAAAAAATCAGGACCCGCATCATGGAAGCAGAACGCATCAACGCCCTTGGCACCCAACTCAGCAGTTTGTCCGCCCGTACCCTCGAATTACGGGGGTATCTTTGACTACGATGCCAAATTTGAACGCCTGAGAACCGTCAACGCCTCGCTCGAAGACCCCACGGTCTGGAACGACCCCAAACGCGCCCAGGAGCTGGGCCGCGAGAAAAAGGCGCTCGACGGCGTGGTCGTGACGATCAGCGAGCTGGAAAGCGAACTCGCGGACAACACCGAGCTGTTCGAGATGAGCAAGGATGAAGGCGACGAAGTCGGCCTGATCCACATCGAAGAAGAAGCCGCCAAGCTCGAAGAGACCGTCAAGGGCCTGGAGTTCCGCCGCATGTTCAACAACCCGGCCGATCCGCTGAACTGTTTTGTCGACATCCAGGCCGGCGCCGGCGGCACCGAAGCCTGCGACTGGGCCAGCATGCTGCTGCGCCAGTACCTGCGCTACTGCGAGCGCAAGGGTTTCAAGACCGAGATTGAGGACGAAACCCCGGGCGACACCGCCGGCATCAAGGGCGCCTCGTTCAAGGTCGAGGGCGAATACGCCTTCGGCCTGCTGCGCACCGAAACCGGCGTGCACCGGCTGGTGCGCAAAAGCCCGTTTGACTCGTCGGGCGGCCGCCACACCAGCTTTGCCAGCGTGTTTGTCTACCCCGAGATTGACGACTCGATCGAGATCAACATCAATCCGTCCGATGTGCGCACCGACACCTACCGCGCCAGCGGCGCCGGCGGCCAGCACATCAACAAGACCGACTCGGCGGTGCGCCTGACGCACCTGCCCACCGGCATCGTGGTGCAATGCCAGGACGGCCGCAGCCAGCACGGCAACCGCGACATCGCCTGGAAACGCCTGCGCTCCAAGCTCTACGACTTCGAGTTGCGCAAGCAGCAGGAAGAGCAGCAAAAACTCGAAGACGGCAAGACCGACGTGGGCTGGGGCCACCAGATTCGCAGCTATGTACTCGACAACAGCCGCATCAAGGACCTGCGCACCAACTACGAGACCTCGGCCACGCAAAAGGTGCTCGACGGCGACCTCGACCCTTTCATCGAAGCCAGCCTGAAGCAGGGCGTCTGATGACCGAAGCGCTGATCTTCGACATGGATGGCACCATGATCGACTCGATGGGTCATCACGCGCAAAGCTGGCTGGTGTTTGCCCAAAAGCACGGCCTGGACATCGACCTGCCCGACCTGATGCGCCGCACCACCGGGCGCACCGGCGCCGAGTGCATGCGCGAGCTGTTTCAGCGCGACCTCGCCAACGACGAGGCCTGGGCCCTGATTGCCGAAAAAGAGCAGCTCTACCGCGAACGCTTTGGCCCGGTGTTTGCCGAGGTCGCGGGCTTCAAGGCGTTTTATGCGCAGGCCCTGGCGCATGGCCTGAAGCTGGGCATGGGCACGGCGGGTGACCGGCACAACATCGCCTTCGTCCTGTCGCATCTGCAACTGGCACCGCCACCAAGGGCGATTGTGGGTGGCGACGAAGGCCACCCCGGCAAACCCGAACCCGCCATTTTTCTGGAAGTCGCCCGCCAGCTAAACGCCAGCGCTGGCGGCTGCATTGTGTTTGAAGACGCGCCCTTCGGCATCGAAGCGGCGCGCCGCGCCGGCATGCAGGCGGTGGCCATCTGCAGCAGCCACACGCCAGACCAACTGGCGGGGCCCCACGTGATCGCCGCCGTGCGCGATTACCATGAACTCTTAAATTCGAATTTCCTGGAGACTCTGCATGTTGCTACTTCGTGATGCAAACACCCCCGCCGCGGTCATCCGCCGCGCCGACTACAGCGCCCCGGCGTTCTGGATCGACACCGTTCACCTGAGCTTTGACCTCGACCCGGCCAAGACCCGCGTGCTCAACAAAATGACGCTGCGCCGCAACCCGGACGTGCCCGAGCAGGCGCTGCGCCTGGACGGCGACGAGCTGAACCTGGCGCGCGTGCTGGTCAACGGCGCCGGCACCAGCTTCAAGCTGGATGCGGGCCAACTGGTGCTGGAGAACCTGCCCGCTTCAGACAGCTTCGAGCTGGAAATTTTCACCACCTGCGCGCCCGCCAAAAACACCAAGCTGATGGGCTTGTACGTCAGCAACGACTCGTTTTTTACCCAATGCGAAGCCGAAGGTTTCCGGCGCATCACCTATTACCTGGACCGCCCGGACGTGATGGCCAGCTTTACCGTGACGCTGCGCGCCGACAAAGCCAAATACCCGGTCTTGCTGAGCAACGGCAACCTGCTTGACAGCGGCACGCTCGACGACGGCCGCCACTTTGCCACCTGGGTTGACCCGTTCAAGAAGCCCTGCTACCTGTTTGCGCTGGTGGCCGGCCAGCTGGTGTGCCGCGAGCAGCGCATCACCTCGCGCGCGGGCAAGGACCACCTGTTGCAGGTCTACGTGCGCCCCGGCGACATGGACAAGACCGAGCACGCGATGACCTCGCTGATCAATTCCGTGATCTGGGACGAGGCCCGTTTTGGATTGGGACTGGACCTGGAGCGCTTCATGATCGTCGCCACCAGCGACTTCAACATGGGCGCCATGGAAAACAAGGGCCTGAACGTCTTCAACACCAAGTACGTGCTGGCGAACCAGGCCACCGCCACCGATGTCGACTTTGCCAACATCGAGAGCGTGGTCGGCCACGAGTATTTTCACAACTGGACCGGCAACCGCATCACCTGTCGCGACTGGTTCCAGCTCAGCCTGAAAGAAGGCCTGACGGTGTTCCGCGACCAGGAATTCAGCATGGACCTGTGTGCCGACGCCTCCAGCCGCGCCGTCAAGCGCATCGAAGACGTGCGGGTGCTGCGCACGGCCCAGTTTCCCGAAGACGCCGGCCCGATGGCGCACCCGGTGCGCCCCGACAGCTACATCGAGATCAACAACTTCTACACCGTCACCATTTACGAAAAGGGTGCCGAGCTGGTGCGCATGATGCAAACCCTGACCAGCGGTCAGTCCGATCCTTTGGGGCGCGAAGGTTTTGCCAGGGGCATGACGCTGTACTTCGCCCGCCACGATGGCAGCGCCGTGACCTGTGATGACTTTGCACAAGCCATAGCCGATGCGAATCCCGACTCCGCGCTGGCTAAGCTGCTGCCGCAGTTCAATCGCTGGTACAGCCAGGCCGGCACGCCCCGGCTGACCACCACCACGCACTATGACGCTACAGCCCAAACCTGCACCCTGAACTTTGCCCAGAGCTGCCCGGCCACGCCGGGTCAGGAGGCCAAGGAAGCGTTTGTGATTCCGGTCAGCCTCGGGCTGGTCGGCGCCAGCAGCGGTGCCGCCCTGCCCTTGCAGCTGCCAGGCAGTGCAGTGGCGGCAATTGACAGCCACCTGTTCGTCATGACCCAGGCGGCTGAATCGATCACGTTCGAGAACGTGCTGGAAGAGCCCGTGCCGTCGATCCTGCGCGGTTTCAGCGCCCCGGTGATCGTCGACTTTGACTACAGCGATGCGCAACTGCTCACGCTGCTGGCCCATGACCCCGACCCGTTCAACCGCTGGGAAGCCGGCCAGCGCCTGGCCTTGCGCAGTGCCATCCACGCCATCAAGGCGGCGGGTCCTGCGACGAGCAGTCTCGATGCGGCCTTTATCTCGGCCATGCGTTCGGTGCTGCGTCACCCCACGCTGGATGCCGCCTTCAAGGAACTGGTGCTGACGCTGCCGTCCGAGACTTACATCGCCGAGCAGCTCGACCTGGTCGATCCGCAGCGCATTCACGCCGTGCGTGAAGCCATGCGCGAACAACTGGCCGCCGAGCTGGCCACCGACTGGCAATGGGCATTTGAAGCGCATTGCCAGAACGGCGGCTACCGCCCCGACACCCTGTCCAGCGGCCGTCGCGCGCTGGCGGGTCTGGCCTTGTCGATGCTATGCCTGGCTGCCCGCACCTCAGATGACGTCATCTGGCCCGGCAAGGCCTACCAGCGCTTCAAGGACGCCGACAACATGACCGACCGCTTCAATGCCCTGAGTGCCCTGGTGCACGCCGGTCACGCGCTGGCCGCCCCGGCCCTGGCGCGTTTTCACAGCCTGTTCAAGTCAGAAGAGCTGGTGCTCGACAAATGGTTTGCGCTGCAGGCCGGCTGCACCGACCGCGGCGGCCAGGTGCTGCCAGCGGTGCGCCAGTTGCTCAAGCACCCTGACTTCCACATCCGCAACCCGAATCGCGCACGCAGCGTGATCTTCAGCTATTGCAGTGCCAACCCCGGGGCCTTCCACCGTGCCGACGCGGCGGGTTACCTGTTCTGGAGCGAGCAGGTGCTGGAGCTCGACGCCATCAACCCGCAAGTGGCGGCGCGCCTGGCACGGGCCATGGACCGCTGGAAGAAACTGGCCGAACCTTACCGCAACGCAGCTTTTGAAGCGATCAAACGCGTTGCCGCCAAGCCCGACCTGAGCAACGACGTGCGCGAGGTGGTCAGCCGCGCGCTGGCCGATTGAACAACAACATCGAGAAGAAGCACATGCCCAAGAAAACATCCCTGACGCGCTATCTGGTCGAGCAGCAGCGCCTTGAAGGCCACATCCCCTCGCAATTGCGCCTGCTGCTCGAAGTGGTGGCGCGCGCCTGCAAGCGCATCAGCCAGGCCGTCAGCAAGGGCGCGCTGGGCGATGTGATGGGCAGCGCCGAAAGCGAAAACGTGCAGGGCGAAATGCAGAAAAAGCTCGACATCATCGCCAATGAAGTGCTGATCGATGCCAACGAATGGGGGGGCCACCTGGCCGCCATGGCCAGCGAGGAAATGGAAGGCATCTACGTGGTGCCCAACCGCTACCCGCAAGGCGAATACCTGCTGATGTTTGACCCGCTGGACGGCTCCAGCAACATTGATGTCAACATCAGCATTGGCACCATCTTCAGCGTGCTGGTCAAGCCCGAAGGCGCAGGCGTGTCGGAGCAGGATTTCTTGCAGCCCGGCACCAAACAGGTAGCCGCCGGCTACTGCGTCTATGGCCCGCAAACCACGCTGGTGCTCACCGTGGGCGATGGCGTGACGGTGTTCACGCTGGACCGCGAACAGGGCTCGTTCATACTGACCGAAGAGGGCCTGCGCGTGCCTGAAGACACGAAAGAATTTGCCATCAACATGAGCAACGAACGCCATTGGGCCGCACCCGTGACGCGCTACATTGACGAATGCCTGCAAGGCAAGGACGGCCCGCGCAACAAGGACTTCAACATGCGCTGGGTCGGCAGCATGGTGGCCGACGTGCACCGTATCCTGACCCGCGGCGGCATTTTCATGTACCCGTGGGACAAGCGCGAACCCGAAAAAGCCGGCAAATTGCGACTGATGTACGAAGCCAATCCGATGAGCTGGCTGATCGAGCAGGCCGGCGGTGCAGCCACCGACGGCAAGCGCCGCATCATGGACATCACGCCCACCAAACTGCACGAACGTGTAAGCGTTTTCATGGGTTCAAAAAACGAAGTGGAACGGGTGACCCGCTACCACAGCGAGGCCTGAACTGACCGCTATAATTACGCTCTTTCCAAGCCGGTGTAGCTCAGTCGGTAGAGCAGCTCATTCGTAATGAGAAGGTCGGGTGTTCGATTCATCTCTCCGGCACCAATATTGACAAGGGTTCATTGCTATTAATTTAGAAGTGAACCCTTTCTCTTTTGTATTCATACCTGCGCCATACCGCCCGCGGTACATATTTTTGTACCATGTGGCCTACATCTGCGGTTCAAAAAAAGCCCAGCGGGTAAGGCCGAGGCAGAACTCTTTCAAGCCACACTCAGGGAGGTGAAGCGCGAGGGCTTGATGCCCGGCTGAACTTTAGCACTGTGCTCACCATTGTCCAAATACAAACTTCTTACCAGCAACTGCAGAAGCCGCCGTCAGGTGACGTATGACCGCCCTAGGGGGAGCGCGTAGGGCGGAGAGGGCCGACGGCTCACAAGCCCGCTCCAGGGTCTCTTTCTACCCGGAATGGTTCAGCACCTTATCAAAAACTCGCTGCACGATCGGTAAATTCAGCGCCCGGGTGTTCACACCAGCCCTCCCCCATCACCTGCGCCTGCTGCAGCACCAGTCCCACGGCAGCATCCTGCAAATCGGGCGGTATTTGTATTTGCGCAATATGCGCTTGTCACCCTGTTCCTTCCCTAAGTTGAAGTCGATGCCGCGAATGGCCAGGTTCATCGCCGCCAGGCGACAGGTGGTGGGGTTGGATTTCTTGCGCGCATTGAACCCGGGGCAGCGTCCTGCCCCGCCCCTGCGGGCTTCGCCCGGTGGCCCCACCCCCAGACTTCTTGAACTGCCTTTGGGACCTCCAAAACAGCCAAATCCGGCCTGCGTTTGGCGCCGTGCGCAACTGACTCCCTACAATGTGTGCAGCGCAACTCTTGCACGCTGCGCAGTCGGTCACGATCGACCGGAATCAGCGGTCACGATCGCCGGAATACACACCAGGCGGCAAATTCCTCAAGATAACCTTCCGGCTCAGCCAACGTTTAGCCGGCTGAAATCAGAAAACTCGCACCATTGATTACCAAGTTCAGATCGTTTGGGGCAGCTTGCGAACTCGGTTGTAGAAACTGAGCATCCGTTTGGCCTGCGCGCTGGATGACCATTCATTGGCATGTTCACGGCCTGAGGCTCCGAGGGCTTTCCGAGCCTGTTCGTCGCCAAGCATCGTGACAACTTTTCCAGAGAAGTCCGTCAAATCTTCCTGTGCAATCCACACGCCCTCGCCTTCACGCAATACATCTCGCGTTCCCAACTCTGCAATGGATACGACCGGAACACCTTGTGCCATGGCTTCAAGCAACACCAAACCCTGAGTTTCAGTGCGCGATGAAAATACAAATACATCCGCAGCGCGATAACAACTATTCAGTTCCTTATGGCGATCAAAATAGCCAACAAACGCCACGTTCTCGCTAATTCTTAAATCCCTGACTTCTTGTCCCAGACTTTTTAACGCCGGGCCTTCACCTGCAATGAGGAAGAGAATGTTTGGAATTTCATGACGAATCCGATCAACAACCTCCAACAAGAACCCGATGTTTTTTTCATGTGCAACACGACCAACAAACAGAATGACAGGTCGATCCTGGGGAATACCATGTTTCGCTCGAAATGCTGCGCGATCACCTGGTACGAAACTCTCTGGTTCTATCCCGGTCGGAATGACTTCTGTGTGGGTCGTGATGCCGTAGCTTTTCAAAACCTTCAGCATTGGATTTGATGGCACGACCATGCCATCCAGGCTATTGCCTTGATGACGAGAAAAACGGTTGGCAACAAAACGTGTTACCGTTTTAGGAACGAAGGGAATGTAATGGTGAAGATATTCTTCAAAAAAAGTGTGGTAGGTTTCGACGCAAGGAATCGCCAATACGCGGGACAACCTGACCCCTAAATAATGCGCAACGAAAGGGGTCTGTATATGGATAATGTCATAGTTTTCGCTGCTAAGTTTTTCAAGATGATTCATCACCCATTTGAAACTCATCAGCCTGTCTTCAGGGTCAAAAGGAACACTGCGTGACGGTACGCGCATGATGTCCGTTTCGTCAGCACTTGGTTTCAAATAATCAGGTGCGATTATATGGACGATGTGACCAAGCAAACGAAGGTTCCGGTGGTAAGTTTCTATTGAAGTTGATACACCATTGATTCGAGGAAAATAGACATCGGAAATGAATAGAATTTTCATGATGATTAAATGTCAGGTTGATGTCAATTCATGAGTGACAACTCTTGTCCCTTTGCGCCGCCCACCCCCTGATGAGACTTTACTTTTGTCAAGTTAACTCAGCAAAACAAGCACCCAGACAATAACGAGATTCAGCAAACACACCAGCACGGATGCGCTCCCTATGTCTTTGGCTCGCTTGGCAAGTCTGTGATCGTCAAGAGAAATCCGGTCCACAGTGGCTTCGATTGCTGAATTTATCAGCTCCACAATAAGTACCAAAAGCACACAAGAGATCATGAGTACACGGCCTAATAATTGACTTTCTATAACAAACGCAAGTGGTATGAGAATAATGGCAAGGAAAACCTCTTGACGAAAAGCATCTTCATGACGAAATGCCGCACTTAAACCAGCACAAGAGTATTTAAATGCATTTACCACTCGCTTGAAACCGGTTTTTCCCTTATAATGACTTTCCATATATTTTTTAAATTTCAGTAAGTTTAGGCACAGCGGTTTTGGGAGCAGCACTTCTTAATATCAATTCCATGCGACCATCCAGGTGCTCCACTATTGCGGTGCAGCTATCTACCCAGTCACCACAATTGATGTATTGTAATCCATCAATTTCCTTGATCATTGGCCAATGGATATGGCCGCAAATCACACCATCGAGACCAAGATCACGTACGTGGCGAATAACGGAATCTTCAAAATTGAAGATGAAGCTTACCGCTGTTTTTACTTTTCTTTTGGCATACCCGGCCAAGGACCAATAGCCCGGAATTTTGAGTGTTCTTCGCAGCCATGATAAATAGATATTCAGACTCACCAGGAAGTTGTATGCCTTATCCCCAAGAATGGCGATCCACCTGTGATGTCGAGTCACCTGATCGAATTCATCGCCATGCAAGAGCAAATAGCGGCGACCATCTGCGGCCGTGTGAATGTAGTCATGCGCTATAACGATGTCACCAAATGAGGATCCTACGTATTCGCGGATGGCTTCGTCATGATTACCGGGTATAAAAATGACTTTTTCACCGTGTCGGGCACGGCGAAGCATTTTTTGTACAAATGTATTTTGCTCGGGAGACCAATGCACCCCACCACGGCTCATGGCCCACAGGTCAATGATGTCTCCGAGCAGAAAGACTTGTTCAGAAGAGTATTCTTTGAGAAATTCCAGAAGATGTTGGGCTTGGCAAGCCTTGGTGCCAAGGTGTATGTCTGACAGGAATATGGATCGGACTTGTCGAGGCGTCATGTTGCTGATGTCCTTGCCCAAGCAGACATGCAGCTTTTGAATTTAACGCGACCTGCGATTTCTTCGGGTTTTTCCATCTGCGAAGCTTCGCATGGGCACAAGTCATTTTTATTGCATTTATTTGGCACTTTGATTAAATACTCCACTCCATCCGCTTGCTGCAATGCTCAGCTTTTGGGGCCCCAGTTTGGTCAGTGTAAATTTGCCACCGCTTCCCAAGGCATATCGCAACGCCCAGTTGGCCGCAGGTCCAAAGTGAATCTGCTCCCCGGTAAATCTGATTTCCAACGCAACATCTGTTTTACAGATGACACCAAAGCTCTCCGCCCAAAGTCCTTCTCGGGTTTTGATGAACTCAACGAAAAGCGCGCCGTTTTTCTCAAGAATTGACACCGCCAATGGCTTGCCGTCGTCCATGCTGGTCTCATCCCATTTCAAGGGAAACATCTGATCGTCAAGCAACTTTCTCAGTTCACTGATCGTTGCAGCACACGTTTGCGATTCTTGGGCTGGGCTATTGAATGACAAAAAAAGGGGAAGAAGCAGCAGGGACAAATTTCGATACATGGAAGATGTATGGTTTGTTGGGGATTTGTGCAGACTGGTTCGCGACAGATTTTCAAAAGGCGTGTCAGCCCCATGTTCTCATTGCACGTCTCACGACCAGTCTATCGGAGAAAGGTGACAGATTGCGTGTCCTTTGGCGGATCAGTCCAGAAAATCGCCACCCTTGCCAAGCTTTTGCCAACGGTTGTGCCCTCGAACGGGGTCAACAATGCACAGCGCTGCCATACCTGGCACTCAAGCGACATTTCTCGCATGCTTGGCGCCAGCATCGGCAGGCCTTGATTCGACTTGATCTTGCCCTTGACGTGTTTGAGATTAGTGAGAGGTCACCAATAATTGCTGCAACGCAACAATTATTCGCCATCCACATCCATTCGCACTACAATTCATCATGCTGCACTGCAACATAACAACCCAGCCGGGTTGCCGAAGCAAATGCCATCCATCACTCCAGGAAACTGAAATGAACAAAACTGTTGAAAACTTCGCCGCTACCGCCAAAACCAACCTGGAAGCCGCTCAAGCTCTGGCCACCAAAGCACAGGCTGGCGTGGAAAAGCTGGTTGACCTGAACCTGGCCGCCTCCAAGGCCGCTTTGAGCGAGTCGTTCGAACACGCTCAGGCCGTTCTGGCTGCCAAGGACCCGCAGTCACTGGCAGCGCTGCAAGCCTCCCTGGCCAAGCCCTTGGCTGAAAAGACAACGGCCTACGCTCAGGAATTCCAGAAAATCGTTGCCGGTACCAGCGCCGAATTCACCTCCGCTGCCCAGTCCAACATGGCCGAAGTGCAAAAAGGCTTCGCAACCCTGGTCGAAAGCGCGACCCAAGGCGCACCCGCCGGTTCCGAGTCCGCCATGGCCTTTTTCAACCAGGCCATGAGCGCCAGCCAGAATGCTTTCAAGACAGCCCAAGCTTCTGCTCAGCAAGCGGTCGACACGGCCCAGGCAAATTTCACTGCGGCCACAAAGCAAGCGGTAGACACCGTCAAGAAGGCCACCAAGACGGCATGATCCGCTGAATGAGTCGGCAAATATGACGTAAACGGCACTTCAGGGTGCCGTTTTGTGTTTTCGAACCAGCACAAAGTGATCGCGATGCAAAGTCAAACCGAACATTCAGCACAGGCAGATACGTCAGCCCCCGAGGCTGATGAACGGGTCTTGCTGCTGGAAGAGGTCAATTTCAAGTGGTTGCTGGCAGGCATGGGTCTGTGGATTGACATGGTACGTTTTCACAAGGACCGCCGCTACGCAGCCCGCTTCCTGGCGCTGGCCGAGGCGTCAGATTCCCCGGCACTGCGAAAGTGCGCCGCCTCATTGCAGTGCAAAAAAGAGGCTTCTTGCCAGTAGCGTACGATCCATTCCATGAAGTATAGAAAGACAGGCATGGCGGCCATGGGCACCTTGCTGACCCTGGTTTTCACCCTGGCGGGATGTGGCAGCACACCGCCTTCAACGGCACCCCAAGCTGCCGCAAGCACACCGAAGGCCAAACCGGTGATCGCGCTTGCCCTGGGGGGTGGCGCCGCGAAGGGCTTTGCCCATATAGGCGTCATCAAGGCGCTGGAAGCGCAGGGGATCGTTCCCGACATCGTGATCGGCACCAGCGCCGGCTCGCTGGTCGGCGCCCTGTATGCCTCCGGTAAAAGCGGCTTCGCATTGCAGGAAATGGCCATTCCCTTCGACAAATGGCAATTTATTGACTGGGGCATACCCAATCGGGGTTTGATGAAGGGCGAGGCCCTGAGCCGGTTCGTGAACTCGGCCGTGGGTGGCCGCCCGATCGAGAAATTTCCCAAGAAATTTGGCGCGGTCGCGACCGACCTTCAATCGGGCGAGCCCATTGTGTTTCGCACGGGCGATGCCGGCATAGCCGTGCTCGCCTCAAGCAGCGTGCCGCTGGCTTTTCAGCCCGTGACCATTCGCGGGCGCCAGTATGTCGACGGCGGTCTGACCAGTCCGGTGCCGGTCAAACTGGCCTATGACATGGGCGCCAGCTTCGTCATCGGTGTCGACATTTCCGACAAACCGGCGAATGGCAGCATCAATAGTTCGATCGAGGTGGCGTTCCAGATCCTGGCCATCATGGGCCAGATGATCCGTCGCTATGAAAGACCGGTGGCCGATGTCATGATCCAACCCGATATTTCCAGGCTCGGCTCGGTTGCTTTTGACAATCGGCACCAGGCCATCCTGGAAGGTGAACGGGCTGCGGGGATTCACATGGCGGGGCTCAAGGACAAGTTGGCAAGGTTTGGCCAACCATAGCCCCCGGATGGCATCCGGGCTACGGTGACTGCAGAAAAATATCGATTTGGGCGCCGCCCAGAGCGGCTTTGGACACCTTCAATTCGCCCTGATGACT
>LNAP01003993.1_pt1 | contig 13881 bp, 14 predicted proteins | sample 602601 | NCBI WGS metagenome assembly LNAP01 (sample SAMN02440304, study PRJNA202911) | soil metagenome | biome: Subtropical and temperate rainforests or woodlands; isolation source: soil samples (1 kg each in a 20% v/v slurry with milli Q water) were... ...
GCCACGCCTCGCCCGAGGCGGCGGCCGGCGGCGCCATCGGCCTGGTGCGGCACGGCGACCGCATCCGCATCCACATCCCGAAGTGCAGCATCAACGTGCTGGTGTCCGACGAAGAACTGGCGCAGCGCCGCGCCGAGCAGGACGCCAAAGGCTGGAAGCCCGCCCTGCCCCGCCCGCGCAAGGTGTCAGCCGCGCTCAAGGCCTACGCCAAGCTGGTCATGTCGGCCGACAAAGGCGCGGTGCGCGACCTGTCGCTGCTCGACGACTGACCGGTCCCCGGCTCGGTGCCATCCGTCAGGGTGGGAAATAGCCACCCACACCCTGACTCGTCTTGACGGCGCCCAACCCAGGCAGGGAAGCGCGCAGCGCTGTCGGATGATTGCACTCACATGCGAATGATTATCATTTGGTGCACCATCGCATCAAGTTCAAGGTCATGCCCCTCCGAAAGGCAAACCACCCTGCTCAGTTTTGCCGCTTTGGCCCTGGCCATCAGTACCCAAGCCACCCCACGACGCCATGGGCGCAGCGCGTCGGCCTCGCGCGGTGATGAACTCAACATAGAATCACGGCCAGAAAATTTCTCACGCGCGGTCAGGGGTATCGCCCGGCACGGGTGAGCCAAAAACCAGAGGATGTGGAGGTGCCAACTTGACCAACAGCGCAGACAAAGAAGAGGCCAAAAAGGCCTTGCCCAGCCAGACCCTGCTGCGTGGCCTGGACGTGATTGAAGCGGTGTCAAACCAGGCGCTCAGCATTTCCGACATCGCCAAAAAAACCGGCATCACCTACAGCACCGCCCACCGCATTGTCTCGGTGCTGCTGCAACGCCATTACCTGAAACAAGACGGCACCAAGGGCTACTCGCTGGGCCGAAAAGTCCTCGAACTCGGCTTTCAGGCTTTCCACCAGACCACCCTGACGCGCGTCGCCCATCCATTCTTGGAGCAGCTGGCGCGCGACACCCTGGACACCGTGCATCTGGCACGCATCGAGACTGATTCAGTCATTTATCTGGACAAGGTCTCAAGCCAGCGCTCGGTGGAAATCAGTTCGCGCATCGGCGGACGCAAACCCCTGATCTCCACTGGCGTCGGCAAGGCGCTCATCCTGGATTGGAGCGAAACCGAATGGGCTGCGCTTTACCAAAGAAGCGGGGCCGTGTTCCAGGAAAAAATGAGCCAGGAGCAATGGTTGGCATTGATGCGCGGCTACGCGCTAGGCGGTTATTCCTTTGATCTGGGCGAAGACGCCCAGTCCATTCGCTGCGTCGCAGCGCCGGTGCGTGACGGCAGCCGGAAAATTGTGGCCGCCGTCAGCGTTTCCAGCATGCTGGAGTACATGGACAGCGAGCGCATGCAGGCCTTGATTCCGAAGGTCAAAAGCGCGGCTGCAAAAATCAGCGCAGAACTGGGCATGCAGATGTAAAAGCGGTGGCCGCTGGTGCAAGTCGCGCGCCCAAGCCCGCATCAGCGCATCTGAATTACAGAATTTTCCCGGGGTTGAGAATATGGCCGGGGTCGAGTGCATTTTTCATGGCCATCATCACCGCCAGTTCGGCTTGACTGCGGCTATGGCCCAGCCACTGTTTCTTGTGCAGGCCAATGCCATGCTCGGCCGACACCGAGCCTGAAAAATCACGAACGATGGCGTAAAACGCTGCTTCCAGCTGGTGTTCCGTCACACCGTCTTGCGGCATGGGGCCGACCACCACATGGATATTGCCGTCGCCGACATGACCAAAAAACATGGCTTTCAAATGCGCAAATCGCGCCACCATCACCGCCCTGAGCTGGTCGACGCAGGCCCCAATTTTCGAGATCGGCACAGACAAATCGAAATTGATGGTAGGCGCGTTGAGTTGCAGCATCTCGGCCACGGCGTCACGCAAGGCCCAGAAATCCTGGCACTCGGCGTGGGACTGCGCAATGGCGGCGTCCAGCACCCAGCCTTGCGTCATGGCCTGCTCCAGCATGGCCTGAAAGCGCTCGGCCTCTGCCTCGGGCGCTGCACTTTGCACATCGATCAGCACATAGACCGGGTAGTGGCCGGGCAAGGGCGCCCTGACGCCGGGGACCGCCGTGGCCGCCAGGTAAAAATCCGGCCACATGACTTCAAAAGCGCTGACCTGACCTGACAAGCCTTGCTGCGCATGACGCAGGAAGTGCACCACCGCGTCGAAATCAGGCAAGGCCACCAGCGCCGTGTTGGCGCCCGACACGCCCGGATGCAGGCGCAGCACCGCCCGGGTGATGACGCCCAGCGTGCCTTCACTGCCAATGAACAAATGTTTCAGGTCGGGGCCGGCGTTGTTCTTGACCATCTGGTTCATCATGGACAGCACCGTGCCGTCAGCCAGCACCACTTCGAGGCCCAGCACCAACTGGCGCGCCATGCCGTAACGGATCACACGGTTGCCCCCGGCGTTGGTGGCGATATTGCCGCCGATCTGGCAGGAGCCGCGCGCGCCCAGGTCGAGCGCGTAGAAAAATCCAGCCTGCTGCGCCGCCTCCTGAATGACTTGCAAAGGCGTGCCGGCCAGCACCGTCATGGTGGCCGAGCCGGTGTCGATATCGGTGATGCCGCTCATGCGCTCCAGCGACAAGATCACGCTGCCCTCGCTCGGAACCGCACCGCCGGCCAAGCCGGTAAGCCCGCCTTGCGGCGTCACGGCCTGCCCATGGGCATGACAAATCCGCAAGAGTGCGGACACTTCCTGCGTGCTGCGCGGCCGCACCAGGGCCAGGGGCACGCCGCCGCGCTCATCGCTCCAGTCGCGCAGGTATTTGGTACTGATCTGATCGCCCGTCAGAACTTCCGCGTCTCCCAATTCCTGCTTCAGGGCCGCCACCACGGCGGCCATGCTGCCGCTCGAAGTCGACTCGGTTGGGTTCACAAGCGTTGTATTCATCACGGCGATCTCCTGGATTGATTTGCATATGTTGAAAGTGTCTTTTATTTGTTGACATAATTTTAGCAACACAACTAAAATTCGGCACGCGGAATCAGTGCAGAATCAGTGAAATCTGACCCGAAACAACCTCTATCCACCTTTGGAGTTATCAAGATGATTTTTAAAACACCTCGGCCATTGTCACGCCGCGTTGCCATGATGCTTGGTCTATGTGCCTTCTCGTTTGGCCTTTCAGGCCAGGCCCTTGCCGCCGACAAGATCGTGCTCAAGGTAGGCCATGCAGCCACAACGACCAACACCGGCCACCTGGCGCTGGAGTTCCTGGGCAAGGAGCTGAAAGACAAGACCAAGGGCCGCGTCAGCATGGAGATCTTCCCGAATTCGCAGCTGGGCAGTGAGCGCGAACTGATCGAAAGCATTCAGCTGGGCAACGTCGACATGGCGTTTGTGTCATCCGCCTTGCTGGGCAACTTCAACAAGCAATTCTTTGCGCTGGACATCCCCTTCATGTTCAAGGACCGCGCCAGTGTGTACCGCGTGCTCGATGGCGAGATCGGCCAGGGCCTGCTGGGCAGCTTGAGCAAGGTTGGCATTCAAGGCGTGGGTTACTGGGAAAACGGTTTCCGTCAGCTGACCAACAGCAAGAAGGTCATCAGGACCCCTGAAGACCTGAAAGGCATGAAGATGCGCACCATGGAAAACGAGGTGCATATTGCCGCCTGGAAAGCCATTGGCGCCAACCCCGCACCGCTGGCTTTCGGTGAACTGTTCACCGCGCTGCAACAAGGCACGTTTGACGCGCAGGAAGGCCCGATCAACCTGTTCTACGACATGAAGTTCCAGGAAGTTCAAAAATTCATCACCAAGACCAACCACGTCTATTCACCGTTTGTGGTGATGATCAATCCGGCGGTGTACAAGCGCATGAGCGACGAAGACAAGAAGATTTTTGCCACCGCCTTCAACAATGCCAAGACTTACCAGCGTGACCTGGCTCAGAAGGCCGATGCCAAGGCCGAAGCCGCCATGCCCAAGGTGACCTTCACCACCCTGACGCCGCAAGAGTTCGCGAAGTTCTCGGAAAAGATGGGTCCGATCTATGACATGGTGAAGAAAAAAGTGGGTCCGGAAATCGTTGACAAGATCATTGCCGAAGTCAACAAGAAGTAATTTCGTTTAACCGACTGTCATTGCGGGCTTGCCCCGCAATCCATGAACCCCGGATTTCCTGGATGCCGGATCGAGTCCGGCATGACAAGCCTTTTCTGATCAAGAAAAATCACATGTTAAAAATCATCGACAAAAATCTGGAAGAGGTTCTTCTGGTCTTTTTGCTGTCGCTCATGTCCGTGCTGATTGGCGTGCAAATCGTCATGCGCTACGTGGTCGGGGAGTCCCTGACCTGGTCAGAGGAGCTGGCCCGCTATTGCTTCATTTGGGCCACTTACATTGGCGTGAGTTACGCCGTCAAGGTGGGCGCCCACATCCGCGTCGATGCCGTGACCAACATGCTGCCCGTATCGACCAGGCGCTACGTCAACCTGTTCTCGTATTTCATGTTCATCGTCTTTGCGGCGCTGGTCATGAAAGAGGGTTACGCCCTGAGCGCCAAGATCTTCAGCTTTGGCCAGGCATCGTCGTCACTGGGTCTGCCCATGGGATATGTCTACATGGCGCCCACGGTCGGTTTTGGCCTGGTGATCTTTCGTATCCTGCAAAAGATGGTTGAAGAAGTCCAATTGATTCGCAAGGGAGACCCAGCATGATTTCCCTTTTGCTTTTTGGTCTGTTCCTGGTCTTGCTGCTGAGCAGCGTGCCGATCGCCATTTCCTTGGGCCTGGCTGCCACCGGGGCACTTTTTTACAGCGGCAAGGTCAGCAGCAGCTTTATCGCCCAAGGCCTGGTCACGTCCATCGACTCATTTCCCCTGATGGCGGTGCCCTTCTTCATTCTGGCGGGCGACCTGATGGGTCATGGCGGTCTGTCCAAGCGCCTGCTCAATGTGGGCAACGTGTTTTTTGGCCGCTTCACGGGCGGTCTGGGCATCATCGCGGTGGTGACCTGCATGTTCTTTGCAGCCATTTCGGGCTCGGGTCCAGCCACCGTGGCCGCGATCGGCACCATTCTGTTGCCCGCCATGGCGCGCGACGGTTACCCCAAAGGCTTCTCGATCGGCCTGGTCGCTTCTGCCGGTTGCATGGGCATCATCATTCCGCCCAGTATTCCCATGGTGATTTACGCCACGTCTTCCAACGTGTCGATCAGCGCGATGTTCCTGGCCGGTGTCATCCCCGGACTATTGATTGGCATCTCCCTGATGCTGGTGGCCTACTACAAATCGAAAAAGAACAACTACCGCGGCTCTCCCAGGAAATACTCCGCCCAGGAAATATTGGCAACAATCAATGATGCCAAGTGGGCGCTGTTGGTCCCGGTCATCATTCTGGGGGGTATTTACGGCGGCATCTTTACGCCGACCGAGGCCGCTGCTGTGGGGGTGATCTACGGTTTTATCGTCGGTACCTTTGTGTACAAAGAGCTCAAGTTCAAGGACTTGTACAAAATCATTGCCGGCTCGGCCTTGACCTCGGCCTCGGTCATGATCATCGTCGGTACCGCCACCATCTTCGGCCGGGTGTTGGCCATCGAGCGCATTCCGGTCATGATTGCCGAGTACATCGTGCAACTGACCAGCAGCCCGGCGTTGATCTTGTTGCTCATCAACATTTTGCTGCTGTTCGTCGGCATGTTCATGGAAACCCTGGCCGCCATCATCATCCTCACGCCCATTCTGCTGCCCGTGGTGGTGGCTGTGGGTGTGGACCCGGTGCACTTTGGTATCGTGATCATTGTCAACCTCGCCATTGGCCTGGTGACCCCGCCGGTGGGGGTGAACCTGTTCGTCGGTGCCCGGGTGGGTGGCTCCACCCTGGAAGCCGTGTCCAAGGGCAGCATGCCCTTCCTGATCGCCATGTTCGTCATTCTTCTGCTGGTGACCTACGTGCCTTCGCTGTCGCTGTTCCTGCCCCAACTGATGGGCCTCTGAGGCCATTCGACTGGAACCCCTCTTAACCAAGTTAACTACAGGACAAACCATGTCTCAAAAAATCAAATGCGCCCTGATCGGCCCCGGCAACATCGGCACCGACCTGCTGGCCAAGCTGCAGCGCAGTGCGGTGCTGGAGCCGGTCTGGATGGGCGGCATCGACCCCGAATCCGACGGCCTCAAGCGCGCCCGCGCAATGGGCATCAAGACCACCGCTGACGGTGTCGATGGTCTGATTCCCCACATGCAGGCCGACGGCGTGCAGATCGTCTTCGACGCCACCAGCGCCTACGTCCATGCCGAGAACAGCCGCAAGGTCAACGCCCAGGGCGCCCTGATGATCGACTTGACACCGGCGGCCATCGGCCCGTTCTGCGTGCCACCGGTCAACCTGATCGAACACGTCGGCAAAGGCGAGATGAACGTCAACATGGTCACCTGCGGTGGCCAGGCAACCATTCCCATGGTCGCAGCCGTCAGCCGCGTGCAGCCCGTCGCTTACGGCGAAATCATCGCCACCGTCTCGAGCAAATCGGCCGGACCCGGCACGCGCAAGAACATCGACGAATTCACCCGCACCACCGCCAGCGCGGTCGAGAAAGTGGGCGGCGCGAAGAAGGGCAAGGCCATCATCATCCTCAACCCGGCCGAGCCGCCCTTGATCATGCGCGACACCGTGCATTGCCTGCTGGAGAGCGAACCCGACCAGGCCAAGATCACCGAATCCATCCACGCCATGATCCAAGAGGTGCAAAAGTACGTGCCCGGCTACAAACTGGTCAACGGCCCGGTGTTTGATGGCAAGCGCGTCTCCGTCTTCCTTGAAGTCGAAGGCCTGGGCGACTACCTGCCCAAGTACGCCGGCAACCTCGACATCATGACCGCCGCTGCGGCCCGCACCGCCGAGATGTTCGCCGAGGAAATCCTCGCCGGCCGGCTCACGCTCAAGCCCGTCCACGCCTGAACCCGAAGGAGAACCCCATGAATTTGCAAGGCAAACAAGTCACCGTTCACGACATGACATTGCGTGACGGCATGCACCCCAAGCGCCATTTGATGACGCTGGACCAGATGAAAAGCATTGCCTGCGGTCTGGACGCCGCCGGCGTGCCGCTGATCGAGGTCACCCACGGCGACGGCCTGGGCGGCAGCTCCGTCAACTACGGCTTTCCGGCCCACACCGACGAGGAATACCTGGGCGCGGTGATCCCGCTGATGAAGCAGGCCAAGGTGTCGGCCCTGTTGATTCCCGGCATTGGCACCGTCGAGCACCTGCTGATGGCCAAGGACCTGGGCGTGGGCACCATCCGCGTGGCGACCCACTGCACCGAGGCTGATGTGTCGGAGCAGCACATCACCAAGTCGCGCGCGCTGGGCCTGGACACGGTAGGCTTTTTGATGATGGCGCACATGGCCAGCCCGGAAAAACTGGTGAGCCAGGCGCTGCTGATGCAAGGCTACGGCGCCAACTGCATCTACGTCACCGACTCGGCCGGCTACATGCTGCCCGACGATGTGAAAGCGCGTCTGGGGGCCGTGCGCGCCGCGCTCAAGCCCGAGACCGAACTGGGCTTTCACGGCCACCACAACATGGCCATGGGTGTGGCCAACTCGATTGCCGCGATCGAGGCCGGTGCCAACCGCATCGACGCGGCCGCCGCTGGCCTGGGTGCTGGCGCGGGCAACACGCCGATGGAAGTGTTCATCGCCGTGTGCGCGCGCATGGGGATCGAGACCGGGGTGGACGTCTTCAAGATCCAGGACGTGGCCGAAGACCTGGTGGTGCCCATCATGGACCACATCATCCGCATCGACCGTGACTCGCTCACGCTGGGCTACGCCGGTGTCTATTCCAGCTTCCTGCTGTTTGCCAAGCGCGCCAGTGTGAAGTACGGCGTGCCGGCGCGCGACATCCTGGTCGAACTGGGACGTCGCGGCATGGTGGGCGGCCAGGAAGACATGATTGAAGACACTGCCATGACCATGGCGCGTGAGCGTGGTTTGACCTTGGCCGCCGCTTGAATTCAAACCTGACGCGGCATGCAGCGCGTCGCCTGACCTATTTCCTCTTTATTCACTTGAAAGATTAAAAATGACTGCACTCACCGAAAGTTCCACCAGCAAGTTCGTGAAAATCAATGAAAAAGGTTTTTCCGACTTCCAGATTCATTACAACGAGGCGGGCAATGGCGAAACCGTCATCATGCTGCACGGGGGCGGCCCTGGCGCTGGCGGCTGGAGCAACTACTACCGCAACATCGGCGCGTTCGTCGAGGCCGGCTACCGGGTGATCCTGAAGGACTCGCCCGGCTTCAACAAGTCGGACGCGGTGGTGATGGACGAGCAGCGTGGCCTGGTCAACGCCCGTGCCGTCAAAGGTCTGATGGACGCGCTGGACATCGACCGGGCGCACCTGGTCGGCAACTCGATGGGGGGCGCCACGGCGCTGAACTTCGCGCTCGAATACCCCGACCGCATCGGCAAACTGATCCTCATGGGGCCCGGCGGCCTGGGCCCCAGCATGTTCGCGCCGATGCCGATGGAAGGCATCAAGCTGCTGTTCAAGCTGTATGCCGAGCCGTCCTACGAGACGCTGAAACAGATGCTTCAGGTGTTTTTGTACGACCAGTCCCTTATCACCGAGGAGTTGCTGCAGGGCCGCTGGGAAGCCATTCAGCGCAACCCGGAGCACCTGAAGAACTTCCTCGTCAGCGCGCAAAAGGCGCCGCTCTCGACTTGGGACGTGTCGGCCCGGCTGGGCGAAATCAAGGCCAAGACATTCATCACCTGGGGGCGCGATGACCGCTTCGTTCCCCTTGACCATGGCCTGAAGCTGGTCTGGGGCATCAACGACGCGCGCTTGCACGTGTTTTCCAAGTGCGGCCACTGGGCGCAATGGGAGCATGCCGATGAATTCAACCGCCTGGTGATTGACTTCCTGCGGCACGCGTAAGGGGCAAGAGCGCCGCTTTTTGTTGTCCTGCGTGTCGGTACGGGGTACGCATCAGGCCGAAATGAAGCGGCGGGATTCAGAAGAGACAAAAGCGTCCATTTTGGACAATTGAAGTTCGTTTTTTAAAAATATAAGGAGACAAAATCATGAAAATTATCGCTTCCACGCTGACCTGTTTTGCCGTAGCGACTCTGTCGGCCGGCGTCCATGCACAAGCCTTCACCAACTCCCCGTCGCCATGGTCCATTGGCGTCGGAGCCGTCCACCTGAAGTTCCACCCCTCGGCGGATGTCTCGTTCGCTGGCAACCCGGTGCCGGGTGGCGCGGTGACGGTGGGCAGCGACACCGTGCTGGGCGTGGAAATCGGATACGCCGTAACGCCCAACTGGACGGCCCGGCTGGATGTCGGTTCGCCGGTGGAAACCGATTTCGGCGGCGCTGGAACCTTGAGCCCGTTGGGAAAATTGGGCAGTGTCAAAGGTGGCCCGGCCATTTTGACAATGACGTATTCGCCAGGCATGCTGGGGCCGATCCGACCGTTTTTCGGCGGCGGTCTGACCTATCTGAGGGTTTTCAGCACCAAAGATGGCGCCGTGCAGAACCTCAAGGTTGACGATGGGCTCGGTACGGCACTAACGATCGGCGCGGACTGGCCCCTGTCGGATGGCTACAGCATCGGCTTCTCGGTTCAGAAGCTGTTTTTGAAAGTCAAGGCCACGGGGACTGCCGGTGGCGCGCCGGTTCGTGCCGATGTCAAACTGGATCCGGTGGTGACTTTCCTGTCGCTTCGCAAGCAGTTTTGACCGTTCAGTGACCGCCGCCCGGTCCGGGCGTCCGGTGCGGTTGTATCGCGTTAGCGGGTGCAAGGCAAAGTGGTACCGGGTTGCGCCAGCGACTTCTTACGTCAGACGGAAGTGTCCTGCGAATGCGTAGAACTGGTCGGCAAACGACATGCCTTCACGCTTCAGCATGAACTGGCCTTTGCGAATCATATGCATCAGTTCGATGCCGGCCAGGATCGAACTCCAGGGGACCTCGAATTACACGTGATTTCGGCGTCATCAGTGAGCCAGGCGTTTGAATGTGCTTAGCAACGCGCGAGCGTGGTCGTTTCATGGACGCGGCATTGAGCCGCCGCAGATCGTGGCGTCTGAGGCCCGGCTGGCAGTCCATGCATCACACACGGTGGTTATTTTCGTCATGGAGCGCTGGCTAGGTGCGCAACCCAGGGACTGATCCGAAGCCACCACCAGGCGTTATCGTCTCCGTGGCCGTCAGTTGTCGCAGACCGACATCAATGCCACATTCAGGTGGCATGCGCTGGCACGGCGGGTGCAGCCAACGGCTGCACCGCCAGCCGCAGACCCATCGCCTTGAGGATTGCCCGCAAGCTGTTAAGTGCCGGATTGCCCTTCGGGGAGAGCGTGCGATAAAGCTGCGTCGGATTCAGGTGCGCCTGTTCGGCCACCGCCTGAACGCCGCCGAAGGCCTCGGCCATTTGACGCAGCACGATCAGCAGTTCGGCCTGGTCGCCATCTTCCAGAATGCCGTTGACCACTTCCAGCGCGAACGCGGGGTCGTTTCGGTACAACTCGGCCATCGCATCGTCATGGGGTCTACTTCTCATCATCTGTTCTCCGTTGCCAGTCTTGCCAGTAATCCACCGCCCGAGCGATGTCCGCGTCCTGAGTCTTCTTGTCGCCGCCGCACAGCAACAACACCACACGCCGGCCCGACAAGGCGTAGTACACCCGGTAGCCCGGCCCCGCATCGATGCGCAACTCCCACACGCCCTTGCGACAGAACTTGTGATCGCCAAAGTTGCCTTGCTCGATGCGAATGACGCGCCGTGCCACCGCAACCTTGGCTTGACCGTCGCGTAACCGCTTCAGCCATTCGATGTAGAAGTCCTTCTGCTCACCGAGAGTCAGGTAATGCTCAATCTCGTATGCTGCCATTTTCGTCTATAAACGAATGACTGTCAAGATACATCGACTGGTGTGGCAATCGTGCCCGCCACCACCGTCTTGCGCCGGTTCGCCACCAGTTCGGCCGCCTGACGCACCGGCGCATCCTCGGTGTGGATGTAGCGCATGAACATCGCCACCGTCTTGTGCGCGGTCAGCACCATGCCGACCTTGACCGGGATGCCCGAATTGGCGATGTCGGTGGCCGAACGGTGCCGGATACCATGTGTGCCGACGTGCTGCACACCAGCAGCCTTCAGGATGCGGCTCCAGCCGTTGTAATGCTCCCCGTTCGTCATGTGCTTGAGCGGATCGCGCAGCGACGGCAGCACATAGAGTGAGCCTTCGTGCCTGGGCACCGTCGAGAGCAGGCGGTGCGCTTCCTCGCTCATCGGTTTGGACATGCCGCCGGTCTTGCTGTCAGGCCAGGCCACGCGCCGGTTCTCCAGATCGACCCAGGTCCACTCCAGCAACAGGATTTCGGAGCGGCGCGCCGCGAACTCGAACTGCAAGCGGATGGCCAGCGTGACGATGGGTGGTTCGCTGCTTTCGGCCTCCACCTTGTCCAGATGCCTGAACAACTTGCCCATTTCCTCGTCGGTGATGAGCCGGGTGGTCTTGCCTTGAGGGTATTGGGGGATGTGTCGGCACGGGTTCGTGCCATCCGTCCGCAGGCCCCAGATTTCGGCCATGTTGAACATCTTTCGCATGACGGCAAGCGTGTGGTTGGCCTCCATCGGCGTGGGCTCCAGCTTCTTCATCATCATCGCAACATCGGGGCGTTTTACGTCATGGACCTTCATGCGGCCAAGAATGGGGATGATGTTGCGGTCGATATTGCCCTGGTAGCCTTTTTGCGTGCTCGGCTTGTTGCGGACCTTGGAATAATCCGACATGAAGCGTCCGCATAGTTCCTTGACGGTCGGTGCCTTGCGCGCCTCGGTCTTGTCGCCGCCGGGGTCGCCGCCTCGGCGGACCTCGGCCAGCCAGGTCTGCGCCAGCGAGCGGGCCTGCTCGACGGTCAGCTCTCCGTACAGGCCGATGGCGGGCTTGCGCCGCTCCCCGGCATTGGTCCGGTACTGGAGCATGAACACCTTGCGGCCTGCTGGTGTAACCTTACACATGAAGCCGGGCACCAGGGTATCGCGCAGTTCGACGGGCTGCGCCTGGGGTTGTGCCGCGTCTATAGCGGACTTGGTGAGTTTGATTTTGGCCATGCTGACTCCTAGGAGGAATGAGCCAGTTTCCAGGTGTCGGCTGGGAGCCAAGCGGATGGAAACCGGATCGGGTTGTGGAAAGCACCGGGGTATGGTGAATCCACTTGATCCCTAGGAAAACTCGCTGTGGCGGGCCTCAGCGTAGATCAGCCAAATTCGGTGCTGATCACAGCATGAAATAAAAAAACCTGCCCGGCATCGCGTGCAAGGCAGGTTATGGCGCAGCAAGGCGGCGTGATAGCCGTTCAGTTTACCAGGCGGTGATGACTGAATTCTTGAACGTGGAGATCACGAACTCCTTGGTTTCAGGAGAGTGGTACGCCTTCACCAGTTTGGCGACCCAGGCCTGATCCTTGTCTTCGCTGCGTACGGCAATGAGGTTGGCGTAAGGACCTTTTGCATCTTCCATGGCGATGGCGTCCGTCACGGGATTCAAGCCCGCCGATGCCGCGTAGTTGCCGTTGACGGCTGCGGCGTCGAGGTCTGACAGCGACCGGGGCAGTTGTGCGGCATCAAGTTCAATAATATCCAGCTTTTTGGGGTTCTCGGCGATGTCCAGGGGGGTCGCCTTCAAGCCTGCGTCAGCTTTCAACTTCAGAAGACCTTGCGATTGCAGAACGAGCAGGGCGCGCCCTCCATTGGTTGGGTCATTCGGTACGCCTACGCGTGCGCCGTTCTTCAACTCGTCCAGGGTCTTGACCTTCTTGGAATAGATGCCCATGGGGAAGGTGATGGTATAGCCCACGTTGGCCAGCTTATACCCGCGATCCTTGATTTGCGCGTCCAGGTAAGGCTCGTGCTGGAAGCTGTTGGCGTCCAGGTCGCCCGCGGCTAGGGCCGCATTGGGCTGCACATAGTCGCTGAATTCGATCACTTCGATCTTCAGGCCGTCTTTAGCGGCCAGGCCTTTCACGAACTCCATGATCTGTGCGTGCGGGCCCGCTGTGACGCCGACCTTGTAGGTCTTGTCCTGGGATATCGCCGGGGTGGCGGTCAGGCTCATCACGATCCCCAGTCCGGCGACCAACTGCAGTAATTGACGACGCTTCATTTTTTTCCTCTTGAGAAACAGTATTGGATACGCAAAGGCGCCATAGGCCTAGCGATGACTTAAACGGCGGACCAGGATATCGCCCAGGGTCTGCACTAATTGAACAAAAACGATCAGAATGAACACAACCAACAGCATTACCTCGGGCAGGAAGCGTTGATAGCCATAACGGATGCCCAGGTCGCCCAAGCCACCGCCGCCGACGGCACCCGCCATGGCGGAGTAGCCGACCAGGCTGACCAGCGTGATGGTGAGGCCGGCGATAATGCCGGGGAAGGCTTCTGGTACCAGCACTTTGTAGACGATCTGCCAAGTGCTTGCGCCCATTGCTTGCGCCGCTTCGACCAGGCCGCGGTCCACTTCGCGCAGGGCGGTCTCCACCAGCCGTGCGACAAATGGGGCGGCTGCTATCGTCAGCGGCACGATGGCAGCCGCTGTGCCGATGGATGTGCCGACGAAAAAGCGGGTCAGCGGAATAATGGCCACCAGCAAAATGATGAATGGTGTCGAGCGCACGGCATTGACCACAATACCCACGGTCCGGTTCAGGCTAAGTGCCGGCAGTACACCGTTCCGATCTGTCAAATGCAGCAGGATGCCCAGTGGCACGCCCACCAGCGACCCCACGACCCCTGACACCCCCACCATCAGCACCGTTTCAAGAAATGACTTTATAAACAGGTCAATCAGCTGTGATGACATGATTCAGCTCCTCTACCGTTACTCCGCGCGA
>LNAP01004274.1_pt1 | contig 13879 bp, 11 predicted proteins | sample 602601 | NCBI WGS metagenome assembly LNAP01 (sample SAMN02440304, study PRJNA202911) | soil metagenome | biome: Subtropical and temperate rainforests or woodlands; isolation source: soil samples (1 kg each in a 20% v/v slurry with milli Q water) were... ...
AGGATGGTCGAGCCTTCGCGCTGGCCTCCCTCGACCAGAACACCGGCCGTGATGAACCGCTCCATGAGGTAGCGGTCGTGCGGGCGGACATCTGCTTCGTAGAGCGGTATCCCCAGAGGCTGGAGTGCGCGTGCCAGCTTCCCGAGATCGCGGAACCTGCGGACATAGACACCGAGGACAGGCTCCTGATCGAAGGTCTTCAAACCCAGCTCCTTCACCTCCAGGCCCTGCAAGCTCGCCAGTTGGGCCTGTGCCGCAGCCCGGTGGCGAACAGGCAGGAAGGCGACCGACGTCTGCTGGGTCAGAAGCACCTTCTTGGGCCCCTCGTCGGTGGCCAGCCAGTATTCAATCTCGGTGCCGTCTGGCAGATCGCGCCAGTTGCGTGTGAGGAGGAAGCCCCGGAGTTCGGTGGGAGCGAGGGCGGAAGGCATCAGGTGGTGCAGAGGACGCTAGCGCGGCAATTCTGATGCATTGGGCGAGAGGCGAGATGGTCGGGAGGTGCGGTAGCCCTTGCGCATGATACTGATGTTTTGTACAGTATCGCAAAAACCAACACTGGGAAGGCTATGTACAAACCACCCCGCTATGTATTCCGTCCTACCCGACCGGCGCCTGCACTATTGCGTCGCATCTGGGCATGGTTCTGAGCCAGCACGGCTGTGCTGCATGGGGCAACCTTCGCCGTTCATCATGGACCCCGCTGCATCCTGAAAGCTTATGGCTGACGGCAGCTGCTCATCCCAAAGTGGGCGCCCATCATGGAATCCGCTACGGGCGTTGGTTGTACAAAGGATGTCGCCGCAAGTAGGATGGGAATATGTCAAAGAATCCAGCGCAGAAACATCGGAGGAATCCAACGCCTCACGATTCGAGTGAGGACTGTGCTTGGCTTGATGTGGCGCCTGTAGGCCGCGAATTTGGAAGTCCGGACTATGAGAGATTGATGGCGCTGGATCAAGCCGCCTTCGCAGCCTTCCAATCTTGGAAGCACGTGCGAGATTGGCTGGCAGAACCGAACTCTCAGCTTGATGGAGCTTGCCCTGAGGACGCGGCCCGAAACCCTGCTGGATTTGCCAAAGTCATGTCAATCCTGATGTCAGCGGGTTGCCATGCCAGTGCCGACTTCATGCGCGAGGTTGAGGTTTTGCCAGTCCAAGATCGAGGCAGTCTTAAAGGTATTTAGTGACTCGCGATGGTATCGACAGAGATGATTGTAAAAATAGACTCTGCAACCTGAAGATGAAGCCTGTTAAGTGCCACGCACCAATATGCATTGTTCCAAGCGCCTCAGTTGAGGCGCTTTTTTCCAGATCGCAAAGGTATGCGAGGAGTTGGATGGCTGCTTCAGGCTGAATGTAGCCATTCGCATTCGACAGGCTGAGCGACTGCTTCGGTCATGACCGGCCCATCGACGGACGACCTTCCGCCAGTCATTGCAGTAGAGCCCCTGAACTTGAGGAGCTCCACGCCGTTCTTGTCGGCGGTGCCATCACTGGCGCTGGGATGCCGTACGCCCAGCAAACCCCGTTCGATGCCGCCAGCGATGCCCGGAAACTGCGCGCGACAGCCCCTAGGGCCGGCAGCATTTCTTGTACTTTCGGCCTGAACCGCAGTAGCAGGGAGCGTTCACGCCGGGCAGCTTGTCCGGTGGTGGTGCAGCCCAGAAGCTATCAAAGATACGAGCGTCGGGCGTGATGGGGTGAAAGCTAAGCGAGGCAGGATCAGCGAAGGTGGTCAAGATCTGGTGCTCCTCCATCATCGAAAGGATCTCAGCTATCTCTGCATCGGACAGATTCGGGTCGCGCTCCGCGACCAATACGGTTTCGGAGCTTACCGGTGAGCCCTTTGTGTCCGCGCCGAGAACGACGATCTCAGAATAGGAAGGGAATTTCACCTGCGACGCCCGCGCATAGAGCTTCATGCAAGCCTTCCGCTCTTCTCGATACCCGTCGTAATTGACGTGCGCGTCGATCCATGGGAAGAGCAAGAAGATGTAGATCCGCTTTGGATGCGCCAAGGAAGGAACAACACGCGCACTACGAGCCTGGCCGGGCACCGTGTTGAACTTCTCAATGAGCATGTGGCCCAGTACCGCCCTGGAGGCCCGGTTCTCCGAAGCCATCACTCGAACAACTCGTTCATGAGTAGTCAGCGACTCCGTGCTCACCTCGCTGCCGACGTTGGCGGACAGGATAGCTTCGGATAGGTCGTTGGTGACTCGCTTCCAGGCCATCGCAGCTTTTCGCTGGCCTTCGAAGAACGCATAGATCCCGGAGTTCCGAAGGGCTGACCACATGCCTTCCTCGAGAGTGAAAAGGAAGTCGTCGACGTTGGCAGGAATTGGCCTGTACGGACGATAAGCGCCAAAACCGTTGGGTTGCAGATTGCTGAAGTAGACGGCAAGAAAGTCTTCCTCGCCATAGATCACCGACAGATGTTCCTTGCGGATTGCGCGTTCGCGCTCGACAAGGTAGTCAATGAAGTCAGGGCCGGCATCCAGCTCCGTGAAGAGCAGGTTTAACGATCCTTCATCAAAGACGTGAACGAAGGTTTTGCTGGGGTCGATGTCTCCCACCCAGAACGGGTTGGCGAGCATCTGTTCTTCACGCATCAGTGCCGAGAACGCCAGGCTTCCGGTACTGTCGGGTGCACCTTTCTCCGTAAACTTGGCAAAGTAGTTTTGAGCAGGTTCGATCGAATTCCTGCAGATCGCCACGAGGTGAGTCCTCAGCTCGGGGTCATCGAGCGCAAATGGAAAGGGTTGGGTGCACTTGCGGTTCAAGAACAGTTTGCTGCGCCCCGACCTGATGTACCTCTCTGCGCCTCGGAGCTGGTCGAGTGATCCAAGAACCGACTGGCGCAACCATCGCCCCCAATTGACCTTGGTGTCGCCCGTGCTCGGGAACTTGATGTCCTTTTCAGAAAAAAGTATGACGTCCTTGCCGAACACGACTATGAGGTCGACCACCTCATGCTTGATCGTCCGCCCGCCCTTGACGATCCGTCGATGAACGGAAGGGTAGGACCACAGGCCAAAAAAAGCCAGATCAGCGAGCTTTGTGAGCTCGCGTTCGCCTGGGGTGCTTCCTTCCCCCTTCTGGATCGGCTTCAACACAATGACGCTCTCGGACTGATTCCAGCTTCTGCCAGTGCGTTCCCGGTCCTTTGGTTCGTCGGCTTTGTCATGGGATCCCTTTATAGTTGCACTCCCTGTCAGCGAGACAAGGGCGTCCATCCATCATGGGACGAGGCAGCCCGTCTCGTCAGGTCACGATTTTTTGGAGGAAGTCCGTGAGCGCAGTCTTCGGATCGTCCTCATCGGACACGATCATCTCTATGCCCCAGTGCCTCAGCACTTCTTCTGCCGCCGGGTTTGGGCGGTTAGTGAAGACGTACGACTTGGGCCTAACAGAAGCCAGCGGGGACTTGCCCCACATCTCGGTCAGGCGATAGAACAGCAGCCGGATATTGAAGTCCGTCAGGCTGTAGCCGATGAAGAGGACGGAGTTGCTCAGCACATCGTTGCGGAGCTTGATGTCCAGCGGCGTGTCGAAGTTCAGCCGCTGGTAGTAGCTGGTCTCGTCGAGGACGATTGACTCGTCGGCTGCGAAGTCACCATGGAACTTGATGATCTGGCGGTGACCGTCCCTGACAGCGACCATGTCCGCTACGCTGGCAATCCTGTCGTACTTCACGCCGAACTCAGCGTGTGCGATCTCAAGCCACCGGTCGTAGTTGGTGGTGTAGATTCGCGAGAAGTTACCCAGGGTGATGAGCCGGTGAATATCCGAGGCCTTGATGTCCGTGGAAGGCTTGTGCCATTCGCGGTCCATCCAACTCCTAAGCTCGCCGAGTCCACCTCTTTTCTTTTTGTAGAACTCAGCCAGGGTCTGATAGTTCCCGTAAGTGGCAAACACCGCCGGGTCGTAGCCCAGCTCCTTGGCAATCTGCGCTATCAGCTGGCTCCAACTCGGCAAACCAAGGTTTGCAGACACGCCGGCGCCGACAAATAGCATCAGCTTGCCGCTCCTGTGGGCTTCGAGAAGTTCAGTTTTCATGTCGCGACGTTCGAAGTCTTGAGGTGGGCGGCAAACCTATCTAACGCTAGGCGGCGCATGGATATGTCGTCTTTTTCGGTACCCATTTCGGCAAACGTCTTCGTGTAGCCGTCAGGGATGAACACACAGTCCCACTGAAAATCCTCCGGCCCAGCGGGTGTCCGCGGAACCGTGCCCTCGATGGCGCCTTCGAACAGGTGCATCTGGCGCCCGTCGCAGTATCCAAGCACGGTCTTTGCGATGACCTTGACATCACCCAGAGCGGCCACGAGGTCCGCGAAGCGCCTGGCTTCCAATCGGTCCCAAAAGATCTGGGTCAGGCCTGCGGGAAGGCCGTTCAGTCCTCTGAGATACAGCCCTGTGTGCTCGACGAACAGGGGGCGGCCGATCTCGTGGAACGCCTTGATCAGCTTGTCCCGCACGAGCGCGTGGACGTCCTGCGTCTGCAGTTCCTCGATCTTTCTGGATACCGGCACGATGTCCACGCCGATCGGGGCGAGGATGCGTTGAACTTCTTTGATCTTGTGCTCGTTGCCGGACATGAATCGAATCTTCAATTCAGACCCTCCATGAATGAAAAGCGCTTGGCGATTTCGTACTGCTGCTGCATGTCGCAGATGGACAGGCCTTCGGACATTGCGGCCGCTTGGTCGTCGGCCAGGCCGCGTTGATGGATCGCTGGGTTGTCGGAGCAGATCACGAACGGCACACCGTGGCGCCGGAACTCCTGCAGAGGATGGGCCTCATCGCGGGGAACAGCGCCTGTTAGCCGGTTGCTGATCGGGCAGACTTCGACGCAGACCCTCTCGGCAGCCAGCAGGTCCATCAAGTCCGGATCCTTGCCGGCGGCCGTGCCGTGGCCGATCCGATCAGCGTGGAAGAGCTCCACGGCCGCACGCACGTTCTCCACGCGGCCAGTCTCTCCAGCGTGGATCGTGATGCCGAAGCCGTACCGGTCCTTGGCCTTCCTGATCATCGCGGGCAGCTCAGCCGAGTAGGGCGTCTCTTCATCCCCCGCAAGGTCGAGTCCCACGACATCCTTGGGCCGTCCGATGTCTTCGTAGGCTTGTAAGAGGGTAGCGAGATTGGAGGCGCCGTAGTCGCCACGCGTCACGGAGAGGATCAAGCCCCGCCGGATGCCGTAGTGCTGGGCCGCGCTGCCTGTTGACTCGATGAGGCGTCCCAATGCCTGAGCCGGCGTGCAGCTCTGAAGTCCGGTCAAGTACAGGACGCTGCTGCGAAGCTCGACGAAACGGACGGCGTCGTCTGCCAGGTTAGCAAGAACAGCATGGGCGAGGCGGTCAAGGTTCGCGCGTTTCTTGGGGAAGAGCCGCAACACCTGCCACGGTGTGAGGTAATCCGCCAGGGATTTGCACGGGACAAGGCGCGTCATGTCCCGCTCGAAATCGAACCCAGCCGGGACCGCCGTAGCTTCGTCGGCCATGATCTCTAGGATGGTCGACACAGGGACGGCGCCGTTCATATGCACGTGGAGTTCCCCCCGATCACGCACGTGAGCTTGCGCTCCGCAGTCGTCGAGGTCGTTGGTCACGCCCCAGAGGCCTGGCAGATCAAGTTGCCGCTGGTTCAATCTTCGTCCCTAGATCTTGTTGTGGGCTTGAGCCCGTTTTTAGTGATGATAGCCCCGTACCCGAAGTGCGCATCTTCTCGTACCCGCATCTGACGACGCTCCCTGTCGCCGTCTGAAACCCCGGTGCTCAAAGATTGATGACCTTCAAGCCGTTGCTGTTGACGGCGTCCGATAGAAGCCTTTCTAGCTTTTTCACCTGCGTATGCGGCGTAGCAATTGCCAGCAAGCGCTGGGCGCGTGATGCACCCACATAAAGTTTGCGAAGCTCCTCTGCCATCGAGGCTGGCGCGCCGGTCTCAAGGTGCTCGATCGTGCCTTTAGCTTTCGTGGTTGAGAGCACTACACAAACAGCTGGGAATTCGGCCCCCTTGACGCTATGGATGGTTCGAGCTGAATGACCAGTTGGTGGAGCCGGCCGCAAGACCTCTGCCAGCTTTTCATGACGCTTTAGAACCTGCTTGATTGATCTGTCTCCACCTGGGGGCAGTTTTCCTCTCAGAATTTCCCGTGCCTCGTCCAACCAGCTATCCGCGTCTTTGTGCCTCTCAGGTTCAAATCGCAACTGCTTGCCAAGCCTGAGCATCTCGGGACGCCAAGATTGATACTTGTCATCGACAGCATCCATGTATTGACGATAGGTCTTCCGTGCGAGATGGCCCTCGAGGGTCAACACGACGCGATGCATTTCCTCGAGTGCAGCTTGTCGGCCGCCGAGTTCGAATGATGAATGTAGGTCACCGATGGCAGCTGCCAGGCGGCAGGCCAGATGTCCCGACCCATTGTCGACAGGCAAACCCAGCGCACGGGACGCGCTGAGGCGAGTCGCCGCGACTACGGGACACTCCTTCGCTGAAATATTCAGCTGGGCCACAAGCGTTCCGAAGTATTCGCCGACGGTCGAAGGGACACTCTGCCCCTTGTAAGCCAGCAAGTAGACCGGACTAAGTTCAGCGCGATACTCACCCAGTGCTTCGTCGTAGGGACGCCCGGGCTCCGACCTCTTAAGACGCGATATCGCACTCACGATGTGCTGACTCGATCGGAAATTCCCCGTAAGTGACAGGCATCGGTCTTCCCCAAATTTAGCCGCAAAGGCTTTCAACTCCGTGGATACCCCGCCTCTAAAACCATAGATCGACTGCTGGGGGTCACAGATGATCTTCACAGGGATGCCAGCGTTGAGGAACCATTCAATGATGCAGAGATCTTCGGGGTTACAGTCTTGAGCCTCGTCGATAATGATCTCACCGAACCTTGCGACCAAGGCTTTCGTTAGAGGCGAGTCATTGTTGAGAGCCTTGAGTCGCTCCAATGCCAACAGGCGCGCATCCTGGTAGTCAAGCTCACCGCGCGCCTTGAAGCGCGCTCGCATGGTCTTTGCTGCAGTCAAGTGGGCCTTCGACACAGAGTCAATCCCCAGCTCTTTCAGTTCTTCAGGGATAGCCTCTCCAGTCTCTCGGTCGAAGCACTTCAACGGAATCGGCCTTGCTTTGTCAAACGGCTTAACCTCCCGGAGCTCCAGATCCGGGATTAGACGTGGCCGGGCCTGCGAACCCGGGATGCCAAATGGCGCCACGAGAACCCGCCACAGGAAGCTGTCGAAGGTTCCGATGAAGTGCGGCATAGCAGGGGATGGCAAGAGCCCTTCCCTGCGCAGTCGAGCTTCCAGCTCCGACACTGCAACTTCAGTGAATGACAAAAACGCGATGCCGTACCTCCATCCCTTCCTGTCCAGCAGATGGCGCGCTCTTTCGATCAGCACCCGGGTTTTCCCCGCACCTGGACATGCTGTAACAAACGCTGAGCCATCGAAGGTGATGACCGTCGCTTGCTCATCAGTCGGTTTGAACGCTTTCGTCATCGGACCAGCGCTTCGATGGCGTCCCGCAGGTAATCCGGAACTTTGAAGTCCTTAGCCTCCCGCAGACCCTCGGCCAGAGTCTGTGCAAAGTCGCCCTTCGGCGTGTTGTCAAAGAGCCCCTGGATAGCTCGAGCTTTGGCCTCACGGTCAGCGTTCGCCAAGGCGCTCGTCCAGTTGTATTCCGATCTGGGGTGAGCCTTCAGGTAGGCAGCCTTCAGCAGCTCCTCATTACCCGCCAGCGCAAGCTCGGACTCCAGCGAAAAGTCGTTCACCGATACATCAAGGAGGTGGCTAGCACCTTGCCCGGACGCGAATGCAAACAGCTGTGCTTGTCGGCTTGCTCCTGGACTGAGCTGACCACTCTTCAAGTCCCATCCGTCACCATCAGTGATCGCGACCACGCGATCAGCAATTCGAGCGCCCTTGTGATGCGTGAGTAGCAGTTGCACATAGGGCATGAAGTCCACGCCCTCAATGGGAACGAAAACGGCCGAGCGGAAAAGTCGCAGTTTCTCGACTTGGTTGTTCAGGACAAATTTCCTGGCAATGACAGGGAGCAGGAGTGCTTCGGCGATACCCTCGACCAGGATCACGCGCCCTCCGAAGAGCAACGCCGATTTGGTGACATCCAGATAGCGGTCGACCTTCCTCCTCGAAACGCCGTCGAGCGCGAGCTCGCCGAGCGGTACGCAACGGGTTGCGCGGCGCGGCGCTACCGACATCTTGGATTGTTCCTCCAACGGAGCTTCTGGCGTAGCTACCATTGCCGCGTGAACGGCCTTAGCTACCCCTGTCTCCGGTTGCCTAGGCACGGCGGTAGAGGGGGCAATTGGCTTAGGCAACTCGCCTGCAGCATTCACAATGGTGGAGGGCGCATCCGCCACTACCGTAGGCACGTGCACAGAAACAGCTGTGAGGGCATCCGCCGCGCCTAGTACGTCGTCCCCGTCAGCCTCGGCAACTGCGGACTCTTCTGCCGTCGCCCCCTTAAGCACTGGCGCCGTGCGAAAAACGACGATTTTCTGGTTCTGCACCCAAGCAGAGAGGTTGGGAGAATGTGTAGCGACGACCACCTGTACCCGGCCGGCGGGCGCATCAAGCGGAACCTTCCGCGATTTGGACTTCTCGGCCTGATCCTCAAGGAAGCCAAGCACTGCGGCCTGTAGCTGGGGGTGAAGGTGGGCTTCTGGTTCCTCGACCAGGAATAGCGTCAGGTCCACGTCATTCGAGCGCTCCAGTTCGATGGCGATCGTCGCCATGAATAGGAGATTGGCGTAGCCGTGACCCGAGTACCTCAGGTCCTCAGGCTCCAACCCATGGTCTGCCAACTTGAATCGCAAGTCGCGCGCTATATCGATCAGGTTTTCATCGTTTGCGAAGCCCAATGAACTACTCTGTCGACGCACACCGCCAGTCAGCGCCTCCAGATTTCCGTCTACCGCACTTCCAACCCTGGTCAGTATGTCCGATGAGGTCGCTCGGCGAAGCTCCGCCGCGACGTCCTCAATCCTCTGGTCTCCCATAAAGTGGTTCAGAAGCGCATGGATTCGAGTCGGGTTACCAGACGCCAGAGCCCGCTTTGCATCGCGCAGCGGGGGCAGATAGACATGCCGAATGGTGTCATGCGCACCAGGCTCCGGAGTCTCCCGGTGGGTCCCCGCCCAAAGCCGCGGCCGTGCCTGTGAGTGCCCTCCCGAAGCGGCGTACTGCAAGCCGAACTTGCATGAAGACATGGAGTCATCGGTCACTGCGCTGAGAAGGCGCCCGGCTTGACCAGGGCTCAGGTCCTCAAAGAGCGCCTCAAGTTCGAAGTCGGGGCGGACGCTGCCAAACCTCACATCTGTTGACTCGCAATACAGTTCACGACGACCATTCAATGGGAGTGTTAGAAGTCGCAGCGCGTCAATGGCGTTGCTCTTTCCGCCGTTGTTTTCGCCTACTAAGACGGTTAGATCCTCATAAAGCGGGATCTCAATCTGATCGAACGAGCGAAAGTTATTCGCCGTCAGCTTCCTCAAGTACATCGCTTCTCCCCCAGAGGCTCTCAGGCCCTTCGTGTGTTCGCAGGTATGTCGTCATCAGTCTATCTTCCCGCCGGATCGCCGCCGAACCAGATGCGAAACGCATTACTACCTGCCGCCTCTCGAGGCAGCTAAGCTCCGCCCCTGGCATCCGCATCGTGACCTACGACAAAGCCGGGACGAAGTCCAATGACGGCTTCGTTCAAGGGACCGTGAGCCCGGCGACCTGCCGCGCGTGAAAGCAACCGCTGCAAATAGTGACAATGGCATACATAGACTTCCCCTTACATCAGACGAGTGAGTTGATGAGAGTTCGTACTTCCCATCGAGGCACCTTAATGCCGTACACCGCAATTGCGCGGATCACCCGGGACGGGGAAATCCCTTTTTCATTCGATAGGACTCAAAAGTAGCCTCTTGATATGGCCTACGATCTTCAAAACCGACTAGTCATTGGCGTGGCATCTAGTGCGATGTTCGATCTGCGCGAATCCGATGAAGTCTTTCGCGCACACGGTGAGGAACCGTACCGCAAATTTCAGCAGGAAAATTTGGACAAGCCGCTGGCGAAGGGAATCGCTTTCTCCTTCATCCGCCGACTGCTATCGCTCAACGACTTGAGCACGGACGCAGCCAAAGACCCACTCGTCGAGGTCGTTCTCCTGTCCAAGAACGACCCCGACACCGGCCTGCGGGTGATGAGATCCATCGAGCATCATGGACTCGGCATCACGCGTGCGATTTTCATGCAGGGTCAGGCACCGTACGATTACATACCCGCGCTCAATATCGCGCTGTTCCTGTCGGGCAATGCGGATGATGTGACTGCTGCGATCGCAGCAAACTTTCCCGCCGGCCAAGTTCTTGATTCAGCAATCGTGGATGACGAGGGGGACACCGGTCTGCGCATCGCATTCGACTTTGACGGAGTTCTCGCAGACGATGAATCTGAGACGGTTATGCAGAATACGAAGGACGTCAGCAAGTTTCACGAGCACGAGGTCAAGAACATGATGCAGCCCCACAACCCTGGGCCACTGCAACAATTTTTGATCCGAGTCGCAAAGATTCAGTCAGTTGAGGAGGAACGGCGCCGTGCCGACGCCACGTACAAAAATCGTTTACGCATCTCGGTAGTGACGGCTAGGAATGCACCCTCGCACGAGCGGGCATTGAACACACTTAAGAGCTGGGGTGTTATGCCAAACGATGCCTTCTTTCTTGGCGGCATTGAGAAGCACAACGTCCTCGGCGTGCTTAAGCCCCACATCTTCTTCGATGATCAATCTGGTCATCTCGCGACGGCTTCCTCTGTAGTGCCTTCGGTTCACATCCCATTCGGAGTCACAAATACAGGGACTGCCGGGTGAACCTAGGTTGACACATGAAGTGCAACGCTCCGTTATCTGCGATGCCTAACAGGACAGACAAGCTGTCGCTCACGAGCTCCGCCTGCGTGAACCCTACGCTTCGAGCGACTTACCCAGGCGTTGAGCGACAGCTTTCGTGCGTCCTGCGGGCGCCAAGTCCAGCGACCGCATTGTGGCGATTCGCGTGAGTTCGGCAGGCCGCAACGACAGGCTCCAAGCGCTGCACTCCCGTCCCAGAATCAGGAAGTCGGTTCAAGGCTGATCTCCGACACTCGAACCTAACGCCTGAAAGTTCGCGTGTTGCGCAACTGGTCATTGGCCGAGCAGGGTCTCAAGCGACCGCTTTGTTGCTCAGACCGGTCACTCTATTGATGCGAGCCGGGCAAGGTAGCAGGAGCAACTGATCACACCAAGGATGAATTGGTTCTCCCGACCCGCTGCGGTCGGTGTTGATGTAGGCAACGATCCCAGAAAACCGTCCGAGAAACCGGGGGAATCCCACCCCGGATACTTGGCGGCACGGCTTATCGGAACCATTGCGAAGAGCATCCGCAGTTGGCTCTATGCCGTTTTGTGTGGAACGCCCCTGCCTCATTTCGCTGATGCCGGGTTGAAGGGGTGATCAGGCAGATGGGCCAGCTTGGACATGCGAAGGTATGCGACGGCGATGAAGTTGCCTGCCGTTCGGAAGCCTCGTGCGGCGCGTTTGGCCTGCTGCAACAGGCCGTTCATGGCTTCGACGAAGGCATTGGATCGGTTGTCCAGCATGCCGCTGATCACGCCAGCGAAGTGGGTCTTCAAGGTCTTGGCCAGTTTCTTGAAGGGCTCCAGCCGCGAGCGTGTGGCCCAGCTCAACCAGGCGCTCAGATCTGCCTGAGCCTGCCTGGGGTCGTTGTGCTTGAGCGCTGCGCCATAGACCTCGCGCAGGGCCATCTTCAGGCGCCACGCCCGCGCAGATTTCAGCGTGGAGTGCTGCAGCCAGTGCATGGCGCTGATCTGTTGGCCGCTCCAGGCAGGTGGGTTCTTGCGCATGCCCCACATCAGGCCCTTGAGCACTTTGCGGTCCGTGCCGCCCAAGGCCGCGTGCACGGCATGGGGCTGATCGCGCCATTCGGTTCGTCGCACTTCGTCCATGGCCTCGATGGCCATCTTGACGACATGGAAGCGGTCGTAGCTGATGGCAGCTGCCGGCAGCGCCAAGCCCACCCCCTTGGTGTAGGCAGCACTCATGTCCTGACAGACGTGATGCACGACAGCCGGATCGCCGCCATGGGCCTTGAGGTCTTGGGCAAAGTCCAACACGGAGTGGTGGCTGCGCCCTTCGGTGGCAAACAGCAGGCGCTTGGCAGCCAGATCGTGCACGACAGTGATGTAGTGCTGCCCACGCCGCAGGCTTGTCTCGTCGATGCCCACGGTACGTACCTCGCTCATGTCGTCGATTGCGCGGGCCTGTTGAACATAGTACTCAATGCGCCGCCACAGGGGCTTGTCGGCACAACGCAGCAGTGCAGCGGCTTGCCGCACCGGCAGCTCACGGCACAGCGACAACGCCAAGGCTTCAAACAGCGCCGTAAAGCCAGAGCCTTCGCGAGCCCAGGGCACACCCACCTGCGTGGTCTTGCCGCAGCCAGTGCAGGCCACCCGCGGCACATCGGCGTGCAGCCAGGCTTCGAACTGGAAAAAATCAAGGTGTCGCCACGAGCGGCGAAGGCGGTCATGGATGCCTTGCGCCGGGGTGTTGCAGTGCGGGCAACTGAGCAACTTGGCGTTGCAGCGCACCTCAAAGTCGATGCGCCGCTTGGCTGTGTCCAGATCCACCTTGGCCACCTCCCACGGCGCAACCAAACCCAACGCGCTGGTAAACAGCGTTTCAACTCCAACGCTCACGAGACAGCCTCCAGTTCATGCACTACAAGGCCGCATGGGCATGTGGACAAGCCGCTCTGCGACTTGCCCACATGCCCACACGGCGCTACGACCACCACCGATTGTCGCCGTTGGTTTCCACACGAAACGACGAGGGGCCCCGCAGTTGGCCCGCGGGTCCGAAACACGTAGCCAAGGTCTTCTCAAAGAATTAGATCGGCCAGAACCATAGAACGTCCAAAAGCATTCTCTGGTGTGGTGACCTCATGGCTGCACCGAGCAGTGCGAAGCTGCCACATGAGCCGCTCAGTGCGATGCCTCGTAGTGTGCAAGCGGCTCATTACCATTTAACGCAACGAGCAAATTTTCAGCAGCCTGCAACTCGATGGCTCGGCGAACCTTCTTCACCGCCGAACCAATGTGGGGTGTGAAAACCGTGGAGGGGTGTTGCAAGAGTTCCGGATGAATCTGGCGAGGGCGATCTGCAAGCAGCCAGTCCTCCATCTCATAGACATCGGCGGCGTATGCACCCAGGGCGCCCGTGCCACGGCAGCCTCGTCCACAACCGAGCCTCGCCCAATGTTGACCAGGATCTGCCCCCGCCGAACACCTTCAAGCATGGTGTCATTGACGAGGTGACGCGTTACGTCCAGCAGCGGAACGGCCAGAATGACATAGTCGGATTGCGACAGGGCCTCACCCAGGCTCACCATGGTCAGGCGTTCGTCATCACCATGCGGGTCCACGCCCAGCAGTTGAGCGCACCCGAAGCCACAGAGACGGTCCACAATGGCCCGCCCAACGGCGCCAAGTCCGACGACCGCCACGATCGAGCCGTGCAACCCCATTCCGTACAGCTGGGGACGCCATCCTGCGTAGCTCTTGCGAACACTGACGTCACCTGCCAGCACATGGCGCGCGGCGGCGATGGCCAGCCCAATGGCGAGTTCTGCCGTGGGTTCTGTGAGCAGGTCAGGAACGAAGCTCACGCTGACACCGGCTTGCGCACATGCCTTGAGGTCAAAGTTGTCATACCCCTTCAGGGCGCAAGCGATGGTCTTGAGCCTGGGAGCGTGCAACAGGGTTCGCTGATCTACCCGGTCAGGCATGAA
>LNAP01003994.1_pt1 | contig 13876 bp, 11 predicted proteins | sample 602601 | NCBI WGS metagenome assembly LNAP01 (sample SAMN02440304, study PRJNA202911) | soil metagenome | biome: Subtropical and temperate rainforests or woodlands; isolation source: soil samples (1 kg each in a 20% v/v slurry with milli Q water) were... ...
CCGATCCGATTTGTACGGCCGCTTGAGTCGCATGGCACTTGGCCTGATACACTGCGGTCGTCGCACTAGCCGCGTCCAATTCCTCCCGCTCGACCGCGCCCAGCATGCTCGCCGCCCGACGCACCAAGGCACGGCCGGCCTCGATCTTGACGCTCATCTCGCCGATCAGGCCGTGCACATGCGGCTCGTCAACGGCTCGTTCCAGGCCGCGCGGCGCCGTCGCGTGGTGGCGCAGATAATCGATCATGAAATTCATGGCGGCTTGGGCGATGCCGTTGAACTGCGCGGCGAAGCTCAACTGGAACAAGGACCCCAGCACCTTCGCCCGCAGAAAGTCGCCGGGGCCGCCGATCACGCGGTCGTCCGGCACGAAGCACTCGCGGATTTCGCAGGAGCCACTCGTCGTCGCGCGCTGCCCCATATTGTCCCATGTGTCGCGGATCACGACAGCCGGATCGCCGACCGGAATGACCGGCAGGAGCAAGCCGCTCATGTCTTCGGTGCCCTCGACCATGCACAGCGCCATGATGTATCTGGCGCCCAACGAGCCCGTGGCGAAATTCTTGGTGGCGTTTACGATCCAGCCGCCGGCGACGCGACGCGCTTCGGAATCGTAACGTACGCGCGTGCCGTCATGCTGCAGTCGCTGACCCGGTTCGCTGCCGAGATAGCAGAACATGGCACCGGACCGAGCCGCCTCGCCCGCGAAAAATTCGAGCTGGTGGCGGTTGCCGATGGCTTTGACGGTTGCCATGGCGGCATTGTGCACGCCGATGATCTGGGCGGTCGAACTGCACCCGATCGACAGGCCATCCAGCAGTTCGAAATAGCCCAGCATGTCGCCGCGCGGCCCCAGATCGCAGCCGCCGAACTCGCGCGGCGCGACGGACTCGAGAACCCCGGCTTGGTGTGCTCGGCTGATGCTCTCCGTTGGATAGCGGCCGGCGCGGTCAACCTCCACGGCACGTGACTGCAGATCGGCGACCAGGAAACGAAGGGTGTCCTGGTAATTCGCCTGCAAACGCGACGACGCTGCGGGGTCGATCTGGTTCAGTGTCCCTCTCCTTCCGGGCCTCGCAACGAAAAAGTCGTCGCCATCGACATCCGATGCGTCTTCGATGGCCTTACGCTCACGTCGGGCCTTTCGGCTTATCGCCGACGATTTGCACCCGTCGCATCCGACGAAGCTCGTTGTAGTCGCCTACGGCATAGTGTTGGGTACACCGATTGTCCCAAATCGCGAGCGAGCCGCGCCGCCAGCGGAACCGCACATGAAACTCGGGCCGCATTACATGCTCGAACAGCATGGTCAGCACGTGGCGACTTTCAACATCGGACACGCCGACGATTCGCTGCGTGTATCCCGAATTCACGAACAGGCTTCGCCGCCCGGTGACCGGATGCACCCGGACGACCGGATGTTCGGCTGGCTCATCGACGACCGTGCCCTCCGCGCGGAGACTCTTTTCACCGGCATAGCGCCGTTTGACGCCAGAGTTGTCGTGCAGTGCGGTCAGGCGGGACAGATAGTCCTTCATACCGTCGGAAAGCGCCTCGTAAGCCGCGTACATGCTTGCCCAATTCGTATCGCCTCCGATCGACGGCACGGCTTGCGCGTACAGAAGCGCTCCCATTGGCGGGTTCGCAAAATCCGTGTTGTCGGTATGCCATATATCGCCGACCACGCGCTTGCTGCCATCGTTCTCCAGCAGAGAAACGGTTTCGATACTGTCGTACATAGGCAATTTCTTCGAATACGCTGGCTCGCCGAAACGCCTAGCCAGCGCGAGATGCTGCTCGGTCGTCAAGGCCTGGTCCCGAAAGAAGACGACCTGATGCGTCATCAACGCGTCGTGGATCACCTTGAAAATAGCGTCGTCGATCTCCGCCGCCAAGTTGATGCCTTTGATCTCGGCTCCGATCGTCGACGTCACCGGCTCGATCTCGATACGCGAGTGCGCATGGGCGCTCGAAATTGCCAACGATGTTGCGCTCATGGTCTTAGCCCTCCCGGTCTTGCCCGCCGTCCACTAACCAAGTCACCAATCAAGCTCGCCTACTTTCCTTCGTTCCCTGCCGAAGCTGTCGCCACTTGTACCCGACAGCCGTTGCGTGAACCTCAGCTCATGCTCGAAGCCTATCCATCAGCGTAGTGGCAGGCGACCACGTGATCGTCGCCGATACGCCGCAAGAGCGGTTCGTAAGAGGCGCAGCGCTCCGTCGCCTTCGGGCAGCGGGTGCGAAAGCGACAGCCAGACGGCGGGTCGAGCGGCGACGGCACCTCGCCTATTATGGCTTGGCTGGACTGTCGCTTCTGTTGCGGACGGGCCTCCGGTACAGCCGCAAGCAGCGCTTGCGTATAGGGATGCGCGGCATGACCGTAGAGCCGCTCCGAGGGCGCAATCTCACAGATGCGGCCCAGATACATGACCACCACACGGTCGCTGATGTTCTTGACCACAGCGAGATCGTGCGCCACGAATAGCATCGTCAGTCCAAAGCGCTGCTTGGCATCTTCGAGAAGGTTCAATATCTGCGCCTGCACCGAAACGTCGAGCGAGGAAACCGGCTCGTCGCAGATGAGAAGCCGGGGCCGCAAAATCAGGGCACGCGCGATACTGACGCGCTGACATTGCCCGCCGGAAAGCTCATGGGGCCGCCGGTTCCAGACAACATCGGGATCAAGCCCCACTGCATCCAGCATCTCGCGTACAAGATGGTCACGTTGCGCTCGATCGTAGCCTCCTGCAACAAGCAGAGGAACCGCCACAATGTCGGCGATCGTCCGCTTGGGGTTGAGGGAGGAGACGGGATCCTGAAACACCATCTGCATGCGTGGCCTTATTGGCCTCAGATTTTCGCTCGTGAGCCCGGAGAGAGATCTGCCCTCCAGGACGATTTCGCCCGAGGTCGGAGGCGGCAGATGAATCAACGAGCGGCCGACTGTGGTCTTGCCACAGCCCGATTCGCCGACCAGCCCCAGGGTCTCGCCCGCTGCAATGTCGAAGCTGATTCCCGCTACAGCTTGAAGCTTCATGCCGCCCGGGGCAGCAAAGGTCTTCGTGAGATCACGCACGGAAAGGACGATGTCGTCCCGTCCATCGCGGAGAGCCGGAGAACTTCCATCAGCCATCGGTCAACCCGATCGGGTGCCAACAAGAAAATCGATGGCCGCTCGGAGCCTGGAGGGTCTCCGTTGGATCGCGCCGGCAATCCTCCTGCTTATGAGAGCAGCGCGGTGCGAACCTGCAGCCGGCCGGAGGATCTATCAGCATTGGCGGCCGCCCACCGATCGCCTCGAGCCTCGTGTGCGGACGGTCATCAAGCCGCGGGGCGGCACGCAGGAGTGCAACAGTATAGGGCATCCGTGGGGCGGTGAGCAGATCAGATGTGATGCCGTGTTCGACGAAGCGGCCGCCATACATCACCGCCACCTTGTCCGCCATCCCAGCGACAACGCCGAGGTTGTGGGTGATCAGGATCAGCGCCATACGCCGCTTCTCTTGCTGTTCCTGCAGGAGGTTAAGAATTTGCGCCTGCACGGTCACGTCGAGCGCAGTGGTCGGCTCGTCTGCGATCAGGAGCTTAGGGTCGCAGGCAAGTGCGATGGCGATCATCACACGTTGACGCATGCCCCCTGACATCTCATGCGGATAGTTCGCCGCGCGGCGTCGCGCCGACGCGATTCCGACCGAATCGAGAAGTTCGATCGCCCGTTCCTGCGCCTCCCGAGCGCCCTGCCCAAGATGAAGCCGCAAGACTTGTTCGATCTGCGATCCGATCCGCATCACGGGGTTCAGTGAGGTCATGGGATCCTGAAAGATCATGGCAATCTCGCGGCCCCGAATCCGCCGCAGGGCGCGCTCATCGGCTTGGCGCAGATCGTGCCCGCCAAAGCGTACCTCTCCACTCGCCTTGAAGAGGATCGAATCGGATAGAAGTCCCATGATGGAACGAGCCAGAACGGACTTGCCGCAACCGGTTTCGCCTACGACACCGAGGGTCTCGCCGGCATTCAGGTCGAACGAGACGCCATCGACTGCCCGGACCATACCGCGAGGCGTTCGCAGGTAGCTCTTGAGGTCCCGTACCGAAAGAAGGGGCGCGCTTTCCATCAAAGGGCCGCCTCCCGCCGGTCCAGTCTACGCTGCACCTGATCGCCCACGATATTCAGGGCCAGGATGGTCAGGAACAGGAAGCCAGCCGGCCCAAATACCGACCAGGGCGCGTGCAACAGATTGGCCCGCTCGGCCGCGATCATGCCGCCCAACGTTGGCTGAGGGGGAGGCACGCTGAGGCCCAGGAAACTCAATGCAGCCTCGCCGATGATGGCGACGGCCACCATCAGCATGCTGTAAGCCGCCATAGGCGCGACCAGATTAGGCAGGATTTCCTTCATCAATATGAAGCCATCGCGCATTCCGATTGCTCGTGCCGCCAGCACGAACTCACGGTCCACGAGGGCTAACGTATTGGCCCGTGCAATCCGCGCGAAAGCCGGCACGAATAGAATGCCGAGCACGACAATGACGAGTACCAGGGATGGCTGTGCAAAGGACATGATCGCAATAGCGAGGACCAGCGGCGGGAACGAAAGAACCACCGTCATGACCGCCGAGATCCAGAGATCGATCACCCCCCGGAAATAGCCGGACACGAGACCCAGCGCACCGCCCAGCGCAAGGCCCAATGCCACCGATCCGATTCCCACGACCAAAGACACACGCAGCCCTGTGATCGAGCGGGACAACACGTCCCGGCCGAGCGCGTCGGTGCCCAACCAGTGCGCTGCCGAGGGCGGCTGCAGGATGCGCAACAACGCCTGCTTGAACGGATCGGGCAGCGGAAGGAAGGCCGCAAAAGCCGCGGCGGCGATCGCAAGCACCAGCCAAGCCGCCGGGAGATAGACCATGGGCCCGAACCATTGTCGGCCAACGGCCGTCACCTCGGGACCACCGGGTTCAGTGACGGACACTGTCAATGCGAACTCTCGGATCCAGCAGGCTGTAGAGCAAATCGACCAGGGAATTGATCAGCACGAAGAAAACACCCACAACCAGGACCACACCCTGCACAATCAAATATTCTCGCTGGTAGATGCCATCGACAAGAAGTTGCCCGATGCCGGGCAGCCCGAACAGAACTTCCACGATTACCGCTCCGCCGATCAAGCGGCCCATGTTGATTCCCACAACGGTGATGAGGCTGAGCGACGAAGGGCGCAGCGCGTGGGTGACCAGAATACGCCATGGCGGGAGGCCGATCGCACGCGCCAGCGAGATGTAGTTCTGCTGCAGCGTCTGGATCATGTCGCTGCGCAGGAGCCGCATGTAGATCGGAAACTCGAACAGGCCGAGAGTAGCGATCGGAAGCGTCATCGTCAGAAGATTACCGGACAGGCTCTCATGGACCGGCACATAGCCGGTCGCCGGCAGGACACCCAGCAGAAGGGCAAAGACGTAGATGAGAACGATGCCGATCAGGAAGGGTGGCGTCGATACGAAGGCAAGCGCCACCGCGAGTGCGGCTCTATCAGCAGTGCCGCGCGCCCGATAAGCGGTATACATGCCGATGGGAAGTGCCAAGGCAAGAGCTACGATCTGCGCTCCAATCAACAGCTCTAGGGTCACGGGAAAGCGGCCGATTATCGCGTCGAGCACTGGTTCATTGGCCCGAAACGACTCCCCGAGGTCGCCCGCCAGCACCCCGCTGAGCCAGTTCAGGTAGCGCTGCAGCATCGGCAAGTCGAGACCCAGGCGCTGGCGGAGCGCCGCGATCGCTTCGGCCGTTGCCGTTTCTCCCAGGATCGCCTGGGCGGGATCGCCCGGAGCGAGATTCATCAACAAAAATGTGATGAGCGAGACAGCGAATAAGATCCCGACGAGCGTGCCCCCAAGGCGCAGGCTCTTTCTAAGCATTTACTCCACCCAAGCCGTCTGGAGTCTGAGTACGCCATCGGCGATATTGGGTCCGGGATGAACCTTCGTCGCCATCACGCTGTGGAATGTTGCGTAAAAAAGAAACAAGTAGGGCACCTCGTCCGCCAGGAGCGCCGAGGCATCGTCGTAGATCTTCTGCCGCTCAGTTCGGTCGAGCGTCATGCGCCCCCGCTCCAGCAACTCGTCCATCTTCTGATTGGTGAATTGCGTATAGTTGGAAGACGTTTCGTTGGCGAATTTTGAGTGGAAGGCGCGATAGAGATTGAGATCAGGATCGGGACGGCCCGCCCACCGGAAAAGGGACATCTGGAAATTGTGGGTGAGGGCATCGCGGATGAAGCGGGCCTGCTCGATTTGCTTGATCTGGACGTTGATCCCGACCTCTTTCCACATCTCCTGCAGGGCCTGCGCCGCCAGCGCATTGTGCGGCGAAGTCGAGATTCCCAGCACGAACGATATGGGTTTGCCATATTCGGCAAGTAGCTTCTTGGCTTGCGCTGGATCATATTTGGGAAAGTTCTTGACGGCGGCATGAGCCCACATGCCAGGTCCGATCAGGCTGTCCGCAATCGGGTACTGGTTCTCATAGATGGCCTTAATGAACAACGCGCGGTCGGTGGCGTAGGCAACGGCACGGCGTACCCGTACGTCGTCGAAGGGCGCGTTGCGGGTATTCATCTTCAGGAACACGGTGCCGAGGCCGGCGCCGGTCAGCACCTTTAGCTTCTTATTGGCTCTCGCTTCCCGGACAAACCGCGGACTAGGGGATTCGATAACATCGATCGTGCCGGAGAGTAGACCGGATTGACGGGTCTCTTCGTTTGCAAGCGGCAACATGACAACGCGATCGAGATAGGGTTGATCCTTCGCCCAATAGTTCGGATTGCGCTCAAGAATGATCTTGTGCCCCTGCTGCCATTCCTTGACGATGAACGGGCCCGTACCGATCGGTCGTTTGGCGATCGCTTTCTCATCCGCCCGCAGGGCGGTGGGCGACACCATCAGCCCCGCGGCGTCGGATAGAATGGCGGGCAACACCGCGTCCGGGCGGTTGAGCGTGAACTCCACCGTCCTGGCGTCGATGGCTTTCACGCCGGCAATGCTGTCCAGATTAGCGAGGCAGCGACAGGCGTTCTTCGGATCGAGCACGCGCTCGACATTAAACACGACCGCGTCAGCATCGAAGGCGGTGCCATCGTGGAACTTGACGCCTTCGCGCAACGTAATGCGGTACGTCTTGCCGCCGTCGAGGGCCTCGTACCCAGTCGCGAGGACAGGCTTTATTTCGCCCTTTTCGTCGATGTCGAAGAGGGGATCCATTACCGCAAGGCCGACTTGCCGTTCGACCAGTGCCGTCACACGCAAAGGATCAAGGCTCGGGAAGTCCGCTTCGAGCGCAAGTGTCAGGGTTCCGCCGCGTTTCGGCTGCTGCGCCTCGGCCGCAAGATACCCTGCAAACAGACCGACGAGCGTGAGTCCCGTGGCCAGTAGACCACGCGCCATGGCGCGACGAAACTGCACCGCAATCCTCCCTATCAGCGTTTTTTCTTGTCGGCCATCATCCGGGCCACCGAAACATTGTCAACAATCACATCTTCGTTCGTCGTCGATGGCGTCGGATCGTACACCTGCCACGTTCAGCGTCGGCAAATTCCATCGATGAAAGTGCTAAGATCTCAGCAAGCCTTCGACGGGGTAAACAGTGTCGCGTTGTTCAATAAGCCTTACGGGACAACTCGTGTCTTGCTCGTTGCGCGACCGCGATCGGTTCGGAGCAAGACGCTATGCTAGGTAAGACTCTGCGAATGGTCACAGGCGCCAACCGCATAACCCAGTCGGTTCGTGGTTCTCGATAGGCACAGGTGGCGCCTCGGCAAAGGGGGGCTCCGGCTATAGATTAATCTAGAAACCCTTTACGACCGGATCGTACGTTAGGCCGCCACGCGGTAGAATGGTCTATCACCTGCCACCGTGACGCGATGTCCGTAGCGACGGTGGGGGAAGTAGTCGAACAAGGCGTGGTGTTGGGCACAACGATTGTCCCAGCAGGCCATCGAATTCGGCTGCCACTTGAAGCGCACACACAGCTCCGGAATTTCGATGTGGCGGTACAGCATCTCGAGGATGGCGGCGCTCTCGTTTCTCGACAGACCAACGATGCGGGTCGTGAAGCCGCGGTTGACGAACAGAGCCTGCCGGCCGGTGACCGGATGGGTGCGCACCATCGGATGTTCCGAGCGTGGATACACGGCGCCTTCGCGATATCCCGGCCGCTCATAGACGTGCTTGCCGTCGTGGACGGCCTTCATGCCGGAAATCATCTTGCGGATCGGTTCAGAGAGGGTCTCGTAGGCGCGATACATGTTGGCGAACATCGTGTCTCCACCGCCGTCGGGCGGAACTTCGGTAAGGTGGAGCAACGAGCCCATCGGTGGCTCTGGATCGCATGACACGTCCGAATGCCATTCTTCGCCGGCGACACGCTTCGACTTCTCGTCGGCCTTGATGATGAGAATCTCGGGATGCTTCTCCGGCTGATGGGCGGCCGGATGGAGGTGCAATTTGCCGAAGCGGCGGCCGAAATCGAGGTGCTGGTCCACGGTCAGATGCTGGTCGCGAAAGAAGATCACCAGGTTCTCCATCCACGCATCGTGGATCTCCTGGAATTGCTGGTTCCCTAGCGGCTTCGATAGGTCGACGCCGTGGATCTCCGCGCCGATCACCGGCGTCAGCTTGCGCACTTCGATCGTCTGATAGGTCATGGCCGGTCCTCCTATGAAGTTCTGCTCGCGGCGTTGGTTCGCTCATCGAGTGAATTTCCCGACGAATGGTATGCCGACAAGATCGATGTCCCGCCTTGAATCTTGCTGAATTCCGTATTACGGAAGATGCTGATCGGAGTGAAATGCCAATGGCGATCCGTCCCACGCCGCCTGTCGAACCTGTGCTACGCGCCCTGGCCGTACTTGCGGCGCTCAATTTTCGGCCGATCTCCCGGCTCGGTGATCTGCAAGCCGTCACCGGCCTGCCGAATCCTACGCTTGTGCGCCTGCTGCACACCTTGATGGCGGCCGGCTATGTTGCGCGCATCGGACCTCGTGCAGGGTATCGTATAACCGAACGCGTACTTTCGCTGGCCAGTGGCATACGTTTCATCGACCGGATGGTCGACTGCGCCATGGTGCCCATGAGCGCGTTCACGCGCGAGCACGGCTGGCCGCTCGTACTTGGCAAGGTGCGCAACGACGCCGTTGTCGTATTGCACAGCACGGCAGCGGAGAGTCACCTGTCGTTCGAGCAAGCCGGGTACAGCCGTACCTTTCCTCTGCTCATCAGCGCGCTGGGGCAGGCGTATATGGCGTTCTGTCCAACCGAAGAGCGCAAGCAACTGATACGTCGACTGTTCGCCACGCCGGCTTCGGGCTCCATCGTCGCTGAGGGTGTGCGAGGCGTCGAGGCGGGCCTCGCGGTCATCCGGCGCCGAGGCTATGCCATCACGATCGGGCCACGAGCTGGTCGCGTTCTCGGCCTTGCCGTTCCGATTCAGCGATCGCGAAATGTGTTCGGCAGCCTTTCAATGCGCTTCGCGCGTGCAGCGTTTACGCCGGAACAGGCAGCCGCGCGCTTCCTAGAACCGCTCAACGCTACTGCTCGTTCGATCGCTTTCGCAGTGGCAGCGCACGACGATGCCGATTTGGCCGAGGGAGTGGCCTCTCGTGCAATGAGACTCCCGTCCGTATGACCGCGCGCCCGCCTGGCAGGGGTGGTGAGGCAGCCCTCTACTCCGCGGCTTGGGCCTTCAACGCAAAGTCGGGGCGTTGCAAAGCGGTCACCGCATCCTCGACCGCCGTACCCTTGAAGAAGTCGCGGTTCAAACTGCCGTGCAATTCCGCGATGTTTGTAAATGTGAAGGCACGAAAATCGCCTTCGTCGATATGCTCGTGTTCAACGAGTTCATAGGCTTCTTCCAGGACCTCGCTGATGTCTTCGACGTCCCAGTGGCCAATGTCGGAGCTGAAGATCGCCTTCAGCTTGGCACCCATCGGATTGAGACGGTGATTGAACGCGCCGGGGACGGTCGTATCATCCGCCTCGCAGCCGAAATAGAACGGCTCAGCGAACAAGGCCCGGATATCTTCCTTTCGAGCGATTTGGCAGCGTGACCATTCGTCAATTTTGGCGCGATCTTCAACCGAACGCTCGATCCAGGCGCGATCGTCGCCATTGGCATGCACCTTTGAACGAAACCGCTCGTCACCATATTTTTCTGCGAGCTCGAGAAAGAGCCGCAGATTAACATTGGCCGGGTCAAGTCGCTCAAGTGCCTTGCGGTTTCGCTTCTCCCAGTGGCCGACGAGATCAGCATAGAGACTAGTCGCCCAACCGACACCGCCCTCGAGAAGGCCGAACTTGAGCGTGGGAAAACGCCGGGTCACGCCACCGAAGAAAAGAGCCTTGGCAGAGACCTCGTTGGCGGCGGCGAAATGGCCGATATGGTTGAAATTGTAATTGCTGATCGAGATGCGGCTACCCCAACCCATGCTGCCCGTGTGGATTGTCGGAGCGATCTTGAGCTCGACGCATCGTTGCCAGAAGGGATCGTAGTCGTGGAGGCTATCGAGCGCGAGGTTGTCAACCCATTGCGCAAATCCTGCCATACCGGGGGCTTCACGGGTGATTTTTGGTATCGGTCGGCGGACGTGGCCGGCGATCATCGCCACCTTGTAGCCGAGTTCGCTGACGCAATACTCAAGTTCCTCGGCCGCCTCGGCGGGCGTGTGCATGGGAATTGCAGCGGCCGGCGTCATACGTCGCCCGTGGGAACGGAACAGATCTGCCAGCATACGGTTGAGCGCACGGCACGTCGCCCGGCGCAGCTCGGTGTTCGGCTCCCGAGGCATGAAAAGCCCCATCGTCGGATAGATGATCGAGTAGTCGATACCGATCTCGTCCATCCGCTCGGTCAGGAGATTCGGCATCATTGCGGTGGCGAGATCGCGCGTATTGCGTGTCGGCATCGCCCAGAACGGGGGGCGGGTGGTGCGGCGATCAATCCGGTCTTCCTGGCTTTGCGAATACCAGCCGCCGGCCTGCGCCCCTTTATTGTTGCCACCACGAGCGCCGAGGTTCTGCCTGCGCCAGTGGTCCGTCAGGTCGCGTCCCGCGACTTCAAGGAGATAGTCCTCAAAAAGCGGGCGGTATTCGATGACGTGCCCATCCCCGTCGATAACCGGATGCTTGAGGGAAGCGTGGATCTTTTCGGATTTCGTTGTAGTCCTCATTGGCCTGTCCTCCCAACGGCAATTTGTAACTATGCGGCGCTTCACGAGATGATTGCAACGGAGTACCCGATCCGGCTGCCATTCGGCAGTTCGGCCAGATTTTTGTGCCGCCCATCCTTGGCGGACTCATCATGATCATTGCCGGATATAGTTTTTTGTAAGGGCAGGACTAGCACTCAAAGCCGTGAAGGATAGTCTGCTGGTCATCAAGGCGCTGCGCGAACTCACCGCCACATCTACGCTGGTCGGACACAATTTTCGATTGTGCTTTTAGTAGCCGGCGCATCGTCCTTCATTCGACACCCCGCAAGAAGGCAAAGCAGGCGCCGGCGAGCGGCTCGCTGTCGACCAGCACGCTAGTAGAAGTTGAAGCGTCTTGGTCAGCACGGCTTGTCGCCGGCGACCGTGACGCGGTTGCCGCTGCGGGTGTGCGGCCAGTAATCCCACATGGCGCGATGCTGAACGCAGCGATTGTCCCAGAAGGCGATCGAGTTCTCGCGCCAGCGAAAGCGGCACTGGAACAGCGGGTTCTCCATGTGCTGGTAGAGGTAGTTCAGGATGCCGTCGCTCTCGTCGCGCGGAACCCCGACCAGGCCGCGTGTAAAACCTCGGTTGACGTAGAGCGCCTTCTTGCCGGTCACTGGATGCGTGCGCACCACCGGGTGCTCGGCGCGCGGATACTTCGGCTTGTCGGCAACGCCGTAGTTGGCGTAGAGGCCGCGATAGACCTGCTCGCCGTCATGGATGGCGGCCATGCCCTCGAGATACGTCTTCATGCGGTCCGACAGCGCCTCGTAGGCGGCGTACATCGAGGCGAACAGCGTATCGCCGCCCTTGGGCGGGCACTTCTTGATGTAGAGGATGCTGCCCATCGGCGGCTCGAGATCGCAGCTCACGTCGGTGTGCCAGCCTTCGCCGTTGGCGCGCGGCGAGTCCTTGTCGGCATGGATGATCATCAGCTCCGGTTTGCCCGGCTCGTGCGGCGCCGCCGGATGCACATGCAGCTCGCCGAACAGCCGGCCGAAGGCCAGGTGCTGGTCGGGCGTGATGTGCTGGTCGCGGAAGAAGATCACCAGGTTCTCGGCCAGCGCGCGATGGACCTCGTCCTGCTGGCGGTTGGAGAGCGGCTGGGAGAGATCGATGCCGTCGATCTCCGCGCCGATGATCGGCGTCAGCTTGTCGACGGTGATGGTCTCGTACGGAGCGCCCTCTTCGGCGGTGTGGCGATAGCGGGGGCCGGCGTGGCCGCGCAGCGATCCTTGCATGGCTGTCTCCTACTCCAGCTTTATATTGGCACGGCGGATGATGCCGCCCCAGCGCCCGATCTCGGCGCGTGTGAAAGCGGCAAATTCTTCCGGCGTGGTGGTGGCGGGCGTCGATCCCATCGTGTCCAGGCGCGCCAGGACCTGCGAATCCTGGCAGGCCGCAACGATATCGCGATTGAGTCGGGCGACCAACTCCCTCGGCGTGCCCTTGGGTGCGTAGAAGCCGGTCCAGGTCCAGATCTGGAAGTCCGGCAAGCCCGCCTCGGGGGCGCTCGGTACCTGGGCCAGACGCGCCTCGCGCTGCGGCAGGGTGACGGCCAGACCGCGCATGGCGCCGCGATCGACCTGCAGCTTGCCATTGATTGTGTCGATCACCATGAAGGTGAGCTGGCCGTTCAGCAGATCGGGAAAGGCCTGCGGGTTGCTCTTGTAGCCGACATGGACGACCTCGACGCCCGCGAGCTGGCGATAGAGTTCGGCGGCGGCGCGGGCCGGAAGGGAACCTGCGCCGAAATTGTGCTTGCCCGGCTCGGTTTTCAGAAGCGCGGTCAGGTCGGCCAAAGACTTCACAGGCGAATTGGCGCGCACCAGCACGACGAAAGGGGAGATGCCAAAACGCGTGATCGGCTCGAAGCCGCCGACGGGATCGTAGGGCAGCTTGTCGTAGAGCGCCGGATTGACGGCGTGCGTCATCGCCGACGTGAGGAAGAGCGTGAGCCCATCGGGCTTGGCTTTTGCCGCAATCTCCGCAGCGGGCAATCCGTTGCCGCCACCCTTGTTGTCAATGGTGACAGCCTGGCCCCACATCTGGCCGAGCTTGTCGGCGAGGACGCGTCCCGTAATGTCGGTCGCCGCGCCTGCGGGAAACGGCACGATGATGTTGACGCGGCTCGACGGAAAGGCTTGCGCCCAAGCGAGCGATGGAACCGCGAGAGGTGCCGCGCCGACCGTCATCGCAAGGTGTCGTCTACGGAGCATCTTTTCACCGATCATGGGGGCGATCACAACTCCCTGCCAGGCCGCGGCTGCTCGTCGAGATTGTCGCCTTTTCGATGGCGACCTCGAGATGAGATTTGAAAGGTTGCCACGTGCGATTTTCTAGCCAAAGTCTACGCTACCCAACATGGCAGGCCTCGATTGATTCTTTGTCGATTCCGTATTACGGAAAGACCGCGACGAGTTCGGGTTTCAATGGCAAAAAGTTTCGCTCGTCCCGTCGAACCCATTGTGGCGTCCGAAAACCTCATCCGCGCTGGCCTGAGTAACGTCAACAGGGCCGCCGAGATGTTAAGCGCGGTCGAGCGGGAGGAATTGGACGCGGCTAGTGCGACGACCGCAGTGTATCAGGCCAAGTGCCATGCGACTCAAGCGGCCGTACAAATCGGATCGG
>LNAP01003995.1_pt1 | contig 13876 bp, 12 predicted proteins | sample 602601 | NCBI WGS metagenome assembly LNAP01 (sample SAMN02440304, study PRJNA202911) | soil metagenome | biome: Subtropical and temperate rainforests or woodlands; isolation source: soil samples (1 kg each in a 20% v/v slurry with milli Q water) were... ...
GCCGATTTCGACGGCGCGATCGTGATGGTTTCGCATGACCGCCATCTGATCGGCCTGGTCTGTGACACCTTCTGGCGAGTGGCCGACGGCGTGGTCGAACCGTTCGATGGTGACCTCGACGCCTATGCCGCCTGGCTGCGCACGCGCCCGCAGGCGCAGGGCACCAAGGCACGCATGGAGCAGGTGGAGGAGCCGGTGGTGGTCAAGACCGCACCGGTCGCGCAGGTGGTGCAGAAGAAGCCGGTCAACCCGCACAAACTGGCCAGCGCCGAAGCCAAGGTCGCCGAGCTGGAAGGTGTGCTGGCCGAACTGGACCGGCAGCTTGCCGACTCGAGCAACTATGCCGATGCCACGCGCATGGCCGTGCTTGGCCGCGACCGCGAAGCGGCCGCCGCGCAGCTGGAAAAGGCCGAAGCGGCCTGGATGGAACTGCTGGAGTCCTGATTCCATCGGTAGCGCCGGGCCATGCCCGGCGGCTTCTCCCAACCGCTGCGCTCGCCGGGCATGGCCCCGCGTTACCCGCGGCGCGCGCGCTTCATCCCTGCGACTGCAGCCATTCGCGGAACCGCTTGGCCGGTTCCCGTTCGGCACGCGAGCGCAGACGGGTCAGCCAGTAGCGACCCAGTTCCAGCGTGGTGGCAAAGGGCTGCAGCAGCCGGCCCTCGGCCAGGTCCGCTTCGAACATGCGCAACGGCAGCAAGGCAACACCTGCGCCACCGGCCGCGGCCACGGCCAGCGGAAGGCCCGCTCCCCAGGCCAGCGCGCTGACCCCTTCGCGCACCCAGTGGCGCTCCGGCGTCGCGCCGTGCAGGCGCATCCCTTCGGCGTACGCGAATCCGGCGCGCTGGGAGCGCCGCCACCACTGGCCGAACCGCAGCATGGCGGCGTCGTGAAGCGTCATCTCGGCATCGAGGCGCCAGATCCGCCAGCCGCGCGCCCGCATCCGCAGGCACAGTTCGGGCTCCTCGCCGGCGATCAGGGTGTCGCGGTACCCGCCCGCCTGCTGCAGCGCGGCGACGCGCATCAACACATCGCCACCGCAGGCCTTGGTTTCGCCGACCGGGGTGTCCCACTCGATGTCGCACATCAGGTTGTAGACGGAACGCTCGGGAAAGCGCTCACGCCGTCTGCCGCACACCGCCGCGACGTCCGCGTGCGACTGGAGAAAGTTGCGCGCCGTCTCGATCCACGCCGGAGCGACCTCGCAATCTCCATCGACGAACTGCACGAACTCGACGCTCGGCAGCAGCGTCCTGAGCTGCGCGAATCCCGCGTTGCGGGCGCGCGCAGCGGTGAACGGCTGCGACATGTCCAGCCCCACGACCGCCGCGCCCATCGATCGGGCCAGCTCGGGTGACCCGTCGGTGGAGCCCGAATCCACATAGACCAGCGCGGTCATCTGCGCAGCGGTGGACGCCAGGCAACGGCGCAGGCGCTCTCCTTCGTTGCGCCCGATCACCACCACGCCGACGACACCGCGAACCTCCGACGGATCGACGCTCATGTGCCGCTCCTTCCTCGCGAGCGAGGCTTGACCACGGCGGGCACACCCACGGCAAGGCAGTCGTCCGGGACATCGCACAGCACCACCGCATTGGCACCGATGACCACGTTGTTGCCGATGCGGATCGCGCCGAGGACCTTGGCGCCGGCACCGATGTCGACGTTGTCGCCGATGACCGGCGCAGTGGGTTCGCTAACGCGGCCGAGGCCGACGACGACGCCATTGCGGATGCGACAGTTGGCACCGAAGCGGGCATAGCCGCTGATCACGATCCCGCCGAAATGATCGATCACGAACCCCGGGCCCACCACGGCTTCGCAGGGCAGTTCGATGCCGGTCAGGATCTGGACGAACTTGTACAGAACCTTGTAGACGAACGACATCAGCTTGCGCAACAGCGCCGGCCGCACGCCGTAGCGCCAGCGTCCGAAGCGATAGACGATCATCACCCAGAAACCCTGGGCACCCACGTCGCCGCCGTGGGCGCGGAAGTCCTGTCGGATGTTGTCGAACATGTGGGGCTCGCTCAGCGCGTCGGGCGGTGCGCCCAGCCGGTGCGACGCAGGAGCGACCAGGTGGTCGCGGCATGGGTCCAGTAGGCCCGCAATCCTGCCAGCGGGCGTCGCCGGATCACCCATTTCATGGCGAGCAGCAGGTCGGCCAGCATCCCGAGCGCGATGTTCAGCCACAAGCCGGCGAGGCCATGGTGCTTGCGGTGATATAGCATGCCGCTCTCGATCTGCAACGACGAAATCTGACGCCCGCCCTCGGTGAGCTCGCCGTCGGACTTGGCGCTCTCGCCGCCGATGTGCACGACCGTCGTCTCGGGGCAGTACGTCACCTCCCAGCCGGCGGCCTTCACGGCGCGACAGTGATCGACTTCCTCGTAATAAAGAAAGAAGCGCGGGTCGAACAGCCCGACCCGATCGACGACCGTGCGGCGCACCAGGTAGTAGCAGCCCGGCACCCAGTCGCAATGGCGCGGCGTCGCATGGTCCCAGTCCATGTCATCGACCATGCGCGTGCGCGGAAAGAATCGCTGCAGGCCGGCACGTCCGACGAACTCGTTCCACGGCGTTGGGAAATAGCGGCACGACGGTTGCAGGAGGCCGTCGCGGCCGACCAGCCGGACCCCGAGCAGGCCGCATTCGGGATGCGCGTCGAGATACGCGACGGTGCGCACCACCCCTGCAGGCTCGATGAACGCGTCGGTGTTCAGCAGCAGAAGGTGACGCCCGCGCGCGACCGCGACCGCCTGATTGTTCGCACGCCCGAAGCCCACGTTGTCCACGTTCAAGATCAGCTCGCAGTCGCCGAAATCGGACCGCAGCAACTCCTGCGAGCCGTCACGCGAACCGTTGTCGACGATCACGATCTGCAGACGCAGGCCGACCGAGCCCGCACGCAGAGCATCGACGCACTGCGCGAGCAGAGCGCGGGTGTTGTAGTTGACGATGATCGCGGTGACGTCGAACGCTTCGCTGCTCATGGCGCCGTGGCCCGCAATGGCTTGCCGGCGATCGCGACGAGATCCTCGCCCACCTGGATCCCTCGACGCGTCGATCGGGTCTCGCGCACCTGCAGCACCCAGATCGCGCACTGATCGACGAAGCGCTGCCAGGGGCCCCGACTCGTCTTCGCGCTGGCATTCAACGTGAACGTGGCCCCCTGTGCAGACGAGAAGATCTCGACTGCGGGGACGCGCGACCGCTTGAACAGCGCCTGCATCGACTGGGGCGAGAAGAGGAACAGGTGACGCGGCTGTTCCAGTCCACGCCAACGCGTGCCGAAGTGCCGGTGGCCCAGGCTGCTCGCATTCGGCGTGATCAGCACCAGGCGACCGCCGGGCTTGAGCAGCCTCCAGCACGCTTCGACGAATTTTCCGGGATCGCGAACGTGTTCGATCACATGTCGGGCGGTGATCGCATCGAAGCGCTCGGGCTCGTATGCCATCTCGGTGATGTCGCCGATGTCCACCTCGATGCCGTGCTTCTCGCGCACGAGGCGGGCCGCGTCCGGGTCGAACTCGGTGCCTCGCACGCTCCACCCCTTGCGCCGCATGTGCAGGGCGAACTCGCCGTTCCCGCAACCGACATCCAGCAGCGAGCCGGGCGGGCAGTCCTGAAGGTAGGTCTCACTGTGACGATCGCGTTCCGGTTCGAGATCGAGCAGCCGAGTGAAGAGGCGGTCGAGTCGCGAGAAGGTGTGGCTCAACCCCGGAGAACCACTTCCCGTCGTCGTCCCTTTCGGTGAAACCGTGTAGTAGTTCTGATAGGCCAGACCCAGGTCGTCCGCGATCACCATCGGGTCTTGCCAGATCAATCCGCACTCCGCGTTCTCGCAGCGCTTCAGATCCCAATGACCCGGCATGTGAAAGTAGTGATCGGGCACGGCGGCGTGAAGCAGCACCCCGGACCCGCCGCACGAGGAGCACCGGGGCTGCGCGGCGGTACGGAGTCGGATGCGGCCTTCGTCGGCGACGGGCAGTGAGGGCATGGACATGTTCAAGATGCGCGAAGGAGATTGACGCCCAGGCCGACGCCGTAGCCGAGGGGCAGCGCGACGAGCACGAGCACCTCGCGCTTGAAGTCGTTGATCTTCAGGATGGCGTTGAAATGGTAGGTCATCAGGCCATTCACGATCTGGTGCAACGCGAAACCCCAGATCGCCCCGGCCACTCCCCAGAACCGGAAACCGACGAACAGGGCAACGAACACCACGAACGAACGCGCGAAGTTCATGAACGCCACATACTTGGGGCGACCGAGCGCGACGTACAGTTGCTGACTCGCGCCGTAGCGCACCCAGACCAGCGAGATCGCGAGGATCTGCAGCATCCACCCGGCATCTTCGTATCGGGCGTCATACAGCAATCCGATCACGAGCTGGCCGCTCGCCGCCAGCAGGCCGGCACAGAACAGCAGCGCCAGATCGGTCGGCACGCGGAGTCTGTAGAAGACTTCGCGCAGGCGCCCTCGATCGTCCCGGGCCGTCTCGCTCAATGCCGGCATCACGATCGTCGCGTACAACTTCTGGAACACACCCTGAACTGCGGCGACGATCGTCCCGGCGATGGCGAACTGGCCGAGCACGCTCGGCTGCACCAGCCCGCCCAGCACGAGACGGTCCGCGTAGAGAGCGAAGACCCCGACGAACGAAGAGAAGAACACCCACTTGCCGAACGTCACGATCTCCTCGAGGGATTGCCTGTCCCAGGCGAGGCGGTTGCGCTCGCCCGGAAGCACCTTGTGGCTCATCGCGGCGCCGCAAAGGCCGCCGACCAGTTGTCCTGCGACCAGGGCCCACACGGAACCCGTCCAGACTCCCAACGCCACCATCGTGACCAAGGAAACCACTTGGGAGATCAAGTCGATCCGGATCAGGATCGCTTGATCAAAGCGCCTCTCCGCGATGGCCGCGTTGGTCGAAGCGAAGCTGCCAATCACGATCGAGAACGAGGACGCAGCCAGTACCGCCGGAAGCAGAGGCGCGCCGTACACCGTGTCGGGCGACAGGAAGCCCTGGCGACCGGCGACGTAAAGTGACACTGCCACCACGAGCGCCAGCCCCCAGACGATGAACCCGCGCAGGATCTGCACGGTCCAGGCGGTATTCAGGAAGGTCGTGTCTTCGCCTCGCTTGCTCTGCACGATGTTCTGCGTGATGCCGAGGTCGGTCAATAGCGCCGTGATGACGTTCACCATGATGGCGATCGACATCAGCCCGAACATCTCTGGCGCCAGCAGTCGCGTCATGACGAGCGTGCTGCCGATGCGGATGGCCTGGCTCACCGCAAAGCCACCCGCACTCCAGCCTCCCGCCTTCAAGACCCGTTGCTTCAGAGACTGGCGAGGTGCGTCGACGCTCATCGGCGGCAATGCGGGTTGGAGTGGACTGACCGCTGCGGCACTCGGACCGGCGTCTACGCGCCTTCTCACAAAACGTGCGCCGCATGGGGCGAGGCCACCGACGGGGCGGCTGACGGTTCACGTTGCGCCGCATTGCGGTACCCGATGGCCATGCCTGCCACGCACCAATACATCAAGGGGACGAAACCGATCGGACTCATGGTGGCAATGGAGATCATGATGGCTGCCAGCGTCGCCAGGATCGCGCGGCCCTGAGCATAGGGCTCGGCATCGCGATCGGCCGGCTGGGCTCGGAATCCGGAGACGATCGTGTGAAAAGCGCAAGCGAAGACCCCTAGAAACAGCGTAAGGCCGATGTATCCGGTTTGGAGGGCCACCAGGAGGTAGCTGTTGACGATGTCGATCATTCCGCCGTTGCGGAGCTCCTGCAACGGCGCCGCATACATAAAGAACGGCGAACCGAACCACGGGCTCTGCGAGATGACCAGCAGCGAAAGCTCGAACAGACGCTCTCGGAAATCAACGTTGTACTTGTCCACTTCGCCGACGAAAGGCAGGTATTGAATCAACGAGGATCCCCAGGGGGAGACCATGATGACTCCCACAAGCACGAGACCGACTCCCGACAGCTTCAGCAGTTGCTTGACGGGCGCCGGGCCGGTTCCGTAAAACACGACCACGCCGGCCAGTGCGCCGATCCAGGGGCCGCGCGACATGGGGGCGATAACGCCGACGATCAGCGCTGCCAGGCCACAACGCCAGACTGTGTCCCGCCCGTTCGGCGTGCGAAGCGCCAGATACAGCAAAATCCCGATCATCATGATGTACCCGAGAACGATGGGGTGTCCGGCGGTGACGATGGCGCGGAGGGTGCTCCCCCGCCCCAAATAGACTCCTCCATCCCAGGCCATTCCCAGTGCCGCCGGGAGCGAGCTGTAAAGCAGCCAGTGCTTCACAAACTCCAACGCAGCAATCGGCGCCATGATGACGCAGGCCACCCCGAGAGACAGCAGGGCATCGCGTCGGTCCGAGACCGTCCGCAAGGATCGGCTCGCCACGAAGTAGGGGAGCAACGCATCGAGGAATACGTAGAGCGCGTTCCGCATCGTGTTAGTCACGGAGTCTATTTGCCATTGCTGATACAACGGCAGCAGCACATAGCCCAGAAGCAACCAGTCGGGTAGCCGCTTCCCGAAGGCCGGCGTGTCCTTCGACAGACTTTGCACAGCCCACGGCAGAAGCACGAGCAGCGACAACAGCCGCGGATAGCTCAGCTCGAACAGCTGATTGACGATACCCAACCCGCTCAGCGCCGCATCGAACGGCGGGACGGCAAACAGAACGAACAGGTACAGCGCGAAGGGGTTCTGTTCGAGGCGACGTGCGTAGAGCAGTACCGGAATCAGCACCAGCGTGAACACCCAGAAGCTGTGCGCCAGAAACGCAGCCGAGGTCGCGATCAGCCACACATTGCGGCGCCGAGCGAAGTCTTCGGTCGTCATCCCGAGAGACAGGACCGGATTGCGAATCGCGACGAACGTCAGCCCCGACAGAGTCAGGATGACGACGAACGCTCTGAGGTACTCAGGCACCATGCGCCTTTCGCGACAGGCTGAAAGGTGGCTGGGCTCGAGCGGAAGGGCTTGACATTGTGGCTCTAGGGATGGCGCATCCCCGTGAGAGTGCAATTCCCGATTGTGGCCCAAGCTATCCGCGTTCTCCCGTATGTGGGCACTTCCGCGCGCTGCCTGTGAGCCGGTTCGCCCACTTTTCCACGGCGCGGATGAAACCATTCCGGAGCGGCTCGGTCACAATCGACTTACTTCAAGTTGCGGGTCTTCCATGCCATCCTTACCACCCAAGCGAATCGCCGTCGTGCTCGCTGTCCTGATGTGCGGCGTCTCGGTTGCGGGCTTCACGTCCAGACCGAGTCAGAAGGCGCCCGACCAGGGCAAGAACATGTCCCTCGAGACGATCGTCCCGCGCGGCTTCGGCGAATGGACCGAGCTCCCCGACCAGGGTGCACAGGTCGTGAACCCGCAGACGCAGGAACTGCTCAACAAGATCTACAGCCAGATCCTGACCCGCAGCTATGTCAACAAGCAGGGCTACCGGATCATGCTGTCGCTGGCCTACGGCGATGACCAGCGCGGCGGCTTGCAGGCGCACCGCCCCGAGGTCTGCTACCCCGCCCAGGGCTTCAAGCTCGGCGCCGTTCAGGACGGCCGGCTGGCAACCTCGTTCGGCGAGATCAACGTCACGCGCCTCAGCACCAGCCTGGGCGCGCGAAACGAACCGGTGACCTACTGGTTGACGCTCGGCGACACCGTGATCCAGACCCCGTTGCAGAAGCGCATGGCCCAGATCCGCCTCGGCCTGACCGGCCAGATTCCCGACGGCCTGCTGTTCCGGGTCTCGTCGATCGACAACGACGACCAGCGCGGCTTCGCGATGCAGCAGAAGTTCGTGGCCGACATGATGTCCTCGGTGCCGTCGAAGGAGCGCAAGGACCTGAGCGGCCTGGGCGCCGCCACGTCTCCCGGCTGACTCGCAGCGACCAAAAAAAAGCGCCCGGTCGGGCGCTTTTTTGTTTGCCGGGATCCTCAGGCGGGCACGACGGGCGCCGGCGTGCTGGGCGGGCTCGCCGGCGGCTGGTGCGGGCCGCGCGGCAGGATCTTGTCGAGCACCAGGTCGAGGAAGAAGAAGAACACCAGCGCCACCAGCATCAGCACCATGCCCGCGGCGCCGTGGAGGAAGCCCTGACCCGCTTCGTCGCCGAGGTAGTAGGTCACGAGCACCAGCACGATGACGCGCACGATGTTCGCGGCGAACGCGATCGGCAGGATCGACGCCAGCATGATCCCGGTGTGCAGCTTGGACTTCTTGCCCATGATGTACATGAACAGGGTGCCGAGCGCGGTCAAGCTGAACATCGAGTGCAGCCCCGAGCACGCGTCTGCCACCTGCAGCTGGTACGGCCCGATCGACAGGATCACGCCGCTGCGGGCGATCGGGTACCCCGCAAGGTAGAGCAGGCTCTCGACGAGGTTCGCGATGACGCTCTTCAGCGACCCGGTGATCGCATCCACGAGCATCCCAGGCAGCGGGATCATGAAGATGAAGTAGATCAGCGGGAACCAGGCCACCCGCACCGCGGCGGTTCCGCGCATGAGCAGCAACGCGCCCGCCACGACAAGCGGCTGGGCGCCGAACTCGAGGATCGAGATGTCGAACACCCGGCCCACGAAACACACCAGCAGGCCGAAGATGAAGAGCGGCCAACCCAGCCACGGGACGGGACGGACCGGCGCGTTGTCGATCTCGTGGCGGAGCGTCCAGAACAGCCAGAGCAGAACCATCAGGATGATGACCCCGTGGCCATGGTCCTCGGTCTGCCAGATGCCTTGGGAGGCACGCCAGTACAACGGCGCGTACAACGCCGCGAATCCGCCGATGGCCAGCAGCCACGCCACCGGCAGCTTGAACCCCTCTGTGCGGCTGCCGGGCAGGACGGTGCTCACGGGTTCTTCTCCTTGGCGACCTTGCCGCGCGGCACGTCGTTCAGTACCGAGCCGACGACGCTGACGCCGGCGTTCATCAGGCCTTGCACCATGTCGGAGAACGCCGCGACCTTGGTCTGCGAACTGCGCGCCACCGCCAGCGCGGCGCCGGTGCGCACCGCGATCATCGCGGCGTCCTCACCGACGCTCAACGCCGGCGTGTCGATGATGATCACGTCGAAGGTCGACTTGACCTGGATCATGAATTCGTCGAAGTTCAGGCGGTTGATCAGCTCCAGCGGGTTCGGCGGCACCGGCCCGGCCGGCAGCACGCACAGCCCCGCCAGATCGGGGATGCGCACGATCGCCTCTTCGCGCGACCGGCCCGACAACACCGTCGAGAAACCGATCTTGTTCTCGAGGAAGAAGATCTCGTGCTGGCGCGGATGACGCAGATCGCCATCCACCAGCAGCGTGCGTTCGCCGAGCTGCGAGAACACCACGGCGAGATTGGCCGCGAGGTGGCTGCGCCCCTCGCCACGTTCGGCACCGACGACCGTCAGCACCTGGCGCTGGTCGGCCTTGTCGAACCAGCGCAGCATCAGCTGGCTGCGCACGGCGCGCAGCTCTTCGACCCGCGAGCTGAACGGCTCGTAGGCCGCCACCAGCTCCTCGCTGACCGGGCGCTTCTCGCCCGGCGCCTTGCGCAGGTAGGCGTACGCGAACTGGCGCGACAGGGCGTACTGGATGTCGGCTTCGGTGAGCAGCCCGAGGCGCACGGCCGCGTCGCCGAAGCGCAGGTTGTGCTCCTTCTGGACCAGCAGCACGCGCTCGGCATCCTCCGGCTTCAGCAGGCCGCTGTCGATCAGGATCCCGCCGAGCGAGCGGCTGACGCGCGGCGCGCCCGAGAGCATGGAAACGGTCATCTTCATCAACGCGCTCCCGGAGCCGACAGCAGCGGACGACCGGACGACGGCATGCCACCGACCTGCAACATGCGGCGGAACACAGGTCGCTTCGACCCCTCGGGCCGCAACACGCCCAGCACGGGCACGCCGGCCATCACGGCCATGTCTTCGGGGTCGCGCACGCGGCGGTCGATGAACTCCCAGCCCAGTGCCGCCAGGATGCCGAGCGCCAGGCCACCCAGCACCGACCCGACGATGCCGACCATCACCCTCGGCCGCGACGGCTCGAGCGGTTCGACCGCCGGGCTCAGGAGCCGGGTGTTGGCTTGGTTGTTCTGGCTTTCGAGCGTGAACTGTCCGACGCGCGAACTCACGGCGTCGTAGGCGCGCTGCGCGGTGTCGACGTCGCGCTTGATCACGGCTTCGAGGTCGCGGTCGGCGCGCAGGGTCTGCAGGCGCTTCTTCTGTTCGTCGACCATCGATTGCAGTTCGGCGACCTTCTGGTTCACGCTGCGCGTCTGGGTCGACGTACCACCCGAGACGCGGCGCGACTCGGCGGCGATCTGCTGTCGCAACTCGCCGATCTGCGCCTCGAGCTGCACGCGGGTCGGGTGGTTCCTGCCCATCACGCCGCTGATCTCGGTCAGGCGCGTCTGCGCGGTCGCGAGCTGTCCCTTCAGGGCTTGCACCGCGGGATTCAGCAGGATGTCGGGCGACGTCTCGGAGCCCGAATTCTGCGAGCGGGCGGTCGCCTCGACCCGCTCCGCCTGCGCCGAACTCAACTGCGCGGTGAGCGCCTGGTAGCGCGCGTTGTCCTGGTCGAAACGCTCGTCGGAGACGGCAATGCCCTTCTCCTGCTGGAACTGCGACAGGCGCGCTTGCGCCGCCTCGAGGTTCGAGCGCAGCGTCTTGGTCTGCTCGTCGAGGAAGGTGGCCGACTGGCGCGCCGGAGCGACGCGCAATTCCACCGACACGTCCATGTACGCCTGGACGAACGCGTTCGCGGCGGCCTGCGCAAAGATCGGATCCTGCGCCGAGAACGACACGTTGATCACGTTGCTGCCTTGCGAAGGCTCGACCGCCAGACCGCGCTGCAGCAGGTTGGCGAAGTAACGCTCCAGCGGAATCTTCGCGTTCGTCGCCTCGCGCCACTGCGCCACCGCGCTCGGCGAGCGCTCGACGCCGAGCATCTTCACGACCCGCGACGCTACGCGTTCGCTGCGCAGGATGTCGATCTGCGTGGCCAGGTAACCCGGCGCGGCCAGGCTGGGCGCGATCGCGCCGAGCACCGGGTCGATCCGCACCTCGACGATCATCGCCGACTCGGCCGTGTACTGTTTCGGCAGCAGCAGGGTCGTGACGATGCCCGCCGCGGCGACCAGGATCATCAGCGCCAGCACCAGCCATTTGCGCGCCCAGACGACGCGCAGGAGTTGTTTGATCGACATGTGTGTGGTCCCGTTAGAACAGGGACTCCTTGACGTAGATCACATCGTCGCGACCGACCGGGTCGTTCATGCCGATGTCCTGGATCACGACGTTGCCGCTCGCGTCGCGGCGGTGCACCTTGATGCCGCGTTGCGTGCCGCGCGGGGTGAGGCCACCGCTCTGCGCCAACGCCTGCATCAGCGTCATGCCGCGCTCGAGCTTGAACATTCCGGGGCGCTGCACCTCGCCGTAGATGTAGGCGCTCGGGGCCCGATCGGCATAGATGATGTCGCCATTCTCGACCTGCAGGTCGAGTTCGCCCTTGCCGGACTGCAGGATCGCGGGGAGGTCGATGTCGAGCTTGATCGGGCGCCCGTTGCGCGTGCCCACCAGCGTGACGACATCGGCGCCGCCCGGCACGACACCGCCCGCCACGGCGATCATCTCGGACACCTTCGCGCCCACCGTCTCGATCGGATAACGCCCCGGTTTGGCCACCTGCCCCAGCACCGAGATCACGCTGCTGCGGATCTGGCCGACCTGGATCGTCACCTGCGGGCGCAGCACGAAGCCGCCGTCGCGCAGCAGCTTGGCGATCTTGAGCTCGGCGGCCGAGACCGACATGCCGCCGATCACCACGTTGCCGATCAGCGGAAAGTTGATCTGGTTCGACTCGGAGATCCGCGCGCCGTCGACCGTCAGGTCGGGTTGCTGGAACACCGTGATCTTGACGACGTCACCGGCGCCGAGCATGGCCTCCGGCTTCGGCGCCGACGCCGCGGTGGCGGAAGGGCTGGTCTGGGCGAACGCGCTGGACGACAGCGTGAGCGCCAGGAGCATCAATCGTAGAAAGTTACGCATGGTGGATCTCATACCTCAATGGATTTCGACGGGCGGCGCGTGGATCGGGCGCTCACTTGAATCCCTTGATGCCTTTTTCGACGGTTCCGGCGTTCGGTGAAGACGCCGGTGCGGTGTTGATCGGCTCGACCTCGATTTGCGGCGCCGCGCTCGGGATCGACCCGGCGGGCATCGCGGGGGCGATCGAGGTCAGCGGCGGCGCTTCGGAGGCGGCCGGCGGCGGCGGAGTGGCTTCGCGCGCCCCGCCCTTCGCGTAGTCGCCCACGTATTCGACCTTCGACGCGCTGCGCAGCGCCCGCAGATCGTCCTCGACGACCTTGCGCTTGCGCTCGTTCCAGAGGAACTGCTCAATCGCCGGCGTGGCCTGGGTCTCGTCGACGGGCTGGCTGCGGGAGTTCACCAGCACCAGCACCTGCGCGCCGGTGGGCGAGCGGTTGAACATGGTCTGGCCGTCCTTCATCTGCGCGAACTTGTCGAGGTTGGCCAGCGGCAGCTGCTCGGCCGCACGGACGGCCTGGTTGGCCGTGAACTTGATGTCGTTCTCGCGCAGGTAGGTCGCGAATTCGGCCACGCCCTTCGAGGCGGCGAGCTTCGCCTGCAAGGCATCCGCCTGCTCCGGCTTCGCCTGGATCATCATTTCCTGGAGGTTGTAGACGCGCCGCTCGCGGAACAGCGCCGGGTGGGCGTCGTAGTACGCCTTGATCTCGGCCGCGCTCGGCTTCGGTGCGCCGTTGGCGATCTTCTCGGCATACGAGCGGGCGATGATCTCGCGGCGCGCCGCCTCGAGCTGCTGCACCACTCGCGGTTCGCGGTCGAGCTTCTGGTCCTGGGCCTTCTGCAGGGCCAGCTCCTGGTCGATCAGGCGTTCGAGCGCGACCTTGCTGGCCGACGCCGCCTGCTCGGGCTTGAGCCCGCGCTGCTGTTGGAGCACGTAGTTGATCTGGTGGACAGTGATTTCTTCCTTGTTGACCTTGGCGGCCGTCTGGGAAGCGGGCTTGTCCTTCTCCTCCTTGTCGCCGCAACCGACGACGACAAGCGCCGCAACGGCGACCGCGAGGGTGCCCAGGCGGCCGATCCGCGAACCGCCCGCAAACGCGGCATCAATTCCTGATTTCATTCTGAAATGCTCCCAACTCGTCAAAATAGGGTGTGTTCCCGGCCACGGCGAAGCGTCCAACCCGGCGGGGCTCACGGCAACCAGGGGCACCAAAAAATGCGCCGCCATGCCATGCACAAGCCTCTGCGAGTGTACTTGTGAAGCATGACCGCCCAGCAACCCCCAAATCCGGGTCACGGGACCACATTCCCACACGAAACCGTGAACTAGTCGCGGTTCGGCGGAATGCGCAGCCGACTCAAAGCAAGGCCTGGTGACGCGCCAACCGCCACGCCTCGGCGCCGCTGTTTGACCGCGTCAGCATCCACAGTTCCCTGAACGGCACGGCCCCGCCCTGCGCGGACTCCCGGATCAGGCCCGAAAACTCCACGCTGAGGAGAAAATCCGGCCCGAACGCCTCGAAACCGAGCAGTTCGACCTGAACCGTCACGACATCCGTCGACTCCCCCCGCGGGCCTGCGGCCCGCTCCAGGCAGAGCTCGGCGAGCATCGCGGGCGTCGTCAGCGCAGCCAGGGCGACCAGGTCGTTCCGGTCCCACGCCGCCTGCAGATCCACGAACTGGCGCCGCAACAGCGCGGTCAACCCTTCCCGGTCGAGATGGGAGGGCAACTCCACCGTCGCGCGGCCGCCGAGGGGCGCGCCGGCGGGCACGCGCTGCACCGGAAAGCCGAAGCGCTCGCAGGTGCTC
>LNAP01002071.1_pt2 | contig 13872 bp, 9 predicted proteins | sample 602601 | NCBI WGS metagenome assembly LNAP01 (sample SAMN02440304, study PRJNA202911) | soil metagenome | biome: Subtropical and temperate rainforests or woodlands; isolation source: soil samples (1 kg each in a 20% v/v slurry with milli Q water) were... ...
TTGGCTTCGCGGATCGCTTGCTGCAACGCTTCATTCGCGCCGACCGCCGCGGCCCATTCGGCCAGTTGCGGCAGGTCGATACTCGAATGCCGGCTGTGCAGATCCATGTGCCCGGCCGCCAGTTTGCTGATCTTGCCGAAACCGCCACAAATGCTGAGTTTATCCACAGGCACTTTGCGCAGGTGCTTGAGCACGGCGCCGACGAAGTCGCCCATTTCGATCAGGGCGATTTCAGGCAAGTCGTAGACGCGGCGCATGGTGTCTTCGCTGGCGTTGCCGGTGCATGCGGCGATGTGCAGGTAACCGTTGGTTTTCGCCACGTCGATGCCTTGATGGATCGAGGCAATGTACGCCGCGCAGGAAAACGGCCGGACGATGCCGCTGGTGCCCAGGATCGACAAGCCACCGAGAATGCCCAGTCGTGGGTTCATGGTTTTCAATGCCAGCGCCTCGCCGCCCTCGACGTTCACCGTGACCTCGAAACCGCCGTGATAGCCCAGTTCCTCGGCAAGCAAGGTCAAGTGGTCGGTGATCATTTTGCGCGGGACCGGGTTGATCGCCGGTTCGCCGACAGCCAACACCAATCCTGGCCGGGTGACCGTGCCCACCCCTTGGCCAGCACTGAATCGAATGCCTGGTTCGGCGTTCAATCGCACTTGGGAAAACAGCAGTGCGCCGTGGGTCACGTCCGGATCGTCGCCGGCATCCTTGATCGTGCCGGCTTCGGCGCCGTCATCCAGGAGCCGACAGAACTCCAGACGCATCTGCACCTGCTTGCCTTTGGGCAGGACGATGTCCACTGCATCCGCGGGCTCGCCGCCGAGTAGCAGGCGAGCGGCCGCGAGGCTGGTCGCGGTGGCGCAACTGCCCGTCGTGAGGCCGCTGCGCAGCGGTGCGGGTTGTTCGGCAGTTTCGTCACGCATCGAAAGGTTTGACCACGTCCAGCAAGGTAATCGGCAGCGCCTGGCGCCAGGTGTCGAAGTCGCCCAGGGGTTGCGCCTGGGCGATGTGGATGCGCGTCAGTTCGCCGCCATGCCGCTCGCGCCAAGCCATCAGGGTCATTTCACTTTGCAGTGTGACGGCGTTGGCGATCAGGCGACCACCGGGTTTCAACTGAGTCCAGCAGGTGTCCAGCACACCCTCGCGAGTGACGCCGCCACCAATGAAAATCGCATCCGGGCGTTCCAGTCCGGCCAGCGCTTGCGGTGCACTGCCGCGAACCAGTTGCAGGCCGGGCACGCCAAGCGCATCGCGGTTTTGCTCGATCAACAGTTGCCGTCCTTCATCGGCCTCGATGGCCAGGGCCCGGCAACTCGGGTGGGCACGCATCCATTCGATGCCGATCGAGCCGCTGCCGGCGCCGACGTCCCACAGCAGTTCACCGGGCACCGGGGCCAGGCGAGCGAGGGTGATTGCGCGCACGTCGCGTTTGGTCAGTTGGCCGTCGTGCTTAAAGGCTGAATCCGGCAAGCCGGCCAGTCGCGACAGGCGCGGCGCATCGGGGTCAGCGATGCATTCGATGGCGATCAGATTCAGATCGGCGATCACCGGGTCGGCCCAATCGCGGGCGACGCCGTCGATGCGTCGCTCGACTTCGCTGCCCAAATGTTCCAGTACGGTCAGGCGACTTGGCCCGAATCCGCGCTCGTGCAGCAGTGCAGCAATCGCCGCAGGGCTTTGACCGTCGTTACTGAGTACCAGCAGGCGAACACCGCTGAACAACTGCGCGTTGAGCGCCGCGATCGGGCGGGCGACGACGGACAGCGTGACCACCTCCTGCAACGGCCAGCCCATTCGCGCCGCGGCCAGCGAGCAGGAGGAGGGCGCCGGCAGGATCAGCATTTCATCGCCGGGCAGTTGTCGAGCGAGGGTGGCGCCGACACCGAAGAACATTGGATCTCCGCTGGCGAGCACGCAGACCGGATCGCCCCGCAGGGCCAGCAACCCATCGAGGGAGAATGGACTCGGCCACACTCGGCGTTCGCCGCGGATACACGCCGGGAGCAGATCCAATTGTCGTTGGCTGCCAAAGATCTTCGACGCGGCCAACAGCGCATGCCGGGCATTTTTGCCCAGACCTTTGAAGCCCTCCTCACCAATGCCTGTCACGGTCAGCCAGCGTGCCATGTGTGTGCTCTGTTCAACTGTATAAAGCGGCACATGATACGCGTCGGCAGTGAAGGCGAGTAATGGAATGTTTTAAGTGGCCTGCCCCAGTTGCTGGATGACGGTTTTCAAGTTGTAAAGCCTGAACTTTCTTGCATCGCTGATTAATGGTTTAAAAAGAATTAACGATGGATTTGAAGAGCGCGGAATACCTGGGCTTTACGGTATGTTCGGAAGCGTTCGAAACTGACAAGAGCGCGATCGTCAAACAGATTCCCCGGGTTTGTTCTCCCGGTTTGCCATCACGCTTTGGTCTATGGACTGGGAGTCCGAAGACGAAAGCGTCGTCGAGCCATATTACAGGCATGTCTCCGGTCAACTAAGTCAGGCTTGTTTGAATGAAGTTTCTGGTGTTGAAAATCAAATGGGAAAAGTTACAAGAGATATGTTGTCTGCACTATTGGCAAATACATCTGCCCTTTGCTCCTTGTCCCCGAGTCCAGCGGGAAGAATTTTGTTTCGGGACTGGAACGAGAGCAGCGTCACGCTCATGCATCGCGCCGTGCCATTCACTCTGAACAGCGCAAGGTTTGATGAGGTCCGTCCAGTGTTGAAGGATCGGCTCGGCATTATCGCTGACGCGATATTCGAGTTTTATTCGCAACGTCTATGTGGGGCGCCGGATGATTGATTGAGGGAGCAAGCGTTTGCGACACGCGGTCTTAGGATGCCGTACGGCAAAGCAGGCATAATACCGCTCGCTTCCATCCGGAGGCGCTTCCACTTTTGATCCGGTCGTCCCTTTGAACAAACACTCTGCGCCCATCGCTTTACGCCCCTCGGCTTGTCCGGGGCTGCTGCGTATCGTTCAGGCCAGGGATGGGGGTATCTGCCGAATAAAGCTCGCCGGTGGTGTGGTGAGTACTGCGCAGGCCTGCGCCATTGCCGATGGCGCACAGCGTTACGGCAGCTCAGTGATCGAGGCGACTAATCGGGCCAACGTGCAGATTCGTGGCATCGCACATGAGCAGGCCGCGCTGATTGAAGGTCTGCTCGCCGCGGGCCTCGGCCCTTCGAATGCGGCCGGCGACGATGTACGCAATCTGATGCTGAGCCCGAGCGCAGGCATCGACCGGCAGATGCTGTTCGACACCCGCGACCTGGCCCGGCAGATCCTCGCTACCCTGCAAGAGCACGAACCTTTCCACGACCTCAGCGCCAAATTCGCCGTGCAGCTGGATGGGGGCGAGGGCCTGGCGATGCTCGAACACCCTCATGATCTGTGGTTGTCCGCTGTCGAGCGGGAGGGCGAGCGGCGCTTGGCTTTCGGTTTGGCCGGGTGTCTCTCCGACGGGCCGGTTGGTTCGGTGCCGCTGGAAGAGGGTCATGCGCTGGTGGTCGCCGTGCTTGAGTTGTTCCTGGAGCTGGCGCAGCCCGATCAAACGCGAATGCGCCATTTGCTGAGCGAAATGACGACCTGCGGGTTTCTCGCCCGGCTGGCCGAGCGTGTGCCATTCAAGCCCGTTACAGCCTGGCAGCGTTCATTGACTTCAAACGTTCTGCACATTGGCGCCCATCCGCAGGCGCAAGCCGGTCATGTCTATGTCGGCGCCGTACCGCCGCTGGGGCGGCTCGATTGCGCGATGCTTCGGGGGGCTGCTCAGCTGGCGCAGGAATACGGCGACGCAACGCTGCGGTTCACCCCGTGGCAAAGCCTGCTGTTGCCGAACATCCGCGACGAAAACGCCGATGAAGTCATCCGGCGTCTGCATCGGTTGGGCCTGCTGTGCGACGCCGATCAGTCCTTGTCGCGGTTGATCGCCTGTACCGGTTCCAGTGGCTGCGGCAAAGGCCTGGCCGACACCAAGGGCGACGCTCTGCAACTGGCCGCGCTGTTGCAGCGTCATGGCCAGGTATTGAACGTGCATCTGTCCGGCTGCTCACGTTCCTGCGCCGCCGCGCATGTTGCACCCATCACTTTACTGGCGATCAGCCCCGGTCATTACGACCTCTATTTTCGCGAAGCGGGGCAGCCGGGTTTCGGCGCCCTGCACGCACGCAACCTTACTATTGAAGCGGTCGCAGCCCTGCTCGACGCCCGCTCACGGAGCCCCTTTGATGCTTGATTACATCCGCGACGGTCAGGAGATCTATCGCAACTCCTTCGCGATCATTCGCGCCGAGGCCAACCTCGAACGAATCCCGGCCGATCTGGAAAAACTCGCGGTGCGGGTGATTCACGCCTGCGGCATGGTCGATGCGATTGACGGTCTGCAATTCTCCGACGGCGCGGGCAAGGCCGGGCGCGATGCGCTGGCCGCCGGCGCGCCGATTCTGTGTGATGCGCGGATGGTGTCCGAAGGCGTGACCCGCACACGCTTGCCGGCGAACAACGAAGTGATCTGCACCCTGCGCGATGAAAGCGTTCCGGAGCTGGCGCGCGAGCTGGGAAACACCCGTTCCGCCGCCGCGCTGGAACTGTGGCGCCCGCACCTGGAGGGCAGTGTGGTAGTGATCGGCAATGCGCCAACCGCCTTGTTTTATCTGCTGGAAATGCTCGATGCCGGCGCGCCGAAACCGGCGCTGATTCTCGGCTTCCCGGTGGGCTTCGTCGGCGCCGCCGAATCCAAGGCAGCGCTCGCGGCGGACAGCCGTGGCGTGCCGTTTGTCATCATGCAAGGCCGGCTGGGCGGTAGCGCCATGGCCGCCGCCGCCGTCAATGCCCTCGCCACGGAGATCGAATAATGCAGCAACCTGGACGTTTGATCGGCCTTGGCGTCGGCCCCGGAGATCCAGAACTGATTACCGTCAAGGCTCTGCGCCTGCTGCGCGAATCGCCGGTGGTGGCGTACTTCGTTGCCAAGGGGAAGAAGGGCAATGCCTTCGGCATCATCGAAGCGCATTTGCAGGATGCACAAACCTTGCTGCCGCTGGTGTATCCCGTGACGACCGAAGCATTGCCGGCACCGCTGTCCTATGAACAGGTGATCAGTGATTTCTACGATGCGGCCGGCGAAGAACTCGCCGCTCATCTCGATGCCGGACGTGACGTTGCAGTGATCTGCGAAGGTGATCCGTTCTTCTACGGTTCCTACATGTACCTGCACGATCGTCTGGCGGAACGTTATGAGGCTGAAGTCGTGCCAGGTGTCTGTTCGATGCTCGGCGGCGCTTCGGTCCTTGGTGCGCCACTGGTGTACCGCAATCAGAGCTTGTCGGTCCTGTCCGGCGTATTGCCTCATGACGATCTCAAGCGCCGGCTGGCTGATGCCGACGCGGCGGTGATCATGAAGCTGGGGCGTAACTTCCCCAAGGTCCGTCAGGTGCTCGAAGAGCTTGGTCTGGCAGAGCGCGCGCTTTACGTCGAACGCGCGACCATGGCCAATCAGAAGATTGTGCCGCTGGATCAGGTCGAGCCCATGTCCTCGCCGTACTTCTCGCTGATCATCGTTCCGGGTGAAAGGTGGCAAGGCTGATGACTCGTCCAGCTCCGGCGATTGTCATCCTCGGCAATGGCAGCCTTGCGACCGCGCGCAATATTCAAAAACTGTACCCCGACGCCGTGATCCATGGCCTGGCCGATCGGGTTGAAGGCGCGGACCGTGCCTATCACGAATTCGGCGCAACCCTGCGCGAACTTTATCAGCAGGACACGCCGATCATTGCCCTGTGCGCGGCCGGTATCGTGATCCGCACACTGGCGCCGTTGCTGCTGGAAAAAGGCGCCGAGCCGCCGGTGCTGGCCGTTGCCGAAGATGGCAGCGCGGTGGTGCCGCTGCTGGGCGGTCTGGGCGGCGTGAACGTGCTGGCGCGGGAAATCGCGGCCGCGCTGAACGTGGCGGCGGCGATCACCACCAGTGGCGAGTTGCGATTCGGCACGTGCCTGCTCAATCCACCCAACGGATATGCCCTCGGCGACCTGGAACTGGGCAAGCGCTTTGTGTCCGATTTGCTGGCCGGTGAAACCGTGCGCATCGAGGGTGAAGCGCCGTGGTTGGCGCAGGCGCAGTTACCTGAAAACCCGCAAGCGCGACTGGCAGTTCACGTGGGGCATGCCGAGCGTACGCCGGCGGCGAACGAACTTTTGATTTATCCGCGCAACGTGTTGGTGGCCATCAGTGCCGGCGTGGCCAATGTGCCCAATGCCGTTCGCGATGCTTTGCACCAGACAAAAATCGCCGTGCAGTCGGTGGCGTGTCTGTTGGCTGCAGACAGTGAAATGTCGAGCGCTGCATTGCATGAAGCGGCGCTTGAACTGGGTGTGCCATTGCGCTTTGCCTCGGCGACGGGTGCGGTCAGTGAGCTGGCACGCAACGCCATCACCCCGCCTGTTTTGATCTTCGGCAATGACGCCATTGCCATCGCGGTGGCCGAGCAGCCTCTGGACCCGTTATCGATCGGCCGTCCCCGGGGGCGTCTGGCGGTGATCGGTCTTGGCCCCGGCGCTGCCGAGTTGATGGTGCCCGCGGTCAAGGCTGAACTGGCGCGCGCCAACGATGTGCTGGGCTACGAAACCTATGTGCGCATGGCTGGCCCGTTCCGCGCCGATCAAGTGCTGCATTGCACTGACAACCGCGAAGAGATGCAGCGTGCGCGTCACGCGTTCGAGCTGGCGGCGCAAGGGCGTTCCGTGGTCGTGGTTTCGTCGGGCGATCCGGGTGTGTTCGCCATGGCGGCGGCGGTGCTCGAAGCCCTGCACGAATCCAGTGATGCGAACTGGCACAACGTCGATCTGGAAATCCTTCCCGGTGTTTCCGCATCACTGGCCACCGCTGCTCAGGCGGGTGCGCCGTTGGGGCATGACTTCTGTGTGTTGTCGCTGTCGGATAACCTCAAGCCTTGGGACATTATCGAGAAACGTCTCGATCTGGCGTCGCAGGCTGATCTGGCGCTGGCGTTCTACAACCCGATCTCACGCTCCCGTCCCTGGCAGCTTGGCCGGGCGCTGGAAATCGTCGCTCGACACCGTACGCCTCAGACGCCAGTCGTTTTGGGGCGCGACATCGGCCGCCCGGGTCAGACGTTGCGAGTAACAACCCTTGGCCAGTTGACCCCGGACCAGGTGGATATGCGCACCATGGTGCTGGTGGGATCGTCCACGACCTGCGTATTTTCGCGAGCAGGTGGCGGTGATTGGGTATACACCCCTCGCTGGTACGGAGAAAAACCCTCTTCCTGAGGATGTGCTCTTCAATGAAAAGCCATGGCAGCCGAGTGTCCTCTCGCGTTGCCATGGCTTTTTTTTTGGTTCTTCACGGAATCCCGGGAAACACAGAAACAAGAACGGCGGTTTGAATCATTGCGCTTGCCAGAGGCTTCACGCCTCTGGTCATCGCTGCCGTCAGGGCACCAGGTAACCCTTCACCCCTGTGAAAATGATTTGTGCAGCCAGTGCGCACACAAACAACCCCATCAACCGACTGACAATCTGCAAACCCTGGTCACCCAGTATTCGCTCGATGCGGTTCGACAGATAAAGCACCACACCCACCGTGAAACTGGCCAGGGCGATGCTGAGGATGGCGGTGAGTTTGTCGTCCCAGTGCGGCTGGCTCACCCCCATCACCAGCAACGCACCGATGGTGCCGGGGCCGACGGTCAGGGGGATGGTCAGCGGCACGATGGTGACGTCCTGCTGCACATTGTCGGTCTGGACCGCGGACTTGCCTTGGGCCATGCCCAACGCGGAGATAAACAGCACGCTGCCGGCGCCGATGCGGAACGCGTCCACGGTGATGCCAAACACATTGAAAATGACCCGCCCGAACAGGTACAGCAAGACGCTGGACACCAGCGTGGCCGTTGCCACTTTCCACGCCAGCCGACGTTGCTCCTTGCGTGAATAACCGCGGGTCAGGCTGATGAAGCAGGACAACACGAAGAACGGGCTATAGAGCACCAGCATCTTCAGGTAAACGCTGAACAACACATGGAGCATGGGACAAGCTCACTGGCGAGGGAAGTCGTGGGGGAGTCTATCAGGCGTGATCGGGTCTGTCGGCTCAGGACGTTTGAGCCGTTGCCCGGTTCTGCTGATCGCGCTGGGCTACCCAATGCTCGATCAGTTCGCGCAACTGCGACAGCTCGACCGGCTTGGCCATGTGCCCGTCCATGCCGGCCTGACGCGCACGCTCTTTGTGTTCGGCGAGGATATGCGCGGTCAACGCCACGACAGGGGTGCGAACCCGCTGGTTGCCGACTTCCCAGGCGCGCAATTGCTGGGTGGCGGAGAAACCATCGAGGATCGGCATTTCGCAATCCATCAGTACCAGGTCGTAACGCTGGGCCTTCATGGCCTGCAAGGCTTCTTCGCCATTGCTGGCGGTGTCCGGTTGCAGGTTGAGTTTGCCCAGCATGCCGCGAATGACCTTGGTCGAAATGCTGTTGTCTTCGGCAACCAGAATGCGGAAGTCGCTGGGCACCTTGACCGGCAGGGTCGGGCCCGTGGGCAGGTGCGGCGAAACGGCGAGGCCCTTGTTGCGCTGGTTCAGTTCATCCGCCAGGGTGGTCTTGAGGGTGTAGCCGGCCACCGGTTTGGCGAGGATGCGCTTGATCCCGGAGTTGCGCGCGATGATCTTGCTCGGCGCATTGCTGATGCCGGTGAGCATGATCAGCAGGATGTCGTGGTTGAGGCTCGGGTCTTCCTTGATCTTGGCCGCCAGTTGCATGCCGGTCATGCCGGGCATGTTCCCACGTCGAAGTAATCGCGCAGGTGCGCCTTGGTCCGCAGCAGCGCCAGCGCCTCCTTGCCGGACGGGACAGCGCTGACATTCAAACCCCAGGCGCTGCACTGTTGCACCAATACTTTGCGGCAGGTGTCGTTGTCGTCCACCACCAGCACCCGAGCACCCTGCAGCGGGCCATCGAGGTCGGAGGTCGGGTGTTCGAGGCGGTCAGGGTCCAGGGGCAAGGTCAGCCACAAGGTGCTGCCCTGGTTGGCGCCGCTCTTGATGCCGAATTCGCCTTGCATCAAACGAATCAGCTGGCGGGCAATCACCAGCCCGAGGTTGCCGCCCAGTCGGGTGGCGGAGAGGAAGTTCTTGCTGTGCAGTTCGGCGTGCATCAGCGCGTCGCGTTCTTCGGCGTCCATCGGCTCGCCGCTGTCCTGCACGGCAATGCGCAGGCGCGGCCTGGCGCTGCGCTCGTCGAGGGCGACGACGATCAGGATCTCGCCTTCGTCGGTTTTCTTCAGGGCGTTTTCCAGCAGGCTCAGCAACGTCTGGCGCAGGCGCGTCGGGTCACCGCTGATGACCCGCGGCACTTGCGGCTGGATAAAGCTGATCAGTTCGACGTTCTGCTGTTCAGCCTTGGCGCGGAAGATGCTCAGGCAATCTTCGATCAGCGCATTGAGATCGAACTGCACATCGTCCAGCTCGATCTGTCCGGATTCGAGTTTGGAGATGTCGAGAATCTCGTTGATCAGGGTCAGCAGTTCGTTGCCGGCGCTGTGGATGGTTTGCACGTAGTCGCGCTGCTTGACCGACAGCGGAGTGCCCAGCAACAGTTCGGTCATGCCCAGCACGCCATTCATCGGGGTGCGGATTTCGTGGCTGATCTTCGCCAGGAATTCGGCCTTGGCATTGATTTCGGCGTTGCTGGCGGCGAGGTCGCGGCTGATGCTGAAACGGTCCTCGGTGATGCTGCGCTGGCGTTCACTCAGGGCAATACTCATCAACAGACCGCTGATGCAGATGAACACCAGGAGGGCGATGATCAGGCCCTGCGGTTCAATCAGCGTCAACCCCAGCAGGGCCGGCAGGATGATCAGCGTTCCCGCGTTGAACACCACCATGGCTGCCACGAACAGCCGCGCCGGGCGATAGCCTTTTTGCCAGTGCCAGGCGCTGACGAACAACATCGTCAGGCCCGCCAGAGCGACCAGCGTATAGGTGATGATGTTCAGCGGCAGCGTATTGACGAACAGCAACAGCAGGCCGCAGACGGTGATGAGCAGGATTTCGCCGAGCAGCAGTTTGTTCAGCGGATGCGGGCCGAGCGGAGCGAAGAAGCGGTAGGCAAGCATCAGCCCGCACGGTGCGGTGAGCAGCAAGGCGAGGTAGGCACCCGGTGTCTGCACCGCGTGCCAGTCCGGTAACCACGGTCCCGCGAGGTTCAGCAGCAGCCCGAGGCTGAGCATCAACAATGCTTCACAACCTGCCAGCCACAGGCTACTGCGCGATCGGGTGTACGCATATCGAATCAGGTTGTGCAGGACCAGCATGCCGATGCAGCCGAACAGCAGGCCGTAGATCAACGTCTGACTCTGATTGGCCGCGGTCATGATGGCTGATTGCAGGGTGATGTAGGGCCGCATCTGGTGTTCGGAAACCAGGCGCAGGTAAACATCGAGGGGTTTGTCGCTTTGCGGCAACGGCAACATGAAGTCGCTGTTGGGTAATGGCCGTTCAACCTGGGGCTGTTCGGTGCCGGTGTTGAGCTGATCAATCAGCTTGTCGCCGTCCAGCACATACAGATTGAGGTGCGACAGGTCGGGCGCAAACACCCGCAGTAATTGCTCGTGCTTGCCCGGTGAGAGCCTGAAACGCAGCCAGAGCGCACCGCCGGGCTCCGCCGCGGTGAGGCGTTCGAGTTCGGTGGGGCTGAATTGGTTGGTGTAGCGAGCGGAACGGATGTCGCTCAGCTGCAGGTCGCCCTGTTCGTCGAGCAATACCGCCCAACCACTGCCTTGCGCGGCCTGGGCCGGGAGCATGCAGAGCAAAGTCAGCACGGTGACAGTGAAACCTATGGCAATCCTGAGCCAGCGCACGGCGAAATCCCTTCGTAGGTTGATGCCAGAATATAACTATGCGCGGCGCCGGAATAGTCCGGCAAGGGGTTGAAACCCTTGCCCGACCGAATGGATCGATTATTCCTGATTTTCGCCACGCTCGCGGGCAATGGCGCGGTAGCCAATGTCCTTGCGATAGAAACAGCCTTCCCAGTCAATCTTCGCCGCCAGCCTGTAAGCCTGCTGCTGAGCAGCATCAACGCTGGCGCCCATGGCGGTAGCGCAAAGCACACGACCACCGGCCGTCACCACTTGACCGTCTTTCAGTGCCGTACCGGCGTGGAAGACTTTGCCTTCCAGCGCGGCGGCTGCATCCAGACCGTTGATGGCCACGCCTTTAGCGTAGTCGCCAGGATAGCCGCCTGCCGCCAGCACGATGCCGACGCTCGGACGTGGATCCCACTGGGCTTCCACCTTGTCCAGAGCTTGTGCCAGGGCGGCCTCGACCAGCAACACCAGGCTCGACTGCAAACGCAGCATAACCGGTTGGGTCTCAGGGTCGCCGAAGCGGCAGTTGAATTCGATGACTTTTGGGTTACCAGCCTTGTCGATCATCAAGCCAGCATAGAGGAAACCGGTGTAAACGTTGCCTTCTTCGGCCATGCCGCGCACGGTTGGCCAGATCACCAGGTCCATGACGCGCTTGTGCACTTCGCTGGTCACAACCGGTGCCGGGGAGTAAGCGCCCATGCCGCCGGTGTTCGGACCGGTATCGCCGTCGCCAACACGTTTGTGGTCCTGGCTGGTGGCCATTGGCAATACGTTCTTGCTGTCGACCATGACGATGAAGCTGGCTTCTTCGCCGTCCAGGAACTCTTCGATGACCACGCGCGAGCCGGCGTCGCCGAACGCGTTGCCGGCGAGCATGTCGCGCACGGCGTCTTCGGCTTCGGCCAGCGTCATGGCAACGATCACGCCTTTACCGGCGGCCAGGCCGTCGGCCTTGATCACGATCGGTGCGCCTTTTTCACGCAGATAAGCCAGGGCTGGCTCGATCTCGGTGAAATTCTGGTAGTCGGCGGTCGGGATCTTGTGACGCGCGAGGAAATCCTTGGTGAACGCTTTCGAGCCTTCCAGCTGGGCAGCGCCCGCCGTCGGACCGAAGCAGTCCAGACCGCGGGAGCGGAACAGATCAACGACGCCAGCCACCAGTGGCACTTCCGGACCGACGATGGTCAGGGAAACGTTCTTCTCGGCGAAGTCGGCCAACTGTTCGAGGGCCAGCACGTCGATAGCGACGTTTTCGCACTTGGCTTCAATGGCGGTGCCAGCATTGCCGGGCGCTACGAAAACCTTCTGCACGCGCGGATCCTGAGCCACTTTCCAGGCCAGGGCGTGTTCACGGCCACCGCTGCCAATGATCAAAACATTCATTTCAAAAAACCTCGGATGACGCTAATTCTGTTGAGCGCCGCAGGGGCGCTTTTCTGTGGGGGCCGGCCTGCCGGCGATGCAGACAACTCGGTTTATCGGCTAAACCGAGGGGATGCTATCGCTGGCAGGCCAGCTCCCACAGTGGATCGTGTACTTAGTGACGGAAGTGGCGCATGCCGGTGAATACCATGGCGATGCCAGCTTCATCAGCCGCTGCAATCACTTCTGCATCACGCATCGAGCCGCCCGGCTGGATTACTGCGGTAACGCCGGCCTTCGCCGCATTGTCCAGACCGTCGCGGAACGGGAAGAATGCATCGGAAGCCATGACCGAGCCGGCGACCTGCAAACCGGCATGTTCAGCCTTGATCGCAGCGATACGCGCAGAGTTGACGCGGCTCATCTGGCCAGCGCCGACACCGATGGTCTGACGATTCTTGGCGTAGACGATGGCGTTGGACTTGACGTACTTGGCGACTTTCCAGGCGAAGATCAGGTCGTGGATTTCCTGTTCGGTCGGTGCGCGCTTGGTCACGACTTTCAGGTCATCGGCGCCGATCATGCCGATGTCGCGGCTCTGCACCAGCAGGCCACCGTTGACGCGTTTGTAGTCCCACGCAGCGGCACGGTCAGCCGACCACTCGCCGCAGGCCAGCAGGCGCACGTTGGCTTTTGCCGCGACGATGGCGCGGGCTTCTTCGCTGACGCTTGGGGCAATGATCACTTCGACGAACTGACGCTCGACGATGGCCTTGGCGGTCTCGGCATCCAGTTCACGGTTGAAGGCAATGATGCCGCCGAAGGCGGATTCGGTGTCGGTGGCGTAGGCCAGTTCGTAGGCCTGGCGAATGCCGCCCTCGGCGTCGGGGCTCACGGCAACGCCGCACGGGTTGGCGTGCTTGACGATCACGCAGGCCGGCTTGACGAAGCTCTTCACGCATTCCAGCGCGGCGTCGGTGTCGGCCACGTTGTTGTACGACAGCTCCTTGCCTTGCAGTTGGGTCGCGGTGGCGATGCCGACTTCGGCAGGCTTGGCTTCCACATAGAACGCCGCGCTCTGGTGCGGGTTCTCGCCGTAGCGCATTTCCTGAGCCTTGATGAACTGGCTGTTGAAGGTGCGCGGGAACTCGCTGCGACCGGAGGTCGAGAGGGTTTCAGCGGCCTGGTTCACGGTGCCCATGTAGTTGGCGATCATGCCGTCATAGGCGGCGGTGTGTTCGAAGGCCTTGAGCATCAGGTCGAAACGCTGAGCGTAGGTCAGGCCGCCGGCCTTGAGGCCTTCGAGGACGCTGGCGTAGTCGCTGGCATTCACCACGATGGCCACGTCCTTATGGTTTTTCGCAGCGGAGCGGACCATGGTCGGGCCGCCGATGTCGATGTTTTCGATGGCGGTCGGCAGGTCGCAGCCTGGCTTGTTGATGGTGGCTTCGAACGGGTACAGGTTGACTGCAACCAGATCGATCGGCTTGATGCCGTGCTCGTTCATGATCGCGTCGTCGATACCGCGACGACCGAGGATCCCGCCGTGGATTTTCGGGTGCAGGGTTTTCACCCGACCGTCCATCATTTCTGCGAAACCGGTGTAGTCCGCGACTTCCACTGCG
>LNAP01003997.1_pt1 | contig 13870 bp, 14 predicted proteins | sample 602601 | NCBI WGS metagenome assembly LNAP01 (sample SAMN02440304, study PRJNA202911) | soil metagenome | biome: Subtropical and temperate rainforests or woodlands; isolation source: soil samples (1 kg each in a 20% v/v slurry with milli Q water) were... ...
GCGGCGCGCGACGGCGCGGCGCCCCCACGGCACGCAGCGGCGACGCCAATCCGGACCTGCTCGACATCCTGCGCGCCTGGCGCTCTGAGCTCGCCAAGAAGACCAGCGTGCCCGCCTATGTCATCCTGCACGACGCCACCCTCGACGGCATCGCCACCGCCCGCCCGACATCATTGGCGCAACTGCGCGGCATCCCGGGCATCGGAGACAAGAAGCTGGAGCGCTACGGCACCGAGCTGATCGCGCTGGTCACGGCAGCGGCCGGGTAGACCATGCGCATCCACTCGGCCGCGATCCATTATTTCGAGGCCGTGCGGCGCGCCGGGTCGATCCGCGAAGCGGCCCGCCGGTTGAACGTGGCGTCGTCCGCGGTGAACCGGCAGATCCTGAAGCTGGAAAAGGAAGTCGGCGCGGCCCTGTTCGACCGCACCGCCACGGGATTGAAGCTGACGGCGAGCGGCGAGGCGATGGCGCGTCACGTCATCGCCGTGCTGCAGGACCTCGAGCGGGTGCGCACCGACATCGGCGCGCTCAAGGGCGGCCACGCCGGACAGATCCGCATCGCCGCCGTCGAAGGCGTGTGCGGCGAGATCCTGCCCGATGCGATCCAGCGCATGCGCGAACGCGCGCCGCGCGTCACCGTGACCGTCGAAACGATGGGCTCCTTCGCCATCCCGTCCGTGATCGCCGAGGGCCTGTGCGACATCGGACTGGCCTTCGCGCTGCCGCGCAACAGCGACCTGCACCAGGTCGCGCTCAATCGCTTCCGACTCGGCGCGGTAGTCCGGCCGGATCATCCGATCGCCGCCAAATCCAAGACATCGCTGGCAGCGTGCCTCAATTCGCCGATCATCCTGGCCACGCCCGATCTGTCGATCAACCAGCTGCTGGCGCCGGAGATCGCGCGCATATCCCGCGCGCTTGAGCCGGCCGTCATGTCGGGTTCGGTCGAGCTGATGCGCGAACTGGCGTTGCGCGGGGTCGGCGTCGCCTTCCAAACCCGGATTGGCCTTGCCAGCGCCATGGCGTCCGGCCGGCTGGTCCATGTTCCGCTGGAGGCCCACGGCCCGATCTGGAGCGATCTCGGCGTCTATGTCCGGGCCGGCCGGGCCCTGCCGACCGCGGTTGATCGTTTCGTGCAGATATTGGCCGACGAGTTGAACCGGCGGGAAGCGGAAGAAAACGCGGCGCTCGGCACCGACTGATGCCGTTTCGGCATCAGCGTGCTCGAAACTCTGCTCTATTGAGGACAAGCATCCCGTGCGACCGTCAGGCTCTCGCAGAGGGATTGACCATGCCCGCCACCCTAAAAGCAGTTCACGTCGCGGCGTCGGCGCTGCCGATCATCGATATCGCCCGCCTGTCCAGCCCGGTTCCCGCCGATCGCCGCGCCGTGGCCCAGGAGCTCCGGCGCGCCTGTCTCGACAAGGGCTTCTTCTATGTGAAGAACCACGGCGTCCCCGAGACGCTGGTGGAGAAGGTGTTCGCGGAAGCGGAAACATTCTTCGCGCGGCCGGCGGCCGACAAGCTGGCGCTCGACAAGGCGCATTCGAAGGCCAATCGCGGCTATGAGCCGCTCAAGGCCCAGACCCTGGAGGCCGGCGCGCCGCCCGACCTCAAGGAAGGCTTCTATATCGGCCCCGAACATGCCGCCGATGACCCGCGCGTCCTGGCCGGCAAGTTCAACCACGGCCCGAACCAGTGGCCGGCCGGTGCCGGACCCGGCTTTCACGACACCATGACCGACTATTTCACGGCCTTGCTCGGTCTCGGCGAGCGCCTGATGCGCGGCATCGCATTGTCGCTCGACCTCGACGAGGACTACTTCAAGGACTTCTGCGCGGATCCGATGGCCACGCTGCGGCTGCTGCACTATCCGCCGCAACAGTCGGGCGACGCGCCCGAACAGCGCGGCGCCGGCGCCCACACCGACTTCGGCGGGCTGACGCTGCTGCGCCAGGACAATGTCGGCGGGTTGCAGGTCTGGGATCAGGAAAGCCAGGGCTGGGTGCACGCCGAGCCGGTGCCCGGCACCTTCATCGTCAATCTCGGCGACATGATCGCGCGCTGGACCAACGATCTCTACCGCTCCACCCTGCACCGCGTGATCAACACCTCCGGGCGCGAGCGCTATTCGGTACCGTTCTTCTATGTCGGCAACTACGACCACGAAGTGGCCTGCATTCCGACTTGCCTCGCCGCCGGCGAAGCGTCGAAATATCCGCCCACCACCGTCGAGGCGCATCTGCGCACCATGTACGCCCGCACCTACGCGCCCGCGACGTGAGACTGATCCTGATCCACGGCGCCTGGCAGGGCAGCTGGGCGTGGTCCCGCTTCATGCCGGCGCTGGCGCAGGCCGGCCTCCGCGCCGAGGCGATCGACCTTCCCGGCAACGGCGGCGATTCACCGGCGGCGGACGTCTCGCTCGATGCCTATGCCGCTCACGTCGCCGACAGGATTCGTTCCGACGACGACCCGGTCGTGCTGGTGGCGCATTCCGGCGGCGGGGTGATCGCCTCGGAAGCCGCGGAGCGTTGTCACGACCGCGTCAGCGGCGTGGTCTATGTGGCCGGCATGATGCTGCCGGACGGTGGCAGCTTCGGCGACGTGGTCGGCCCGCTGCTGGCCGCCGATCCGGCCGCGGCGGGAATCCGTCCACACCTCGTGTGGTCTGCCGACGGGCTGACATCGACGGTGCCTCCTGACGCGGCGCGGCAGATCTTCTATCACGACTGCGCGCCGGCGGATGCCGAGGCAGCCAGCGCCCGGCTGACGCCGCAGCCGGAAGGCGGGCGCGCAATCAGTCCGCGGCTGACGTCGCAACGCTTCGGCACCGTTCCCCGGCTCTATGTCGAAGCGCTGCGGGATCGCTCGGTGGTATTGGCTGCGCAGCGCCGCATGCAGGCCATGGTGCCCGGTGCGGCGGTGGTCAGCCTCGACAGCGGGCATGCACCGCAACTGTCGATGCCGGAAAAACTGGCAGCGTGCGTATTTCCGTGGCTGCGATCGCGGCGATGATCTCGCAAAGCCCGACAATCCGATGGCTACGGCGTCACCCGCGCCGTCGTGGCGGTTCCGCAATCTGGTCCAACTCGTGCAAGACGAAGCCTGACAACAAGGAGTACCTGGAATGATCCGTTCTCTGCTGACACGCTATCTGGCTGCCACCGGACTTGTGGTGGCGATGTCGGCGCCCGCCTTCGCCGCCGACAAGGTCACCTTCCTGCTCGACTGGCTGCCGGCCGGCGACAAGGCCGCCGTCTATGTGGCGCAGGCCAAGGGCCTGTTTGCCGCCGAGGGCCTCGAGGTGACGATCCAGTCCGGCCGCGGCTCCTCCGACGTGGTGACCAAGCTCGGCACCGGCGCCGGCGACATGGGCACCGGCGGCCTTGCCGCATTGCTGCAGGCCAGGGCGGAGAGCAAGGTCCCGGTCAAGGCGGTCGCCTCGCTCTATACTATCGAGCCGGACGCCATCTTCACCACGGAAGGCTCGGGCATCACTTCGCTGAAGGATATCGCCGGCAAGAAGATCGCCACCGCCACCTTCTCCTCCTCCAACGTGGTGTGGCCGCTGCTGCTGCAGGCCAATGGCATCGATCCCGCCAAGGTCGAACTGCTGAAGGTCGATCCCGGCGCGCTGGCGCCGATGCTGGCCACCGGCAAGGTCGACGCCACCATCAACTGGGTGACGGTGGCGCCCGGCTTCGAAGGCCCGCTCGGCGAGGTCAAGAAGAAGCTCAAGGTGATCTCGTGGTCCGATTACGGCTTTACCGGCTACGGCCTGTCGGTGTTCGCGTCGGAGAAATTCCTGGCCGAGCGACCGGACGTGGCGCGGCGTACGCTGAAGGCGTTCCTGGCCGGCAACCAGATGGCCATCGCCGATCCGAAGCTGGCCGGCGCCTCGGTGAAGGCATCGGTGGGTGACATCGATGCGGCCGTTGCCGACAAGCAGTTCGCGGCCTCGATCCCGCTGATGGACAACGCCATCGCCAAGACCGACGGCGCTGGCGCCTTCGAGAAGGCGCTGCTCGCCAAGACCTGGGAGTGGACCGCCAAGTCGCAGAACATGCCGATCGAAAAGCTCGACCCGGAGACCGCGGTCGACCGCTCGTTGCTGCCCAAGTGATCGTGCACGGGCGCCGGAGCGATCCGGCGTCCGCCCCGTTTGCCCGCCACCATTTGCCCGGACCCCGAACTTGACCTCGCAGCCCGTCATCCACTTCGCCGACCTCAAGCAAACCTTCGGCAAGGATGACGGCTCATCCGTGACTGCGCTCGACGGCATCACCTTCGACATCGGGCGCCATGAATTCATCGCGGTGCTCGGCCCGTCCGGCTGCGGCAAGTCGACCCTGCTGCGGCTAATCGCCGGCCTGATCAAGCCGACCGGCGGCACGCTGGAAATCTACGGCCTGCAGGTCACCGAACCGCGCGACGACATCGGCATCGTGTTCCAGAAGCCGACGCTGCTGCCATGGTTCAACGTGCTCGACAACGTCACCTTCCCGATGCGCCACAAATACGGCCGCGTCACCGCGGAGGAGCGCGTCCGTGCGCAGGAGCTGCTGGCGTTGGTCGGCCTGTCCGATTTCGCCGGCAAGCAGATCGACGAACTCTCCGGCGGCATGCAGCAGCGCGTCGCCATCGCCCGCGCACTGCTGCTCGACCCGGACATCCTGCTGATGGACGAGCCGTTCTCGGCGCTCGACGCGCTGACCCGCGAGGAGATGAGCTTCGAGCTGCTGCGGATCTGGACCGAGCGGCCGAAAACGGTGCTGTTCATCACCCATTCGATCCCCGAGGCGCTGCTGCTCGCCGACCGCATCGTGGTGATGAGCGCCCGCCCGGGCCGGGTCCGCGAGATCCTCGACGTGCCGCTGGCCCGGCCGCGGTCGCTGGCGTCGCTGTCCGATCCGGCCTTCACCGAGATGGCCAACTACATCCGCGGGCAGCTCTTTACCCGGCCGGTGGCATGACCATGAGCCCGCGAGTCTCCCGCACCCTCGTGCTGCTCAACCGCTTCGCGCCGGCGCTGACCTTCATCGCCCTGCTGCTGCTGTGGGAAGGCTCCTGCCGCTTCTTCGCCATCCCGTCGTTCCTGTTGCCGTCGCCGAGCGCCATCGTCATCGCCGGGGCCAATATCGAATGGACGCTGTGGCTGGGCCATATCTGGGCGACGCTGCGGGTCGCGGCGATGGGCTTCGTGCTGGCCGTGGTGGTCTCTATCCCGCTTGCCATCGCGCTGGCCAATTCGCGCTTCCTGTCGCGCACGCTGTATCCGATCCTGATCATCGTGCAGTCGACGCCGGTGGTGGCGGTGGCGCCGATCATCGTCACCACGCTCGGCGCCGCCGACCTGCCGCGGGTGCTCATCACTTTCATGATTGCGTTCTTTCCGATCGTCGTCTCCACGGTAACCGGCCTGCTGGCGACGCCCGAGGAACTGATCGAACTGTCGCGCTCGCTCAAGGCCGGCCGCGCCCGCGAGGTGCTGCATATCCGCCTGCCCTTCGCGCTGCCCTATATCTTTAGCGCACTGAAGATCGCCACCACTTTGTCCGTGGTCGGCGCGGTAGTCGCGGAATTCGTGGCGGCCGAGCGCGGGCTCGGCTTCTTCATCATGTTCTCGACCTCGTTCTTCAAGGTTCCCCAGGCCTTTGCCGGCCTGATCGTGCTGGTGGCACTGAGCCTTGCGATGTTCCGCCTGTGTGTGATCGTGCAGCGCCGGTTCGCGCCGTGGTCGCTGCCGAAAAGCGAGCGCTAGAGCGCCGCGAACGCCACGCTTTCGTCGGCGACGGCAATACCGACAGCGGTACCGACGGGCCAGCGCGTCATGGCGTCGAGCCCGCTCGAACGCACCAGCAGCCGGGCCGGGGCGGCATCGGCGCAGTCCAGATGAATATCAACATGGCCGCCCTGATAGACGTGGCCCGCCACGGTACTGCCTGTTGCGCACGGCTCGCTCGCCGCGAGGACGCGGAGCTGCTCGGGCCGCACGAACAAGTCGACCGCCGCGCCCGGCGCGACATCACCGAGGGGCGCGGCCGATACCGTCACGCGCGCCGCGCCGATGGCCACCACGGCGATCGTTTCGTCGCGGCTCTCCAGCCGGCCACGCAGCACATTGGCGTCGCCGACAAAGGACGCGACGAAACGGTCGGCAGGCCGGCGATAGATCTCCTCGGGCGTTCCGAGCTGGCGGATATGGCCGGCCGACATCACCGCGATGCGGTCGGACAGGCTCAGCGCCTCGCTCTGGTCATGGGTGACGAAGATGGTGGTGACCTTCAGCTTGCGCTGGATCTCGCGCAGCTCCACCTGCATCGAGGCGCGCAGGTTCTTGTCCAGTGCCGAGAACGGCTCGTCGAGCAGCAGCACGGTGGGATTGATGACCAACGCGCGCGCCAGCGCCACGCGCTGCTGCTGTCCCCCCGACAATTCGCGCGGCTTGCGGTCCTCAAATCCGGTGAGCTTGACCAGCGCCAGGACGTGGTCGACGCGCCGGCTGCGCTCCGGCCTGGCGACGCCGCGGACCTTCAGGCCATAGGCGACATTGTTGGCCACCGACATGTGCGGGAACAGCGCGTAGTTCTGAAACATCATGCCGATTCCGCGCTTGTAGGTCGGCAGGTCATTGACGCGTGCGCCGTCGATGACGATGGCGCCGGCGTCGGGCCCGAAGAAACCCGCGGCGAGATTGAGCAGCGTGGTCTTGCCGCAGCCCGACGGGCCGAGCAGGGTCATGAACTCGCCCCGCTGGACCGACAGCGACACGCCGTCGAGCGCAGTGGACTTGCCGAACCGCTTGGTCACGGATTCGAAGCGGACGGCGGCGTCGTTGCCATCAGGCATGTCAGCGACCTCCTTCAATATTCAGCACCTTGCCAAGACCGAGGAAAGCATTCGCGAAGACGATCAGGCAGGCAGTCCCGGCGATATACATCACCGACAGCGCGGCCATGGACGGATCGGCGAATTCGCGGACGTAATTGTACATTGCCACCGGCAGCGTCTGCGTGCGTTGCGCGGTGACGAACAGCGAGGCCGTGAATTCATTGAAGGACAGGATGGCGGCGAACAGCCAGCCGCTGACCAGGCCGGGCAGCAGCAACGGCAGCGTCACGGTGACCAGCACCCTTGCGGGCGACGCCCCGAGGCTGGCGGCAGCCAGTTCGAGGCTGCGATCGAGATTGCGCAAGGACACGTAGACGCTGCGCAGCACGAAGGGCAGCACCAGCACCACATGGCAGATCACGACCAGGCCATAGGAGCGCGTCCAGCCGATCTGCGCAGCGAGGATCAGGAAGCCGAGCCCGACGGTGAAATGCGGGATCACCAGCGGCGAGACCAGGATGCCCTCGATGAGCTTCCTGAAGCGAAACTTGTAGCGATCCAGAGCGAAGGCGAACATCGCACCGACCACCAGCGCGATGGTCGAGCTCCACGCGGTGACGATCACCCCGTTGCGGAAGCCGTCGCGGAAGTCCTGATATGCAATCGCCTTGGCGAACCAGCGCAGCGACCACGCCTGCGGCGGGAATGACAGGATCGCTCTGTCATTGAAGGCGGCGATGGTGACCACGACGGCCGGCAGGATCAGGAAGCCGACGATCAGCAGCACCGCGAGCTTGCCGGCCCATCCAAGCAGACGCTGATAGGTGGAGCGCGGCATCAGTGCGGCCTGATGGTGTCGAGCGGCCGCGCCGCCAGCCGCAGCATGGACAGCACGACGACGGTCAGCGCCAGCCCGGCGACGCAGAGGCTGGCGGCGAAGGGGAAATTGAAGCTGGCGAAGCCGAGCTGGTAGACCAGGTTCGAGACCATGTTGACGCGACCGCCGCCGATCAGCTGCGGCGTGGCGAAGGCGCTGAAGGTCCAGGCGAAGGCGGTGGTGACGCCGGCCACGACGCCGGGCATCGACAATGGCAGCGTCACGGTCAGGAATGTCCGGATCGGTCCGGCGCCGAGGCTTTCGGCGGCCTTCTGGTAATCGCGATCGATATGCGACAGGCCTGCGGCGAGCATGATGACCATGACCGGCATGGTGACGTGGACCAGCGCCACCACCACGCCGAAAGTGGTGAACATGAACTGCACCGGCTGCTTCACCAGGCCCAGTCCGAGCAGCACGGAATTGATGAAGCCGCTGTTGCCGAGCACGATGATCCAGGAATAGGTCCGCACCACCTCGCCGAGGAACAGCGGCGTGACCACGATGACCAGCAGGACCGATTTCAGTGCCGCATTGTGGGTGCGCACCAGCGCATAGGCCAGCGGATAGCCGACGATCAGCGTCGCCAATGCGGTGAGGAAGCAGATCCACACCGTGTTGAGAAAGACCTGCGCATAAAGCGGCTTCAGCAGGTCGGTAAAATTGGCGAAGGTAAACCCGCCCGGATCGAGCGAGCCCGGCACATAGGCCCGCAGGCTGAACTGCAGCACGGCGGCCATGGCCGCGACGAAGCCCACCGCGCACAGCGCGGCGGGCATCGTGAAGGTGCGTAGGAACGGCTGCGGGTTCACGGCGAGACGTCGCGGTCGCGCGGCATCAATTCATGATGTTTTCGGCGAACCATTTGCGCCACTCCGCGGTCTTCTCGGCGCGCATCTTCGCATCGATGTTGATCTGCTGCTTCCACTGCGCCGCCGTGGTGAAGACGCCGGGCAGTTTGGCAATTTCCGGATCGATCCTGGCGTTGAGCACCGCGGGGCTGCCCTTCTTGATCCTGGCAATCTCCGCCTGGATTTCGGGATCATAGAGCGTGTTGATGAACTTGTAGGCCAGATCCGCCTTCTTCGAACCCTTCATGATGGCCACGGTGTCGACGCCGAGGACGGCGCCCTCCTTCGGCATCGCCAGGGTGATCGGGACACCCTGGGAGATCATGTAATAGGCATTCATGGACAGCACGACCTGCACCGGCGTCTCGCCCGAGGCCAGTAGCTGCTGGCTGTTGGCGTCGTTGGTATAGAAGGCCTTGAAGTTCGGCTTCAGCGCCTTCAGCTTGCCCTGGCCCTTCTCCCAATGTGCGGCGTCGCTGCCGGCGAGGATAGCGGAGACCGCGATGATGTGGCTCGGATCGAAATCCGGCGCCGCAAGCTTGCCCTTCATCTCGGGCTTCCAGAGATCTTCCCAGCTTTCGAACTTCATGCCGGGCACCAGGTCGGCACGATAGCCGATGGTATAGACATAGGCCCAGGCACCGAGATGGAACGGGCTGATGCGGGCTTCGTCGGCGAGGTTGGCAGCATTGGGAATCTTCGAGGCGTCGAGCTGTTCGAACAGCCCGTCATTGGCGTAGATCCAGCCGACATGCGAGGTGGTGAAGGTCAGGTCACTCTCGGGAGCGTCCTTGGAGAGCTTCGCCTTGTTGAGCCGGTCGATGGTCCCGCCGGTGATGAACTCCACCGGCACGCCGGTGTCCCTGGTGAATTTCCTGGCGACCGTATCGGCGACGAGGTCGCGCCAGCTGCCGCCCCAGATGCTGATGACGAGCTTGTCCTGCGCCTGCGCGGGCATCGCCATGACGAGGACGAACAAGGCGAACAACAACCGTTTCATGTTTCGCTTCCTCTGTTGGCGCATGAATTGCACCAGTGAATTGCTACGCGACGTTTTCGGTTTCGCGCTTTCGGAGTAGTTTGAATCGGCAGCAACCTGTGCGGCCGGCGGAGATGGTTGATTGATGGAGACGTCTGGTGAGCAAGAAACAAAATCGCATCGGCCCTCGGAAATCCTTGCCACGCTGAAGCGCCTCGGCTTCGGTGTTGCAATTGCCGTGCCGGACAGCTGGCTCGGCGAGATCCTGGTGCAGATCGAGAACGGCACCGACATGCAACTCGTCCGCGCAACGCATGAGGAAGAGGCCCTGGCGATTGCCTGCGGCACGAGGCTCGGCGGCCAGCGTACGGTGATGTTCGTGCAAAATGCCGGGCTGCTCAGCATGGGCGCCGGCATGGTGTCGCTGGCGCAGCGCTACCAGTTTCCGTTGTTGATGCTGGTGTCGTATCGCGGAACCGTTGAAGATCCCGTTTTCTATCACATCCCCAAGGGACGGGTGACCGAGCCGGTCATGAAGGGCATCGGCCTGTCCTATGCGCGGGCCGATCGCAACCGCCCGATCGGTGTGCAGATCGAGGAGGCCGCCACCTACGCCGAGGAAGCGTCGTGCCCCTTTGCCTTGCTGCTGGCGCAGGGAGATGTCCAATGGTGAATGCCCGGCCGACACGCGCGGACTATTACAAGGTCCTTGCCGACAAACTGCCGATCGACACGCTGGTGGTGACTGCGCTCGGCAACGCTTCCTATCTGTGGGCGGCCATGCATGACGTGCCGCAGAATTTCTACTTCGAGGACGCCATGGGACTCGCGCTGCCGCTTGCGCTGGGACTGGCCATCGCGCAACCGACGCGCCCCGTGTTCGTGGTCGAGGGCGACGGCGCGCTGATGATGCATATGGGCGCACTGGTCACCGTCGGCGCCCTGGCACCGACCAATCTCACAGTGCTGCTGATTCAGAATGGCGTACATGCCGCATCGGGCGGACAGGCGCTGCCCAATGCCTGTCTCGATCTCGCGCAACTCGCCCGCTCGGCGGGAATCCCGGCTGCTGAGAACGTGGCCACGCCGGAGGCATTTGCCTCGGCAATGGGCAAGGCAACGCCGGGCGCGGGCGCGCGCTTTTTCGTGTTGTCCACCGAGCCTGACGTCGCGGTGGTGCGACCGCCCATTGCGTTCGATCCGGTGCGGACCAAGCAGCGCTTCATGTCCGCGCTTGGCGTACCGCGCTATGTCCCGACCATGTTCGGCGGCGGACGGCTGGAACACGACGGAGGCTGAGTCGCGGCCGCCGGAAAACCTTGCCGCAAGCAAGATCGTTTGCGCTCACGTCCCGAACGCAAATTGTTTATTTGAACTATTCCAGTTTTCGCGCCACCCTGCCGGCTCATGGGAGCGACAATCCCGGCAAGGGGACGGAACATGGCCAGCCTCACTATCAACGGCAAGGCGTTCGAGATCGATGCCGAGGCCGACACGCCCTTGCTGTGGGCGATCCGCGAGAATGCCGGCCTGACCGGCACCAAATATGGTTGCGGCATTGCACAATGCGGTGCCTGCACCGTGCATCTCGACGGTGCGGCGACACGCTCGTGCGGCGTCACCGTCGGCGAGGCCGTCGGCAAGCAGATCACCACCATCGAGGGACTGGCGGCCGGCGGCATGTTGCACAAGGTGCAGCAGGCATGGATCGACAACGACGTCCCGCAATGCGGCTATTGCCAGAGCGGCATGATCATGGCGGTCACCGCGCTGCTGCGCGACAAGCCGAAGCCGTCCGACGCCGACATCGACGAGGCCATCACCAATATCTGCCGCTGCGGCACCTTCCAGCAGGTGCGCGAAGCGATCCACGCCGCCGCCAGCGCCTGAGGAGCATGACATGACCCATATGCCTGTCCTCAGCCGCCGCTCCTTCGTCATCGGGTCTGCCGCCGTGGGCAGCGGCCTCGCGCTCGGGCTCGACCTGCCGTTCGGCGGCCCCGGCGTGGTGCGCGCCGCCGACGGATCGCCGGAAGTCAACGCCTGGGTGGTGATCCGCCCGGACGACACCGTGGTGATCCGTATCGCGCGTTCGGAAATGGGCCAGGGCACCCTGACCGGCCTCGCGCAGCTGGTCGCCGAGGAACTCGAATGCGACTGGTCCAAAGTCACCACGGAATATCCGACGCCGGGCCAGAGCGTCGCCCGCAAGCGCGCCTGGGGCGATTTCTCCACCGGCGGCAGCCGCGGCATCCGCACCTCGCAGGACTATGTCCGCAAGGGCGGCGCCACCGCGCGCATGATGCTGGTGCAGGCCGCCGCCAATGAATGGAACGTGCCGGTCGGCGAATGCAGCGCCGCCAGCAGCGTCATCACCCACAAGCCGTCGGGCCGCACCACCACCTACGGCAAGGTGGTCGAGGCCGCGGCGAAGCTTTCGCCACCCGCCGATGTCAAGCTGAAGGAGCCCAAGGACTGGCGGATCGTCGGCAAGGGCGTCAAGCGGCTCGACACCGCCGACAAGACCACCGGCAAGATGATCTATGGCGTCGATGTGACCCTGCCCGGCATGCTCAACGCTGCGATCAAGGATTGCCCGGTGTTTGGCGGCAGGCTGAAGAGCTTTGACGACTCCAAGGTCGTCGCCATGAAGGGCGTCAAGAAGGTGGTGAAGGTGGGCGACAGCGCGGTCGCCGTGGTCGCCGACACATGGTGGCACGCCAAGGTCGCGCTCGACGCATTGCCCATCGTCTGGGACGAAGGCGACAATGCCAAGGTGTCGAGCGCCTCCATCGCCAAGTGGCTCGAGGAAGGCCTCGACCCGGCACAGCCCGCCTTCATCGGCAACCAGAACGGCGACGCCAAGGCCGCAGTCGCCGGCGCCGCGCGCAAGGTCGAGGCGGTCTATTCCTATCCCTATCAGAACCACGCCACCATGGAGCCGATGAACGCCACCGCGCTCTACACGGCGGACAAATGCGAGGTGTGGACCGGCACCCAGAACGGCGAAGCCGCCTTCGCCGCCGTGCTGGAGGCCTCCGGCCTGCCGGCCGACAAATGCGACGTGCACAAGCTGATGCTCGGCGGCGGCTTCGGTCGCCGCGGCATGACCGATTATGTGCGGCAGGCGGTGACAATCGCCAGGCAGATGCCGGGCACGCCGATCAAGCTGATCTGGTCGCGCGAAGAGGACATGCAGCACGGCAGGTATCATCCGATCACCCAGTGCAAGCTGACCGGCGCGTTCGACGCCGACAACAATCTGACCGCGCTGCAGGTCCGGCTGTCCGGCCAGTCGATCCTGTTCAGCGTGCGCCCCGATGCGCTGGTCAACGGCATGGATCCGGCGGCGTTCCAGGGCCTGGCGCCGCAGGGCGAGGCGGCGATCGGCTACAGCCTGCCCAACCTGCTGGTCGAGCACTCCATGCGCAACCCGCACGTGCCGCCGGGCTTCTGGCGTGGTGTCAACGTCAACCACAATGCGATCTACCTGGAATGTTTCATGGACGAGCTGGCGCTGTCGGCCGGGCAGGATCCGCTCGACTTCCGCCGCAAGCTGATGGGCAAGCACCCCAAGCACCTCGCAGTGCTCAATGCCGTCGCCGAGAAGATCGGCTGGACCACGCCGCCGCCCAAGGGCGTGTTCCGCGGCATCGCCCAGCACATGGGCTATGGCAGCTACGTGGCCGGCGCCACCGAGATTTCCGTGACCGATGGCAACAAGATCAAGGTGCATCGCATCGTTGCCGCCACCGATCCCGGCTACGCCGTCAACCCCGCGCAGATCGAGCGGCAGATCGCCGGTTCCTTCGTCTACGGTCTCTCCGCGCTGTTCTATGGCGGGCTCACGGTGAAGGACGGACGCATCGAGGAGAACAACTTCGACACCTACAATTCGATGCGGATCAGCGAAATGCCGAAAGTGGAGTCGATCATCATGCCGAGCGGCGGGTTCTGGGGCGGGGTCGGCGAGCCGACCATCTGCGTCGCAGCGCCCGCGGTGCTCAACGCCTATTTCGCCGCCACCGGCAAACGCATCCGCTCGGTGCCGCTGCGCAACCACGACATCAGCTTTGCCTGATGCAAGCAGCGGCGATCGGCTCCTCCACTGGATGGCAGCAATGAACGAGCTTCGCAGTTCCGTTGGATTGGCGATGGCCCTGTTTGCGATTGCGGCCGCGCCGTCGCGCGCAGCATCGCTGCCGCCGCCGGGCGCGGCTTCGTGCTCCGGTTGCCACACCACGATGAGCGACGCAACCTCGCCGGTGCCGCATCTGCGTGGCCGCGACGCCGCGGAGATCGTCGCTGCCATGGCGGCATTTCGCG
>LNAP01003999.1_pt1 | contig 13865 bp, 16 predicted proteins | sample 602601 | NCBI WGS metagenome assembly LNAP01 (sample SAMN02440304, study PRJNA202911) | soil metagenome | biome: Subtropical and temperate rainforests or woodlands; isolation source: soil samples (1 kg each in a 20% v/v slurry with milli Q water) were... ...
GTACCATCGGTAAGCAATGAATGGCTGTGGGAGCGCGTCAGGCCGCGGCCCGGATTTGACGACACGCCGGGGGCATTTTCATCGTGGGGAGCCGGTGACAGCAAACTGGCGCTGTTGGGGGAGGTATCCTCATGCGTGAGCGCATACTTCATCGTGCCGAGCTTCTCCACAATGCGGATCTTGTGTTCTTTGTCAAAGTCGGAGGAACTGTTCAGGTAGGAATCGCCGCCGCGCAGGGGAGACGAGCGTCGCAGAATACTGTTTGCGAAGTGAGCAGGTAGGCGGTACCCATACGGAGAAACCTGCGGCTGTCCTGAATTGTTGATGTTGGTGTGCACGCGCAGCTCGGAATCGCGCGAGCTGGGGCGCTTGCCTAGGCCCGAGACAGGGTTACTTCGATTGATACCTGCAAAAGAGAGAACGATTCAATGAATGTGGTTAAAAGTAACAGCTCAGTAAGATACTGTAAGTTCAGAGTCAAGCACTTACCAGCATTGCTGATAGAGACGGGAGAGATAAACTCGAACAGTTGCGCCGCAGGCTCGCTGCGCAACACGTTCTGCTGGTTCATAAAGCAACAGCACAAGATTTAACATATGGAATTTATCAAAAATAGACAGAAGGTTTGCTGGTACAGGTGCTAAATCAGAAACACACACCAAGATAATACAACATAAACGCACCTGTTCGTCTTCCACCCACAATTGGCAGCTCCCAGGTACACCATTGGACGGCGTTTTGCACCGAAGCACCGTCGGGGTCACCATTTCGGCGCGTGCGGTCACGAAAAAGCGACTGCGGTAATCACCGAAGCAGATCTAAATGTCCGAAATAAAAAGAAAGGTGGAAATCAAAAATGTGATATTAAGTCGTAAGCAATGCTAAAAAAGAGACAAATGTAATTTGTTGAACATAAACAAAATCAAGGTACAAATAGAAGGTACTTACGTTGATCGTATGCTGTCTGAACCCTTCGGGTATTTCATTCTCCAAACAAACCAATACTTTCGTTCCGCCACCTTGTTGGTGGTCCTGTGCTGGGGAAAAGTCCGAAATGATTAACACCGGAGGCATGGCAACAGCCACCGTCGGCGCTGGTGCAGGGGCATGCGAGAATTGAAAAGAAGCTGGAATAGATACCGCCGCGTTGGGCTGGGAAAAAGAATTGCGATGCTGGGTTTGGTATACACTCCGGCTGGCTCCGTTTCCGTGAGCGCTAAGCGGAGAGGAACCATGGTGGGCAGATGCAGCACTTCGTTGCTGAGTAGCTTGAGTAGCTTGTGGAGGTTGCGCATGTGGTGGGGTGGAATTTGGGTGGTACATACTCAGCATGCCTGGGTAATTTAGTTGATGGAAATTATCTTGTTGCGCTCCTGCTGGAGTGGGCAGATCTTCTTGGTGTAAGGTCCGTATTGTCGCACCATAGTTGGGCGGTGTGGTCTGTAACGGTGCGAAAGGGTTGGGGTTGTACTCGTAGGTACTACCCACAGGTGCTGAGAATACCGTGCTGCTGCCACTGGTATTGCTGCTGATGGCTTCTTCACTTCCTTCGACAAGAAAGTCGAGTAGGTCGTCCATCATCTGGGACGAATCGGTGAATGGTTAGGAAGCTACACACATGTGGATAGAGGAAAATACATACACAAAACACTTACATCGCTCTCCATGTCGTCGAATTCAGACGCATTCCGTTCCAGCGCAGGCACCGGGTAGTTAGTATGCATTTGTGAACGTTGTTGTTGCTGCTGCAGATAGTGCCCTGGGCCAACTGCGTAGTCACCCGCGTCGTAACTCATATTCGGGCTACTTTTCTGGTACGAAGACGTATCAGCATGCGCTATGGGCGTAGAGTGCAGAACAGGAAAGCTGCCAGGTTGCTGTAACACCGCGCGCTGCTTCGTGAACTCGCTTGCTTGCGCTTTGAACGCTTCGAACACTTGTGGATCTACTGGATGACGCTCTGGTCGCTCTACCTCTGGGCATTCGCGGTAGTGCACCAGAAAGACATCTTGAATATGATAGTCCCGGTTGATGAACTTGTACACGCGGCGTTTGAGGATAAGCTGGTGAAAAGGAAGTTGTGGCGGAAAAGGCAAGAAACAGAATAAGAATAAGAATGACCAAGCAAGTACGAGGCACAAATACCTTTGAAGGATCTTTCTCAGCATTTAAGTCTGTAACTTTGTCTTCTGCACGTGAATATATTCCGCGAATTTCTTCTAGACCATTCAGTTTTATGGGTTGATAAGTTTCTTGGATTCTATCTTGTCCTTTTTTCCTACCGAAACAATTCATGAATTTATGAGTAACGTGCATTCAAGTTCTTAGCAACTGCAGATAAACATCTTACTTAATATAAACAACACGATCGTCTTTTAGAGCATTCTTGTCCCAAAAGAGATAAAGTGAGCCATCTGAAAATGAAGTTAGCGACAAGTTCAACAATAAGTTCACACAAAAGGGATTTGTAATCGTTAACGGTCAACTTACTTTGAGGTGTGTCATACGCCGTCTGAAAATTAAACTGCCTTGCGAAACCCGTGTTAATATTCAGTAAATCTGCTGATAGGGCCAGAAATATTTCCTCTGAATGCAGCCAGCGATACTGGGCACATGCTTTTATGTAAGTCCACAAAGAAGATTGCTCATTGGGATCCATCTCGCTCCAACAACAATCACGCAAAGCTATTAGTCGAAATAAGCTCAACAAGGATAGAGCTGGGTCATACTTAGCCTCACAGGTCGTTCTCTGAGATAGGCTTATAGAATGGTGCGGGAAAAACGTCACGTCGAAGCTGTTGTTATTATTGTGAAGACAGCAATGGGTTCAGACATCCGCAATAGAGAAACGCGTATGAGTAGCTATCAACACAAAATAATTTAATTGCTTTCTCAATCAAATTAATTTTATCTCTCAAAAATGGGCACATTTATATAGAAACACCAAAGGTTGCACAATATGACCGCACATTGAACCGCGAAAAGAAAAACTAATGTCCGGTACAGCTACAACTACAACAACTAAATAATTTCGAGGGTGAGTACAACTCACCATTCTCCGACCTACATATCGGACAACATCACTAAAAGAACGTTTTTAAAAAACACCATCTTAAAGTGCATCCAGACCAAGCGCTATCTCTGTACTAATACGCATTTCTTCATGCACAGCGACTTTGGAATTTTCAGCGATTTTTTCGCCAATGATATCCATGGCCTTGTGCGCCTTGCCGCTGGCATTCATTAAAAACGTATTGGGCGCTTCTCGTTCCTGTCCGTCGGTCCCGAACACCGAATCGTTCGCGGCGCTGCCCACGCGGATGGTGCGAATAAAACGCAAACTTTTGTCTTCTGTTTTGTTGGGACTGTCAATGTGGGTGCGGCGCGCCATGGCAGCGGTTTTCCGTACTTCAAATTGCTTGGCGAATTCTTCGTCAAAGAAGTTCGCACAATAGCGGCATACCTGTGAAGGTACAAAAGCAGCGTGGAACATAAAAATACTTACTTTAAACACCCTATCTTTTCAGATTCCAGGCAAACGTAAACTACACCCGCATATATATGTAACCTACCTCGGAAAATTCAATGGTCCCACTTTTGTTTGTGTCCAAAAAGTCAAAATCAGCTTGAATTTTCTCGTCTGTGAGAGTTTCGTGGGCCTGTGCTGAACTGAACGTACGGCAGGCCATTTTGAAGCGCGTAAACGTTAGCTTCTCTGACCCCAAATCAGTACCTTCGTTCCATTCATCCGCGTGTTTGAAATGCACCCACAATATGCTCAGCACAAATAAGTGAATGAGAAAGTCTTTAAACGTTCTGATGGTCACCGTTGCTGCTACGAGAACATCAAGTTCTGGACTCTCCGCCTTGCTGGCAATCATAAAAGCAATGCGTATTATTGTATCATTTGTGGAAATTACGCTCCAATAAGATCCATCCATTGCCTTTTTGCCCAGCCATGTCCTCAGGTTGGCGAATTTGATTACTGCGAAAATTATGGACAACATGATGTGAAATGATGTGGGTATGCACTTAGAACTAGCTTATAAAACGCATACCTCCATCTTTGTTTTCATCTAAGGCACGAAAGTCCTCCAAATATGCAACCTTGTCAAAGTACTGTTGAAGGTAATGTTTGGTGGTGGGGTAAAACTTGAAGAATGATAACTTAGGAATCGCGCGAGAAATGGAAACATACCATTTTGAACCAGTCCATCGCATCTGTGTACACGTGTTGCATTGAAGCGGCGGCCCCCATTTGATGAGTTTAAACTAAACAAGAATAGGACTTGTCTGGACTGTGGTGTAATTTTTGGTCCGTTCGGAGCAGGCCGCAGCGGCTCCAACCGTTTCAACTGGAAAGGGTTACAATGCCAATCGCCCACTTTCAAATTTTGGTGTGATGTAAAACTGGGTCGTCAATGCCCTCACAGAACAATATTAAAGTTACAAAAGAACGCCTAAAAGTGACATGTTGTGTACAAGTCGTTTATTATATAAAAATCAAACACCCTCGCCTTTTATCCACCTATACACGGCCGTTTGTATATTGCCTTTCGTCTTGGCTACATCCGATTTCGTAATATTGCTTTTGTCCAAACAAGCCGCATGAAAATAAACCCATTTCTTACGACCCTCCTTCGTGCAATCTTTAAACTTTGGATTGCTTCCATACGTTCTCTCCATGGCTCGCAAATCGTCCACGTTGCGTATCGAACTAAAAGAAGTACCCGTTCCGCAATCAGTGCTGCAGAAGTTTAAATACTGGGTCGCGGGCAGCATATAGGCTTGGTGCGTGGGGTCTTCTCTGTATTTGCGGCGCATATAGCGCAATACAGAGGAAGTAACAAGTTGTTCGTTGCTCTTGGGGTGGCAGTTCTTGGCCCAGATGCGTGTCACGATTTCCTTGCTATGCGCATGCGAGGTGGTGACAATACCAGGAAAATACAAAAAGCCTCCATTGATGGGCGTTTTGTCTCCATAGGTGAACGTAAAAGGTGCAATATCTGACACAACAGCAACATCGTTGGGCCTCTCTGCAATCCCATTGCCAGCTACAAACGGATTCTGCAAGAATATCGCATCCACATCAACCGGCACGGCGTTGATCCCTGGGCGCACCAGTGCTTTGGTTGCATAGACTCTGCCGTAGGTAAGACGCCAGTAATCATCGTTTTGTTGATCCGCACCGCCGGGGGCCAATGAATTGCCTGCAATGCCTAAATCCATAAACACACACGAGGTGCTGAGAATGGACTGACGACATATCCTCTGCGATGCTTCGTCCAATGTAAACACGATCAATGAATTGTGAAACGGTGGCGAGGTGGTTTGTGTACTCTTGAGGAAGGTTGGAAAGTTGTGAATAGCGGCCTCCTCGTTGATGCAAGTCGACACAACATTTCCATCAAATCGTCCCATTTTGTTAAGATTAGCTTCTAGCTGCTGAAGTCCATAGTCTAAATTTTTCATAAAGTCCTTTTCATTCAGCGGTGCTGAGCTCTTTGGGCCGCTAAGTGGGCACGTGGTAGAGGCTGAAATGCCTGCCACAACCATCATACATTGAAGAACAAACACGACGAGATGAAAACACACCTTCACGCTGCCACCAGTCATCCTAAAATGATACTTCCCTCGTCCGGGTTAGGCACACTGCCGTTCACAATGTCTGACAAATGAGTGGGACGGTCGAGGAGCGTTCACACTTCGTAGCCCATTTTAGGATTTCACTATTCATAGCACTTTTCGTTTCGAAGTTTCAACATCCTGGACTTCCAGAGTTCCAAAATGTAAAAATAACTGCATAATGCACGCTAATTAGCTTTACTTATTTACACCAGTGGAAAGACTGCTCTGCCTAAAACGGATATTAATTGTGCAACATAGAGCACAGAAGATTACACCACCGTCCCCCGTGTCACACCGCCAAAAAACACATTTTTTTCAAACGAAAAAAGCAGCAACAATTTCCACACCTCTACACATCAACATGCCAAATATAACACAGCAACGTCTCTCCTCTCGGTTCATTCATCCCAAAATGCACAAATCGTCTTGTCCCAACAAGATACGACCTAGTGCATAATCAATCAATCCATGTATACGATACAATGCGAACCAATGCAGTATAGGAAAGACTAAATTTACAAACAAAAGAAAGAAGAAAGCTACCATGCACAATTTGACACACTGATGCTTGCATATGCATGTAAACCATAAATTATTACCCCTTTTCCCTCCCTTCCCACAAATAAAACGTTCACACGTGGACTAAAAGCTTCAAACGCTCACATTAAGTAAAGAATCTCTTCACTTTGTGAGTCTAGCGTACTGTAGAAGAGCGTTTAGGCAGACACGCCGCCGTTGCCGTAGCTGCCTCTGCCGCGACCACGTCCGCCGCCGCGTCCACGACCTCCTCCGCCCCCGCGGCCACCGTAATAGCGACGGTTGTTGCCCTGCAGCGCGATAGCACCAAAGGTATCCTGGTTGAGGTTGCGCTCCTCCGAAGCCGACATACGGGCCTTGCGTCCCTCCGCGCCGCCCTTGTTGTCGCTGGAGAGCATGTCGAAAAAGTCGTCTTTCTTGTACTTCAGCTCCTTCTCCTCCGTCTCGCCAGCCACCGTGGCAAGCACGTCGTCCTTCTTGAACACGGCCAGACCAGCGTTGAAATCAAACTCGCCAGCGGTCTCGGGCTGGGCACCACCAGCGGCATCGGGCGCCTTCTTTTCACGAAGCTTGAGCAGGTGGGCGCCAGTGCCCGCCGCACCACCGTCGTTGTTCTGCGCGCGGGGCTCTCTCTTGACCTGTTCTCTGGGCACGTAGTTGTTCTGCGCATTGTTGTTCTGGTTCTGAGGTCTTCTGTTGTTGGTATTGTTGTTGTTATTGTTGTTGGCAGGCGGCCTAGGAGGGTTGTTGTTTCTAGGTTGCTGCTGTCTTTGTTGTTGCTGCTGAGGAGGTCTCTGGTTCTGCTTAGCAGGAGCGGCGGGCAAAGCAGTAGTACTAGGATCGTGAACAATCAAATCCTTAATTTCCGCTCCAGGGAATGTGACAAAAGGAATAACAACACTGTTGGCGGCAACGATTTTCGAAGGGTCAGTAACTCTGTCCTCAGTTCCAAGGCAAACAACTGTACAGTGTAAAAATCTACAATTATATGTTGCTTCGTTATTCAAATCTGTGTTCTCTTTCAAACTTACCATCCTTCAGAACCATGGATGACTCTTCGGCGTTAATGCTGAACAAGGTACCATCAAACTTGACATCCTCTTGGGAAATCAAAGAAATCTTGCTATCAATCAAACTATCCAACTCAGACATTTCTTCTTTGGTTCAACTGAACGAAACTGTGGGATATGAACCTCGCGTATAGAGATTCTCGGTCGAATTTGTGTGACTCAACACGTCAACTCAGATCGCTTTTGCTTTGCGGGTGCCGAAGCAAACAAGGAAAAGGGGAATCGAAAAGATTTTTGTACGTACGTTTTTGCCGTTGCTGAAAGTGACCGTTGAAAAAGACTTCGCACGCTCCAGTTTTCATCAACAGCTTTGCGGACTTTCTTGCTTTGCCAAACATAAATACTGTTCGTGAGATGCCACCCAAGAAGAAAGTCACAAAGAAGAAGTCTCCGAGGCTATCGGAAGAGGACGATAACATGAATGAGTTGTTGGATGTTCATTATAATCCTGATATCATTTCTGGATTGATCGCAGAGCTCGCACAGAGTTTGGATGTGAAGTGTTCACAGATTCAGAAGGACTCTGATTTCATGGCCACCTCTATTCAACAAGATTTCAACCTTGAGATGATTAAGATTCCAACTCAGGTAAAGCAAATGAGTATCAAGAGATTCAAAGAGGAATTCGGGTTCAGTTTGGAAGCAGTTACAAAAGGAGCCATCGGAGGTGGCTACTTACAACCAAAGAGCAACTATCGCACAGATCACTCCTTTGGTGGCCACAGTAGTAGATCAAACCAGATGGTGATGCAAACGCCCTCCATGAAATCTGGACCTGTTAGAAACCCTCGCGAAGGCGAGATTATGGTGTCCCAAAACGGCTCACCCCTGGGAGAATTTACCACTGTTAAGAAGGCCCCTCGCCAGGGCGGCCTGACGGACAACTTTGTGCCTCAGACGCCGGGTGTATTTGTGCCGCTAAAGAATGGTACCGTGCTGGACGTAGAAACCGACGACATTGAAAACTTGCCCCAGGATGTCAAGGCCGAGGCGTTGCAGAAGATGCAGGACGTGATGAACAACATGCAATCGCTGATGGCCAAGCTCAGCCAACCTTCAAAAGTATAATATAGAAAAAACGTTGTATTTATCTGATGGATGACTGATGGGGGAGCGAATCCGTTGCAACAGATGTCAGACGCCACCCTCACTATCCACGCGCTAAATTCACTGTTTTGCCTCACTGTATGCTGCGAGTTTTATGGCCCAATTTTTTTGTATATACTTTTGTGTTGTGTATAACGTAAATCCTTTGCTCACTTATCTTTCGGAAAACTAGGCAACCGTGTAAGCGATCAAGAAACAAAAAGCTGAAATCGTTATTTTTCCGCCGAGCCCCCGTTGATAAGCAAAACGATCATGATGATACAAACGAAAGGTTTTATTAAAACAATTAAGCTTTATATCACAGAAGAGAGGCATACATTTAAAAAAGCACACGCTGGAACAGCACGCTTTTACTGAGTTTATATACCCTTCTTTAATCCCACAAAATCAGTCCTCCTTTTTGCACTCACCACAAAAAAGACAAGACAAAAAACTAAATAAAAAAATGAACACAACCACATCACATCCTTCCTCAATATATTAGCAAATGCAACCATCCACTCAAAGCAAGGAATACGCACATCATCAAAACATACGCTTTTTTGGCACACATTTGTCAGACGTACAAAGCATTCTCTTTTTTTTATTCCAAGTACGGAAATAAAACAACATCTTTTCTCTTCATCCACCAATTCACAGCAAAAAATAGATACCTTACACACCCGTAGTTTTTTGTTCTCCGTATGCCTATACCACACACACACAGCAATCCAGCAGAAAAAATAGCTCACTATTCACGTTTTAATACTATAAGCACTACAGTACAGTACAACGCACAATTCATGGGCACATTTCACCATTTTTGCCTACTTTTTTTCAGACCTACAACACGACAAAAGGGGACTGCATACAGAGAGAGGGGGGAAAAAACAACAACGAAATGTCATTTTACTTATTTTCTTTTTTGCTTTCTTTTTTGCCCTTTATGTTAAATGACATCTAGCGCCACGCCGGACGCATCGACTGCCGAAGTATCGAATTGTTCTTCCTCCTCACCTTCTTCGTTGCCGTGGGGGTTCTTATTGACCAGGAAAAACAACACAAACAAGAACAATCGCTCGGTGAATAGGTCCCGGGCGGACTGGTTGATGAACTGCAGGTTGAACACGTTTTCCGAGGAAATAATCGACAGTGTCTGTGGATATTGAAGAAGGGAGACAAAAAGAAGGTAAGTCACGATTTCTGGACAATGTGCAAGTGTAGCTACAACAGTAAAAGCAGAACAAAAAACAGTTCATAAACAGACACTGCATTTACCTCCGTGTCGTTGGCGGTGGACCCGGTGCGCACAAAGGCGAGCGAGTGACTTCCGGGACGTAATTCGGAAATATCCGACACGTTTATCGACTGGAAAGAGGTACGCAGGAACAAGGAAAAAGAAGGTCAATATATCAAGCGCAAGGGGACCACTATGCCAAGCAAATAAACGAGGGATGAAAACATGAAAAGCAACAACAACTAGTTACAGTGGCACTCACCAGCAGCGTTTCCTTGGTGAAAAAGAATCCCTCGTGCTTGCTGACCAGCTGGAGATCGTTGGACACCCTAGCATAACGCAGCACGGACTCCACCACCTTGCCGCTCAATTCGTGGTGCAGCACCTGCACTCCGCGCTCCAGCAGGCTCTGCAACTGGGCCACTTCCTGCGTCTCGACCGGACTCAACTGACGAGCTTTCTCCCACACTTTGAACCGTCTCGACTGTCGCTCTTGATCCACCAAAATATCTTCGGCGAGCAGGCGGAACCGCGTGAGGAACCAATCGCGGGTGAACTATAGCAAAGAGCAATCAAACCACAAATGAAAATGTGAGAATAGTCCTTCTTACAATGTCAAAGACAGAAAAGTGTGTGAGTTGTACCTTGGAGGGCAGCTCCAATGAAATAGTGCGCTCAGATCCCACGAGGGACAGGCAGTTATTGATATCACGAGGTGGGACTTTGTTCTCGGTGAACTGGAAAGACTCAGCGCCTTCGCGAATTTCCGCAATGTCGCGGAGATAGATACCAGGCGGAATCTTTCCTTGGGCGCGTTCGGCCATGCTCGGCCGAATGCTGTCCACACAAATTCTGTAAATATCAGAGTCCTGTACAGGAAAAAGGGACGATATTGCTCATTATAAGGACTTCTACATAGTAGCATAAGTTTATTCCAGCGAGACTCACCATCCAAACGATCTTTGTGCCAACGCTCGACTTGTGAGTATTGGGGTCCGTTTCGTACTGTGTCATCTCCACTCCTTGGGTGAGGATCGAAAAGATCTCTCTAATACGAAGGTTGTTATCCTAAAAGTGACGATTACACGTGTTATGAAGCGCAGAGGATATGTTAGTTGCCCATCGTCTAAAATCATGCCATAATGCAAAGATGGCGGTTAAGGTCTTACCTCACTCATTTATTGGTCAATAAAAATATAAATTGGTTGCTAGGAAAGTGCTCTAAAGCTTAAATCTAGTCAAAGGACAGATTGGTATTGAACGACACGATAAAGTCAACAGAATCAACGAAAGATCTGCTGAAACAAACCTCCAATGACTCGAGGAGATTCAGTCTCGTATGGTCGACAGAACACGACGTCATTTCAATGTAGTGTCTTGCTATACTTACCGCATATACAGAGAAACGAAAAGATTTTGAACAGGTACGTACTATGCCGCAATTCCAAAATTGGAACCATGAAAGTGTACGTACAATTCTTCAAATTGTTACCGTTGGTGAAGTGAGGTGAGGACATCGGCAGGAGGCGAAGGCGGGTAGAGAGCTTTCACCTTTCCGTTGTATTATTGTGGTGGAACTGTACCGCAATGTCACGTGTATCAAGAAGGAAAACACTGAGTCACTCAGAAATTGAGAACTTTCTGAGTGAGATAAATGTGGAGCAAAAGCAAAGTCTACCTGTGGAAACGATGAAGCCATTGAGTGGGCAATCCTCATCCACTGAAATGCCAAGTATTGATCCAATGCGAACTGAGGTTCAATCGATAAGAGATTTCTGCAAGGTTTGTTCTTGTTCAATCCTGATTTTGATGTACAAAGTGGATGCTAAAGTAAATCCTTTCTCACACAGGCAACATTCCAAGTATATCGCCAAGGAAAGCCGTTGGAACCAAACAGAGAGTTGTGTGACATTGGGCGCAAGATTCTCTCTGGTTCAACATATCCTATCCTGTCTACCCGTTTATTGCGTCCTGAGAACTATCTGTATCCTTCTTCTTCTTTGGAAGGAAAAAAGTCTCTTCTGATGAGCCTTACTCCTATGCTCTCAGATGCTGATGAGCAGCGCAAGAAAGAAACATCTGCGTGTGAAAACTTTACCAGGTGTACTTCTGGCAAGGGGAAAGGAAAGTACTCTTGCTATGTGTACACCGACAAAGATGTGAAGTGCCAGGTTGACTTCCCAGAATACGAAAAGAGGTAAGTTCACTTCAACCCGACACGCGATGTTCTTAAGCGCCTTTCTTACCAATCATTACCCTCCAAATATACGATAGATACATGCTGTACATTGGCCAAAACAAGAAGACCTATGCGAAAGAGACTCCAATGTCGCCCAGTCTCAACTATCTCACCTTGCAGCACCGCCAGCGCCTGCGTGCAGAACGAATGTCCACCGCCGCAAATCTGGCCGCAGTGCCCAAGCGCAACCTGCAGAGCATCTTGGACGGCCAGATGGGCGAAGAGAACCGCCGCATTGGAAATTCTCCCAACCAAAACATCGTGAAATTGTATAACAAACCCAAAATCGAGCCGGTGAAACTGGACGACACAACGATGGAGCTGGTAAACGCGCTCACCAAGCCGAGACAAAAAGCAACGATTAACAGCTTTGGTGGGGCAAATGCGAACGGTAACGCTGTTTTCCCCGCGGCTTCAACCTCTACCACCACTACTGAAGTGGTTAGTTCGGTTAGTTCGAGAGTATCTATCAGCTCAGTAGTTGTGGTGGACTCTGTGAATATTGTGGGTTCCACACCCACAAAGCGCACGGAGGAGCCGATTTGCAGTCCGTTTGCAGCCCTGTGCGAGGTCACAGCCCCTGTCTCTATGCTTGCTACCAGCACCACGACCTCTTCTATCACTACGACTACCATTGACGAGGACAAGTCTTTTTATCAAACCACTACTGACACGATTGAGACTACTACCGAAGAGCTGATCCCGATGGATGTTGATACCTACGACCAGGACACCGACGATAGTGCCTCTGGTAACGGCTTTAACGACCGTAAACGCAAGCATGGTCGGGGTGGGCGGTTGCTCGCGCGCAGAGGGACACTATCGCCAGCCTCAGTGCGGGCGATGTTACTCGAGGTATGTGACCCAGATGCACAAGGAGATAGTAATCTGCTAGGCGATCCATTTGCTATGATATCTACTGCTGGTGTCAGTGCTAGTTCTATGGAGGGTATGAGTGTCGATAGTGTTGATAGTGTTGCTGATCGGCTGGCAGTGGCTACGCCGGTCAAGTCCCTGCCGCCTTCGCCTGTGGTGAAACAGAATACCACTGGTAATACTAATAGTAGCACCAATAGTACTACTAGTAGTTATATTCATACCATGGCCGAGACTCACCAGACTAGTCCTTTTAGCATCCGCACTGCACTGGAGTTGCGTCGCTCCCCTGGGAAGAGCCTGTCTCCTAGTCCTAGCCCGGCTGTTGTTACCGGCTCTGTGGCTAGTGTAGAACCTGCGGAAGGTGTAATGGACGTGCAGTCCGTTGAGCTTGTGTCTAGTCTTGAGGACGGAGCGTGCAGCCACGAAAGTATGGTTACCTACCAGGAAGAACAAATCCTAGTACTCCACGAACATGAATGTGAATGCGAGCAGTCAGAAGTGGAGCAGGAACATGAACAAGGACACGAGCAAGAGATGAAAAAAGCGCGCTCAGGCTCGCCGTCTGCCGCCAGCACACGTGGTTTTATTCATTCCCCTGTCCCCTCCCCTGTTCCTTCTCCTATCCTCTCAGTGGAGAAGGTTCTTTCCCCGGCATCCCCTGCTGTAACGGTTGCAGCCTCTCCTGCGGCGCCTTACGTGGCAGCACTGCCTACTCCGGTTGCCTCACCGAGACAACATACAAGTACTCTTGAAGTACACACCCTAGTGCAGGATACCAACGTTACTGACACTACATCGATGGATAACATCATTCCATCGACGGAGACAAGTACCACACCGAGTGTAAACAACGATTTTTCTGCCGCGGAGATGGAAGTTATCGAAGACTTTGGCCGCGAACTCGATGACTTGCTCTGTGATACAGACGCGACTGCCTTTGAGACCATCAAAGTCAGCAATCGTCGGTCGAGTTGTATGTTTCGTCGTACTGCTACTCCGGTTAGTGTGAACAAGAGCTGTGTTGGTGGTGATGCTAGTGGCTGGGAGAGTTCGAACGATGCAGATGTGGCGTTTATCTTCTCTGCTCCTGCTACACCAGCCTCTCCCTTGCTGGTTGACCCTGTGCGGGCTTTCATGTCCCCTGCTGCGGCGCCTTTTGCTCTGTATGAGGCGACACCGGAGGTGGTAC
>LNAP01004000.1_pt1 | contig 13864 bp, 13 predicted proteins | sample 602601 | NCBI WGS metagenome assembly LNAP01 (sample SAMN02440304, study PRJNA202911) | soil metagenome | biome: Subtropical and temperate rainforests or woodlands; isolation source: soil samples (1 kg each in a 20% v/v slurry with milli Q water) were... ...
CTGGCCCATGGCCTGCAAAGCCGGGTCAAGCGCCGGGTCCAGGGCTACTTCCGGTGCAGGCGTTTCCACCGGCAAGGCGGCGACTGCATCTTCGGCAGCCTTGGCGTCCTTGTCACTGGCGTCAGCAGCAGCGGCAGCGTCGGCAGGCAAGGTATTGCCGCTATCGGCAACCGTCGTCTGATCCACGGCGGCAGCGTCTTTGGCTGCCGGGTCTTTCGCGGCAACGTCTTTATCTCTGGCGGGGACAGTCTTGTCCCGCGCGGGCTTGACCGGCACGTCATTGTTGGCGGCGGATTTAGCCTGCGCCTGCTTGGCGTAGACGTCGGAGAAGCTCGAACTGTCGTCCTTGCCGTTGTCAGCCGCCTTGGCCACGCTATTGGCAGCGTTGGTCTTGGACGCCGCCATCGGGGTGGTCTGAAGGAATGGATTAGAGGCAAGGGGCATGTCGGTCTCCGCATGAATCGCTGGTTGCGAGCGTATTACTGATTACCGGAGCAAGATACGGGCCAGTTCATGGCAGGACGCCATGGAACTGGCGTTCGACGTCGATTAGCCGCCGTACGGTCACGTATTCGAGATCAATGCTGGCGAGCAGCTCCTCAAGACCTGAAACCTCTTCGCAACGGCTGCGCTCTTCAAGCTCGCGACACAGGTCTGCCAGATGCAGCGCGCCCATATTGCCGCTGCTGCCCTTGAAACTGTGGGCCATCAGGCTCAATTCCTGAAGGTCGAAGGCGCCACCGCCTTGCGCGTAACCCTGCAGCATCTGCTGCAAACGGCCGATGCGCTGTTCCGAGTCATTCAGAAACACGTCGAGCAATGTTGGATATTCATCCTCCATGATTTCCTGCAACGTACTCAATACGCTGTAATCCAAATGAATAGCCGACACTTGTTCACTCCTTTGATCAAGAACCTTGAATCCGCTGCCGTTCGACGCGAGTCGTGTTGAGCAGCGAAAGATTCAGGAATTATGCCATTCCCTCCCAGGAAAACTCCACGCTGGCGGTACGACCGTCCTGGGACCACGACGCTTGTTCGGTCAACTGGCGTACCAGCCCCAGACCGCGACCGTACAACTCATTACCCACCGGCGGCAACGCGAGAATTGTATCGGCGTCGAATCCGGAACCGCTGTCCTCGACCTGCAGCGTCAGCAGCCCTCCCCGCTCGGCAGGAACGACCCGCAAATGCACGCGAATGAAGCCCTCTTCAAGCTGATCCAAGCGTTCGCCCCGCTCTCGATAATAGCTGGCAAATCCTGTCGCATCTTTTTTGAGCTTAGAGTCCAGACCAAGAACACCGTGTTCAAGCGCATTGCTGTACAGCTCGGAAAGCACGCTATACAAGGCGCCGCTCTGGCTGCGCAATCCATGCACCTCAAGCAGCAGTTGCAACAGATAAGGCAGTGGGTTGAAGCGACGCAGCGTAGAGGCGCGAAATTCGAAGGTCGCCGACCAGTCCAGCGGGCTCGATGCGCCGCTGTCGGAATACGTGACGGCTTGCGGCCCCAGCGTCGCCTGATCGACCGCAGTGATCTCCACCATACTCACGTCATCGCGGGCCTGCCCGCCGAACGCGGTCAAGGCCTGCTGGATCTCGCCGATCAGCAAGTGCGGCTGGCGGTTGGCTTCGAATACTTCATGCAGACGCTGGGTGCCGAACAGACGGTCCTCGCTGTCGCTGGTGTCGATGACACCGTCTGAAAGCAGGAATATCCGGTCGCCGATTGTGATCGGGTAGACCTCGGTCTTGTCATCGAAGTCACTGGCGTCCAGCACACCCAACGGCAGGTGCCGCGACACCAGCGGCGTACGCTCTCCGCTTTCGGTATGCAGCAAATAGCCGTCCGGCAGCCCGCCATTCCAGACTTCGACGTGGCGCTGCTGAAAGTTGATGCACAGCAGCGTTGCGCAGCAAAACATGTCCACCGGCAGGATACGCTTGAGCTTGGCATTCATCTCGCGCAGGGTTTCGGCAAGCCCGAAGCCCTTGGCGGTCATGCCGTAGAACACTTCGGCCAACGGCATCGCGCCCACCGCAGCCGGCAGCCCGTGCCCGGTGAAATCTCCGAGCAGCAGATGCATGTGCCCGGCGGGCGTGTAGGTGGCGAGCAACAGATCACCGTTGAATAGCGCGTAGGGCGATTGCAGATAGCGAATATTGGGCGCATCCAGGCAACCGGAATGGGCGACCTGATCGAAGACTTCCTTGGCGACCCGTTGCTCGTTAAGCAGATAGTCGTGATGGCGGGAAATGAGATCGCGCTGTTGCAGGACCGTTTCCTGCAACACTCTCAGACGATTCATGGCATTGATCTTTGCCGTCAGCACCACCTGGTTGTAGGGCTTGGGAATGAAATCATCACCCCCGGCATCCAGACAGCGAGCCAGCGCTTCGCCCTCGGTCATCGAGGTCAGGAAGATGATCGGTACCAGCGACTCGCCGGCCATTTTCTTGATCCGCCGCGCCGCCTCGAAACCGTCCATGACCGGCATCACCGCATCCATCAATACCAGTTGCGGCCGCTCCGACTCGAATAGTTCGACGGCCTCGGCGCCATTACTGGCGCACAGGACCCTGTGGCCCTGGCGTTTGATAATGGACGACAGCAGATAGCGATCCGTCGTGTTGTCGTCGGCGATCAGGATGCACAGGCTCTCCGTAGAAGGCAGCACAGGCTCAGCCTATCGTGAACAGTTTGTTGAAGTTGGAGATTGTGAGGATCTTGAAGACATCGGCGGTGCAATTGACCAGCCGTATCTGTGAACGCTCACCACCAGCATGATCGCGCAGCAGCAACAACATCCCCAGCGCGGAGCTGTCCAGGTAATTGGCGCCCTTCAGGTCAACGACATACTCGCGCACATTGAGCCGATTTTCGTAGGCGTTGCGAAAATCCTGATGAGAAGCGAAATCGAAGCGACCAGAAATAGAGATGGTCAGTTGCTGTTCGTCTTGAGAGAACTCGGAGGTTACCGACATAGGGGAAATTCCTCAGTGGGATCTTCGTAACGTAACGAAGGTGTAACACCGCCCGTCGCCGACAGCAAACCGGATTTGCCTCGCGACGGCTGAAATCGTCAGGGGATGCAGCCAGAAACCCGGTCTAGAACGGCTCGTGTCGGGGCAACCGCTGGGACAATTCATCGAGTAGTTTCTGTTCACGCTTATCTTCAAGTTTGCGTGCTTCATCCACATAACGCTGGACCAGCTTGCGCAACCCTTCTACCCGCGCGTACGCCTGCTGCCAGGTGCCCCGCGCTTGATTCAAATTGTTCTGATGCCACTCCAGACTTTTGCGTTGTTGACCGACGGCGGTTTCAAGCTGGTTGAGAAAGCGTTGATAGTTCATCAGCCATTGCCCGGAAACGCCGGTGCCGCCTTTGTCGATCCACTGCTGCTGATAGCTGAGACGAAATTGCTCGAGCTCATCAAGCTTGCCTTCTGCCAGGCGAACCTGACCTTGAAAGTGCCCCAGCCGTTGCGCCGCCGCGCGCTCGGCGGATTCGGCCATATCCACCACGGGCGCCAGACGCTCGGCGCGACTCTTGGCCATGGTCTATCAGCCGCCCGCTGCCGGATTGAAGACTGCCGCGAGCCGCGCGCTGCTCTCCTGCATGCTTTCATTGTCATTCAGGCCCTGGCGCAAATAACGCACCAGCACCGGCTGCAGGGCAATGGCCATGTCGGTTTCCCGATCACCACCGGCCACGTACGCGCCGACGCTGATCAAATCCCGGCTTTGCTGGTAACGCGACCACAACTGCTTGAAATGCTGGGCCTGCCCCATGTGTTCAGGGCTGACCACCGAAGGCATGACCCGGCTGATCGAAGCCTCGATATCGATGGCCGGATAATGCCCCTCTTCGGCCAGACGTCGCGACAACACGATGTGCCCGTCGAGCACGCCCCGCGCCGAGTCGGCAATCGGGTCCTGCTGATCATCGCCTTCGGAGAGCACCGTATAAAAAGCCGTGATCGAGCCGCCGCCGGCTTCGGCATTACCGGCGCGCTCGACCAGCTTGGGCAGCTTGGCGAACACCGACGGCGGGTAGCCTTTGGTCGCAGGCGGCTCGCCAATCGCCAGGGCAATTTCCCGCTGGGCCTGAGCGAAACGGGTAAGGGAATCCATCAGCAACAGGACATTCTTGCCCTTGTCGCGAAAATATTCGGCGATACGCGTGCAATACATGGCCGCGCGCAAACGCATCAGCGGCGCGTCATCCGCAGGGGAAGCGACAACCACGGAACGCTTGAGGCCTTCTTCACCAAGACTGTGCTCGATGAATTCCTTGACCTCACGACCCCGCTCACCGATCAGGCCGACGACAATGATGTCCGCCTCGGTAAAGCGCGTCATCATCCCCAGCAATACGCTCTTGCCCACGCCCGTACCGGCGAACAGGCCAAGGCGCTGACCGCGCCCGACTGTCAATAATCCGTTGATGCAGCGAATCCCCACGTCCAGCGGCTGGCTGATCGGGTTGCGCTTGAGCGGGTTGATAGTCGGGCCGTCCATCGGCACCCAGTCTTCGGCTTTCATGCCGCCCTTGCCGTCCAGTGCCCGGCCCGCGCCATCGAGCACGCGCCCGAGCATGGCCATGCCCATGGGCAGACGACCAGTATCGGCCAAGGGTACGACCCGCGCGCCGGGGGCAATGCCCGCCACGCTGCCGACCGGCATCAGAAATACTTTGCCGCCGGAAAAACCCATGACTTCGGCTTCGACTTCGACCGGAGAATGACTGTCATCGTTGATCACCACGCAACGGCTGCCCATGGCGGCGCGCAACCCTTCAGCTTCGAGAGTCAGGCCGACCATGCGCAACAGCCGGCCTTCCACAACGGGCTGGACCGGCAGGTCAATGGCTTCAGCGTAAGTATCCAGACGCTTGCCGAAACTGGTGCGATCAAGGCGCATCGGGCTTCTCGTTGTCGGCGCTTTCGGGATCAGGATCAGCGACTTTAGCGGCCGCAGCGGCCTGCTCAAGATCAATGCTCAGATCCGCCGCAGCCGGATGCAGCGACTGCTCATGCATCTGGTCGTACATCTTGGCCATGGCCAGGGAAATTCGTGTCTCGATGCTGGCATCGATCCGGCTGTGCTCGGTCTCGATCCGGCAACCACCCGCTTGCAAGGTATCATCTTCCAGGATGCGCCAGGTTTCCTCATGGCGCTCGCGCAGCGCCTTGACCTGGGCGAAGTCCTGCGGATTGATGAAGATGCGTACGTTTTGCGCGCCCATTGGCAGCAGCTTCAGCGCATCGCGCAGGACATTGCCGATCTGCCTGGAGTCGGTGGTCAGCTCACGCTGAATGACTTTGCGGGCAATATGCTCGACCAGCAGCACCACGCCCCTTTCGATTTGCGTGTCCTGATCGGCGATTGGATCGAGCAGGTGCGTCATCAACTGTTCGAGGCTGGCAAGCCTGGCCGCCAGAGCGACTTCAGCTTCCTGACGGACCTTGAGTTGGGTGCTGTGAAAGCCTTCTTTTTCACCGGTCGCAAAGCCTTCGTTGTAGGCCTCCTGGCGAATGCTTTCGAGCTCTTCAAGGGTCAGCGGCTGGACTTCATCCAGCGGCACTTCTTCCATCTCGGCCGGTTCGTCTTCAACCGGCAAGACCTCAGGTTCAGGTTCGGGCTCTTGCTGCGGATCGAAACTCGGCAGGGCAAAGACGTCATAACCGCCAACGTCTTTGGCGCGAATAAGCTCGCTGGCCGGTTCTTTGCTGGAGCTGGACATTTAAAAGACCTTAAATCATTTCCTCGCCACCTTTGCCGCCGAGCACAATCTCCCCGGCCTCGGCCATACGGCGCGCAATGGTGAGGATTTCTTTCTGTGCGGTTTCCACGTCGCTGACGCGAACCGGCCCCTTGGCTTCCAGATCGTCGCGCAACAGTTCGGCAGCGCGTTTGGACATATTCTTGAAAATCTTTTCCTTGATGGCTTCGTCCGAGCCTTTGAGGGCCAGCACCAGCACATCCGAAGAGACTTCGCGCAGCAGCGCCTGGATGCCACGGTCGTCCACGTCCGCCAGGTTATTGAAGACGAACATGAGGTCTTCGATCTGCACCGAGAGGTCTTCGTCGACTTCGCGGATCGAATCCATGAGCGTGCCCTCTATGGAGCTGTCGAGGAAGTTCATGATGTCCGCAGCACGCTTGATGCCGCCCAGCGTGGTACGTGAAGTATTGGCGTTGCCGGAGAACTGCTTCTCCAGAATCTGGTTCAATTCTTTAAGCGCGGCCGGCTGCACGGTGTTCAGCGAGGAAACGCGCAGGATGATGTCCAGGCGCACCTTGTGGTCGAAATGCCCAAGCACTTCGCCTGCCTGATCGGCGTCGAGGTAGGCCACAACGATGGCCTGAATCTGCGGGTGCTCGAAGCGGATAACGTCGGCAACCGCACGTGGCTCCATCCACTTCAGGCTGTCCAGGCCGCTGGTATTGCCGCCCAGCAGAATGCGGTCGATCAGGCCGTTGGCTTTGTCCTCGCCCAACGCCTGAGTCAGCATCTTGCGGATATACCCGTCAGAACCGACGCCGAGGCTGGTTTGATCGCCGACGATCTCGACGAATTCGGTCATGACCTCTTCGACCTGCTCGCGATGCACATTGCGCATCTGCGCCATGGCCACGCCCACGCGCTGGACTTCCTTGGGGCCCATATGCCGCAGCACTTGTGCCGCATCGGTTTCACCCAGGGACAGCAGCAGGACTGCAGCTTTCTCGACTTTGCTCAGCTTGGCTACGACGGCTCGATCACTCATCAGTGTTAATCCACTCTTTCACGACCTGGGCCACTCGACCCGGATCTTCGGCCACCAGGCTCTTGATTGCGTTCAGCTGTGCGTCATAACCCTCGGTCGGGCTAGGCAACAGAATGCTCTGCGGGCCGCCGAGGCTGACACGGTCGTTGGACAATTCGTCCCCGCCGCCCATGCCGCCCATGCCACCCATATCGTCGTCGAAACCAGCCAGCTGCTTGCTCTTGCCGTTGGTGATGTTGTTGAGCACCGGGCGCAACACACCAAACACCAGCACCAGGATGAAAATCACACCCATGGCTTGTTTGACGATGTCCCAGAACCATGGCTGCGAGTAGAACGGGATTTCCGGAATCGTTTCGCCGCGCTCGGCGGAAAACGGCACGTTGACCACGCTCACCGTGTCGCCACGACTGGCGTCGAAGCCGACCGCGTTCTGCACCAGACGGGTAAAGCGATTCAGATCCTCGGCACTCCAGGGGCTGCGCGTGGTTTCGCCGTTGGCCGCATTGACCTTGACCTGATCATCGACCACCACCGCAACCGACAACCGGGTCAAACGACCTTGTTGCTGCTTGGTGTGGCTGATGGAACGATCAAGTTCGAAGTTCTTGGTCGACTGCACGCGCTTGTCGGCAGGATAAGGCGCCAAGGCAGGCTGACCGGTTGCCGGGTCCATGATCTGTTGGCCGTTGGCATCGAGCAGCGGTTGACCCGGCGCAATCGCAGCGGCGGCACCGCCTGCGGCACCACCGGTGGTTTGCGGCGCGGTTGCCGGGCCCGGAGGCTGATTGCTCAGCGCGCCCGGAACACCTTGGGCACCACTGCTGGTGGAGCGTTGTTCGTTGACCGACTGTTCGCTGCGCAAGGCAGGCTGATCCGGGTTGAAACTTTCGGCGGTCGATTCCACCGCGCTGAAATCCACGTTGGCGGAAACTTCAGCCTTGTAGCGATCATTACCCAGGATCGGCTGCAGAATATTCTGCACCCGCTGGGTGAGCATGCCTTCCATGCGACGGCTGTAGTCGAACTGCTTGCCGGCCATGGTCAATTCGGAGTTTTCGGCCTGATCGGAAAGCAGATTGCCCTTCTGATCGACGACGGTGATCTGCGACTTGTTCAACTCGGGAACGCTGGTCGCCACCAGATTGATGATGGCCACCACCTGGCTTGGCTCAAGCGAACGACCGGCGTACAGCTCGACCAGAATCGACGCGCTGGGCTTGCGGTCGTCACGCACGAAAACCGAGCTTTTCGGGATCGCCAGATGCACGCGGGCACCCTTGACGTTATTGAGCGCAGAAATCGTGCGCGCCAGCTCGCCTTCCAGACCACGGCGATAGCGCGTGGCTTCCATGAACTGGCTGGTCCCCAGCCCTTGATCCTTGTCGAGAATCTCGAAGCCGACGTTGGCGTCCTGCTGGACCACACCTGCCGACGCCAGCTGAATACGCGCCCGCTGCACGTCATCGGCCTTGACCAATAGCGCGCCAGAGTTGGGCTCTACGGTGTAGGCAATGTTCGCCGCGGTCAGGGTGTCCATGACCTGCTTGGCGTCCAGGCCAGCGAGACTGCCGTACAACGGACGGTAATCGGGCTGTTGCGACCAGAGCACCACGGCAAAGCCAATCGCCACGCTGGCGGCCAGGCCGACCATAAGGCCGACCTGACGCAGCATGGGCATCTCGGAAAGATTGTCCAGGAAAGCCAGACCGAACATAGGCGACTTGCCCGCTGGGGCGCCTGCCTTGGCCGGGACGCTATCGGCGAGTGTTTCTGCCATGACTCAATATGTCCTTAAACCGGCATCTGCATGATGTCTTGATATGCCTGAACCAGTTTGTTACGAACCTGAGTCAGCGCCTGAAAGGACACGGCGGCTTTCTGTGAGGAAATCATCACGTCGGTGAGGTCGACGCCACTCTTGCCGATTTCGAAGGCACTGGCCAATTGGCTCGACGCCTGCTGGGTGTCGGCAACCTTGTTAACGGCCTGACCAAGCATGTCGGCAAAGCTGCTGGAGCCGACTTCCGGCGTGGCGGCAGCCTTCGGGGCGGCCATGGCATCCATTTGCATGGAGCGCATATCCAACATCAAGCGATTAAATTCAACACCTTGGCTCATGGAAATATCTCTCGTGAGGGCCGCAAATTTTTGACACTGATTGAGCGGTCATGGATGTCAAAGCAACAAGGGTGCCAGCTAGATAGCAGCCAATGGCCATTAATGCATTTCAAGCAGAACAATAACTGGGCAGTCATCCCTCGAAAAACCGTGATCAACGGACTTCAATCCATCGCACGAGCAGGGCAAAAGCCCCGGTCACGCTGGACGGCAGAGCTGCATATACAGTGAATGGCTTTATGTAGCGCGAATGTTACGTCGCGAATAAATGACCTTCGACGTCCATGCCTGCATCGCGCATCTGCGCTAATTTGTAGCGCAACGTACGCGGGCTGATACCTAACCGCTCGGCAGCCTCCTTGCGACGCCCGCGCTCAGCACGCAGGGTGTCAATAATCATCTGAAACTCGCGCCGGCGCAGATCGTCACCCAACGCGCTGCCCCCGTCGCTTGCTGCCCCGTCGACAGATGCAGTCCCCTGGGCCGCTGGCAAAACCGGCGCAGCGACGCCCGCCGCAGCGAGATTCAGCGCTGGCAGCGGCGCGCAGGAGATGGGCCCCGCAAGGCAAAAATCTTCCGCTTCAATGACGCCGCCCTGCTGCAAAATCAGCGCGCGCTGCACGGCGTTGTCCAGTTCGCGGACATTGCCCGGCCAGGCATAACCCACCAGACATGCCTGCGCCTGGGCAGACAAGCGCACTGGAGCGTGCTTCATTTTATTGACGTGTTTGGTCAACAAGCGCTCGGCCAGCGGCAGAATGTCGGCGGTTCGCTGGCGCAGCGGCTGCCAGGCCAGCGGAAATACTGATAACCGATAAAACAGATCTTCACGGAACCGACCGGCAGCGACTTCCCCGGCCAGATCACGGTTGGTCGTTGCCAACACTCGGATATCCAGGGTGATGGGCTTACGCGCGCCTACCCGCTCGACTTCACGCTCCTGCAGCACACGCAGCAATTTCGCCTGCAGGCTCATGGGCATTTCGGAAATTTCATCAAGCAGGATAGTGCCGCCGTCGGCCTGCTCGAATTTGCCGGCCTGAGCAGCGATAGCGCCGGTGAACGAGCCTTTTTCATGACCGAACAGTGTGGCTTCGAGCATATTGTCCGGGATCGCCGCACAGTTGATGGCAATGAAAGGCTTGTCGGCTCGGGGCGAATGCTGGTGAATGAAACGGGCCAACACCTCCTTGCCGGTGCCTGATTCGCCGGATATCAGCACCGTGGAATCGCTTTTCGCCACGCGACTGGCCAGGTTCAGCAGCTGCGCGCTGGCCGGCTCGACCGCTATCGGCCCATCGCCATCATCCGCTCCGGGAAGCCCCAACGCATGCCGGGCAACCAAGGCCAGCATCGCCTTGGGCTCGAACGGCTTGACCAGATAATCCGCCGCACCCTGGCGCATAGCATCCACCGCGCGCTCGACCGCGCCATGGGCGGTCATCAGCAGCACCGGCAATTGCGGCTGGCGGGCACGCAGCAGGCCGAGCAACTGATGACCATCCATGCCCGGCATATTGACGTCACTGATCACCAGACTGAACGGCTCAGCCGCAACAGCGACCAACGCATCCTCAGCCGACCCGACGGCGTGATACTCATGCCCGGCCAATTCCAGGGTTTCCCCCAGCGCTTCGCGCAACGCACGGTCGTCTTCGACCAACAGCACCTTGATCGCCATCAGTTACGATCCGCGACGCTGGATGGCGCACTCATCAATGGCAACGTGACCATCGCGCAAGTACCACGCCCCACCCGAGAGGCGTACTGAACGGCGCCGCGATGCGCCCGGGTGACTGCAGTCACCACCGCCAGACCCAGGCCAGTGCCGGTGGTCTTGGTGGTGAAAAAGGGTTCGCCGATACGCTTCAGAGCAGCAGCGTCAATACCGCTGCCGTTGTCACTGATGCACAGCCGCAGCGTGTTGCCCCGCCTGTAGGCATGGATTTTCAAGCGTGGCTGACCGGCGCAAGCCTGCACTGCGTTTTCGATCAGATTCAGGAGCGCACCGACCAGCGTGTCACGGTTGCACAGCAACTCACCCTCCGCAGCGTCACACTGCCAACGTACTTGCACATCTCGCGTGTGCGTCAAGGCAGCGTCCTGCAATGCAGCGAAGAGTTGTTGCGGCGTGAGTCGGTCGGTCAACGGCAATTCGCCACGGGCAAACACCAACATGTCCCGCACTTGATGTTCCAGCTCATGGAGCCGTTCTTTAAGACGTCCGGCAAAACGCTGCTGGGTTTCCAGCGGCAGCGCCTGCTCAGTCAAATGGCTGGCGTAGATCAAGGCGGCAGACAGCGGCGTGCGAATCTGGTGTGCGAGGGAAGCCACCATCCGACCCAGCGACGACAAACGTTCATGACGCGCCAGTTGATCCTGCAGATGGCGGGTTTCTGTCAGGTCGTTAAGCAGTACCAGCTGACCCGGCTCGGCGTCCAGCGAGCGGGTGGCGATGGACAGGCGTCGACCATCCTTGAGGGAAACTTCGTGGCCGTCGTCTTCGCGCGGAGCAAAACAGCGACTGATGACATGCCGCCACAGCTCGCCCTCCAGTGGCTGCCCGAGCAAATCGATGGCCGCCGGATTGGCCTCGCGCACTCTGCCCGAGCCATCGATCACGATGATCCCGCCGGGCAGCAGGTCGAGCAGATTCTGCAAGCGATACGCCAGACGCTCCTTCTCCGCCAGCTCCTCCATGCGCTGCGCGCTGACCACTGCCAGTTCGCCCTTGAGTTCGGTGACCCGTGCTTCCAGCAAGCTGTAGGAATCCGTCAGCTGCGCCGACATCTGATTGAACAGCGAAAACGCCTGCTCAAGCCCCTGACGACTTTCCAGCTCAAGGGACGGCAGGACTGCATGGGCAAGGTCAGGGGTCATCTTGGCGGCATGGGGCATAAGTCATCTCTCGCGTGGCGAACCGTCATAAAACGGTATGTTCCTGGAGACTTAGCAATCCTCGTGCCGAAAAAAAACCCCTGAAAATTCAGAGGTTTGATTTTTTCGCGATTCAGCAAGCGTCAATCATCTGCCTGTTCATCGCCTTCGCGTCGGCTCATGCCGTACTTACGCATTTTTTCGACCAGGGTCGTGCGCCGAATCCGCAGGCGTTCGGCGGCACGCGCCACGATACCGTTGGCGTCGTCCAGTGCCTGCTGGATCAAGCCTTGCTCCAGCCCACCCAGATAGTCCTTCAAGTCCAGGCCTTCCGGCGGCAACATGGCGCCGGACGAGAAGTTCGGCGTATGACCATTGATGGCCACGCGCTCTTCCAGATCGCTGCGCAGACTGTCGACGAGCTGTTCGTCCTCGTCATCGACATAGCGGAATTTCTTCGGCAACTCGGCCACGCCAATCACGCCGTAGGGATGCATGATCGCCATGCGCTCCACCAGGTTGGCCAACTCACGCACGTTGCCCGGCCAGCCGTGACGACACAGCGACATGATGGCGGCGGAGTTGAAGCGGATCGAGCCGCGTTTTTCGTGCTCCATGCGCGAAATCAGCTCGTTCATCAGCAACGGAATGTCTTCGACCCGCTCGCGTAGCGGTGCCATCTCGATCGGGAACACGTTCAGACGGTAGTACAGGTCTTCACGGAAGCTGCCGATCTCGATCATCGACTCAAGATTCTTGTGGGTTGCGGCAATGATGCGCACATCGACGCTTTGGGTCTTGTTGCTACCCACGCGCTCGAAGGTACGCTCCTGCAGAACCCTTAACAGCTTGACCTGCATCGGCAGCGGCATGTCGCCGATTTCATCGAGGAACAGCGTGCCGCCGTTAGCCAGTTCAAAACGCCCGGCACGACTGGTGATCGCACCGGTAAAGGCGCCCTTCTCGTGACCGAACAGTTCGCTTTCCAGCAGCTCGGCCGGGATAGCGCCGCAGTTGACCGGCACAAACGGCGCGTCGCGACGCTTGGAGTGATAGTGCAGGTTGCGCGCGACGACTTCCTTGCCAGTCCCGGACTCACCGAGGATCAACACGCTGGCGTCAGTGTCGGCGACCTGTTGCATCATCTGGCGCACATGTTGAATCGCACGGCTGGTACCGACCAGGCTGCGAAACAGGTTGGGCTCACGATGACGACCGCGCTCACGGGCCTGATCGTACATTTCACGATAGACCTGGGCACGGTGCAGGGAGTCGAGCAATTTGCTGTAGCTGGGCGGCATTTCCAGAGAAGAAAGCACGCGCCGACGCAAATCGTCAGTCAGGTCTACGGAAGAAATATCGCCCATCAGCAACACGGGAAGGAACTCATCCCATGCAGCGACTGTCTTAAGAAGCCCTTGCAGACTTCCAGGCGCGCTCACGCTGCCAACGAGCACGCAGAGCACTTCTCGGGTAGAGGTCAGAGAGCCGACAACCTGCTGCCAGTCCTGGCTGGAGCAGGCCAAATTTTCTTCGCCAAGAAAATTCAGAATGACCGCCAAGTCACGGCGGCGCTGGCTATCGTCATCGATCAGCAGAATCTTGATTTCACGCCACATGCAATAGCAACTTCCCTAGTCAACTCTATGCCCCACAAGGGCAAGCTTGGCAATTCTCAGCCGGTACGGTTACTGAGACGCCAGAAAATGGCAAACATCACTAGTTAAGTCAAAAAACCGTACACAGTCAAATTTATGGCGCACTTCTTTTCGATCAACGAGCTTCAACCGAACAGATGGTAAACCTTCGCCGCGTTTTTCGCTTGCTGGATCTGCGACATCTCGTCGACGATTGCCTGACGTGCGTCCGTAGCAGTATCGATTAACTGCCGGTAGACCGTCAGCAACTCTTCCAGATTGCTGCGCAATTCCGGCGCATTGGGCGTAGCCTCACTGATCATGTCGTCCACGCAGGCACGGCAGGCCAGATCAAGTTTGCCAATGGCATCCCAGTCACGCTCAGCCAGCGCGCCTACAAGCGCTTCCCTGGTTTCTTCGATACGCTTGAGTGCAGCACTCATGTTGGTCTCCTC
>LNAP01004001.1_pt1 | contig 13862 bp, 12 predicted proteins | sample 602601 | NCBI WGS metagenome assembly LNAP01 (sample SAMN02440304, study PRJNA202911) | soil metagenome | biome: Subtropical and temperate rainforests or woodlands; isolation source: soil samples (1 kg each in a 20% v/v slurry with milli Q water) were... ...
CTCGCGGTCCGGGCAATTGGCCAGGATGGCCGCGTCCTTCAGGGGGATGTTCACCTGATAGTAAAAGCGGTTGGCGACCCAGCCCTGGATCTGCTCGCGAAGGGGCCCTCCGTTACAGCACAATACTCATGCCGTCATACGCCACTTCAACCTGGCGCCGTTCCAGCTCCGCCCGCTGCGGCGAATCTTCGTCGAGAATCGGGTTTGTGTTGTTGATGTGGATAAGCACCTTGCGCTGTTTGGGCAGTTGCTCCAGCACTTCAAGCATGCCGCCAGGCCCATTCTGCGCCAGGTGGCCCATCTCCCGGCCGGTGCGGGTGCCGACACCACGGCGCTGCATTTCGTCGTCGTCCCACAGCGTGCCGTCCACCAACAGGCAGTCGCTGGCAGCCATGATTTCCAGCAGTGGCGCATCGACCTTGCCCAGCCCCGGCGCATAGAACAGCTTGCCACCGGTATTGAGGTCTTCGACGATGAGGCCGATATTGTCGCCTGGATGCGGGTCGAAGCGATGCGGCGAGTAGGGCGGCGCGGCGCTGCGCAGTGGCAGCGGGGTGAAGCGCAGATTCGGGCAGGCCGGGATGCTGAAGCTCTGGTCGAGTTCGATGCGGTTCCAGCTCAGGCCGCCGTTCCAGTGGGTCAGCATGTTGAATAGCGGGAATCCGGTACTCAAGTCCTCATGGACCATGTCGGTGCACCAGACCTGGTGCGGGCAACCTTCGCGCAACATGAGCAGGCCGGTGGTGTGGTCGATCTGGCTGTCCATCAGGATGATCGCGCTGATCCCGGTATCGCGCAGTGCGCGCCCCGGTTGCATGGGCGCGAAGCTCTGGAGCTGGGCACGGATGTCCGGGGAGGTGTTGCACAGCACCCAATTCACGCCGTTATCGGAAATCGCGATGGACGATTGGGTGCGTGCCTTGGCCCGCAGGCTGCCATTGCGAAAACCTGCGCAGTTTTCGCAGTTGCAGTTCCACTGAGGAAAACCGCCGCCGGCGGCGGAACCTAGGATCTGGACGAACATGGATGCTCCATCATTTCAACGCTGAAAATAAAACGCCTCGGGATAAACCGAGGCGTTGAACTACATTTCTGCCAGGGCAGAGATCAGCGGCTGGCGAAGTACATGGTGACTTCAAAGCCGATACGCAGGTCGGTGTAAGCTGGTTTGGTCCAGGCCATCAGTTGAACTCCTTCAGGTAAGGTTGGACAGCGCTATCTATATGTATAGTCCACCTCCGGTTAGAGATGTTCCAAATAGTTAGGCTGCTATGTTACTCAAAATTTCACAGGGATTGCCCATGAAACTTTGAAAAAGCTCCTTACAGTCTAGGCAATGATCATTTTATCGCTTGCCAAGGTGCGCCGGGTGCAGGGGTGTTCGCCAGGCAGCGCCAGCCACCGTCGGCCTGGATCAATCGCTCAACTGCGGCCAGTAGTGCGGCGCGATCGGTCAGGAGAATGGCCTGGGGCAACTGCATCAGATAATCCGACGGGCGGCCCGCCAGTTTGCCCTGCCAGAGCATTTCCGCGGCCTGGATTGTCGTCAGGGCGGCGCTGGAAAACTGATCTGCCAGGGCTTGGCGTTGGGCGATGAAGGCATTCTCGTCGAGTGCCTGCACCAACGCCGGCAATGCGCTGAGGAATTGTTCGATGTGCTGCACGAGCTCTGCAGCGACAACGTTCGGCGATTGCACTCCTAACAGTATCCCGGTCTGCCCGTGAATCTGGCGCAGGGCACTGAACACTGCGTAGCCCAACTGCAACTCTACCCGCAGGCGCTGATAGAAAGGCGTCTGACAGAGATGGGCGAGCAGACGCCAGGCGGCTTCGTCGGCCAGTTCCTGGGTGGCGGTCGGACAGAACAGCAACAGTGCGTGTTCGCTGGAGTCGGTCTCTATAGTGCTCCACAAGTGCTGCGCATGAATTGACGGTGTGGGTGCCTGTTGCGTATCCGCAGTACCCGGCACGCGGCTCAACACCAGCCCCATGGCCGATTGAGTCTGGGTAGAAAAACCGCTCGCCAGGCCTGTCCAGCGAGCACTCGCCCACAGTTGCGCCAGGTTGTCCGATTCGGGCGTAGGCTCAAGGCAGTGATCGGGCAGCACCTTGAGTAGCTGTCGAATCGGCATCAACGCGGGGCGGGCTGGTGATTGCTGTGATAGTGCTGCCTCAGGTTGGGTCAGCAGGCTTAAAGCGTGTTCGAGGATGCTGGGCATCGGTGCTTGCAGGCCGGTCATTTTCAACAGCCATTGATTGCCCGATGCACCGAAGGAAAAGTCCACGCCGGCCTGACCTGCGTCTTCGCGCAACGCTTGCAGGTTGTCTTCCAGACGCGATTGAAGGCTGGCGCCGGGGGCCGCCTCAAGGCACCAGCGCAGATACACCGCGCCTTGCGCGGTGTTATCCGGCAGCGCCTGGCTGAATTGCATTGGCGAACGTTCGCGGCGGCTACGTGAGCGGTCTTGGGCAAAGGTACGCAGGCCCCGGTGGGCGCTGGTTTGTCCGCGAATCAAGCCGGCATTGGGTGCTGCTGCTTCGCTTTGCAGGAACGGATTGGGCGCGGGCAGTTGCCACGGGCCGGTGAAGTTATCCACAGCACCGATTATTTCCAGGATCGCCTTGAGGGCGGTCACTCCGACTTCGGATAACCCTGTCTCGCGCTCTTCGCTGTCCTGTCGGGCCAGTTGCAAGGCACTGCTGACACCTTGCTGGCGCTTGCGCAACGCCGCATATTCCTCGCGTAACCCGCGCCAATCCTGTCGGGCGAAAAAGCCCAGCCAGTCCTGCAATTGCTCGCCAATCCCGGTCGCCGGTGCATTGGCAGGCAGCGTGAACTCAATGTGCAACAGGGCTTGTCCAGCGAACTGATACAAGGAGCGTGCCTTGAGATGTTCAGCCCGGCCCTGTTTGCGCAGTTCGGCCAACAGCCCACCAGGTTTCGCGCAATTCAGCCAATGGCACAGAAAGTCCAGTGCTTCGGGCGATGAGTCGGGTAATGCTTCAAGGGCAAACAGCAGGTCCAGCCGGTGCTCGCCGGTCTGTTGATAACGGTTGTCTGCCCCAGCCATCAGCGGTGTAGGCGCTTGTTGCGCAACCTTCTCGCCCTTGGCAATGACGTTGCCGAATGCTTCGGCCAGCAGCCTCAACTCATCAAGGCTCTGGGGGCCGACAAGGCTCAAGGTCATTTGTCCGGTCTGGTAATAACGCTGGTAATAATCCTGCAGGGCCTGCTGGAATTCAGGTTGCGGCACCGCCAGGCTGTCGCGGTTGCCGGCATGAAAACCGCGCAACGGATGCGCGTCGCTAAGCCCGTCCAGCAGGGCCAGTTGCTGTTGCGCCGCGGCATCTTGCGACCAGGCGATGAATTCCGCGTGGAGCACTTCCCGTTCCCGGTGCTGGTCGTCCAGGTCCATCCGGGGATGGGCGAGCATGTCTGCCAGCCGCTCAAGACCCTCGGCAAACGCCTGGGTAGGCAGCTCGAAAAAGTAATCGGTGGTGCGCTCGCAGGTTTGCGCATTCACTTGGCCGCCATGGCGCTGGACGAAAGCCATCAGCCCTCGATCGGCGGCAAAGCGCTCGGTGCCGAGAAACATCAGGTGTTCAAGAAAGTGCGCCAGTCCAGGCCAGGCCAACGGCACATCATGGCTGCCGGCGGCAACTCGCAACGCCCCCGCGCAGCGCTTCAAATCCGGGGCATGACGCAGCGTCACCCGCAAGCCGTTGGCCAGGGTTTCAGTGTGGGGGCGAGGGTGATTCAGCGCAGGCATGAGCACTTCCAGAACAGAGAAGTGCCAATGCTAGCGGATAACGGTGGCTCAGCGCTTGTTCAGCGCGCCGTAAAGCTCGGGGCGGCGATCGTTCAGGTAGCGATTGGCGGCGCGCGAGTCGAGCATCAACTGACGATCCAGCTCCCCGACAATCAGTGCTTCATCGAGTCCCGCCTGGGCGATGCGGCTGCCGTCCGGTGCGGCGATGCTGCTTTGGCCGCAGTACTGGATATCGCCTTCGTGCCCGCAATAGTTGGCATAAGCCACGTAGCACTGATTTTCGTAGGCCCGGGCACGTACGGTGACATCAGCGATGAAGTCGAACGGGGTCATGTTGGCGGTCGGTACCAGGATCAGCTCGGCGCCAGCCAGGGCCAGGCGCCGGGTATTTTCCGGAAACTCGAGGTCGTAGCAGATCAGGAACCCGAGCTTCCAGCCGTTGAGTTCCACGATCGGGAAGTCGTCCGTGCCGGCGCTGAACATCGATCGGTCGAGGTCACCGAACAGGTGCGTCTTGCGGTAATTGCACAGACGCTCGCCATTGGCGTCGATCAATTGCACGGCGTTGTAGATCTGTCCGTCCCCGGTGCGTTCGGGATAGCCATACAAGATGGCGATCCCGGTGGCCTTGGCAATGCGCGCAATCTGTTGCGCCGATTCACCGTTGTACACTTCCGCCAACACACTGACGGCATCGACGCCGATGTTGTAGCCGGTCAGGAACATCTCCGGCAATACCAGCAAGTCGGCGCCCTTTGCTTCCAGTGCCAGCTGATGCAGGCGCTGAAGGTTGCCGGCGACATCCAGGGGCAACGGTGGACATTGGTAAAGGGCTACGCGCATTTCGGACTCCTCTTACTCGGGCAGGGCGATCGGACCGATCTCGTTGAACACATCTCCTGGACCCGGATTCTCGGCGTGAGTTGCACCGCCGAAGTGTTTCATGATGCCCCACACCGCATTGAGCGAGGTCTGCACTGCACCTTCAACCCAGGCCGGCGTCCATGAAACGTCGTCGCCGGCGATGAAAATTCCGCGCTGTTCGGCCGGCATGTCGTCCTGCATGAAGTGCGCGTACATGCGCTGGTTGTAGCGATAGTGGCCGGGCAGGGCGCCCTTGAAGGCACCGAGGAAGTGCGGGTCGGCTTCCCAGGACACGGTGATCGGATCGCCGATGATTCGCGCGGCGATGTCCACTTTCGGGTAGATCTTCTTCAGAGCATCCAACGCCAGTTTGACGCGTTTTTCCACCGGGTGAGGGAGCATTTTCAAGGCGTCGCTCATCCACGAATACGACAGGCATATCACCCCGGGCTTGTCGTCGCCGTTATCGAACAGGTAGGTGCCGCGGGTCAGGCGATCGGTGAGGGTCATGCTCATCAGGTCGCGTCCGGTTTCCGGGTCTTTATCCTTCCAGAACGGGCGGTCGACCATCACGAAGGTTTTCGACGACTGCATGTAGCGGGTGCGGTCCAGGGCCATCCACATCTTTTGCGAGAACAGGGTTTCATCGCATTCGATCTGGGTGGTCAAAAGCCAGCTCTGGCAGGTGGTCAGCACCGCCGCGTATTCGCGGGTATCGCCGTTGTTGTCGGTGACCGCAAAGCGGCCGTCCGGCGCGTGGGCGATTTTCTTCACGCCGGAACGTGGCGCACCGCTGTGCAATGACTTGAGGCTGGTACCTTGCGGCCAGTGCACGCAGCGCTCCGGGACATGGCGCCAGATGCCCTGTGGCACTTGTTCCACGCCACCGACCACCAGATGCTGGTGATCGTCGCAGTTGGTCATCACCACGCGGAAGATTTCCAGCATCGAGTTGGGGAAGTCAGAGTCCCAGCCACCGGTACCGAAACCAACCTGGCCGAACACTTCGCGGTGATGGAACGACAGTTTGGCGAAGGCTTTGGAGGTGGCAACGAAATCGTAGAAAGTGCGGTCGTCCCACAGTGGCACGAGGGTGTTCCACAGCTCCTTGAGTCGCGGGACGTCGCGGTCGCGGATGGCCTGCTGGATATCGGAGAACTGCGAGCCCGCTTCCAGGGCGTCGGCCCAGGCGTCGGCGACTTCCTGGAACAGGGCAGGAAGATCCGCCAGTTTCTGTGCGTAATGGGTCTTGCCTTCCAGATCGATGACAGTACTGCCTGAGGCTGGTGTCAGCGGGTTGGGGAAGGGTTTGGTTTCAAGATTCAGCTTGTCGACGTAGTGATAGAACGCAGTGGATGACACTGGAAAACGCATGCCACCCAGTTCCGCGACGATGCCGTCGGTGCCATTGAATGCTTGGGAGCGCAGGCGGCCACCCAGCTTCGAGGCCTCATAGACCACCGGCTTGAGGCCGAGCTTCATCAGTTCGTACGCGGCTACCAGTCCGGCGATACCGGCACCGACGATCGCCACTTCGGCACCGTGATGGTGTTCGGGAATGCTGCCCAGGCCAGCCGGGTGTTCGATCCAGTCGTCGAAGGCGAAAGGAAAGTCCGGACCGAAAATGGTGACTGGTTTTTTACCGTCTGCAGGATGGCGATTGTTCTTGTTCATGGCTGACCTTGCTGTCGACCCGACGCGGAGTGCGCATCTGAGTATAGGAAAAGATGCCAGCCATTCTAGAGAGCGTAGAACACGTTAATAAGACGCAAAGTGTCGTCGTTTTGCCAGATTACTGATCAATATGACGATAGCTCTGTGCATACTGTCCACCGCCGCTCCCACATTGGATAGTTTTCAAACCGGCTGCCCCCGATCGATCTTGCTGCTCAAGATGATCGACGTCGTTGTCTTTTCCACCCCATCGACACTGCCAATCTGATCCAGCAGTTGGTCCAGCTGCTCTGGCGAATCGCTGCGCAACCAAGCGACATAATCAAATTCGCCACTTACCGCACACAGCTGCTGCACCTGGCCCATCGCACTCAAGCGCCGCAACACTTCCTTGCCGGAGCGAGGCTGTACGGTAATCCCCACATACGCCTGCAACCCACCATCCACCACGCGCTGGCCAAGCCGTACGCCATAACCGGTAATGACCTTGGCCTTTTCCAGCCGAGCCAGGCGCGAGGTGACGGTGGTCCGGGCGATGCCCAATTGCCGGGCGAGCATGGCCACGCTCTCGCGGGCGTTGATCTGCAGGGCGGCAATCAGCTGACGGTCGATTTCGTCGAGAACGGGCGGGCGAGTGTCAGGCAAGGGCGGTCTCCAGCGGCATGGAATCAATGTCCAGGCATGTTACAGGCACATCCCGCGCAGCGCTCGCGACGGATATCTGGACTAGCCTCAATACCGTTCATGACATTTGTGCCTGCGACAAATTGCCATAAGTAACTAGGTAGTACATTATTCCGCCCTTGTCACAAATGGGGAAAAATTCCGACATGAATAATTCTGGGGCTGCCGGCGGCAGCAAATGGCTGCTGACGGGGCTGGGTGTCCTGATTGCACTGATCGGACTCGGTTTGGCTGGTGGCGGCGGGTATCTGATCACCCTCGGTGGCAGCTGGTATTTCCTGCTGATGGGCCTGGCGATGCTGGTCTCGGGGCTGATGATTGCCCGGCGTAGACCGCTGGGGGCGTGGCTTTATGGTCTGGCGCTGATCCTCACGGCCGTTTGGGCCGTGTGGGATGCCGGTCTCGAATATTGGCCATTGGTCTCGCGCGTGCTGACCTTTGCCGTCATCGGCCTGGTCGTCGCATTGATTTATCCGGCGCTGGTGCGCGCTTCCGGCGCAACCGCAGGTCGAGGCGCCTATGGCCTGGCCGGGCTGCTGGGTGTCGGTGTCGTCGCGACGCTGGCCTACATGTTCGTACCGACCCCGGTGGTCAAGGCCACCACTGAACCGGCCGTCACGCCGGTGGTACCAGGTACCGAACAGAAAGACTGGGCGCACTGGGGCAATACCACCGCCGGCAACCGCTTCGCCGCGCTGGACCAGATCAACAAAGGCAACATCGACAAATTGCAGGTGGCCTGGACCTTCCGCACCGGCGATATCCCGCAAAGCACCGGCGCCGGTGCCGAAGATCAGAACACCCCGTTGCAGATCGGTGACACGGTCTACACCTGCACCGCGTACGGCAAGGTTTTCGCCCTGGACGCCGACACTGGCGCCCAGCGCTGGAAGTTCGACCCGCAAGGCACCGCGCCCAACTGGCAGCGTTGCCGTGGCCTGGGTTACTTCGATGCTGGCGCTGCGCCTGTAGCCGAGCAGCCAAGCGCTTGTACGAAACGTCTGTTCCTGCCGACCGGCGATGCTCGCCTGATCGCCATCAATGCCGAAACCGGCAAGCCGTGCGAAGAGTTCGGCAACCAGGGCACCGTCGACCTGACCACCGACATGGGTGAAGTCAAACCGGGTTACTACCAGCAGACCTCGACCCCGTTGGTCGCAGGGGAGGTGGTGATCGTCGGTGGCCGTGTCGCCGATAATTACTCCACTGGCGAGCCGCCAGGTGTGGTCCGTGCCTACGACGTGCGCAGCGGCGAGTTGGTGTGGGCGTGGGATCCGGGAAACCCGAACACCACCAAACGCCCACCGGCCGGCGAGACCTACACCCGGGGTACGCCGAACGTCTGGTCGGCGATGTCCTACGACGCCAAGCTCGGTCTTGTCTACCTGCCCACCGGCAACGCGACACCGGATTTCTTCGGCGGCCAGCGGACCGACATGGACAACAAATGGAACTCGTCCATCGTTGCCCTCGATGTGAAAACCGGTCAGGTGCGCTGGCACTTCCAGACCACCCACAACGATCTGTGGGACTTCGACCTGCCTGCACAGCCGCTGTTGTATGACGTGCCGGACGACAAGGGCGGCACCCAGCCGGCCTTGGCGCAAGTGACCAAGCAGGGGGAGATTTTCCTGCTCAACCGCGAAACCGGCGTGCCAATAGCGCGGGTCGAAGAGCGTCCAGTGCCGCAGGGCAATGTGCCTGGCGAACGCTACTCGCCGACCCAGCCGTTCTCGGTGGACATGCCGTCAATCGGCAACAAGACCCTGACCGAGTCCGACATGTGGGGAGCCACTCCGTTTGACCAGTTGATGTGCCGCATCCAGTTCAAAGGCATGCGTCATGAAGGCGTCTACACCCCGCCAGGCATGGATCGCGCCCTGCAATTCCCGGGCTCGCTGGGCGGGATGAACTGGGGCAGCGTCTCGGTCGACCCGAACACGAACTACATGTTCGTCAACGACATGCGCCTGGGCCTGGCCAACTACATGATCCCGCGCGACAAGATCAAAGCCGGGGCCAGTGGCATCGAAATGGGCGTGGTACCCCAGGAAGGCACGCCGTTCGGCGCCATGCGTGAGCGTTTCCTTTCGGCGGTCGGTATTCCGTGCCAGAAACCACCGTTCGGCACCATGTCCGCCATCGACCTCAAGACCCACAAACTGATGTGGCAGGTACCGGTCGGCACCGTACAGGACACCGGCCCACTGGGCATCCGCATGCACCTGCCGATCCCGATCGGCATGCCGACCCTGGGCGCCTCGCTCGCCACCCAGTCGGGCCTGCTGTTCTTCGCCGGCACCCAGGACTTCTACCTGCGCGCCTTCGATACCGGCAACGGCAAGGAAATCTGGAAGGCGCGGTTGCCGGTGGGCAGCCAGTCCGGCCCGATGACCTATGTCTCGCCGAAAACGGGCAAGCAGTACATCCTGCTCACCGTTGGCGGTGCACGTCAGTCGCCGGACCGTGGTGATTATGTGATTGCCTACGCATTGCCATAGATAACGTGTCCATTCTCACAAACCGTAGGAGCGAGGCTTGCCCGCGAAGAACGATAACTCGGCAATTCAGGCAAGCTGACTGAACCCGCCCACGAAAAAGCCGCGCAATGTCGCGGCTTTTTCGTGGGCGCTAATTGGGAGGGAAAAAAGCAACGCCATTTCAGGTCGTGTCTGACATACACGGCGGGGTCCACTTGCCTATCATTGATTTTTCCGTGGCGCTGGATCGCGGAGAGGTTTGTGAAGGTGCCAAGGGGCTGCTGGAGAACATCTGGCGAACGGTGGTTCGATTCGGGTTTTGATGATTGACCCTGGACCCCCATTGGGTCTGTGATGTATGACAAATCGAAAAGGAACGCTCAATTGAGGCCGTGGCGCGAGGGGACAGGTCATGACGAAGAAGTTGCCGCCCGCTGTAAGGGATCACGCCTGGCAGATCGCACATCACGAAATGGGCCACTACGTCGTGGCCCGTGCCTTGGGTTTTGCCACGGGCAGCGTGAACCTGACGGTGACCATGGACTTGCGGCACCAAGGCGGGGCGTCCATCAGCCTGGTGCGGTCCATTCCGTCGATAGACGCCATGAAGCAACATCTGGAGGCCCGGATGATGGTCCTCCTGGCTGGCGCGATGGCGCAGACCCTGCCTTTAAAAAAATCAGCCGGGCAGCGCGTCGACAGGTTGAAAGCGACAGCCATCCTTAAAGGCGAGCAGGGCGCACATCAGGATTACGCAAAGATCCGGGAGTTGCAGCACCTGCTGCGCAATATCCTCTACCCCGAGACCGATCCGGCTTCATCCGAGCGTATAACGGCTGAGCTTAAAATGCTGACGGATCGCGTGTGGCAGCGAACTCAAGACATCGTGGAAGAACTGTCTGGGATCATTGCCGAATTGGCAGCGGTCTTGGTTGACGGCATGGTTATCGTGGAGCAGTGGGGACGGGCGGCGGATACGTATGAGGTTGTGTACACCGGGCCAACGTTGGAGCGGCTGCGGGCAGTGCAAGCCATTCCGTCAATGACAATTGGAGGCCCCGAAAGGTCGGAGCGTGTATTTAATAGATGAGCCGCCGATAGTCCTTGAAGTTCGTCGCCGCTCAATCGGACCCTTCAGAAACGCAAAAGCCGCGCATTGCGCGGCTTTCTTGTTTGGTGGGCCCACACGGACTTGAACCGTGGACCAAAGGATTATGAGTCCTAAAAATGGTCACCAGAACGCCACGCAACACCGTGCAAAGCGTGCTAAATCAAAGGTTAGCCGTAGTTGCGTGGAGTTGCAATGTGGTTGCTTGGCGTTGTTTTACGTACCTCGCGACGTACCTCGGTGTGGGGCGGGCACGCATAAAAGATCAGGGGCGACTCAGAGTCCGATAGAATCACGCGACTCAAAATGGAGAGGTCAGGATGGAAGTGAGCAATTTGATCGTGACTGCCCTAACACTGGGAGCGGTTTACTTTATCGTGCTGAAGCCGATGTTCTCTTATCTGTCTCGACGGATGCTACTTGCCAAGGTGGCAGCTGAGCTGAAGGCTCAGAGCGGAGATCAGAAACTGGTCGAATCCGTGTGCTTTACCCCTACTGGGGCTCACATCATTTCTGAGCTTGCGAATGAGCGATTTCGTAAGCCGAGCAATCTGCGCCACTTCATGATCACTACGTTTCTACTGGCCGAGACAATGTGCATCCTCGGTGTCGGGGTTGGCGTTAAGGGTGTATGCCTGGAAATGGTTAACCAGCGTCGTGCTCGTATCCAGGCACTGGTGGATTCCGGGCAGGCTGATGCCTTCATAAGCGAAGAAGACCTTAATGACCTGGACGAGCAGATTGATCTGGGGATGCAGCTTTACCACACAGAACGCCGCGAGTTCTTACTCAAAAACGCTTTCAACAGATAGGCGCAGACTAATAGCAAATTGGTAAAAACGTCCTGCTGCGTTGAATCGTGCCCACAGATAATCTTTTGAGAAACAAGTATGAGCAAACCAGGTGATGACCTTGAAAAGATTGTAGAGATAATTGAGCGCTCTATCTCACCTACAGCACGAATCGAACAAAACGTATTTCTCCCGGTATTGACGTCAACGCAAGGCCACACGGCTCAGTGTGACATTGTGATAAGAAACGGCACGCCGCCCCGAGAAACACTAACAATTGTAGAGGTGCAAGATCGCAACTCTAAAGTCGACATTAATACTTTCCGTGGTTGGCAAGGAAAGATTGAAGATGTCGGAGCACAACATCTTATATGTGTATCTAGAAAAGACTTTCCTTCTAGCATCAAGGAGAAAGTTTGCCAATCTGGCTCGAAAATATTTCTTGTCACATTAAAGGATCTGTCGCCGGAAAGTATTCCGATGAATTTTATAAGATTCATCTTCCAGTATCATCATATCAACATTAAAAGCATACTCAGCATAAAGCCATACGTTGGGCCAGGCCAAATTGAAAAGCTAGGGTTAAAGCCGCTACAGCTTGGGCTTGGTGACAAAATATGGTCAACAGATAAAACAAACATGATTTCATTATTGGAAATTTGTAGAGGTTCAATTAAAGAGAGCCAAGATTTACTTAACCCGGTGACCAGCAAAGAGGGCGTGGGGAAGGTGTCATTTAGTATTGCCGGCGAAGATGCCCTTTACTGTTATCACAATGATGATTTTGTTCGTATCGGTCTGGATTGCGAGTTTGAATGGGAGTTTGAGCATGCCGAGATCCCAATGTCTGTAGCCTCCTATGAGCAAGATCAACATGGCGCATTGGCATGGCTTTTTGAGGTGGCGCATAACAGTAAAAGCGGCCCTATCTCGGTTAAGCTTCCTGTAGTTAAGATGAGTGACGGCAATTATAAACTTCTCGACAGCATCATAAATGCACAAATGGAGTACACCTTTGACATAATTCCGAAATCAAGCGACTAGCAAACATAATAAGGCCTAAAGTGCGCACTTTAGTAAGGTGTTATATAGTGCCCACTCAAGATAAGGGGAAGCCCAAATGGTGTGTTTTCTCGCCTGTGGGCCAGGGTTACCGGCTCATAAAAAGGCAATGGTGGGCTACACTGAACCATGCGCCAGGATTTCCCATTTGCAGGGGGCGCTTCGATAAATGCCTTGCTAAGTGGAGTGCCCCGCCATGCCTTCCCTCCTTATCGACGTAGAAACCCGCCTTGCCATCGCCCAAGCGATCCTGGAAAACCCTGAATCCGTCTCCATCGTTATCCTGCCATCCTGTGTGCAACTACGGCTACTGAATCACTTCGGCCATGTGGCCCTGGAGCTGATCGCCGAAGAGGATCTGTTTGGTGATGTTCAGGTCATGACCGGGCCAGTGACCCTGTAACGAAAAAGGCCCGGTCAGTCCGGGCCTTCTCATAGCAAATCACGACCACGCCGGTAGAGCCGGCTGCATAGCTGCGCCGCTGATGGCTTGCTCGTGACTTGAGGGCGCTGGGCGTAGCCTCCTTGCTCGGCGCCACTGCCTGCATAGCTGCTGATGCTGGAGGTTTGCGTTTCCCGCACCAGTGATCGGTCGGCCCGCTCTTGCGGTGAAAGGGGTAGCTCATTCGCCCAGCGTTCACGCCCAGGGTCTAGCGGATACGATGCCGACATATTCGGCGGCTCTGGCATGTCCGGCGCGTCGGTAGGCGGGGTCCACTGGTTCGGGCTGACGTAGGCTTCCTGCGGTGCGTCTGGCCGTGTTACCTGCTCGGGGATAATGTCGATAGGCGCACGCTCGGCCTCTAGGGCCTGCTGCGCGTGAAGGCCTTTGCTGAGGGCAAACGCCACCCGCGCTGCGATCTGAATATCTGACATGCCATCGATGTTCACTTGCACATTATTTTGCACGATGTCCGCGTCGTCACGCTGAGGGCTTGGATATAAGCGGGCCAGAATTTGCGTGAAAAACACCGTCTCGTTGGTCCTGGCCCACGCGATCATGGCATCAGTGCCGCCCAACGCCTCAAACGTCTCCAGAATACTACCAGCAAGGTCGCTGCTTACCAGCTGACGGGCAGACCTATCCAACGATTTTCCGGCTACTCGGCCACCGGTCTTGGCGCATCCTTTCGTGCGCCCGCGTGGTTTGCCGGTGGGGGCGGTCATGCTTCTTCATCCAGTACGATATTGATCGAGTCCAGCGTTCCATCCGGACGGTAAACGAAGCGGGCCTTACCACCACGGGAGGGCTGCTCAGGCTGCTCCGACAACCACTGACCCAGCGTTTCGAGCAGGATAGCTACCTGAGCTTGCGAGTCTTCGTTGTCGTCAAAATCCAGTCTCATCGTTGTGTCCCCGACTCAATCGTTGCCATACAGTTTTCGTGGCACTGCATCACGGTATTCCCGTGCCTCGGATTCATGCGGCA
>LNAP01007595.1_pt1 | contig 13861 bp, 10 predicted proteins | sample 602601 | NCBI WGS metagenome assembly LNAP01 (sample SAMN02440304, study PRJNA202911) | soil metagenome | biome: Subtropical and temperate rainforests or woodlands; isolation source: soil samples (1 kg each in a 20% v/v slurry with milli Q water) were... ...
GCGTTTACCCAAGTCCTGCGCGACCTCCTGGGCTGACACAAACGAAATGTGGGAGCGAGCCTGCTCGCGACAGGGCGATCAAATTCAACAGAAGTGTTGACTGATACTCCGCTATCGCGAGCAGGCTCGCTCCCATATTTGTTCTTTACTAGCCGTCAGTTCGAGGTCTTGGCCATCTGCGTATCCGTCGCACGCCAGATCAGCCGCGTCGTGTCATATCCCTGCTGACGCGCCTTGCTCAGCAGTTCTTCACGCACTACGCCGTTGACCGTCGGGGTTCGCGACAGCAGCCACAGATACCGGCGACTAGGATCACCGACGATGGCAGTCTTGTAGTCATCGCTGACGTACAACACCCAGTATTGCCCCTTCGCCACACCCGGCAGCAATCGCGAGAACCAGTTGTCGAACTCGACCCACAGCTTGTCGGTCTTGCCTGGCACTTGCGGATACGCCGTGCCCTTGGCCTCTTCCCATTGCCAATCCGTCGTCAGACAACGGTTCAGCACCAGCACGTTGCCGTCCGGCTTGAGCGTGTAATGGGCTTCGGATTGCGCACAGTTGCGCTGAAAATACATCGGCAGACGTGCCAACTCGTACCAGGTCCCTTGGTACTTCTTCAAATTGACGCTGGCGACGGTTTTCGGCGCCAATGGATCTTCGCCAGAAGTGGCGCAGCCGGCCAATACCAGGCCGGCAAAAAGGAGGATCAATAACCGTTTCATTGTTTTTCTCCCGCGGGCGCATCGCCCCGGATTACTTCAGGCCTTGGCCGGAAAACATCAACACTTTGTCACCGGCGTACTGCACGCTGATAAAGCTGTTCTTGTCGCCCCAGGTGCAACTGGACATGCCAAGCGCGCCCGAGCAGTCGGTGGGTTTGCCCAGCAAGGTTTCCACCTCGGCCTTGGGCATGCCTGTCGACAGCTTCGAATAATTTTCCTGATTGATCTTGCCGCATGCGGCCAGCAACACGCAGAACGAAAGCAAAGCGATGGAACGCAGCGACATGGTGTAGCTCCTGGGGCGAAGGGGAATGGCATGGCTGCCAAGCTGAAGCTTAGAAGAGAAAAGCCCTGTCTGGTTCCCTGACCGAGCGCCTATTTGTTGGGCCGCTCGTCTGCCTTTTGCCGAAAAATCAGCCACTTTCTTTCGCCGTTGAGCATTTCATCGGTTTTGGCAAAAGTCGCCTAATCTTTGGCGCCGGCGAGTCGACATAAATGCAGCGCAAAGCCCGCTCCTGTGGCAAATTGGCGCCCCTTGTTGACCAGCCCCTCCGCGGTAGCTCATTTAATGACCAGAAACATGAAATTCAGCCACAAGATTCTGCTGGCTGCTGCCCTCGTAGTGGCCGTCGCATTCGCTTGTTTCATCCTTTTCAACGACTACCGCCAGCGGCAGACCCTGCGCAGCAGTACCGAATCGTCGATGCAGGAACTCGGCAGCCTGACCACCAGCAACATCCAGACCTGGCTGGAAAGCCGCATTCAGTTGCTGCAGTCGCTGTCCCAGCAGATCGTAGTGGATGGCAGTGCCCTGGCCAGCCTCAAGCGGGTCATCGACCTGCCCGCCTACACCAGCAACTTCCAGCTGAGCTACTTTGGTGGCACCGACGGTGTGATGTTTTCGGTTCCGGCCGGCAATCGTGCCGCGGACTACGACCCTCGCGCACGCGGCTGGTACAAGGCAGCCAACAGCGCCCAACAGACCATCGTCACCGAACCCTACATCGCGGCGTCCTCCGGCAAACTGGTGATCACCGTCGCCACGCCGGTACAGCGCCAGGGCCAGATGATCGGCGTCGCCGGCGCCGATATTGACCTGTCCAGCGTCAGCGCGATCATCAACTCGCTGAACTTCGGCGGTCACGGTCATGCGTTTATCGTCAGCGCCGACGGCAAGATCCTGATTCACCCGGACAGCAAACTGGTCCTCAAGAATCTGGCCGACGCCTACCCGAACGGTGCCCCGCAAGTCAGCCCGGGCCTGAAAGAAGTCGAGATCGACGGCAAGCGCCAGTTCATTTCCTTCACTCACGTCAACGGTGTGCCGTCGGCAAACTGGTACGTGGCGCTGGTGCTGGATCAGGACACCGCGTTCTCGATGATCAGCGAATTCCGCACCTCGGCGATCATCGCCATGGTCATCGCCGTAGTGATCATCATCGCGTTGCTGGGCATGCTGATCAGTTTCCTGATGCAGCCGCTGCTGACCATGGGCCGCGCCATGCATGACATCGCCGAAGGCGAAGGTGACCTGACCAAACGCCTGATCATTCACGGCCATGACGAATTCGGTGCACTGGGCACCTCGTTCAATCGTTTTGTAGAACGTATTCACACCTCGATCCGCGAAGTGTCCTCAGCCACCGGCCAGGTCAACGAAGTCGCACTGCGGGTCGTCGCCGCGTCCAACTCGTCGATGTTCAACTCCGACCAGCAAGCTTCGCGCACCAGCAGCGTGGCCGCGGCGATCAACGAACTGGGCGCCGCCGCCCAGGAAATCGCCCAGAACGCCGCCCTCGCCTCGCAGCACTCCAGCGACGCGCGCGCCCTGGCCGAAGACGGTCAGCAGGTGGTGGATAAAACCATCGCGGCGATGCAACAGCTCTCGGCGAAGATCAGCGATTCCTGCGGCAACATCGAGACGCTCAACAGCAACACGGTGAACATCGGGCAGATTCTGGAAGTGATCACCAGCATCTCGCAGCAGACCAACCTGTTGGCATTGAACGCCGCCATCGAAGCGGCACGGGCCGGTGAAGCCGGTCGCGGTTTTGCCGTGGTCGCCGATGAAGTGCGCAACCTCGCCCACCGCACCCAGGATTCGGCGCAGCAAGTGCAGAAGATGATCGAGGAACTGCAAGTCGGCGCCCGCGAAGCGGTGAGCACCATGACCGACAGCCAGCGCCAGAGCGAAAGCAGCGTGGGCATCGCCAACCAGGCGGGCGAGCGTCTGGGCAGCGTGACCCAGCGGATCGGCGAGATCGACGGGATGAACCAGTCCGTGGCGACGGCGACCGAAGAGCAGACCGCCGTGGTGGAATCGATCAACGTCGACATCACCGAGATCAACACGCTGAATCAGGAGGGTGTGGAGAACCTGCAGGCGACGTTGCGCGCGTGCTCTGATCTTGAGCAGCAGGCGGCGCGGTTGAAGCAGTTGGTGGGCAGTTTCAGAATCTGAGGCGCTCTTACTGGCCTCATCGCCAGCAGGCTGGCTCCCACAATAGGTTTGTGTCGATCACAAACTCCTGTGGGAGCCAGCCTGCTGGCGGTGACGGCATCAGCCGAAATGGAAATCTAAAACCGAGACCCTGGCCCCGAAAGAAACGCCAACTCCTCAGCCGTCGATTCCCTTCCCAATACCGCATTCCTGTGTGGAAACCGCCCAAACCGCGCAATCACCTGCTGATGCTTCTCGGCATAGTTCAGATAGTCGGTAAAAAGTTTCCGCTCGGCCTCCGGCTGCTGTGCCACAAGGTCGATATAGCGCGAGACCGCTTCATTCTGCACCGCCAGATTCTCGCAATGCTCAAACACCAGGTAGATAAACACCCGCTGAATCGGCCGCAACTGTCGATCGAAATCCGCAGCAATGCCTTGCGCTACGAGAGCCTGCGCCCTGGGATCGCCTGCAAAGGATTGTGGAGTGTCGCGAAAGATCATTCGCGGAAGTTGATCGAGCAGCAGCACCAGGGCCAGCCAACCGTCGGGGCGTTGCGCCCAGTCAGTCAATCCGCCGGCCAGTGCCTGCTCGACCCAGTCCCCGAAACGCGTCTGCGCTTCGAGGTCCTGGCTGTCGCGCTTGCCGAACCATAACTTGCCCGTTTCGATCGGTGATTCGGCGTTTCCGAACCACCATTCGAGCAACGGCTGCCAGGGCGCGGTCATGGTTTATTCCTTGTGGTAAGCCGTGATGCGTGCGACTTCTTCTTTCGAACCGAGGAACACCGCTACGCGCTGGTGCAAGCCGTCCGGCAGAATGTCGAGGATGCGCTGGTGACCATCGGTGGAGGCGCCGCCGGCTTGTTCAACCAGGAACGACATCGGGTTGGCTTCGTACATCAGACGCAGTTTGCCCGGCTTCGACGGCTCGCGGCTGTCGCGTGGGTACATGAACAAGCCGCCACGGGTCAGGATGCGGTGCACGTCGGCAACCATCGCGGCGACCCAGCGCATGTTGTAGTTCTTTTTCAGCGGGCCTTCGTCGCCAGCCAGCAATTCACCGACGTAACGTTGTACCGGCGCTTCCCAGTGACGCTGGTTGGACGCATTGATCGCGAACTCCTGGGTGGACTCCGGGATCGTGATGTCTTCATGGGTCAGTACGAAGCTGCCCATTTCACGATCCAGGGTGAAGCCTTTGACGCCATTGCCCAGGGTCAGAACCAGCATGGTCTGTGGACCGTAAATCGCGTAACCGGCGGCAACCTGCTGAGTGCCTGGCTGCAGGAAGGCCTTTTCGTTCAAAGGCTCGTTCTGGGTCAGGTATTCGTTCGGGCAACGCAGCACCGAGCCGGCGCGTTGATGTCGATGTTCGACGAACCGTCCAGCGGGTCAAACACCAGCAGGTAGGCGCCTTTCGGGTATTTGCCCGGGATCTGGTAGGCATTGTCCATTTCTTCGGATGCCATGCCGGCCAGGTGACCGCCCCATTCGTTGGCTTCGAGCAGGATGTCGTTGGACATCACATCAAGCTTCTTCTGCACTTCACCTTGGACGTTTTCGGTGCCCATGCTGCCCAGAACACCACCCAGGGCGCCTTTGGAGACGGCGTGGCTGATTTCTTTACAGGCGCGCGCCACCACTTCGATCAGGAAACGCAGATCGGCAGGGGTGTTGTTGCTACGGGTCTGCTCAATCAAATAGCGACTCAGGGTAACGCGGGACATGGAAGGCTCCGGTGGAATAAAACCCGCGCAGTTTAACGCGAGTCGGGGCGCATTTCCTCCTATCAGACGTGGAACACCCAATAGAGTTCATGTGCCGGGTTCAGCGTAGTTCGAAACGGGCATCTTTACCGTCAGGTAAACCGCTATCGCCAGCAGGCTGGCTCCCACAGGGGAATGCGATTAACTGTGGGAGCCAGCCTGCTGGCGATCGGGTGCGCAGCACCCGCCTTCAAGGTTTGACCGGGGGTTTGCGCAACAAGCTGAACGCCATCGCCGCCAAGAACAGAACGCTCAGCAGCAACACCCCCCACAACCCGAACTTCTTCCAGTGGGTCCCAACCTGCGAAGTCGAGGTGGCTGTCGATGTCGGTGTCGCCACCGCCCCGCTATCCACTGTCGCCCTGCCCAACGCCGCCCACTTGGCCGCGCTGTAATCCGGAATCAGCGTCGACAACGGCAGGTTCGCCGCCTTCACCGTCGCGCTGCCCAGCGCCAGCGTATAAGGCCCGGCACCGCGCGCCAGGAACACCAATTGCGTCGAGCGCACGGCAAACTTCACCGTTGGCGCTTCGGCACCCAAGCCACCGCCCCGCTCGTCCACCGTCAGCTTCAACTGCTGCACCGTTTGCCCCGACAGCTGCAACTCGTTCTGCACCACGTCCTGGCCACTCTGGGTCAGGCGATAAAGCAAACCGCTGCTCAACGGCTGCCACGGCAGACTGCTGTCCCGACGACCGGACAAGGTCACCGGCGCCAGGCTGTTCGGCTGACTCAACTCGACCTGCAAGCGCTCGACATTCAGCCCCATCGGCAATTGCCAGGTGTATTCCCCGGCCTTCACGCTGCTGCCGGCCAACGCTTGCGACCAGACCAACGGCAGCGGCAGGCTGCGGGTGCTGGCGCTTTCCAGTTGCGCCGACGTCAGCGTCGGCGCCGACTGCGGCGTGCTCCACAACAAACGCAGGTAGCGCGCTGATTGACCCGGCAAACCGACTTCATGCTGCTCGACCCGCTCGTCGGCAAACGTCAGCCGCGCCACCTGCCCGTCACCCCACGACTGCCAATGCTGCAAGTCGTCGCTGGCTTCGATACTGAAACGCTGGAAGCCGTCGCGCTCGCTGGTCCAGTCGAGGATCAACTGCTGCAGCGGTGCCTTGATGCCGCTGGCGTCGAGCAACCAGCCACGCAGCACTTCTTCGCCCACCTCCAGCTGACTCGACGGCTGCACTTCGACCAGCGTGCCATTGGCGCTCGATTGCACCCGCACACTCGGCGCACGCTCGGTGTCGTCCGCGGAGTTGTACAGCGGGAACCACTTCACATCGGTCAGGGTACGGTTTTCGCTGGTTTTCGCGGTTTCCCGCGCCAAGGCATAGGCCTGAGCTTCGCCTGCCGCGTTGAACACGCGCACGTCGCTCAGGTCGGTCTGCCGCGCGTTCAATTGCACGGCCAAGGGTAATTCGAGGCGATACCACGGCCCCTCGCCACTCACGGTCAACGGCACTTGCGTGGCGAAATCCACCGGTTTTTCCTGCGCGCCGGCCGACAGCGCCATACCCATGGCAACAACGCCCAACCAGACCAGGTTCAGCTTCGAACTCAAGATGACACTCCTTCGGTTTGCGGGGCCGGGTTTTCAGGTTCCGGCGCGGCGTCGGCACGCTTGGGTGGCAACGGAGCGAAATAGCCCACCACCAACAGCAACACACCCACACCGATAAACGAGACGATCCGCGCCAGCCCGCCACGGTTACTCAATTCGACAAAGAACAGTTTCGCGACCACGACGCCGATCAACGCCGCACCAATCAGCCAGACTTCACGACGATGCCGTAGATGGCCGCCGATCATCAGACTCAGGGCCATCAAGGTCCAGACGATCGACAGACCGGCCTGCACCTGCATGGACGCGAGCAGCAGATCCAGCTCGAACGGGACGCCGCCCCAATGATGAGCCGTGCGGTTCACCAGCGCGGTGAAGAACGCAAACAGTGAAACGCCGGCGATCAGTTGCGTGGCGTGATCGAAGGTGTCCTTGCCGATCGCCAGTCGCGTCACCGCGCTGCGCGCCCAGACATAAACCCCGAACAGCGCAAACAGCAGGCCCAATTCCAGCGGATTGATCAGCGGTACGTAAGGCAACGGTTCGGCCGTACCGTCGCTGACGATGTTCGCCAGCCAGAACCAGCCGAGCATCAGCACCGCCAGAGGTGCTGCCGCGTACAAGCGGTATTCACGCGCGTAAGCCGACACTGGCCAAGGCCCGTTGCGTGGCGCAGCCATCAGCACCAGATACAGGCTCGGCAGTATCGCCCAACCCAACCAGCGCCAGGCGTTGTACTGCTCGGACAACAACAGCAGGCCGTAGCGCAATTCCAGCGCCAGCACCCCGATCAACAGCCAGCAGCCGAGCACATGAGCAGTGCTCAAGGCCCGCGCCGGCAGCATCGGTGCCAGACGCCGCAGCGAGATGAAATGCACGACAAACACCGCCGCCCAGGCCAGCCAACCGAAATCCGCCGCCGGGTGATAACGCGAGTGCCAAGCGGCGAGCAACACCACACCCGCGGCCGGTATCAGCAAGGTGCAGAACAAGCCCAGCGACGGCCATTTCAGGCGCAACGCCAACACGGCCCACACCGCCACACTCACCGCAGCGACCGTCAGCAGCAACGTCGCTTGAAGATTCACCGGCGCAAACCGCAGCACATCACTGATCCATGCCAGCGCCCACCATCCCGCGCCCCACACCAGCAGCACTTCGGACAAGCGCTGCAAACTCAACGCGTCAAACGCCGAAGCATGGTTGCCGAGCTGCAAGCGCCAGGCGCCAACCAATGCGGCCAATCCCAACACCAGCGGCGTCCAGAAACCGCTGTGCGCCAGCGGTTTCAATCCTTCGCTGGCCAGCGGCCCGAGCAGATCCGGCCCTGCTAACAGAAACGCCGTGCCGCCAATCACCTGCAGCAGCAGGCCGAAGACAAAACTTACGCGCTGCTTCAGATACAGGCTCAGCCAGATGATAAACAAACCACTGGCCGCCCACACCGCGCTCGCGGTTTGCCATGGCAGCACGAACAGCACCGCCAGATTGATCAGCACCAGACCGGCCAGCAACACCACCGACAAACCGCGCAACAGCCGAACGTCGCTACGCACCATGTCGTCTCGCGCTGCCAGCAGCATGCCGGCGATCAACGCCAGACCGATCAGGGACGCGCTGAGCAAGCCGCTCCAGCCTGCACTGAACACCGCGCCGGACTCACCGCTTGCGCCTTGCAGTCGCAACAGGAACAACGCGCCACCCAGCAACTGCACGGCAAACGCGGTAAACAGGAAGGTGCGCGATTGCAGGCGCAGGCCGACAAACAATGTCGCCAGACCGGCCAGCGCCCAACTGATCGCCGTACCGTGGGTGAAGAAAAACAGCGGCGCCAGCAGATAGAGAAAGGTCAGGCCGAGGCACGCCAGCACCGGCAGGCTTTTACGCTCCCACTCCGACGTTTGCTCGGGCAAGGCGTTGCGCAATTGGTAGAAGCTGAACAGCAACGCCACACCGAGCATCAACGCGCCCAGCGGCGCGCCGTCGAGCAGGCTGCTTTCGCCGATCCGCAACTCGCTGAGAAACGCCAGCGCCGACCCCAGTTGCAGCAGCAAGGCAAATGCACGGGCCAGTGGTCGTTGCTGGCGCAGGCCGAGCCAGAAAATCCCGGCGCCTTCAACGGCCCAGGCGGCGGAGGTCCAACGCGCATCGAGGCCCAATGGAATCGCCAGGCTGGCGAAGATCACGCCCAGCGCCAGACAGGTTTCCGCCAGCAGCAGCGCCCGTCCGCCCATCAGCAGACGCGCAAGTCCCATGTAGATCATGCCCAGCGCGAGGGCGCTGAAAGCGGCGGCGAATTCCAGGTGCTGCACCAGCGCGAACTGCAAGCCGAAACCCACCAGGGGCGGGCCGAACAGCATTGTGCCGTCGACGTAATCACCTTTATGCGCCGACCAGCGCAGCAGTGCCTCACGGCTGTCGTCCTCGGGCGCGTCGCTCATTTCCAGCAACTTGCGCCGTGTGAACAGCAGGCCGATGGCCAGGTACATCAGGAAAAACAGAATCAGAAACGGTTCGGTGCTCCACAGCAATTCCGGCGTGTAGGAGCGCAGGCCCCAGGCGAAACCGATGCCGAAGGTGCCGACGAAGCCGATCAGGTTGAGCAGCCGCCAGGCCTTGAACCAGGCGATGGCAAGGATGCCGGCATTGAGCAAGGCGAAGTAGCTGAACAGCGCGACGTGGTTGCCGGCGCCGGTAGACGTCAGGATCGGCGCGGCGAAACCACCCAGCGCTGCGGCGCAGGCCAATGCCAGCGAGTCCTGAGTGATGGCCAGAATGGCCGAGAACACCGTTACCGCCACCAGCAACCCAAGCGCCGCCGTCGGATCGAGCAATGGATGCAAACGCATGGCCGCAAACACCGTCAGGTACAACACGGCAATCCCGGTGCCTTGCAGCATCAACGCATAGTGATTGTTGCGATGACGCAGCCACCAGCCCAGACCGAGCAGGCCCAACGCCGCCACTGCCACACCGGCGTAACGCAGCTCAATCGGCACCACCATGCCTTCGGTGGCATAACGCAGCAGAAACGCCAGACCGAGGAACAACAGCACCACGCCGACCCGCAGCACGGTGTTGCCTCCGAACAGCCAGTTGCGTGCGCCGCTGATGGCCCGTTCGATGAAATTTGGGCCGCGCGGAGCGACGGGTTGCTGCGGCTCGCGGGCGACTGGCTCGGCTTTCCAGACATCGTCGGGCAAGGGACGACTGGCTTGCGTCGCCGTCGCAGTGATCGGTTCGAATTCGGGGGGAAGCTCCCAGACCATCTCCGGAGTCGAGACCGGGATTTCTTCGAGAATGAATACAGGAGAGGGGCCGGGGTCGCTGGCAACCGGTTCCTCGGCAACCGGCTCGCTGGCTTCGGGTGTCTTGACGCCAGACACCTCCAGCAAGGCCAGGCGCTGCTGGACCGCATGCAGCGCTACTTGCGCCTGTTCCAGCAGAAGGCGCTGTTCCGCCGCTTGTGTGCCCAAACGACCGATGCGAACGGCCTGGCCGATCCCCAACCCGAGCAACGCGCCCAACAGCGCGTCGCTGAACGACTCGTCGAGTATCCAGCCCAGCACCAGCCCAATCAGCATGAACATCCATTGCATGGTCGATATCCCTAAGCGCAGTGGCCAATCCGAGAAGATTAGCGCAGCCCGTACAGCAAAGATCGCAGCCTTCGGCAGCTCCTAAACCGACCGCGTTCACCCAATGTTAGGTGAACGCCGACTGTAGGAGCTGCCGAAGGCTGCGATCTTTTCCGGCGCGCCAGTATATCGAGCCGATTGAAGACTTACTCCAATGCCTTCCAGATATCCGTGGCGTACTCGCGAATAGTCCGGTCGGAGGAGAACCAGCCCATCCGGGACGTGTTCAACACCGCTGAACGCCACCATTGGTTCGAATCGTGCCAATGGGCTTCCACACGCATCTGCGCCTCCCAGTAGGAATCGAAATCGGCGCAGACCAGGAAGCGGTCGTAGTCAATCAGCGAATCGATCAAGCCGGTGTAGCGGGACGGATCGTCCGGCGAAAACACTCCGCCGCGAATCGCTTGCAGCACGTCATTCAGTCGATGCGACGCGGCAATGTCCGGCACCGCGCTGAACTCGTGGTTCTGCTTGCGAGCTTCAACCTGCTGCGCGCTGAGGCCGAAGATGAACATGTGCTCGGCGCCGATGCGTTCGCACATTTCCACGTTGGCGCCGTCCAGGGTGCCGATGGTCAGCGCGCCGTTGAGGCCGAACTTCATGTTACTGGTGCCCGAGGCTTCAAAACCTGCGGTGGAAATCTGCTCCGACAAATCCGCCGCCGGAATGATGCTCTCCGCCAGGCTGACGTTGTAGTTGGGCAGGAACACCACTTTGAGCAAACCGCGCACGGTCGGGTCGTTGTTCACCACCCGGGCGATGTCGTTGGTGAGTTTGATGATCAGCTTGGCCTGGTGATAACTGGCGGCGGCCTTGCCGGCGAAGATCTTCACCCGTGGCACCCAGTCGATTTCCGGCTCGGCGCGGATCGCCTGGTACAGCGCGACGGTGTGCAGCAGGTTGAGCAACTGGCGTTTGTATTCGTGGATCCGCTTGACCTGCACGTCGAACATCGCTGCCGGGTTGACCGCGACCCCAAGCCGCTCATGAATGATGTACGCCAGGGCTTTCTTGCTGTGCAGGCGCTGCTCGGCGAACGCTTTGCGGAACGCGGCTTTTTCAGCGAAGGGTTCCAGATCGAGCAAGCGCTCTTCCGGGTTATCCAGAAGATCAGGGCCGAGGGCGTCGACCAGCATCGAGGTCAACTCCGAGTTGGCCTGATACAGCCAGCGGCGGAAGGTGATCCCGTTGGTTTTGTTGTTGATCCGCTCCGGGTAGATCTTGTGCAGTTCGGAGAACACGGTCTTGCGCATCAGCTGCGTGTGCAGCCCGGACACGCCGTTGACGCTGTGGGAGCCGAGAAACGCGAGGTTGCCCATGCGCACGCGGCGTCCGTTGTCCTCTTCGATGAGCGACACTGCACGCAGCACGTCGAAATCGTGAATGCCTTTGGCCCGCAGCGAGTCGATGTGTTGAGCGTTGATCAGATAAATGATCTGCATGTGCCGTGGCAGCATCCGCTCCATCAAACCGACCGGCCAGGTTTCCAGCGCCTCCGGCAACAGCGTGTGGTTGGTGTACGAGAGCGTGTCGACGGTGACCTGCCATGCAGCGTCCCACGCCACGTCGTAGACATCGACCAACTGACGCATCAGCTCGGCAACAGCAATGGACGGGTGAGTATCGTTGAGCTGGATCGCCGCGTGATCGCCCAGGGTCAGCACCGAGGTGTGCATGTTGCGATGGCGGCGCAGCAAATCCTGGAGAGACGCCGCGACAAAAAAGTATTCCTGACGCAGGCGCAGCTCCTGGCCGGCTTCGGTACTGTCCGCCGGGTAGAGCACGCGGGAAATACTTTCCGCCCGGGCCACTTCCGCGACCGCGCCCAAGTGGTCGCCGGCATTGAAGCGCTCAAGGTGCAAATCTTCCATCGCACGGGCACGCCACAAGCGCAGCGTGTTGACGCTCGCCCCGCGCCAGCCGACCACCGGGGTGTCATACGCAATGGCGCGCACGGTTTCAGCCGGGGACCAGACTTGCCTGGATTTGCCGCTGTCGTCGGTGACGGTTTCAACGCTGCCGCCAAAGCCGATCGGGTAAACGACTTCGGGGCGCTCGAATTCCCATGGGTTACCGAAATCCAGCCAATGCTCGGTCTGTTCCTGCTGCCAGCCATCGACAATCGCCTGACGGAACAGGCCGTGTTCATACCGAATGCCGTAGCCGTGGCCGGCGATGCCGAGGGTCGACATACTTTCCATGAAGCACGCCGCCAGACGACCGAGGCCACCGTTACCCAGGGCCGCATCAGGCTCCAGCAGGCGGATGCGCTCGATGTCGACGCCGAGTTCGGTCATGGCCTCGCGGGCAACGTCCAGCAGGCCGAGGTTGCTCAGGCTGTCGTAGAGCAGCCGGCCGATGAGAAATTCCAGGGAGAGGTAGTAAACCCGCTTCTGACCTTTGCGGTAGATCTGCCGGGTGTGATCCATCCAGTGCTCGACCATGTGATCGCGCGCGGCCAGCGCAATGGCTTCGAACCAGTCGTGGTCGAAGGCGTGATCCGGGTCTTTACCCACCGCGTAGGTGAGTTTGGTCAAGACGGCGTCGCGAAATGCGGCCACCTCTGCTTCGCGAACAAGTGGTTCTTGAGTCATCGATAAGACCTCGAGCGAGCGTGAAGTAGTTGAGCCTAGACGGTCAGACAGACGGCGTGGGCTCTGGTTCGGCAGTTTTTCCTGTTAGTGCGAGATAGGCCGGCATTACATTGTCGTGTGCCTGAATCAATGCAGGGGCCGTGCCGGATTAACGGTGTTTATTGCACGACCAAGAAAAAATCTGGCGAAAGGTTGTTCAAAAATCCACCAGTCCCGGTATGATCGCGCGCCCTGATACACACGCTGGTAACAACTGATGATGAAGCCCAACCTGATCGCCGCCGCAGAAATCGATCGTCTCGATACCTGGGCCAAATATTCTGCGCCGATGTGCGGCTCGTGTGTATCCAGCTGCTGCACCCTGCCGGTCGAGGTCAAGATCAAGGATCTGATCCGCATCGGTATCGTCGACGAGTTCGAGCGCGGCGAACCGGCGAAGAACATCGCCAAGCGGTTGCAGAAGGAAGGGATCGTCGAGCGCTACAGCCAGAAAACCGAGATCTTCACCCTCCAGCGCATGAGCAATAACGATTGCCTGTACCTGGATCGTAAGAGCCGTCTGTGCACTATTTATGAAAAGCGCCCGGATACTTGCCGCAATCACCCGAAAATCGGACCGCGGCCGGGGTATTGCGCTTACAAGCCGAAGGAAGTGGCGCGCGAGACCAGCAGTAGCCGTCGTACCCTCGAAAAATTCTGATCCTCAGCCTGTGAACTGTGACGAGGGAGCTTGCTCCCGCTTGAGTGCATAGCACTCAGAAAATCTGCGCCAGCTGCAAAATTCTGGGGCCGCTACGCAGCCCAGCGCGAGCTCGCTCGCTCGCCACAGTGACCGCACAAACCCCAGACAAACAAAAACGCCCCCGACCTTGCGGTCGGGGGCGTTTTTTTAAGCCTTAACTAAGTCGAAACTCAGTTGCCGCTTTTCTTGGCAGCGCGGGTACGCTCGCTTTCGCCCAGGATCTTCTTGCGAAGACGGATGGACTTAGGAGTGACTTCGCACAGTTCGTCTTCTTGCACGAACTCAAGCGCTTGTTCCAGGGTGAAACGGATAGGCGGAACCAGAGCGATGGTTTCGTCTTTACCCGAAGCACGCATGTTGTCGAGCTTCTTGCCTTTGGTTGGGTTG
>LNAP01004002.1_pt1 | contig 13856 bp, 9 predicted proteins | sample 602601 | NCBI WGS metagenome assembly LNAP01 (sample SAMN02440304, study PRJNA202911) | soil metagenome | biome: Subtropical and temperate rainforests or woodlands; isolation source: soil samples (1 kg each in a 20% v/v slurry with milli Q water) were... ...
CTTGGCACGGATCGGCTTTGCCGTTGCGCACGCCCTGGACGCCAGCGCCCCCGCCGTTGCCGGACGCGCCGGTCGATGTCGTCGGCCGGATGCTGGGCCTGGTGCTGGACCGTGAGCAGGCGCGCGCCGGGCAGCAGGCCCGGCCCACAGGCTGAAGCCGGGGGCGCCATCCAGGCGCCGCAAGACTTCGACAGAATGTAGCCAGGCAAGTGATCAAGTGATGATGGTGCGATGGCTACGATCGGGTATCTCAGTCCGGTTGAGTTTGAGCGGAAGGCGGGATTCGCCTGACGTGCCGTCCACTGAACTGGCAGCAGTTCAGGGCGTCCTTGCTCCCGGTGCATTGTTGCTACCAGGCTAGAGCTCAATCTGGCCGCCGAGCTCGACCACACGGTTGGGCGGGATCCGGAAGAATTCGGTTGCTGCCAGCGCGTTCCGGTGCATCGCTTCGAACAGCTTGATCGTGATCCGGTTCATTCGTGACGCCGCGGCGGGAACGATCGTCAGCCGGCCGACGAAAAACGAGGTATCCATCATATCGAACCGCAACCGCTCTGAGCCGCAGGCATCGAGTGCCTGCGGGATGTCCGGCTGCTCCATGAAGCCGTAGTGAATGACCACGGAATGAAAGTCGTCCATCAGATGGGCGATCTGGATGCGCCGATCTGCGGAAATATAGGGAGTGTTCTCGGTCACCACGTGCAGCAACACGATGCGCTGATGGATGACCTTGTTATGCTTGAGATTATGCAGCAGGGGCACCGGCACCACGTCGGTCCGGCTGGTCATGTAGACGGCGGTGCCGGGCACACGGGATTTGCCGTGGATCTGCTGGATGAAAGCCGCAAGCGGCAGGGTGTCGCGCTCAAGCCGTTCCAGCAACAATTCACGGCCGTGCCGCCAGGTCCAGATCAGGAAGAAGATCAGGATAGCGACGACCAGCGGAACGAACCCACCCTCAAAGACCTTCATGAGATTGGCTGTGACGAAGGCGAGGTCGACGGCGAGGAACAGCCCGGCAACCAAAAGGCTGGTTGGCAGGCTCCAGTTCCAGATCTCGCGCATCACCAGGAACATCAGCATCGACGTCAGCAGCATGGTCAGCGATACCGCGACGCCGAAGGCCGCTGCGAGATTGTCGGAGGAGCGAAAGGCGAGCGTGAGCCCAAGCGTCAATGTCATCAGCACCCAATTGACCGACCCCACATAGATTTGGCCGTAGCCGTCCGCTGAGGTCTGGGTAATGTGCAGGCGCGGACATAGCCCGAGTTGAATCGCCTGCCGGGTCATCGAAAAGGCTCCGCTGATGATCGCTTGGCTGGCAATGATCGTGGCCAGCGTCGCGAGTATGACCAGCGGCACCTGCAGTGCCGTCGGACACAGCACGAAGAAGGGATTGGCGCCGGCCTCAACCGCTCCTCCGACGACCACCGCTGCCTGCCCCGCATAGTTGAGGAGCAGCATGGGAAGCACCAAACCGTACCAGGCGAAGCGGATCGGGCGGAGCCCGAAATGGCCCATATCCGCATAGAGCGCCTCGGCCCCGGTGGCGCACAGGAAGACTGCGCCCAGCACCAGGAAGCCGGTAAAGCCGTGGCTCAGCAAATAGGCGGCGCCGTAACGAGGATCGAGCGCGACCAATACGCCGGGATGGCTGATCACCCCGCCCACCCCGAGCACGCCGATGGTGATGAACCACACCGTCATGATCGGTCCGAACAATTTTCCGATTCGTGCGCTGCCCAGCGGCTGCAGGATGAAGATCCCGACCAGAACCGCCACCGAGAGGGGGACGACATAGGGCGAGATCGCCGGCGCCGCCAGTTTGAACCCCTCCAGCGCGCTCAAGACCGAGATCGCCGGCGTAATGGCGCCGTCGCCATAGAGCAGTGCAGCGCCGAGCACGCCGATCGCGATCACGCCGGCACGATCGCCATGCTTGATTTCAAGGAGCGACATCAGCGCGAGGATTCCGCCCTCACCGCCGTTGTCGGCCCGCATCACCACGGCGACGTATTTGATCGACGTGGTGATCAGGAGCGTCCACACAATCAGCGAAAGCATCCCGATCGCGACCTCGGGCGTCGCTCCGCCGCCCCAATCGAGCGCCGTCTTCATGGTGTAGAGCGGGCTAGTTCCGATGTCGCCATAGACGACCCCAAGTGCGCCGAGCGCCAATGGACCGAGACTTCCGCGCGGCGCATGCGTTCCGCGTTCGTCGGCCATTGCCATTTTAGTCATCGATAGACCCCCAGGGCGCAACGCAGTGGCCTCGTCGCCGACCCTCCCGGACTTGACGTGTCAGATGAGAAATCGGGCTGTAACCTTCTGGCGGAAGCCCCACAGCAATACCAAAACCCTTTGCAAAAATGACCGAATATGGACGGAGTTACAAGGATGGCCGCTGTTGGGCAGGGCACCAGTCTCGTTCAGTCATCGCGATCGGCTGAAGCGTCCGCTCGGTGCGCCGGAATGATCTGAAAATCGCCAAACCGATAGCGAATTTGCCAGAGCGCCTGTCGGAGGCAAATTCTTGGACTGATGCGATCTCCTTGGCTCTTTTCTCCGCAGCGCCACATCCCCGTTCAAGACTCCGCGCCAAAAATATTTTGACTTAAATCGTAATAAGGATTATAAACCCCTCGTCCTGCTCGCGAGGGGCGCTTTCATGAGGCGTCTTGAGAGTGGAGCGGGATGCGGCGCCTGCGGGCGCGGGGAGCGCAGGGAAGAGCGGGCGACAGCCCGCTGCAGCTGTCCCCCGGCCCGGAATCGCCGCGGTGGCGCGCCACAGGCGCCGCGACCCGCTTCGCCGTTGCGACGGCGCGGCGGATCGCCCCAACCACCTTCTTGCGCCTGTCGGCGCGCCGCTCCCCTCATGTCTGGAGGGGAGGACTGCAGCATCCCTCGGGCGCATCGCGCCGCGAGAACGCGAGCGTCTGGCTGTCTGACCGGCGAAGCGGGCTTTGCGGCCATCGGGACGCCGCAGCGGCGGCGCGCGGCTTAACGCTATCTTCGCTTCGATGGTGAAAGGTGGCCGGCAGCGTCTGCACTGCCGGGGATCACCATGGGCTTCATCAACAATATCCGTATCCGCACCAAGCTCCTGCTGGTGCTCGGCCTCACCGGCCTGTCGCTGGCGGGGGCGATCTGGGCGTCGACCTCGATCCTGCACCAGCGCATGCTGCAGGACCGCATCGCCAAGCTGCGCGCGGTGGTGGAGATCGCGGCGGAGCAGGCGCAGGCACTGGATGCCCAGGTCAAGGCGGGCAAGCTGACCCTCGACGAGGCGATGGCCCGCTACAAGGACGTCGGTCGCGGCATGTGGTTCGACGACCATCGCGCCTATGTCGGCATCGTCGGCTATGACGGCATCTGGTTCATGAACGCCGCGGTGCCGAAGATCGAAGGCACGCGCGGCAATACCATGCCGGACGGCCGCTACATCTCGGAAGTCAACGCCGCCGCCGTCAAGAACAGCGAGGAGGGTCTCGCCGCCTACGACTATCCGAAGCCGGGCCAGACCGAGGCCTTGCCGAAGATGACCTACGTCAAGAAGTTCGCGCCGTGGAAACTGCTGATCACCGCCGGGGTGTGGACCGACGATCTCGAGGCCGACTTCATGGCCGTGGTCTGGCGGCTGGCCGGCTACGGGCTGGTGCTGCTGCTGATCACCGGCGGCCTGATCCTGCTGCTCAGCGCCAACATCACCCGGGCGCTGTCGGGGCTGCGCGACAAGATGGTCCGGCTGGTCGGCGGCGACCTCGCGGTCGAGGTCGACGAGGCCGGCCGCGCCGACGAGATCGGCGAGATGGCCAAGGCGGTGCAGGTGTTCAAGAGCAACGCCGTGGAGATGCAGGCGCTGCAGGCCGAACAGAAGAAGCTCGGCGCCCGCGCTGAGGAGGAGAAGAAGCAGGCGATGCGCGAGATCGCCGACGGCTTCGAGGCGCGCATCGGCGGCATCGTCGGCGCCGTGTCGGGCGCCGCCGCCGCCATGCAGAGCACCGCCAAGGCGATGTCGCGCAATGCCGAGAGCACCCAGCAGCGCGCCGGCGCGGTGGCCGCGGGCGCCGAGGAATCCACCGTCAACGTACAGACCGTGGCGGCGGCCTCGGAAGAGCTGGCGGCGTCGATCGGCGAGATCGGCCGCCAGGTGACGCAGGCCTCGCTGGTCGCCCGCAAGGCCAATGAGGAAAGCGAAAAGACCAATGCCAGCATCGCCGGCCTGGCCGATGCCGCGCAAAAAATCGGCGAGGTGGTCGCCTTCATCACCCAGATCGCGAGCCAGACCAACCTCCTGGCGCTGAATGCTACCATCGAGGCGGCGCGCGCCGGCGACGCCGGCCGCGGCTTCGCGGTGGTCGCCTCCGAGGTCAAGTCGCTGGCGACGCAGACCTCGCAGGCCACCGACGACATCCGCGCCCAGATCGAGGCCATCCAGGCCGAGACCGCCGACGCGGTGGCGGCGATCAAGCGCATCTCCACGACCATCGTCGAGGTCAACGAGATCTCCACCACCATCGCCTCGGCGATGGAGCAGCAGGGCGCGGCGACCCAGGAGATCACCCGCAACGTCCAGGAGGCAGCGGATTCCGCCCGCAACGTTTCGGAGAACATCAATGGCGTCAGCGAGGCGGTGGAAATCGCCGGCGGCGCGGCCGCCGACCTGCTCGGCGAGGCAGACCGGCTGGCCGAGCAGGCCAAGTCGCTGCAGACCGAGGTCGGCGACTTCCTGGCCACGGTCCGCGCGGCCTAGTTATGTGACGTGCGAGCGCTTATGGCCTCCCTCCCCCGGAGCGCAGCGACGTGGGGTGGGGCGGCCGAGCGAACGACGATGCATTGCATCGTCGGGAGTGGAGGTCGGGGTGGGAGCGCGCCACGTGACGTAGCGCATGTTGCACCACCCCCCAACGACCGGCCTACGGCGGGCCACCCCCCCCCCACCACCTGCGCGCAGCTTCGCTGCACTTGAGGGGAGGGATAGAAGGGCGATGCCGATCGCTTACTTCGCCGAACGCTCGCTGGCCTGCTGGAAGAACGATGTCACGTCCGCGGTGGCTTCCACCAGCTGGGAATCCTGATCGTAGATGTCGTTGCGGAAATTGACGGTGTTGTCCGACGTCATCCAGCCGGTCAGATAGGTCCAGGCCACCGGCACCTTGCTCGGCAACTTGATGGTCTCACGCTCGCCGGTGGCGATCTTCGCGTCGATGGCGGCGCGATCCCACTTCGGCATGTCCTTCAGCACCCAGGCCGCGAGATCGCGGACGTTCTCGATGCGCGCGCAGCCGTGCGAGTCGAAACGGTAGTCGTCCTGGAACAGGTGCTTCTGGTTGGTGTCGTGCATGTAGACGGCGTAGTTGTTCGGCATGTCGATGCGCACCTGGCCGAGCGCGTTCCATTCGCCCTGCACCTGCCGCACGGTGAAGTTCGGCGCCTGCGACCAGTCCACCGTGGCCGGATCGATTACCGCCTCCTTGCTGTCCAGCAATTGCATGTGCATGCGGGCGAGATAGGTCGGATCCTTGCGCATGTGCGCGGCGATCTCGTTCCTGGTGATCGAGGACGGCACGGTCCAGGTCGGGTTGAGGTTGACGTTGCTGATCTCGGCGATCAGCGTCGGCGACGGCTTCTCGGTCTTGCCGACGATGACGCGATAGCGCTTCACCACGACGTTGTTCTCGACCGCTTCCGCATAGGCGGCGGGAATGTTGACCACCACGTAGCGCGGGCCGAAGCCGAAGCCCATCTGCTTGATGCGCTCGCGCGAGGCCTCCAGTTGCTGGATGCGCTTCTGCACGGGGACGTTCAGCGCCGCGAGCGTGCGCGGTCCGACATTGCCGGTCGTGACCAGGCCGTGGCGGGTCTGGAAATGCTTCAGGCCTTCCGCCAGCGTCTCGTCGAAGGCGCCGCTGGCCTTGTCGGCGGCGAGATCGCCGCTGACGATCAGGCGCTGGCGCAGCAGATTGTCGTGGGCGCCTGCCACGCCGACGGCGAATTTGGCGTCCGCGGGAATCGTCGGCCAGCCGCGTTTGGCGGCAAGATCCGAATAGGACTGGATGGCGTCGCCGATGCGCCGGGCGGTGCCTTCGTCGAAGGTTGGCAGGCTGGAGCTGCCCATCGCCGCTGCGGCGCGCATGTCGGAGGTGATCAGCACCTTGCGAACCACGTCGGTCAGCGACGGCGCGGCACCGGTCGTGGCGGATTGCGCCGGGGCTGGCGCGGGCGCAGCCGTCTGGCCGAATGCTGCGCCGCTCGCCAGCAAAGCGACGGCCATGATCGTTGAAATCTTCTGCATGTCCTGGCCCTGAATCATCGCAACGCGCGACTGCAGCAGCAACGCATCGCCAAGGCGTGTCGTTGCGCGCGATAGTTCAGGTTAAGCGGATATGGTCAACCAAACATTAATCATGTCGGGTCCGCCGCTGCGCCGCCATTTAAAAGTTGGCGCGCCGGGCCAGCCGCGCAACTATGCAGAAATTGAGAACCGGATGGATCGATGCCATGAAGCGATTATTGCTGGTGCCCCTGCTGCTGTTCGCCGTGCCGGCCAGCGCGCAGACCACGGATACAAATTCAGCCTGCGCGCGCGACGTGTCGCGGTTCTGCCGGGCCAAAATGAACGATGGCGACATGGTCGTGCTGGCCTGCCTGCAGGAAAACCGCGCCAAACTGAGCAAGGCCTGCCTCAAGGTGCTGACCGATAACGGCCGCTGATCGTCCGCGCCGCTGCCGCGTTCAGCCGCTGCTGCCGGCCGGGGTCGAGACCGGTAGCACGTCATTGACGGCGACGTCCGGCGTGTCGTCCTTCCAGCGCACCGATCCGAACGGCCGCTCCAGCATGCGGCGCACCCGGACCGGATCGGGACCGCGGTGGAAGGCCATGGCGTGCTCGTGCAGGGCGCGTTCCGACTGCGTCGAACGGTTGCGCTGGCGCAGGTAGTCCAGCCAGGTCGGGCAGTGATAGCGCTCGGTCCATAATTCGGGATCGGCGATGTCGCGGGCGATCGACCAGCCATAGGCGCCGTTGCGCTGGCGGCTGAGCTGGACGTCCTGCATCACGCCGTGGAAGGCGCGGGCCTCCTCCTGGTCGACGCGGTATTCGATCTCCACCACCAGCGGGCCGCTGCGCCCGGTCAGGGCCAGCCGCACCTCGGGGTCGTCGAGCGAAGCGGCATCCTCGACGCGGGCGCCGATCGGCGGCATCCGGAGCCACAGCCCGAACAGCGGCGAGGCGAACATTGCCGCCGCCGATGTCAGCAAGGCCAGTTCGACGCCGACGTGGTCGGTGAGATAGCCCCAGCCCCAGCTGCCGATGGCGATGCCGCCGGCGATCGCCGCCTGGAACGCGGCCAGCGACCGGCCGGCCACCCAGCGCGGCGCCGACAGCTGTACGCCGATGTTGAACAGCGCCACCGCCAGCATCCATACCGCGCCCGCGACCACCAAAGCCGCGGCGGTCAGCACTGGCTCCGAGCTGACGGCAATCACCGCGATGGCCGCGCCCATGATCAGCGCGCAGATCCGGATCGAGGCCTCGCCGCTGAGGTGTTTGCGGGCGTGGCCGATGTTCAGCGCGCCGATCACCGCGCCCATGCCGAAGGCGCCGAGCATGATGCCGTAGGTCTGCGCGCCGCCATGCAGCAGGTCGCGCGCCACCAGCGGCATCAGTGCCGACACCGAGCCGCCGCAGATGCCGGTGATCAAGGTACGCACCAGCACGACGCGGATCGACGGCGAATTCAGGATGTAGCGCACGCCGGAGACGATGGCGCGGCTGAGCTGTTCGCGCGGCAGCCGCGACACCTCGACGTTGCGGCGCCAGATCAGCAGCATTACCAGCAGAGGCACGTAGAGCACCGCATTGCAGGCAAAGGCCGCCACCGCGCCGGCGCTGGCCACCACAATGCCGCCGATCGCCGGGCCGAAGCTGCGTGCGATGTTGTAGCTGATGCCGTTCAGCGCCACCGCCGAGGGCAGCGCCTCCGGCGGCACCTGCTCGCTGACCGAGGATTGCCAGGCCGGGCCGAACAGCGCCATGCCGCTGCCGATGATAAAGCAGAACGCCAGCAGGATATTGGGCGTCACCAGCCCGAGCCAGGTCAGCGCCGTCAGGGCCGATGCGCCGACCAGAGAAAGCACCAGCGAGACCAGCGACACGACGCGGCGGTCATACATGTCGGCGACGGCGCCGGCCGGCATCGAGATCAGCATGATCGGCAGCATCAAGGCGGTCTGCACCAAGGCCACCTTGTCGGCGGAGGAGGTCATCTGGGTCATCGCCCAGGCGGCGCCGACGCTTTGAATCATCAGGCCGAGATTGGACAGCAGGCTGGCCAGCCAGATCCGCCGGAACACCGGAAAACGCAGCGGCGCGGCAACGCCGTCGGCAGGGAACAGGCTGGATTTCGGTGCGTCGGTCATCATCGTCCCGTCGTCGGCAGCGGTTAGGGATCGCTGCGGCCGACGCAGATCTGATTCTGCGAGGGCCGATACAGGTTGATGCCTGTGAAACGCGTTGCCTGTCCAGTGCCTGGTCCGCTATCACGGCGATCAAGCGCCGTCAGCGCGCAAAGGGGAGTCTCGACCATGCAGCCATCGCGACGCGCGATCCTTAAAGGTGCGGCTGTACTGCCGTTCGCCAGCGCGGTCAGTTTTCGCGCCGCGGCACAAACGCCCGGTGTTGCGCCTGCCGTCACCGATGTACCGCCGATCCTGTTTGTCCATGGCAATGGCGACCACGCTGCCTTGTGGATCACCACGCTGTGGCGGATGGAATCCAACGGCGTCGCACGCGATCGCCTGATGGCGCTGAATTTTACCGATCCGCTGGCGCGCAATGACGATGCCGTGCCGCAGCAGTACCGCTCCTCAACCGAGGACGCGCGTCGCGAACTCGGCGAAGCAGTGGCCCGCCTGAAGCAGCACACCGGCGCCAGCCGCGTCGCACTGGTGGGCAATTCACGCGGCGGCAATGCGCTGCGCAATTACATCAAGAACGGCGGCGGCAAGGATGTCAGTCACGCCGTGCTGTGCGGCACGCCCAATCATGGCATCCATACCTGGGAGGAAACGCCCGGCCTCGAGTTCAACGGCAGCGGGCCGTTCCTGCGCGGCCTCAACGGCAGCAGCGACGGGCCGGAAGTGACCGAGGGCACGGCGTTCCTGACCCTGCGCAGCGATGGCATGGACAAATACGCGCAGCCGGACGGCCGCTTTATCGGCAAGCCCGGCGTGGCCACCGGCGTCACCGCCGAAGGGCCGGAGCTGCGCGGAGCCACCAATCTGGTGCTCGGCACTGTCGACCATCGCGAGACCGCCTATCATCCGCGCGCCTTCCGCGAGATCTACAAGTTCATCGCCGGCCGCGAGCCGGAGCGGATCGCCATCGTTCCCGAAGCACAGGTGAAGCTGAGCGGGCTGGTGACCGGCACGCCCGGTGGCGTGCCGACCAACCGGCCGGTGGCCGATGCCTCTGTCGAGGTGTTTCGCGTGGCGCCGGATTCCGGCGAGCGCATCGGCGCCGCAGTCTACAGCACGCGGACGGCGGCGGACGGGCGCTGGGGACCGGCGCAGGTCGAGCCGAACTGGCCATTGGAAATCGTGCTGACCCAGGCGGGCGCGCCGGTCACCCATTATTACCGCTCGCCGTTTCCGCGCTCTTCGGACGTGGTGCATCTGCGCGCCGCGCGTCCATTGGGCGCCGCCGATGCCGGCGCGGGCGCGGTGATCATCCTGTCGCGGGCGCGCGGCTATTTAGGTCTGCCGCGCGACGTGGTGCTGTTCGACGGCCGCGAGCCCGCCGATGTGAAGCCCGGCGTGCCGACCGATACGTCAGCCACGCTGCGGCTTGCGGCGGCCGATGTCGGCCGTGCGGTACCGGCGCTGTTCAACGAGGAACGCATCGTCGCCCGCGCCTGGCCGGCGGCCGAGAACCGCATCACGGTGGCGGAGCTGACCTACTGAGCGGCGGGCGCCTTCATGGCGCCCGGATTGACGGTTCCACTGGCCGGGATAACGTCGCCACGGTGATCCCAACCGCGAGGCCACTATGAGCATCGCCGAAACCTTCGATCTGTCTGTGTCCCGCGCGCCCTTGGTGCCGCCGTCGCCGCCGCGGGCGTCGTCGACGATGGGGCCGTTCGGGCGGATGGCGGCGATGCGCAAGAGCGCCATCGGTACCTGGGGCCAGCGCGCCTATGAAGAGGACATCATCAAGGGCCGCTTCTTCGGCCATGCCTCCTTCATCCTGAACACGCCCGACACCATCCGCCATGTGCTGGTGGACAATTACGAGAACTACACCCGCACCGCCGCCGGCATCCGCGTGCTCAGGCCGATGCTGGGCGAGGGTCTGCTGCTGGCCGAAGGCCGCGCCTGGAAGCATCAGCGTCGCACGCTGGCGCCGGCCTTCACGCCGCGCGCGGTGAGCACGCTTGTGCCGCACATGATCTCGGCGGTGGACGAGACCCTCGACGAACTCGACGCGGTGCGCGGCGGTCCGGTCGACCTGCGCGAGATCATGCAGCGCATGACGCTGGAGATTGCCGGCCGCACGATGTTCTCGTTCGACATGGGCGAGCGCGGCCCGGCGCTGCGCGGCTTCGTGCTGGAATACGGCAGCAAGCTGGCGCGGCCGCATTTCTTCGACCTGCTGCTGCCGCTGTCCTGGCCGACGCCACAGGATTTTGCGCGCAACCGGTTTCGCAAGCGCTGGACCGCCTTCGTGGCGGAACTGATCGCGGCGCGGCGTGCCGCCGGCAAGAACGAGGGCGCGCCGCCGCGCGACCTGTTCGATCTGATGGTGGCGGCGCGCGATCCGGAAACCGGTGCAGCATTCTCCGATGCACAACTCGGCGACCAGGTGGCGACGATGATCCTCGCCGGCCACGAGACCACGGCGACCGCGCTGTTCTGGGCGCTGTATCTGCTGGCACTCGATCCGGCGACGCAACAGCGGCTCGCCGGGGAGGCGCAGGCCGCCGCGCATGGCGCGCTCGACGCCGAAAAACTGCCGTTCACCCGCGCGGTGATCGACGAGACCATGCGGCTGTATCCGCCGGCGTTCCTGATCGCGCGCGCGGCCGCGGGACCGGACCGGCTCGGCGAGCATGACGTGGCGCGCAACGACGTGATCCTGATCGCGCCGTGGCTGCTGCACCGGCACGAGAAACTGTGGCGCGATCCCGAGGCCTTCATGCCCGCCCGTTTCCTGCCCGGCGCGGTGCCGCCGGACCGTTTTGCCTATCTGCCGTTCGGCGTTGGCGCGCGGGTGTGCATCGGCGCGCATTTCGCGCTGGTCGAGGCGACGCTGGCGCTGGCGAAGATCGTCGGTAGCTTTCGCGTGACGCTGCAGGACCAGGAGCCGGTGATGCCGATCGGCATCGTCACCACGCAGCCGGACCGCTCGCCCAGGTTCCGGATCGAACGGCGCTGAACTGCACGTTTCGTTGTCTTGGACGCGTCGCGGATTTCCCGTAAATTGATCGTATGAGCGATCTTCAGGCACAGTATTCCACGTTGCGGCAGGCTAGCGACCCGGCGGTCGCCGAGGCGATCGAGCGGCTGATTGCAGAGGGCGAGGATCACCAGCTCAATCGCGTCAACGTGCTCGACTTCGCCGCGACCCATGGCGTGAACGAGGAGCGGGCGATCTCCGGTTTCCTGCACGCGTCGCGGCTCGGCCTGTTCGATCTGACGTGGAACGTGCTGTGTCCGGGCTGCAGCGGGGTGCTCGACGCCCACAGCACGCTGAAATCGCTGCGCCATGACGACTATCAGTGCGGGCTGTGCGCCTGCGGCTACGAGGCGTCGGTGGACGAGCAGGTCGAAGTCGCCTTCACGGTCGCGCCGCGGGTCCGGCGCATCGCCGCGCACGATCCCAGCACGCTGCCACTGTGGGAATATTTCAAGCAGGTGTTCTGGAGCTCCGGCGTCGATCTCAATCGCGAGTCGTTCACCTCGCTCACCGACGAGGTGACGCTCGATGCGATGGAATTGCCGGCGCATGAAAAGGCTGTCATGTCGCTGCAATTGCCAGCGGAGTTCGTCATCGTGTTCGAGCCGGTGACCCACACGGCGCAGTTCATCGACGTCCAGGGCGAGCCGACCAGAGAGCGCCAGCAGCTGTCGCTGGTCTACAACCGCCTGCATGCGCCGACCGGCACCATCACGCTGCGGCCGGGGCCGCTGCGGCTGTCGCTCGACAACCAGACCGATGTGCGGGTGCTGCCGTCGGTATTCGTCGCCGCCGAAGGGCTTCATCACCTGATCGGCAAGCGCAAGCCGTTCGTCACCGCCAAGCGGATTCTGAGCAACCAGACATTCCGCGACATCTACAAGGCCGACAATCTCTCGATCGACCAGCGGCTGAAGATCACCTCGCTGACCTTCCTGTTCACCGACCTCAAGGGCTCCACGGCGCTGTACGAGCGGGTCGGCGACCTCGCCGCCTTCGACCTGGTGCGCGCGCATTTCCATGCGCTGCTGGAGATCATTTCTTCGGAGGCCGGCGCGGTGGTGAAGACCATCGGCGATGCGGTGATGGCCACCTTTGTGCGGCCGGAACAGGCGATCGCTGCCGCGTTGCGCATGCGCACGGCAATGGACAGGCTCAACGAGCAGCGCGGCACCCGCGATCTGGTGGTGAAGATCGGCATCCACGAAGGTCCGTGCCTGGCCGTGATGCTCAACGAGCGGCAGGACTACTTCGGCCAGACCGTCAACATTGCCGCGCGCGTCCAGGGCCTGTCGACGTCGCAGGCCATCCACGTCACCGGCCCGGTGATGGCGGCCGATGCGGTGGAGGCGATCCTGCAGCAGGCCGCGATCACGCCGATCGAGAAGCACGCGGCGCTGCGCGGCATCACCGACAAGATCATGGTCTATGAAATCCCGTAACCTTGCGGAACTTTAATGCCGCTGCGGCAATTGCGACGTGTGCAAGGCTTGCATTCCCCGATGCGAGGCCCGAAATCAATCGATCGAGATCTTCATTTCTGGACGGGAAGCAGGACTTGATGCTGGAAACATTGCGCCAATTCATCGCCGACGTGGTTTCCCCCCAGGCGCAGGAAAACCAGGCATTCGACGATACCGGCTATCGCCTCGCGGCGACGGCGCTGCTCATCCACGTGATATCGCTGGATGGCGAACCGTCGGCCATCGAGAAGAGCAAGCTGCACAGCCTGATCGAGACGCGCTTCGGGCTCGATCCCGGCACCGCGGACCGGCTGATCGCCGCTGCAACACTGGAGGAGGGCGAGGCGGTCGATCTCTATCACTTCACCAGCGTCATCATGCGCTCGGTCAATGAGGAGGGCCGGCTCCGCATCATCGAGATGATGTGGGAGCTGGTCTATGTGGACGGTCGCGTCAGCGAGTTCGAGGAGAACGTGGTGTGGCGCGCCGCGGATCTGCTCGCGGTGTCATCACGGGATCGCATCAACCTGAAGCGCCGCGTCGCCGGCGACGCGGTTGAATCCGACGCTACCACTTGATCCCGATAGGCCGACTGTCGCGCCGGCGAACATAAACAAACTGTAATGAGGCTGGTACTTCTCACCGGCAACATGGCATTATACGCAGGTTCCTTGAAGGTATTTGAATAATCATTCGGACTTGCGGCGGCCGGGTATCCCCATTAATGCCTATGCTGCAGCCTTTCATCGTCCGCCCCGTCGTGTAAACTCATCAAGAGCATCGCATAGTGACTGAACGCGTGACGTTGATTACCGGTGCGTCGGCCGGCATTGGCGCTGAGCTGGCGAAGGTATTCGCGGCCAACGATCACCGTGTGGCGCTGGTGGCGCGTCGGGCCGACCGGCTTGCGGCGCTCGCCGCCGAGATCACGGTCGCCG
>LNAP01004003.1_pt1 | contig 13853 bp, 13 predicted proteins | sample 602601 | NCBI WGS metagenome assembly LNAP01 (sample SAMN02440304, study PRJNA202911) | soil metagenome | biome: Subtropical and temperate rainforests or woodlands; isolation source: soil samples (1 kg each in a 20% v/v slurry with milli Q water) were... ...
GTGGAACCGGGGACTCGCCCGGTTCTGAAATTTGCAATAAAGCCATAATTTAATGTTGACGGTCGGTTAAGTCATTGCGCGACGACTGCACTTCTTGAGCTAGTTTTTCGATGAACATCCACTCACGTACTTTTTGTGAAGCATGTTCATAATCGTGCTGCTGGTCGATAAGAGCCGTAATGGCTTCGTTCATTTGAGCCTGGGCATCGCGAATGTCGTTTTCAAGCGCCGCGAAAGCAGAATCGCGATGAAGCTCGCGAGCCTCATCGAGCTGTTCCCGCCATTCCATCTGACGCATTAAAAATGCCCCGTCCATGCGGGTATTGTTTTCGGTCTGCAAATCGCATCCTGCCTGCTCACATAAATAACGTGCGCGATTCAAAGGTGTTTTAAGCACCCGATAGGCTTCATTGATGGTAGATGCCCATTGCATGGCAACCCGGCGCTCGGCTGGTGTAGCCGTAGCGTAACGATCGGGATGCACGCGCGCCGCCAGCGTGCGCCAGGTTTGCTCTAGCGCCGCACTATCGAGGGCATACAGCGGAGACAAGCCAAACAATTCAAAATAATTTTCGCTTGCCACAAATTACACCGTGAACGATTCACCGCAGCCGCAGGTGGCTTTTTCGTTGGGATTGGAAAACTTGAACCCCTCGTTCAGGCCTTCCCGGCCGTAATCGAGTTGAGTCCCATCAAGGTAAGGCATACTTTTCGGATCGACAAAGACCTTAACGCCAAAGAACTCGAATACTTGATCTTCGGTGTCAGGTTCGTCGACATATTCGAGCTTGTAAGCCATTCCCGAACAACCAGTGGTCCGAACGCCCAGACGCAAACCCAGACCCTTGCCGCGTTTTTCGATGTAACGGCTGATATGGTCAGCCGCCTGCTGTGTGAGCGTAATTCCCATGATTAGTCCTGATGCTTTTCTTTGTAATTCTGTACCGCCGCCTTGATAGCGTCTTCGGCCAAAATTGAACAGTGAATTTTTACAGGTGGCAAGGCAAGTTCTTCAGCGATTTGAGTGTTGCGAATGTTCATCGCCTGGTCGAGCGTCTTGCCTTTTACCCATTCTGTAACAAGCGAACTTGAAGCAATCGCCGACCCGCAGCCATACGTTTTAAAGCGTGCGTCTTCAATAACACCAGCTTCGTTGACCTTGATTTGCAACTTCATAACGTCGCCACAGGCGGGTGCACCGACCATTCCAGTGCCCACGTTTTCATCGGATTTGTCGAAAGCACCAACGTTGCGTGGGTTTTCGTAGTGATCGAGTACTTTTTCGCTATAAGCCATTGATTGAGCTCCTGTTTAGTGTGCTGCCCATTGAACCGAGTTCAGATCGATGCCGTCTTGGGCCATTTCCCATAACGGCGACATGTCGCGCAGTTTACCTACTCGACTGGCAAGCAATTGAACTGCAAAATCGATTTCTTCCTGGGTCGTAAAACGGCCGAGGGTAAAACGGATGGAGCTATGCGCCAATTCATCGTTGCGCCCAAGGGCACGCAATACGTAAGACGGCTCAAGGCTGGCCGAAGTACAGGCCGACCCGCTTGAAACGGCCAATTCTTTGATGGCCATAATAAGGGACTCGCCCTCGACATAATTAAAACTGACGTTCAGATTATGAGGAATGCGCTGCTCTATATCGCCATTAAGGTAAACCTCGTCGATTTGAGACAACCCGCTCCAGAGACGATCGCGCAACATGCGGATACGATCGTTTTCAGTAGCCATTTCCAGGCGCGCCAACCGGAATGCTTCGCCCATGCCCACGATTTGGTGCGTAGCCAGGGTGCCCGAACGAAAACCGCGCTCGTGACCGCCGCCATGCATTTGCGCCTCGATGCGGATGCGGGGCTTGCGGCGAATATACAAGGCGCCGATTCCTTTAGGACCATAAACCTTGTGTGCCGAGAACGACATTAAATCGACCTTAAGCGTTTCCATGTCGATATTGACTTTACCGGCTGCCTGGGTTGCATCGACATGAAAAACAATACCTTTTTCACGGCAGATTTCGCCCAGCGCAGCAATGTCTTGAATAACACCGATTTCGCTATTGACGTGCATTACAGATACTAAAATCGTATCAGGACGCAAGGCGGCTTTAAATACATCAAGATCGAGCAGGCCATCTTCCTTGACATCGAGGTAAGTAACTTCGAAACCTTGGCGCTCGAGCTCGCGGCAGGTATCAAGCACGGCTTTATGTTCGGTTTTAACCGTAATAATGTGCTTTCCACGGCCGGCATAAAAATTGGCTGCGCCTTTAATGGCCAGGTTGTCGGATTCGGTGGCGCCAGACGTCCAGACGATTTCGCGCGGATCGGCATTGATCAATTTGGCCACTTCGCCCCTTGCCAGTTCGACGGCCTCTTCCGCTTCCCATCCGAACGAGTGGGTGCGTGAAGCAGGATTACCAAAATTCTCGTACAACCAGGGCACCATTTTTTCGACTACACGAGGATCCACAGGTGTAGTTGCCGCATGGTCCAAATAAACGGGACGTGAAGACATTAAACCAACTCCTAAAAATTTTACGCGGGCATTGAAGACGCAATTTTAGCGTCAGACGCCCGGCCAACCCGAACCGCTGCCTGCGCCTGCGTTGCCTCGTGAAGTAAACGCATACGCTGCTGGTCCACCAAATCTTGCAATGAGACCGAGTCGAGGTAATCTACCATTTTGCGATTGAGCGTGGTCCAGAGTTCGTGCGTCATGCACTTCCCGGAACTGCCATTACGGCCCACGGTGCAATCCTCTTTGCCTCCACAACTGGTGGCATCGAGCGGTTCGTCGACAGCAAAAATAATATCGGCAACAGTAATGTTGCGTGCCAGCCGAGCCAGCGAATAACCCCCGCCGGGACCGCGTACGCTATCGACCAATTCGTGACGGCGCAGCTTGCCAAACAGCTGTTCCAGATAGGATAGCGAAATATTCTGGCGCTGGCTGATAGCCGATAATGTGACGGGACCGCCTTGCTGACGTAAAGCCAGATCAATCATGGCTGTCACGGCAAAACGTCCTTTGGTCGTTAAACGCATGGTGATTTCCTTGCCTAACCCAAACAAATAAACAGCCGGGCCAATGAGTACCCGACTAATTAAGTCAAGTATAGCAAATTCCCGACTGTTTTGCTATGGAAAAGACATAAAAAAAACCGCGCACTAAGCTCGGTTTTTTTAAAAGTGAAAGAATCAGGCCGCTTGATATTGGGTTGCACGCTTGCGAACCAGCTCGAGCACGCCTTGGCAGGCATCTTCAAGATAGTCGAGCACCTTGCCGAAACCTTCGGGCCCGCCATAATAAGGATCGGGAACCGTGGCTTCTTCGAACTCGTTGGCAAAGCGCATGAGCAACATGAGTTTATGCTGGTACACTTTAGGACATTGCTGCTGCAAAGCCGAAAGATTTTCCCAGTCCATGGCTAAAATAAGGTCGAACTCGCGAAAGTCTTCGGCCGTTATCTGACGCGCGATGCAGTTAGAGATGTCGTAGCCGCGTTTACGTGCCGAAGCTTGCGCACGGGCATCGGGGGCCTCGCCAATATGAAAGCTGTGGGTGCCAGCCGAATCAACACCGACCACGCCGGATAAACCTGCGTCGTCTATTAAATGGCGGAACACGCCCTCTGCGCTGGGTGAGCGACAGATATTACCCATGCAAACGAAAAGTACCTTAGTCATCATAAGTGAAATTGTGAGGGAAAACCCGCAATAAGGCAATAGTTTTTGCAAGGCAAAAATTAGCCTCGGACCACTTATTGACAAACACAAAACATAAAAACATTAAGAGCTTAGCCGTCGCTCAAGATGAAAATATAACTGTCGAATGCGGCTTTAAAATCTCTTGAAAGCCAGTATTCATGCAGCGCAACAAATTATTACCGCCATTAATCCACGATCGAAATACCTATGGTAAACCCTAGGTGACCGAACTGCGCTTTTTACCTTCGGTAATCAAAATATTGCCGGCGCTAGTGTTACATAAATATTATTTGTCGCGTTTTTTATACAAGCGTTGGCATTTTCCAACATTTGTCGGTGCAAGCCATATTGCAATTAAGGAAAAGTAATTATTTGACGGAGCAAGTGGCGGTAATTAATATCACCAAATAGATTGACCCATAATTAAAAAGTCGGTTCGACACAAGAATTAGCACAGGACCGATAAAAACTGCGAAAACCAAGGAAAGACAATGGCTCTAAATGACCAGTACTCCGTGTTTCACCGCAAATCAATCGAACAGCCCGAGCAATTTTGGGAAGAACAGGCCCATCTTATCGATTGGCATGCCCCCTGGACCAAAGTTCTGGACTATAGCAACCCGCCGCATGCCAAATGGTTTAAGAGCGCACAAACAAACATTTGCCACAATGCGGTAGACCGGCATCTTACCCAGCGCGCAAACCAGCCCGCCCTTATTTATATATCGACAGAAACCGGTATCGAGCAAACTTATACATATAGCCAGCTACACAAAGAGGTAAATCGGGTGGCAGCCATGCTTGAGTCGCTGGGCGTACAGACGGGCGACCGAGTTCTGATTTACATGCCCATGATCGCGCAAGCCGTGTTTGCCATGCTGGCATGCACTCGTATCGGCGCCATACATTCGGTTGTGTTTGGCGGCTTTGCCTCTACAAGTCTGGCTGCACGAATCGACGATGCGAAGCCTCGCGTTATTTTATCGGCCGATGCCGGGTCCCGTTCGGGCAAGGTCATTGAATATAAGCCGTTGCTGGACGAAGCAATCCGCCTGGCAAGCAATTCACCCGAAAAAGTAGTCGTCTTCAACCGCGGCCTGGCGCCTGTCAAGCTTATTTCCGGCCGGGATCTGGACTGGGATGAAACAGTTGATCAGCACAACGATACACTGGTACCTTGCACATGGCTCGAGTCGAATGAGCCGAGCTACATACTATATACCTCTGGCACCACCGGAAAGCCCAAAGGTGTTGTCCGGGATACTGGCGGCTACGCTGTAGCCCTGGCCGCCTCGATCAAGTATATTTATCAAGGCAATCCGGGGGAAACCTTCTTTACCACCAGCGATATCGGCTGGGTCGTTGGCCATAGCTATATCGTATATGCACCGCTCATTGCCGGCATGACCACCGTTGTTTACGATGGAACCCCGTTGCTTCCCGACGCCAGCATATGGTGGAAAATCGTGCAAGAGCAAAAAGTGTCGATCATGTTTTCCGCGCCTACTGCCATTCGCGTACTAAAACGGCAAGACCCCGCCTTTCTAAGCAAATACGACATATCGTCTCTGCGAACATTGTTTCTGGCTGGCGAGCCGCTTGACGAACCAACGGCCCGCTGGATTGCAGACGCTATTCATAAGCCAGTTATTGACAATTACTGGCAAACGGAAAGTGGCTGGCCCATTCTGGCAGTACAACGGGGCGTCGATCCGTCCATGCCGGTGAAGATAGGAAGCCCAGGCAAACCCGCCTATGGCTATAACGTCCAATTGCTCGACGAATTAACCGGTGAAGAAGTCGCGCCCGGAGAAAAAGCCGTTCTGGCCATACTAGGCCCGCTCCCTCCAGGGTGCTTAACAACCGTCTGGGGCGACGACAAACGCTACATCAGTACTTACTGGTCCTTGTTTAAGGACAAGCCCGTGTATTCAACCTTCGACTGGGGAATACGGGACGGAGACGGTTATTATTTCATTCTAGGACGAACCGACGATGTCATTAACGTTGCGGGACACCGTCTTGGTACACGCGAAATCGAGGAAAGCATCAACGATCATCCCAATATCGTCGAGACCGCGGTGGTTGGCATCGAAGACAAACTAAAAGGACAAGTAGCCGTCGGATTTGCCATCGCCAAAGACGCCAGCCTGCTAACAACAGAGGCAGCCCGTAATCAACTCGAGGGCGAGATAATGGCTATCGTTGAAAAACAGTTGGGCGCTATCGCGCGCCCGTCCCGTGTTTATTTCGTAACCGCTCTGCCCAAAACCCGTTCCGGAAAAATGCTGCGCCGCGCAATTCAGGCCGTATGCGAAGGCCGCGATCCCGGCGATATCACTACCATCGATGACCCGGCAGTCTTGCATCAAATACAGGATGCCCTGGCGTTTTAAAATTTAACTTAGCAGTACACGCTGCTTAAGACGGTTTAACGCGTCGCGGGCAGCGGCGGCCTGCTCGAACTCCAGATTCTTGGCATGATCCATCATCAGCTTTTCCAAACGACGAATTTCTTTAGACAACGCCTTATCATCGGCCAGCATTTCCGGCGGAAAATCATCGGCGGCCAAAGCGGGCGTCGACACCCCCATCACGCCATCAATCATTTCCCTCACTGCTTTGCTCACGCCCCGGGCAGTAATCCCGTGCAGCTTATTGAACGCCTGCTGCTTGGCACGGCGACGATCCGTTTCGTCAATAGCCCGGCGCATCGACTCTGTAATACGGTCCGCATACAAAATGGCACGGCCATTCAAATTGCGCGCGGCCCGGCCGATAGTCTGAATCAAGCTACGCTCTGAACGCAAGAAACCTTCCTTGTCGGCATCCAAAATGGCCACTAACGATACTTCAGGGATGTCCAGACCTTCCCTCAAAAGATTAATGCCAACCAATACATCAAAGGTGCCCAAACGCAAATCGCGAAGAATCTCAACGCGCTCGACGGTGTCGATATCGGAATGCAAATAGCGCACTTTCAAACCGCTCTCGTTCAAGTAGTCGGTCAGGTCTTCAGCCATGCGCTTGGTAAGGGTTGTAACCAGCACACGTTCTTGCACAATCACGCGTTTTTTAATTTCGCCCAATAAATCGTCCACCTGCGTTACGGCCGGACGCACCTCGATTTCCGGATCGACAAGGCCTGTAGGACGCACGACCTGCTCAACCACATTGTCGGTATGTTCTTTTTCATACAACGAAGGCGTAGCTGAAACAAAAACGCACTGACGCATGCGTTGCTCAAACTCTTCGAATTTCAGCGGCCGGTTATCCATGGCCGAGGGGAGTCGAAAGCCAAACGTCACCAGCGTTTCCTTGCGGGAACGGTCGCCTTTGTACATAGCGCCAACCTGGCTCACGGTAACGTGGCTCTCGTCGATAAACATCAAGGCGTCGGCCGGCAGGTAATCAATCAATGTTGGAGGCGGATCGCCTGGTGCCGCCCCGGACAAATGACGGGAATAATTCTCGATTCCCTTGCAAAACCCGAGTTCCTGCAGCATTTCCAGGTCGAAACGGGTTCTTTGTTCGAGTCTTTGCGCCTCGACCAGCTTTCCGTCTTTAACGAGGAAATCAAGGCGCTCGCGCAGCTCCAGCTTTATCGTTTCGATAGCGCGCAACACCGTTTCACGCGGGGTCACATAATGCGATCTTGGAAACACAGTAAACCGCGGCACTTTTTGCTTGACTTTCCCCGTCAACGGATCAAACAATTCAAGCGATTCCACCTCGTCATCAAACAGCGTCAGACGTACGGCCAACTCGGCATGTTCTGCCGGAAAGACATCGATCGTTTCGCCTCGGGCGCGAAATGTGCCTCGCACAAACTCGATATCGTTGCGCTCGTACTGCATGGCTACCAGGCGCCCAAGAAGCTCCTGGCGGGGTATGCGATCGCCCGTGCGCAAGGTAAGCACCATGGCATGGTAATCGCCTGGATTGCCAATACCGTATATACAAGAGACCGACCCTACAATAACCGTATCGCGCCGCTCCAGCAGACTTTTGGTCGCCGACAAACGCATCTGCTCGATATGCTCGTTGATGGACGAATCTTTTTCAATAAACAGATCGCGGGCAGCCACATAGGCTTCAGGCTGATAGTAGTCGTAATACGACACAAAGTACTCGACCGCGTTATTCGGAAAAAACTCGCGGAACTCGGCATACAACTGCGCCGCCAGGGTTTTGTTGGGCGCCAGCACAATGGCCGGGCGGCCGGTGCGGGCGATAACGTTGGCCATTGTAAAAGTTTTGCCCGAGCCAGTTACTCCGAGCAAGGTCTGATACATAAGTCCGTCGTTCACCCCCTCGACCAGCGCGTCGATGGCCGTCGGCTGATCGCCCGCCGGCGGATATGGCTGGTAAAGCTGAAATGGGCTATTCGGATATTCGATGAAACCAGGGGCTTGGGTAGTCATGCTAGACACATTTGGGGCAAACCCCTTATTATCTCATTATTGCCTCCAATTTATTCCCTCACTTACTTCTCCTTCCAAAATGACCTCACTTTTCGAATCCGTCGAGCTAGCCCCTCGCGATCCCATCCTTGGCTTAAACGAACAGTTCAATGCAGATACTCGCGCGGACAAGGTCAATCTGGGCGTGGGCGTTTACTTCGATGATCAGGGCCGTATTCCTCTGCTGAATTCAGTGCGCCAGGCTGAAGTCGCTCGTATCGAAGCCGCTTCAGCACGCGGTTATCTGCCTATTGAAGGCATTACCGGCTACAACAAGGGTGCGCAAACCCTCTTGCTAGGCAAAGACTCCCCCCTTATTGCATCGGGCCGCGTTCTTACCACCCAGGCGCTGGGCGGCACAGGTGCTTTAAAAATCGGCGCCGATTTTTTGAAGCAATTACTACCCAGCGCCAAGGTCGTTATAAGCGATCCCAGTTGGGAAAACCACCGCGCCTTGTTCGAACGCGCCGGCTTTACAGTAGAAACGTATCCTTACTACGATGCCGAAACACATGGCTTGAATTTTCCCGCCATGCTGGCAGCGTTAAAAACCTTGCCTGAAAAAACTATTGTCCTGCTGCACGCTTGCTGCCATAACCCCACCGGTGTCGACCCTACGTTCGAGCAGTGGCAGCAAATCGTCCAAGTCGTTAAAGAAAGGAATTTAGTACCCTTCCTCGATATCGCGTACCAGGGCTTCGGTGACGGCATCGAAGAAGACGCTTCAGTGGTGCGTTTATTTGCCGATCAAGACCTCACCATGCTGATCAGCTCATCGTTTTCAAAATCATTTTCTCTGTATGGAGAACGGGTTGGCGCGTTTACGCTGGTTACGGGCAGCAAAGACGAAAGCGCGCGCGTACTTAGCCAAGTCAAGCGTGTTATTCGCACTAATTACTCCAACCCTCCTACTCACGGCGGCACCGTTGTAGCATCGGTACTCAATACTCCCGAACTCTACGCCATGTGGGCCCAGGAACTCGCAGCCATGCGCGACCGTATCCGCGCCATGCGTATCCAACTGGTCCAAAAGCTAAAAGCCCACGGGGTAAAACAAGACTTCGATTTCGTGCTCAAGCAACGCGGCATGTTCTCGTACTCGGGCCTTACCGCAGCACAAGTCGATAGTTTGCGCGACGACCATGGCGTGTACGCCGTTAGCAGCGGCCGTATTTGCGTGGCAGCGCTAAACAGCCACAACATCGACTATGTTGCGAAAGCCATCGCCAAAGTACTGGCTTCGTCGTAATACAACGGCCGCCTTCGGCCAAAATCGTCCTGTCCGGCATCGAGTTGCGCCTATAAAGCGGCAACTCGATGCAAAGCTTGATTTTTATACCCGTTTCGGTCAGAATGACCCTGTATAAACATACAGTCAAAATTTCACTATGGCCACCAAGCTTACCGAGCGGCAGCAACAAATCCTCGATCTCATCCGCAGTGAAATCGTGCGTACCGGTTTTCCACCCACGCGCGCGGAAATCGCACGCGCGCTAGGCTTCAAGTCCGCCAATGCCGCCGAAGATCACCTTAAGGCGCTCGCACGTAAAGGGGCTATCGAATTAACCGCCGGCGCCTCACGCGGCATCCGCCTTAGCGAAGCGGGCTCCAGTTCTTCACAGCCCGTGCCACACCCCTCTTCGTCGCTATTAGCGCAAATACTGTTGCCCATTGTTGGCCGTGTAGCCGCAGGCAGCCCTATTCTGGCGGCCGAGCATGTCGAACGCGAAATCAGTATTGAACCGGCTTTATTTAGCCAGGCGCCCGATTACCTCTTGCGGGTACGGGGCTTAAGCATGCGCGACGCCGGCATACTCGATGGCGATCTTTTAGCGGTTAAAAAAACTCCCGATGCCCGCAACGGTCAAATCGTCGTTGCGCGCCTTGGCGACGAGGTTACCGTCAAGCGTCTGTCAAAGTCGGGCAACCGCATCGAACTTCTGCCCGAAAACCCCGACTTCAATCCCATCATTGTCACGCGCGACGACGACTTTTCCCTGGAAGGCATTGCTGTCGGGCTAATACGCACTACGCCGCTGCAATAGCAAACTGGCTTAAACCGACACCGGCTACCGGCCAAATTGGCCTTAATCGAACCAGGATGGAACCGCGATACGATGGGGTGAATGATGAAATCACAGAACAATGGCATTACCCGTCAGGGGAATACCAAAGTACTGCCACTCTCATCTATCTGGCCAGACTGCTGTTACTGCTGCCAAGCAGCCAACTTCTGAATTTCACCAATGACGCTTCGTTGCTCTTTTGCTCGGGGCATGCAAAATAGTACGCTCCAGGACTGCGTACAGACTCCTCCGACAAAATCCGCATTCCATGATTGCGCAACGGCTCGTCAATCAGGAATCGGGGCAAAAGCGCTACACCTTGTCCGGCACATACGGCAGCGATCAACATGGACTGCACCTCAAACCTGGGCCCGCGCATAATATTGACATTGGTAACTCCCGTGGCAGCGGACCATGCTCTCCATGCCTCGGGCCGGGTCATTAAGTGCAGCAATGGTTGGGCGGCAATTTCCTCGGCGCTGTAGTTGCGCATTTCGCCAAACACGTGCGGGCTGCCTACCGGTAACAACACCTCGTCGAATAAATAATCCGTCTTCGCGCCAGGCCAGAAGTTGCCCCCAAAATAAAGAGCCCCGTCTATGGCCGTTTCGTTAAACAAAAACCGGGTCGTGCGGGTATGCAAATTAACGGTAATGTCGGGATGTTTATGGTTGAAATCCGTAAGGCGCGGAATCAGCCACTGCGAGCCTACAGTAGGCAATACAGCAATTTCAACCACGCCGCCCTCGCCTTCATGCGCCATGATTTCCAGTGTTTCACGCTCGAGCTTGTCCAGTATGTGCGCGATGTGCCCGCTGTAAACGTTACCAGCCCGAGTCAAGGTAACCCGCTGGCGAATACGATTAAATAAAACAATGCCCAACTGATTTTCCAGCAATGATATCTGACGCGACACCGCGCCGGCCGTCAACGAAAGTTCGTTGGCCGCGAGCGTAATGCTTTCGTGCTTTGCCACGCTTGAAAAAGCCTGTAAGGCACTAAGGCTCGGAATATTTCTACGCATAAACTTGTTTCCATAAACTCAACAACTATACAAAATAAATCGTTTGCCCGATAAACGCAATACATATTAAGATGCCTATTGATCATCACCTTAAAGCAGTATTCCTAATCTACTGCTGCTACCGTAGTGTTGATGCTTTCTTATGTTTATTTCAAAAAACTCAATAATGGAGGAGATCATGGTCTTCAATAAAATGGCGGGATTAAAACGAGCGGCCTTGTGTGCGGCAGTTGGCCTTGTATTCACAAGCGTTGCGACGGCAGCTGACAATGACAAGAATTTTCCGAACAAACTCATCACTATCCTGACGCCGTTTCCACCTGGAAGCACCAGTGACATGATTCCCCGGCTAGTGGCGCCCATTATGAGCAAGTCCATGGGCGTGTCCGTTATTGTCGAAAACCGTGCCGGCGCAGCGGGCTCAATCGGTGCAGCCAAAGTTGCCACAGCAGCCCCTGATGGCTACAACATACTCATGGCAACGACGGGCGTGCTTGCAATAAATCAATGGCTATACAGTGGGCTGACCTACTCCCCCGAAAAAGATTTCGCCCCGGTTATCAATGCTGCGGCCACACCGAACCTGCTGGTCGTAAACCCATCGATCCCGGCGAACACGCTTCAAGAGCTTGTCGCACTGGCCAAAAGCAAACCAGGCGAACTGACATTCGCCTCCGGCGGGCAAGGTACAACCAGCCACATGTGCGGCGAACAATTGAAGGTTGCCGCAGGCATCGACATCGTGCATGTGCCTTATCGCGGGCCAGCACCAGCCGTGCAGGACTTAATAGGCGGTGTTGTCACCATGATGTGCGACAACTTGTCCAACGTAAAGCCCTATGTTGAATCCGGACGCCTCAAGGCAATTGCCCTGACTGATAAAAAGCGCAGTCCTCAACTCGACCAAGTCCCCACATCGGGCGAAGGGGGCCTTCCAACCGTACTGGCTGGCAACTGGTATAGCTTTGTAGTTCCCGCCGGCACGCCAAAGCCTGTCGTTGAACGTCTGAACACCGAGTTTGCAAAAGCCTTGCACGACCCAAGCGTTACTGAACGGCTTGAAAAACTCGGACTGACCGTCATCGCCGATACACCCGACGAGTTCGGCGCCTATATCAAACATGAAGCCACGCGCATGAAAGCCGTCGTCGATGCCGCCGGCCTGAAGCCCAACTAACGCTTTAACGCTTTAAGTAAAGATTATCTCAGAAGGAAAAACTCTATGGCAGTCAACAAAGAACATAAAGAATTCCACTCGATCGACATGGACTCGGGTTGGGAAGTCCCGCCGGGCTACCCGCCCGGAGTGAACGTCCACCAGAAAGTCCTGGCAGGCAAGTTGGATGAAAAGAACAAGCAAGGCTCGCAAACGCGGCTGCTGCGCTTTGGCCCGGGCGTCTTCACTACCAAACCATTCGTCCATGACTATTGGGAAGAGGTGTATCTCGTTTCGGGCGACCTGACCGTCGGCAACGACGAGCAAGGTGAAGGCGGAGAAGCCTTTGCGCCCAACACCTATGCCTGCCGTCCCCCAGGCGCGTTTCACGGCCCGTTCAAATCGGTGAACGGCTGTGTGCTGCTTGAAATCCATTATTACGATCCGGCCTGATCGCGTCGGCGTATCGCTCAGTATGTACGAAGGAGTTTAGTAATTATGACCAAAGAAGTACCAGTGATTATTGCCGGGGCGGGCCCCGTCGGAATGGTCGCAGCAGCCGATCTTATACGACGCGGCATCCCTGTCTCTGTGTTCGAGAAACTGCCCAGCTTGAGCCTTGAATCACGCGCATCAACGTTCCACCCCCCGACCCTGGACATGCTGGACGATCTTGGGTTTGCCCAACCCCTGATTGCACAAGGCCTTAAAGCAACGACCGTGCAGTACAGCTCTAGTGAAGACGGTGTACTGGGCACGTTCGATTTTGGGGCTCTCTCGGATCTGACCCGTCACCCTTACCGGGTACAAAGCGAACAGTTCAAGCTGACACGCATTATTTACGACGCGCTCAAAGACAACCCGCTATTCAAGATTCAGTTCAACGCGCCCATCACCTCCATTGCACAGGACGACGCAGGCGTCAGCATTGAAGTGCAAGTCGATGGATCGGCACAGCAACACCGAAGCCAATGGCTTATTGGCGCCGATGGGGCGAACAGCATCGTCCGGCGCGCCCAGAATATTGAGTTTGACGGCTTCACCTGGCCCGAGCGTTTTCTGGTGGTCACCACCGGCTTCGATTTCGCCTCGGCACGCCCTGGCGTCTCGTCGGTCAGCTATGTGGCCGACCCGGTTCGCTGGCACTTCCTGTTGCGCATATTGGGCGCCTGGCGCGTTATGATGCCGGTGCCTGCCGACATGTCGGACGAAGAGGCATCAAGCGAGCAACACGTTAAAGAATCGATGCGACGCCTTTTACCGGAAGGCGCGGACTTCGATGTCCAGCATGTAACGCTGTATCGCGTCCATCAGCGGGTAGCGAAAACCTTCCGGCTCGGGCGCACCTTCCTGGCTGGCGATGCCGCGCACATCAACAATCCGCTGGGCGGCATGGGCATGAATGGCGGCATACACGATGCGCTTAAC
>LNAP01004005.1_pt1 | contig 13847 bp, 6 predicted proteins | sample 602601 | NCBI WGS metagenome assembly LNAP01 (sample SAMN02440304, study PRJNA202911) | soil metagenome | biome: Subtropical and temperate rainforests or woodlands; isolation source: soil samples (1 kg each in a 20% v/v slurry with milli Q water) were... ...
CCGTTACGACTGGCTGGACGCCACGACCCAACTGACCCTCCTGACCCTCTTCGGCTATGACGACTGGGGCCAGCAATCCAGCGAAATCGGGCCGGATGGGGTGGTTACTTTCAATGTAGCAAACCCATTCGGCTGGACAACTGACGCCGGATATTACATGCCCACTCAAAGCACCTGGCAGCAAACCCGCGGGGATTCCACAGAGCGTTACGGCCTGACCATCACTCGACTCAACGCTTTTCAGAAACCGGACCGCGTCGAGCGTTTCGATCTGAGCGAACAAAGCATGAGTAAACAGCAGTATCACTATGACGGTCTGGGCCGGTCTGTCGAGGAAATAGACGTTTTTGGCCACGTCACCCGCTATCGCTACGATGCCTTCGACCGCATGATCGAGAGCACGCTGCCCAACGCCGACAAGGTGATCCGCAGCTATGCCCTGCACAGCAGCGCTGATCTGGTCAGCACACTGATCATCCAACCCTCCAACCAGCAAACTCCTGAAGTGAATGTGGGCGAACAGCTATTCGATGGCATGGCACGACTGACTCAGCTCAAGGTCGGCCCTCGAGTGGAACGTTACCGTTATAACAGCGGCCAGATCCTGGCTAGCGAACGGACAACACCCAGCCAGGCTTCCATTTTGTATGAATACGCTCCGGGTCTGACCGAGGAACCAATCAGCACGACCACGCCCGATGAAAATGTCAGCTTCAGCTATGACTCGAAAAGTGCCCGCATTACCCGTTCGAGTAACAGCCTGGGTGAGCGTATTTATGCTTACGACAGTGCGGGCCACCTCAAGCAGGACAAATGGACCGCCGATGGCAAGGAGTGGATCACCGATTACCTCAGCTCTTTGCAGGGCAGGCAGCTGCGCCGCACAAGCGTCAGCGGCCTGAGTACGCTTTATCGATACGACAGCGCCGGTCGTGTCGAGGAGGTTAACGAGGGCGGTCTGCAGGCGCGCTTCGAGTACGATGCATTGAGCAGGCCCATGCGCACGCTAACCACTGATGTTTCTACCCAAACCACTCTGGAAACTCGTCTCGAATATGACGAGCAGTCGCGGGAAACGCTGCGCATCATAGCACCTGGCAATCACCCGCAACGCACCATCATCCAGACCTGGCAAGCGGACGATCAGCTAAAACAGCGCCACCTTCTGGAAGCCGGAGTCAGCCTGCTGCTGGAGGACTTCGAGTACGACAATCGTGGCAGGCTGCGTCACTACAGCTGCTCGGGCCAGACACTGCCACAGGATCATTTGGGTAATGCGGTTGTCGATCAGCTGTTCAGGTTCGATGCTCTGGACAACATCACCCTGACCCGCACCACTTTCGCCGACGATAGCGTCGACAATGCCAGCTTCAGCTATGCCGCCGATGATCCGTGCAAGCTGATGGAAGTCCAACATACTCATCCCGCCTATCCCGCGAGCACGTCATTCACTTACGACGACGATGGCAATCTGCTTAACGATGAGCAGGGGCAAATCCTGCGCTATGACACCCAGAGCAGGCTATCAAGCGTCATGACTGCCAGCGGGGATCCACTGAGCGAGTATCGCTATGACGGCCATAATCACCTGGTCACGGTGGCTCGCGGCAGCGATGCTGCAACGCTGCGCTTCTATGAAGGCGACCGTCTGAGCAGCACTGTGCAGGAACCGACTCGAATCCAGTACCTCTATGACGGTGATACCCCATTGGGTCAGCAGCAGCCAGGTGACAACTCCAAAACGCTGCTTCTGATGAATAACGGCAGCAATACCGTACTCGGCGAAAGCCAGCAGGCTGAACTGCGCACCGCTGTATACAGCGCATACGGAGCGCGCACCAGCGACGAGGACGAACTGCAATGCCTGCTGGCCTTCAACGGCGAAGTTCGCGATCCAGCCAGTGGCTGGTACCTCCTTGGCCAAGGCTACCGCGCCTATAACCCGGTGCTCATGCGCTTTCACAGCCCCGACTCCCTTAGCCCGTTCGACGCCGGGGGGCTGAACCCGTATGGCTACTGCCTGGGCAACCCGATCGCATTTCAGGACCCGACCGGGCACAGCGTCGGCAAGCTGGAGCATCGCCAGTTTCGGGTCAATGAGACCGCGTTGTTTGTCACCCTGTTGACGACGGTGACCTTCTCAGCCCTGTCCGTTTATACGTTAGGCGGGGCAACGCCGCTTTTTGCAGCTGTGACCATAGCGGGTGTAGGCGCGGATATCATCGCTGCCGGCTACTTGACCGCGGGTTTTCTGGAGCGCGACCCCGAGAAAGCCCAGGGGTTCATGGAAATAGGTTACGCATTGGGTATGGGGAGCATGCTTATGGGGGTCGGGAGCATAGGGATAGGGATGGGGAAAGCGGCGTTGAAGAAAACAGGCTCACTGTCGGCAAACCGGTTACAGGGAGAGATAGGGTTGCAGCAGAACTGGATTCCGCGGGCAAAAGCAAATAAGCCTGCTCAGTACACACCTACAGTCTGGCAATCCAGAACTGGACTCCCTTCAGGGTCAGCACCCGCCAGCCGGAGCGCTTCCATTGCAAATGACGCCATTTCGGGATACAGCGCGCCGATCTCCGTTAAAACTTCGTCGGTAGCCCCTCCAGCGCGAACCCCATCGCCCCCTGCGTCAACTGTTTCATACGTAGCACCTACGCCTCCCCCCCCACCTACACCGAAGCCGAACGGTAAATCAGGATGGCTGCCACTGTCGTCGTCTGGTGGACTCAACATGCCCATGAGTCTCCCGACGAGAGGCAACGTTACGTTCAGCTTCGTCACCAATGTTAGGCAGTTGAGACAAACAACCTGAGTCATATGAGGCCATACTCTTACCTATGCGCTGGATATAAATTACTGGACATGTCCAGTGAATCTCAGTCGGGATAAAAGACGGTCGCTGATGGTATGACGTCTGCGCAGCAACAATCAAAAGAAATGTGCCTACTAACACTCAAATGAGATTGAAAGATCAAGCCAACCATTCATCGCATCGAAACCGGGCCGACAAATCAACCTCCCACAGCACAAATAGAAAAAATCCTACACACCATAGGAAATTTCTTATTTTCACTTCCTACACAACGACCTAATCTCGCCACTGCTCGTAGGAATTAACTTACAAACATCCGGACACACTCCTGCAAGCACTTGTACTGTTTCCGGATATAACGAAACAATAAAAATCAAAACAATCCCAACCGATCAACCGGACTTTCACAACACAGAAGGTCCGGACAAAGTTCTTTGAAGGAACATTGAATGAAACACGCTTTTCTCGCTTTACCACTAAGCCTGATCATGGGCCTGGCCGCTACTTCCGTATCCGCCAACACCGGCACCATCAACTTCACTGGCAACATCACCGCGACGACATGCAGCATTGAAGTCATTGACCCGATCACTGGCAATCCGGGCAGTGGACTGGTGAACATCGGCAGCGTGGCGGCCAGTCAGTTCACTGCCGTAGGCGACGAACGAGGTGGCAGAGAGTTTGGCTTGCGTCTTACGCCGGGAGGCGGCTGCACCGTGACCCCCGGCCAGGTCGCCAACGTAACCTTCAGTGGTGTCAAGGATACTTCCGGCAACTACTTTCAATTCAAGCCTATCAACGGTCCGGCCACAGGCGTCGTAGCGGTCATCAAAGATGACCTGGGTACAACCATCAACAACGGCGCAGCCTCCAAGGACTATCCGCTGGACGCAGCCGCCCCCACCGACATGTTGTTCTACGTCAATTACCGCTCTACTGCCGCAACTGTGACCGCCGGCGGAACCGAGGCTGACGTGCGCTTCTCCGTGGCAATCAACTGATAGACCTCCCGCGCCCTGCCCTGGCGGATTGGCGAGTACAGGGCGCTCTTGAAAAAGGGTGACATTTGTCCACCCATCGGTCACAGGTATTCCTATGAATCCAACACGATTGTCGGCCCGCGCCCGGCCGACTCTTTTCGCCTGCCTGAGCGCATTGATTCTGGCGGTCGTCCCATCGCTAAGTCAGGGGGCGCTGGTGGTCAGTGGCACACGGGTGGTTTTCGACAGCGACAAACGCAGCGTGTCGCTGATCATATCCAATCCCAGTGACAGAACTTACGCAGTACAAACCTGGGTCAATACCGTAGCAGACGACACAATTACCGCCGTGCCCTTTATCCCGTCGCCGCCGTTATTCCGGCTAGATCCGAAAAAGGAACAGCAGTTGAAAATCAATGGACTCCCCAACGACCTGCCCACTGACCGGGAATCACTGTTCTATTTCAACATCCAGGAAATTCCCCAGACAGCACACGCAGGGCAAAGCAACGTACTGAATATTGCCCTGCGCACTCGATTGAAATTTTTCTATCGTCCAAGCCAGCTAAAGGACAACCCTGTCAACCGTTTGAAGGATTTGCAGTGGTCGGTCCATAAAGTCGACGGCAAGACCCGGCTGCAGGTTGACAATCCCACCCCCTTTCACGTGTCGTTCACCCAGATAAAAGTATCCGGCAAGGACCGGCAGCAGACGCTCAACAGCCCTGCCATGGCCGAGCCTTTTTCCAGCCAGCAATACCCTCTGGACAACATCAAACCGCAAGCCAGCCTGCAAGTGACCTTTGCCGCCATCAATGACTACGGCGGAGTCACCCCGGATATGGTCGCACCCGTCCAGACCACGCCTTAACTCTATCGCAGCATCTGCCTGGAACATCCCCATGCTTGTCCGAACCAGCCAAAGGCGCCTGGCTAGCCGCCTGCGCCTGTCTTTCCTGATCCTGATGGGTGGCAGCGCTGTCACCCTGCTGCGAACACCCGCTGCGCAGGCAGCGCAAACTCATGAATTCCAGCCAGGGTTCATGCGTCAGGACGGCACTCACGGCACTGCCGCCGCCGAACTGGCGCTGGCCAATCTGAGCAATGAACATAGCCTCGCACCTGGACGCTACAAGGTCAGCCTCTACGTTAATCTGAGCTACTTCGATGAAACCGAAATCGACTTCCAGCTCGACACCAACCAACAATATTTGTTGCCGTGTCTGCCCTACAAGTTGCTGGAGCAACTCGGCGTACGCCTGGACAGCCTTGCTGATCCGCAGCGGGAACAAACCACATGTATCGATTTGCCCGGTTTGATTCCCGGTGCCCGGGCCGACTTTGACAGCAGCAAATTGAGCCTGACGCTCTCCATCCCACAGATCGCCATGCGCCGCGACGTGGCCGGTTATGTTGATCCTGCTCGCTGGGATTCAGGCATCAACGCGGCGTTCCTCAACTATCAGGTATCAGCGCAACAGGGTACCCGGCGCCGGAGGGGTAGTGAGACGAGTGATGATCTGTACCTGAACAGCGGCATCAATATCGGCGCCTGGCGCCTGCGTAGCAGCCAGTCATTGCGCCAGAACGCCGACGGCCAGCGTGAATGGGCGCGTGCTTACACTTATGTGCAACGCGACTTGCCTGGCACACACGCCAACCTGACGCTGGGAGAAACCTCTACTTCCGGGGATGTGTTTAAGAGCCTGCCAATCAAGGGCATGGTCATCGCCACTGATCTGGCGATGCTGCCTGACGTGCTGCAAGGCTACGCGCCGATCATTCGAGGCACCGCCCAGACGCGGGCGAAGCTGGAAATTCTGCAGAATGGTTACCCGGTCTATTCCACCTACGTCAGCCCGGGACCTTACGAAATCAACGATCTGAGCATCGCCGGCGGCAGCGGTGAACTGGAAATCGTCCTGACTGAGGCCGACGGACAGATCCGGCGCTTTACCCAACCCTACTCCACCCTCGGCAACCTGCTTCGAGAAGGCGTATGGCGCTACAGCACCTCCATCGGGCGTTACAACGCGGCTCATCACCAGGATGATCCGATGCTTGTTCAGGGCACAATCGCTATGGGTACCGCGCTGGATTTCACGTTGTATGGGGGCCTGCTGGCCAGTGATTTTTATCGCGCCGGCAACCTCGGAGTGGCGCGGGACCTTGGTCGATTGGGTGCTGTGTCTCTGGATGTCACCAGGTCCAGTGCCGACATCGACAACCCAAGCACCGCAAATGTTGGCGGCATGAGCTATGCCATCAAATACGGCAAGGCGTTCCGGACTGATACCAGCCTGCGCTTTGCCGGGTATCGCTACTCGACCGAAGGCTATCGAGATTTCGACGAAGCGGTGCGCGAGCGCAGTCGTGATTCGAGCTATCGCGGCAGTCGACGCAGCCGCCTTGAAGCTTCGATCTTCCAGAACCTTGGAAAATCCAGTTCCCTGAGCCTGACTCTGTCCCAGGAAGATTTCTGGAACAGCAACTACCAGCAACGTCAATTCCAGTTCAACTACAACAAATACTACAAGGGCGTCAGCTACGGCCTGTACGCCTCCCAATCGCTGGAGGACGATCGCTACGACAATGATCGCCAGTTCGGCCTGAGTATTTCCTTCCCGCTGGATTTCGGTCACTCAAACTCGGCGACGCTGGACTTCAGGGAAAGCGCCGGCAAGCACAGCCAGACCGCACGCCTGACCGGCAGCGCAGATGAAAATCGCCTCAGTTACACAGCGTCGGTGAGTAATGATCAAAACCGACGGCAATCCGGAACGCTTTCCGCGACCTATCAGGCACCCTTCGCCAGTGTTGGAGCGGGAATTACCCAAGCTAACGATTATCGCAACCTGTCCCTTAACGCCAGTGGTGCTGTGCTGCTGCATGCCGGGGGGGTGGAGCTCGGACCTTACTTGAGCGATACGTCAGCACTGGTGGAAGTGCCGGGGATTGCCGGAGTCGGCGTGTCCAACGCTGCCGGTGTGAGGACCAATGAGCGAGGATTTGCCATGGTGCCGTATATGCGACCTTATCGGGTCAATCATCTGGCGCTGCAAAGCGACGATCTGGGTCCGGAAGTGGAAATCGACAACGGCGCAACGCAAGTCGTGCCCAGACGCGGCGCTGTGGTCAAGACCACGTTCACTGCTCGCAAGGTCAACCGCCTGGCAATCACCGGTTTCACCGAACAGGGCTCGCCGCTGCCATTCGGCGCACAAGTCCGCGATGCACAGGGCAATGTGCTCGGCATCGTCGGTCAGGGGGGGCAGACTTTGCTGTCCGTCGCTGATGAGCCCCAGACGCTGGAAGTGCGCTGGGGAGAACAATCCGAACAGCATTGCCGACTCGCTCTCGACCCGCTCTCCATGGAGCAAAAACAGGGTTACCGCCTGCAATCACTGACTTGTCACTGAAGCTGCCAACCTCATTTCATCCACGGCGCAGCAGCAATGCTGGCCGTGTTCCAACAGGATACTTTGCATGAAATTCTCACCACGCCTATGGGCGATATCCGTGGCGCTGATCGCTGGCCTGCCGGCGACCCCGGTATTTGCCGCGAACATTTGCTGGATCTATCCTACCGGTAATCCGGCCGACACTTTCACCTACCAGTACAATATCGGCAGCGTCTATGTCCCCAAAGATGCTGCCATCGGCAGTGTGATCGGTATGTTTGACCAGCCCTTTTCCAAAACCTCGCAAGAAGGTCGGTACATCTTTTGTGATAACGACGGCACGTCTACACTGACATTCATCACCCGCGCAGTGGCACCTGTTTTCCCCAATCCGCTGCCACCGGTTCAGGGCGAGGACGTTACGGGCAAAGTGTTCGAGACCGGTATCCCCGGGATCGGAGCGATGATCAAACTGCGGCATCCGTTCGATGGTCTGGCGAGCGCCTCGTTCGTGCCCATGGGGAAACCTACCGTTCCTTTTCAGGCGCGGCTATCAGCTGCCGTGTCGGCAATGCGGATTAGGCCATTGCTGGGCAACGTGACCCTGATCAAGACCGGGCCTATTGCACCCGGCCCACAAGCCGTCGACCGTCTCCTGTTCTATGCACAGTTCAATCTGATTCCCAGAGCATTTGATTTCCATCTAAGCGGCACGGTAGTGCAGGCCCAGTGCAATGTATCAACAGTCAGCGATGATCCAGTCAATCTTGGCGATTGGCGCGCATCGGATTTTTCCCGCGCCGGTGAAGGCACGACTCCGGTTGCGTTCAATATCCGGCTCGGCAACTGCGCGGCAGATCCCGGCAACGTTAATGTGGCATGGGCCAATATTCGCCTCGATGGCGTTAACGGCTCACTGCCAATTCCAGGTATAGACGGGGCGTTTACCCTGACCGGCGATTCCAGTGCCGCTGGCGTGGGCATTCAGATTTTGCGCGGCGACGGCCTGACGCCGGTACCGCTTGCACGTAACGTGCCGCTGGTTGCCCTGACGCCCGGCGACACCGTTATGGATCTGAGCGCACGTTATATCCAGACTGGCGACAGTCGTGACGTCGTTCCCGGACAGGCCAAAGGAGCATTGAGTTTTACTATCAGCTATCTGTAGCACCCGGCGGATATGACCAGGCCGGGGCCCGCAATGCCCCGGCAGCTTATGCTACCAGAGTCAGCTTCAGCGGGGGAAAGACCACAGTGCTTGCACCGCCATCGAAGCTGACGTTGACCGATACAGTTAACTGCTCGTCGAGGGTGAAACCCTGCAAAATCGCTTTGCTCACGTCCGTCGCTATTTTGCCGGCGGTGATATCGCCCTCCACCACCGGATAGTCATTCCTGATCGCCAGCGGCGGCTGACCGACACCGCTCAACGTTATGCTCAGTCGCTGACCATCTGCCATGAACATCCAGCGCAACAACGTGAAGGTCGCAAAGCTGTCCACTGCTTTGAGGCTCAGCTGGGTATCGGCCCCGGCAGGACGAGTACACTGGATAGTCGACCACCGACCGGCCTCCAGAAAAGCCACGGTCAATTGATGTTTGCGCGACTCCTCTGGTGGCACGGTTGAATTGACCAGGTAGTACACCGGAATTGTGTTACCCATGTGCTGCGGAATGTTAGCTGAAGGGATGCTGAATCTTTTGCCGCTCGCGTCCGGAACCGTGGCCAGATAGGCCCCCTGCGCACCGGGGAGCGCCCATTGCACACTGAGCACGTCGCCGGGTAACAGCACCGCCTCATCGGGTATTACCACCGTCGCCCCGGCCCGTGCATCATAAGGTTTCAGCGTACTGGCGGGAATGTTGGGAGCGCCGGTGGCCTCGGCAATCGTGGGGCTGGGCAAGTCACGAACGGGGATGTGCACCTGTACGTCGAGCTTCACGGCTCGGGAGTAGACAGTGGTCAGTGGATTCCCCGCTCTATCTGATAACTTATAGAACGCATAACGCTCACCATCGCCCCGGCTGCGAATCATGTCGCCCGAGAATTCAATCGCCAAAGGTTGGGTATCACCGCGTTCCAGCGTGCGCTCATCCACCACGTCACCGGGCGCCACGTCAAAAGGGTCAGCGTTCCAGTACCAGGTAATCTTGTCGCCTGGCACAAGTACCGAGTAAAGCGGAACCTGCGCAATGACCTTATCAGCGTGATCAATCAGATACTGCGGCGTGATGGCCGTCGTATCAAAAACCAACGCCCCTTGGTTGGTGCCCAATGATGGTGGAGTCAGGTCGATGGTAATGACCTGCCTTCCTGACTCATAAAAACCACCATTAGGTGCCGCCAGGTCATACCACAGCTCATGAATCCCCTGCACAAGGAACCTTGTCGGCACTTCAAATTCAAGTTGCTCAGGCGGAATACTGTCTGGATACGCGTTACTGGGCCACACTCGTTCTTCCACCAGGTACGAATTCAAACCAGTGACCCAATACAAGTTAAGCACGGTAGAAGTACCGGGAATTGGATTATGGGCCCACGGCGCGATTGTGGTCGGTAAGGGTTGAAGCGTGTTCTGCGCGGGCAATAACCCGGTTTCATCCCATTGCGGATCATCGGGTAGCAGCGAACTAACCAAAGGAGGTGGAAGGTCCGCACTGGGTAGCGGTTGCCTGGAATCTGCCATTTGCGTTCTCCCTGAACATTGATACCGAGACAAGCAACTGTGTCGCGCCGCTTGCGGTTATTTGACTCCATTGCCGGATGCCTGACTACTGGCAGAACTACTAGGTTGTCACCGACCTGCACTTTTGCACCGGCAAAAAAAAAGAAGAAGGCCATACGGCCTTCCCTTTAACTCAACGGTTTTTACCAGCTATATCGAACGCCAATATTGGCCCCCCACGGTTGTTCGATGTTGTCGCCATTGCTGTAGTCAAAATCGGCGTGCAGCTGCAGTTTATCGGACAGTGAAACGGCCACACCGGTACCCAACTCGCCACGGGAGCCCGACAGGTCATTGTGGAAGACGTTGTTGTTGACCTCTACGTCATTGTTGTTCGCAAACTCATGCGCGACTGCGGCGCGCAGGTAGGGCTGAACAGTGCGACCCTGGCCCAGATCGAAATTACGCCCGACAGTAGCACCGACCTTGCCCAGCAATGAGCGAGTGCGGTCGCCTTCGGCGCGCATGCCGTTATCCAGTTCGTAGTCTTTGCCTTCGATAATCACACCCGACAACTGCGTGTAGGGTTCGACGAAGTAGTTATCGTCCAGCTTGATGTGCCGCCCGAATTCCACAGAAGCACCCACCCCCGAGTTGTCGTAATCGCCTTTGGTGCGCGTGCCGTCGCTCAGGTTGACTTTAGCCTTGTTTTTGAAGCGGTTGAATTTGAGAACGCCGTCAAAGTAGTAACCCGTGTCACTGTCCAGCCAGGTGCTGTACGCGCCGACGTAGTAACTATCGACTTCACCATGGGTGCCGCGATCCAGGTCCAGATCCGACTCGCTCTGCCCGGCCATCACCCCCGCCAGCCATTGGCCGTCGCCAATCGGCAGTTTGCCGTCCGCCCCCAGGGAAACGCCGGTCTGCACCTGCTTGTAACCGAAACCGGAAGCATCGGCGACATTGAACTTGTTGCCGTAAGTGCGCATCCAGCCGCCGGAACGGCCGCCATTGAGCCGCAACTCACCCATACGCGAACGCAACGTGCTGAGTTCGCCATACCACACCGTCGGTGCGGTGTTGAACAATGCCATTACCGTCCGCGCGCCAGGGCTGATGGTGCGAGTCGTCGCATCCAGATACCAGTCGTTTGAGCCCTGCTTGATCAAGTCATAAGACCAGGCCCCCAGATCCACTGCGCCACCGGCCAATGAAAAATCAGCGTCGCCCGCTGCGGCATGCACCACGTGCAGGCTGGTATCGCTGACCGGATCGGTGCCGGTGCTGCCGATCAAGATTGAGTGGCTACCGGTGGCGCTGCCGGTGATATCGAGAAAGTCGGTCTGCGCGCCGCCGAAATCCACGTCCATCATGAAGGTGCCATTGCCGGACAGGTTTTCCACTGACAAGGTGTAGAACGATGCCGCATCCCCGAATTTGACTGCGCCGCCGTTCATGGCCAGATTCGCCACCTGACCATCGCCCGCCATGATCCACTGCGCATTGCTGTTGATCCCCAGCTTGGCAACGTTATCAAGGTTGCCAGTCAGGGTCGCCGAATTCTGCAGAATCAGGTTGGCGGTAGAGCCATCCTCGGCAGTGACATCACCCACCAGATGGCTGTTGTCGACGGTCATGTTGGCTGTCGCGCCGCTGGTCACTTCCAGCAACACGCCGTTGCCACCGGTCAGGGTCGAGCCGTTGTTGACGAAAATCTCGGCAGCCGTGGAAGGCAGGCCGAAATCCCCAACAAAGATCGCTGATCCGCTATTACCTTTCACAGCAGTACCATCCAGCACCAGCCGGTTGGGCTGGGTAAGGTCATTGCCCGGATTGATGAATACGCCGTTAGTGCCACCGGTTATAGAGCCTCCCTGAAGCGAGGCGTCACCGTTTGCCAGGCGCATGCCCGAACTCGACGTCCCTACGAAGTGTGTATTGCTCGCGCTAAGTTGCCCCAGTGACCCCACGTCGACGCCGGTCGTACCGCCCGTAATGGTGCTGTCTCGTACTGTGGCAATGGAGCCGCCAGGGCTGGAACTGACCCGGCCGAGTTCAAGACCGTTGGTACTGCCGCTGACAGTGCTGCCGGTAATGGTTCCTGTGGCATTTTCAAGGCGAATACCAACCTTGGAGCCGGTCACGGTAGAGCCGTTAAGTACCAGGCTGGAACCCGCTTCCACATCCAGATGCTGAGTACTGGCCCCATTGGCAGTCAAGGTGGCACCGCTGATAACCCGATAGTCCGTTGATGGGGTTGTGCCATCAATGGTTTTATCCCTGCTGACAACTTCGGCAGCAGCCTGCTGGCTGAACAGCAGCAGGGGAGCAAGCGCCAACAGCTTCAGTGCTACATACATCGGCGAAAAGCGCCATGGGGGCGACGTATTCAACATCAGATTGTCTCCGCAAACTGTGGTGGGTAATTTCCAGGTCGTCCAACGACAGCCTGGTTCCTTACAAAGGGGCGCGAAGATTAGTGCTACAACCTCTTGATCCATATAGGATCAATCCGCAACTTTTGTAGGATGTTTCCCACAATTAAAAAAAGATCTAAATAGCACCACTCGATGCGCTGGAACGCACACCAACACCCTTACGGAAGTGGAGTTATGTCGCTCAAGTCGCAGGTATCAATCCCGGAGCCCAAATCACTTATTCCGACAGCAGTGGGAGTCGGCGTGGAACTGACCGGTATTGAGTTAATAGTTAATGTGTAAGTAGTTTCTGCATAGGCCCACTTATCGGCCGTTCCTGTGTAGGCCAGCAAGATATGGGGGTCGTAGGGCTGCACAAACCATTCAATTCCATTTAGGTCAGCGCCCGCGAGGATTACCTGCGTTTCAGTTTTTTCACTGTTCGGCACTGCGACACCGCCTTCCTTGAGCTGCCAGGTTAAGTTGATGCTTGATCCAGCGATAAGGTATGAAGAAGCTGGAATATGGACCCGGTATCCAATCTCCCCCCCGATACCCTGCCGCAGAGAAGCACAGTTGAGTATCTTGTTTCCTCCGGTCACTTCGCTCAGATCCGGGTACTCAGCAGGCGCAAGGTTGACGAGGATAGCGTCGACGGTCACATCACTGTCAACTGACCGCTGGTCATTCACGAAACTCGCATTGCTCAAGGTGTAATACACCGGCACGATCCCGGCCTGCCCGGCCAGTATTTCGCTCCAGAGCACTTTAATGTCGAGAGGATCGCCGGGAGCCTCCGAGCCATCAAGGGTCTTGGTTTCCGCCACTGCCACGCCTTTCCAATAAAGAGTGATGATGTCTCCAGCGGCCGACGGGGCAGGAGCGGGCACTGTCGCCGTGGCGTCCTGGTTAGCATCACTTGGCACCAAGTGATTTACAGTGCCTGAGGGGCCTTTGACGCTTACAGGCGCCAGGTTGGGATTGACCGGATCTGGATCATTCGGATTGTCCGGGCCGGTGTACGCGAAGTTGACGTCGACTTCAATGCCATCGGCGTCAGGCAACGGGTATAGGGTAGTACCCCGCACAATGGAATAGGTCACAGGCGTTACCTGGTTGGCCGGATCGGCCGTGTATTCAGCAACCAGATGGGCCCAAATGACGGGAATCTCGATTGGCTCAGGGAACGGCGGGCGCTCTCCTACGGGCACGCCGACAAGCGTTGTGTTACCCCATTTGACAACGACTTGATCGGCATAGTGGGAATTTTCATACTCGGGAATTTCGACGACAACGCCAAGGTGAGCGTCGGCAAGATCGATCAGATTATCGCTGCTGTCAGGAGCCAGCGGAACAAACGGCGGCTTGAGCGCTGTGGGCAGTGGGCCCAAAGCGACAGGAACGGTACGCACATAGGACACACGACTGCGGTTCCCTGCCTTGTCCCACAACTCATACGCAACATAGTGATCGCCCGAGGGGAACTGCTCTATCACTGCCCTTGGGATCGCAATTGTGCGGTCGGAGGGAAGAAGCACGCTTACATCCGGGGCGACAGGTGTGTCAGCTGG
>LNAP01002527.1_pt1 | contig 13846 bp, 8 predicted proteins | sample 602601 | NCBI WGS metagenome assembly LNAP01 (sample SAMN02440304, study PRJNA202911) | soil metagenome | biome: Subtropical and temperate rainforests or woodlands; isolation source: soil samples (1 kg each in a 20% v/v slurry with milli Q water) were... ...
GTGCTGGTTGGCCACCGCGAGCATCGCTTCATAAGTGAACAGGGGGACATAGGTGATCCCGGCCAGGTCCACCGGATCGGAGGTCACCACCAGGTCCAGATCGCCACGGGCCAGGGCCGGCAACGGGGCGAAGGAAAACCCCGAGGCCAGGTCCAGCTCGACTTCCGGCCAGGCGTCGCGGAACTGGTCGATGGTCGGCATCAGCCACTGGAAGCAACTGTGGCACTCGATGGCCATGTGCAAACGACCGGCGGTGCCACCGGCCAGGCGACTGATGTCGCGTTCGGCGGCACGCAGCAGCGGCAGGGGGGCGTCGGCCAGTTGCAGCAGGCGCAAACCGGCGCTGGTGAAGCGCACCGGTTTGGTCTTGCGCACGAACAGCGGCATGCCCATGCGCTCCTCCAGCTCCTTGAACTGGTGGGACAGGGCCGATTGGGTCAGGTGCAGGCGATCGGCCGCATCCACCAGGCTGTCGGCTTCGCGCAAGGCGTGCAGGGTCTTGAGGTGACGGATTTCAAGCACCGGAGGCTCCATGAGGAAAACTTGTCGACAAATCGAAAAGGTTGAGTTTGTCTCATGTTGAAGCCGCTGTCGACCACAAGCACGGCGGAGCACATTGCGTGCCCCGCCGTTGTTACTTTACAGCGCGGAAAAGTGTTTGTTGCCCAGCGGTTTGCCGATGTCACCGCGCCAGATCGCCTCGACCGTACCGCCACTGGCGGCCACGTCCTTCTGCCATTGCAGGCCTAGGTTGCGTTGTTCCGGCAGTTTCAGATGGCCTTTGACGAAGTCACTGAATTGCGGCTTGGCCGAGGTGTAGTGGAAGTGTGCATACCACAGGGTTCGGGCCGGTACGCTGCGCAGGTCGCGCACCTCGTACTCCTGCAGGAAGTCCCGTCGCCCGTCGGCGCGTTTGCCCAGATCACGCAAGCCGCCTTCCTTGCGGATTTCCACCACCTGCTGTTCCATCAAATAGTCCAGATAACCTTCGGTCGGGGTTTTGCTGTTCATGCTTTGATCGATACGCAGGGTGCGCCCCGTGCGCAACATCTCATCCGCCCGATTGCGCAATTGCAGCGCCACGGCCTCGGTGGGGGATAGGCGTTCGATGTCCAGGGCGCGCGTGGTCAACTCCGTGGCCTCGCTGCTCATCATGTGTTCCAGGTCGACGGGCAGCATGTTTTTCTGAGCATAGCCTTTGACTTTGTGGGTATAGGCGTCCGCGGCCCCCAGCCTTTTTCCGGCCTCTGTCAACAGCAGTCTGACATCGGTCAGCAGCATCGGTTGCGCGGAGACGGCGGGTTCACTGAGGTGATATTTACCGGTGGAGCGGGGCAGCCAGGTTTCCTTGTAGCCATTGATATCTACGATGAAGTGCTGTTGCCGAGTCACGACATCGGTACTGGGCTCGCCAATCAGCAATCGGTTGTCTTCAGTCTCGAACAGTTGTTTTCCGGTGCTTTTTGTCGGAGGTGGGGCTGCAGATCGATTTCCGATGGCATGGCGGGCGAGCGCTTCCATCTGGTCGAGGTCGTCCAGAAACGCACGGACTTGTTTCATATCCAGGTGTTGCGGATAGCCTAGCGTCCAAGCGCCAAGCTGGCGGCGGAACTCGCTGTAAGTGGTCAGGCATTCTTCGAAAACGCGGTTGCGCTGGCCGATATTGGAACGGACTTGTGGTAGTTGATATTGGGTGAATAGAACACGCCCGACCTTTTCGCGGGATTGTTTCAATCGCACTTGGAAGTAAAGCCACGTAAGGTCGTCAACGGCTTCAAAATGGGGGATGGTCTCCAGGACATACGCCGTCCTCAAGTAACGGTAAGTCGAGTCACTGTACGTGTCGTTTAGAAGCTGCATGGTCTTGGCCGCCTCCTCTTTTTGCGGGGAGTGAGTGATTCGACGGACCCATTGTCTGGCGTCTTCGACAGCTTGGTGTTGCTGGCCAAACTCTTTGATAAAGTCCATTCGGGCCTCTTTGCGCTCGGCCAGCAGTTTCAAGTGTGTGGAGGTATTGGTGTCAGGCGTTGCGCCCGAACGATCGATCAACTGGTCGATCCTTGCGTTGTACTCTTGCAGGCGTTCCGTGGAGAGGGCGATCCGTTGGTCCTGACGGTAAAAGACAGTCGCGGCGCAAGTACTTTGGTCTCTGTTGATCAAGGCGCGCTTGTTGCCATGGCTTAACACTTTCAACTCGCCCAAAGTCAGGTACAGGGTCTGCGCGGCTTCGATATCTTCCAGGCAGGCACGGTCGGCAGTCGCGAGAGGCGGACGCTGAGTACCTTCAGGCTTGAAGTAGCTCTTCAGTAAGGCGTCGGTGTTTCTGATTTGAGATTTGAGGCGACGGATATTGGCGTCGACGGTGTTATTCAAGGTCAATTGACGACGCAAGGCACGATCGGTCCACCAGCGTGGCAGCCAGCGGCGAATGGCGACCGGCCAGAGTGGGTCCAATCCATCGGCCATGTGCCCAAGCGCCGCGCCACCTCCCACGCCGCCGCCTTCGATCACGGTGCCGTACACCGCGTAATGGGTGTTCCAGTGGCCGCTTTCATCCAGGGCGATGGGTTGTTTGTAGGTTCGGCTGCTGGTAGCACTCAAGCGCCACTGCGGTGGGTTGTCGGTCAATTCGATGCGATAGATACGACCCTGGCGGACCATGAAGTCGCCGTCGGCGTGGCGATAAACGTTGCGATAAATCCCTTCGGTGCCCGGTTGCAGGCCGGCGAAGGAAATCTCGTGTTCGTACTCATAGCCCCTGAAGCGTTCGAGGGTGCGTCGGACCTGCTGCGGGGTAGAGACCTGCAAGGCGCCCGGTTGTTTGGTCAGGGCGCGCAATTGTCGCCCGCGAGTGGCGGCGCGCGCGGTACTGGAAGTGGCGCCAACAACGGGCAGTAAATCCATGGCAGCATCGATCAATGACAGCAACACTGCTTCCACCTCGGCCAGGCCGTGGCCGACATCACCGCGCAGGAAGGCCGCCGCTGCCAGGTTGGCGCTGTTCCAGGCGTCGTACAGGGCAATGGCGGTACCGATGAAAGGCACAACGCCCAGCGCCATTTTCAGGTAATTGAACATGGCTCCGGAGCGCAGCGCGACGTGCTCAAGATATAAAGCATCGTTGGAGCGCGATGTCGACCGATGCGCCTCCAGCAAACGGCCCATGTGCACATTGAGCAGATGCGCTGCCAGGGATGTATTGGCTGACCAGGCGGTGCCGACGCCGATCAGGGCATCGAAATTTTTCACCCGGGCCTGGTTGATCCGGCTGACGTGCGAGGCAAATTCCCCGGTCAGGGCGCGACCGGCCAGGTAGTTGACCATCGTGCTGTTCAGGCATTGGTTGAAGAGGAACGTCCGCGCCTGTTCGAGGCTGTCGAACTGGCGCACAAACACCCCATCGGGGCAGTCAGGTCGATAGAGCAGGGTCAGGCCGCTGATTTGCTCAACGATAAAAGTCACCCCGGCCAGGGTGCTTGGCCCCTGGCCCGGCGTATCCGTGCCGCCAACGGTCAGGTGCACGGGCAACAACACGATGCGCTTGCCGTCGACCGCAAAGGCTTCACGACTGTTGGCGTCAATGGCGATCTGCAGTACGCGCTGGCCGCCGACGTCGATGTCCTTGGCCAGCACGGCGAATTCGCCTTGCAACTGGAGCATCAACCGCCACGGTTCACTCAGGCATTCACGGCGAAATTCATTGCTGAAGGCCGGGGCGGTCGGGGCGCCAAGGAAGGTCTCGCGAATCAGCCTTTCGTATTTTCCGGCCAGATCCAGCTCGGTGACCATTTTGCGCAGGTAGTCCTGGGTGATGCCGGTTTTCAGCTTCTGCCGTTGCCCCTCGTCGGCGCCGCTGATCTCGACCCGCATCAACGACACGCGCCACCACATCGACTGATCGATATTGCTTTGCGCCAGTTCGGCGAGGGACAACAGGCTGCGCTGCTGGCTGCCGGTCAGTACATTCTTCTGCGGTGTTCCCGGCGCTGCGCCCTCGATCAGCACTTTGCGCCACGTGGTGGTGTCGGGGATGTCCAGCAACACCTCAATGTTTTGCGTCAGGGCGAAGTCTTTGCGCAGGCGGGCGTCGATGGCCTTTTTGCTGAATGACTCGCGCAGTGGCAGTTCCCGTTCAAGCAGTTGATGGGAGCGCTTCATCGCCGCGATATAAGCGGTGAACAGTGCCTTGAGCCGATCGCGTTCGGCCGCGGACAGTGCGCGGAGGGACGACGGCAGGTGTGTTGCCAGCGTAACGCTGCGGTTCTGCTCGACGATTTGTGCGAAGGCCAGCTCCCGCGCGGAGACAGTGGGGACGGTCAGGCGGGCGAGCGTCTGTTCACGCAGGTTCTCCAGTTCCGCCGCGCGTTGGCCAGCATGGGAGGGCACGGGGTTGGCGTTCATCAATCGCGTCGCATGCTGTTCACAGTTGTGAAGCTGGGTTTGCAAGGCGTACTCGAACGGATTGCCAGCCAACGGCAAAAGTTGCAGCGCTTGCGTGTCGTCGTTGGCCGGCTGCCTGAACATCTTCTGCTCCAGTGCCTGGCGGGAGGCGAACCGTTGCAGGCCGCCGAAATGTCCGGGCCAGTAGAGCAAGACGCTGTCGCTGGAGGACGGCAGCAATGCCGATGGTCGGGCAAACAGCAATACACCGTCGAGCTCCTGGGTCTGCGTGCGGAGGGTGTCGTCTTCGTTGTCAGTCGCGGTCAGCACGAGTCGGGCGACCACCACATCGGCCGGTCGAGGTTTTTCGGGCGCGTCGAGCACGGCCGTCAGACACTGATATTCATCGCTGCTGATTTGATTCAGGCTCAATTGCAGATCGGCTTCGGCACGCAGGCCACTCAGGCGCGCCTGGTACAGGGCCTTGTAATGTGTGCCCGACGAGTGGCGCAGTTCCAGCAGTTGCGGTGCATCGTCGGCGCTTAACAGGGCACTTGCGGCCTCGCTGCTGGCCTGTTCGGCGGCGCGCAGAGCATCGAATTGCTGTTGCAGCCTCCGCATGCGCGGGTCGTCGGTGGTGCCTGCAAAGTCCAGCCCCAGAAAGTTTTGCAGTGCCGTTTGCTGTTGCATTAAAGCGCTGTGACGCAGACTGAAGGGAACGTCGGGGCTCAGTTGCCCGAACGGGGCGATGTCATTGCTTGTATCCGGCAGGGGCAGGTCGGCGGGCGAGGTAAAAAAACGGTCGTTGCGTTGCCGCTCGGCAGGGGCCGTGGCCAGTCCCGCCAACAGGGACTCGGCACTTTTCGTCAGCTGCGGGGTGTCCAACACGGTGTAATCGACCGTGACTTGGCTGGTCTCGGGTTCAGGTTGCTGCAGGATCAACCAGCGTTCCAGACTGTTGCGATTTTCAAATGTCATCCATGGCGCTTGTCTAGACGGCAGATACAGCAACTGGGTGACCGGTTGGTCGGTATTGCGGGTAATGACCAGGGCACCCGCCAGTTCGTCAGTCAGACAACTGTTGCCCCTGAGCGACAGGGTCTCGACGTAAACCAGGATCTCGGGGGAGGTTGTATGCGCTGCCGGGTTGACGAGATCCAGCAGTACGCCGAGCTGTTCGGCATTCAAGGTGCCCTCGGCAAATGCCAATTGGCACGACGCTTCGAAATGCTGGCGATACAAGCGAATGGCCTGTGCCTTGCGTGAAACGTCGGTACCGAGTGCGCGTGCCTGCCACCAGTTCGCGGTCAAGGGAACTTGCGGGTTCTGCGCCATGAGTGCCAGCCATTGATCGCGACAGTCGTTCGAGTACGCCGAGGCGCTCAGGTACAGGTTTTCATCCGTGCTTCGGGCCAATGAGGAGACGTGGCCGAAGTCGGCCAGCGGTGCGGTAGGTGATTGGTGCATGAAGAGGGACTCCGATGGGGGAAAAATCGGGGCCATTAAAGTTCGTTCGAGAAGAGGCATGGTGGTACATAGTTATCGCGTGCCGCGGTCTGATCTGATGACCGTCCGGCGCTCTTCATCAAACTGTCACGTAACTGTGGCAGCGCGCTTGAACAAACTTCATCAGACTCGCGCTCTACTGGGGTTCTGCGTTTCGGTGTTTCTTCATGCGTGTTTTCTTATCAAGATTTGTTTTTTTGGCCGCCTTATTATTCGGCCTGCCGTCATTGGCGGCGTCTCGTTGCGATGTCAATGTTCCGACCGAACGGGTGGATCTGGCCCAGGTAAGCCTGGCGTACCAGAGCATTGGCCGTGCGTCGGATCCGGCATTGCTGCTGGTGATGGGGCTGGGCGGGCAATTGATTCACTGGCCGGATGAGGTGGTTGCGGCCCTGTGCCAGCAAGGGTTCCGGGTGATCCGCTATGACAATCGCGATGTCGGCCTGTCGACCTGGCGGCAAGCACCGGCCGATGCCAACCTGACCTTCGAAGTACTGCGCTACAAACTCGGATTGCCGGTGTCGTCACCGTACTCGCTGACCGACATGGCCGACGATGGCCTGGGCTTGATGGACGCCTTGCACATCAATCAATTCCACGTGTTGGGCGCCAGCATGGGCGGCATGATTGCCCAGCACATGGCTGCCATGGCACCGCAACGGGTCGAGAGTCTGACCCTGATCATGACCACCTCCGGCGCCGAAGGCTTGCCAGCACCGAGTGCGGCGCTGGTGCAGTTGCTGGCGAGACGCGGCGCACCGAACCGCGAAGTGGCCCTGGAGCAACAGGCCGACTTGCTGGCGGCGCTGGGCAGCCCGATAGTGACCGACGATCGCCAGGCGTTGCTGCATCAGGCGGCGCAGTCCTATGACCGGGCGTTCAATCCCGAGGGGGTGAAACGCCAGATCGTGGCCATTCTTGCCGAGCCGAGCCGTGTAACCCTGCTCAATCAGTTGCGGGTGCCGGCGCTGGTGGTGCATGGCACCGCCGACCCGCTGTTGCCGGTGATGCACGGGGTGCATCTGGCGGCGCATCTGCGTGGCAGTCAGTTGATCTTGATTCCGGGCCTGGCCCATCGTTTCCAGGAGGCGTTCAAGGCACCGTTGCTGGCAGCGGTGTTACCGTACTTGCGTGAGCACCGAGAAGACACTTCGCACTGGGCGCAGATCGAACCGGTGGCCGATCGCAATCTCCTCTAACGCCCGATCACCTGTTTGAGCGAGCTTGCTCGCGATTGCGGTGTTTCAGCCAACGATGATGTCGACTGGCCCGGCGCCATCGCGTGCAAACTCCCACAGGCCCTGGGTCGCTTTGAACAAGCCCCTAATGGCTCAGGCCGTACTTTTTCACTTTGTCGAATAGAGTGGTCTTGGCCATGCCCAGTTCCTGGCTGGCCTGGGTCAGGTTGCCGCCGCTGCGTTGCAAGGCGTCGCTGAGCAGATTGCGCTCGAACGCTTCCACCGCTTCGGCAAACGCCAGACCCTGATTGCCGCCACCGGCACCGGTTTTCTTGAACGCCGGCAGGCCCAGGGCAAAGCGCTCGGCAACGTTGCGCAGTTCACGCACGTTACCCGGCCAGTCGTGGCTCATCAGGTTCGAAACGGTCTGGTTGTCCAATTCCGGCACCGTGCGGTCGAAGCGTAGGGACGACTGCTGCAAAAAGTGTTCGAACAGTTGCAGGATGTCTTCGCGGCGCTCGCGCAGCGGTGGCAGTTCCAGGGTCACCACGTTGAGGCGGTAATACAGGTCGCTGCGGAACTCGCCGGCCTTGCTCGACTCGACGAGGTCGGATTTGGTCGCCGCGATGACGCGGCAATCCACCGCAACGCTCTGGTTAGAACCGAGGCGTTCGAGGGTGCGTTCCTGCAACACCCGCAGCAATTTGATCTGCAAGGGCAGGGGCATGCTTTCCACTTCGTCGAGGAACAGCGTGCCGCCGTCGGCGTGTTCGATTTTGCCGATCCGCCGTTTGCCCGCGCCGGTAAAGGCGTTGGCCTCGTGGCCGAAAATTTCGCTTTCGAACAGGTTTTCCGGCAGGCCGCCGCAGTTCAGTGCGACGAACTGTTTGGTGTGGCGCCGACTGAAATCATGCAGGCAGCGAGCGACCAGTTCTTTGCCAGTGCCGGTTTCGCCCTCGATCAGCACGTTGGCCGAGGTGTCGGCGACGTTGGCGATCAGTTCGCGCAAATTCTGCATGGCTGGCGAACGGCCGATGATCCGCCCTTCGAGGGAATCGCGCTCGGCCAGTTGCCGACGTAACGAGGAGACTTCCCGCGCCAGGCTGCGTTGCTCCAGTGCGCGGCGGGCCACGTCCACCAGACGCTCCGGAGAAAACGGCTTTTCCATGAAGTCGTAGGCGCCTTTCTGCATCGCGCCGACGGCCATGGAGATGTCGCCGTGCCCGGTGATCAGCACCACAGGCAGGCTGCGGTCGCGCTCCTTGAGTCGTGTCAGCAGTTCCAGGCCATCGATGCCCGGCAGGCGGATGTCGCTGACGACGATGCCGGCGAAGTTGTCGCCGACCCGCTCCAGGGCTTCTTCGGCGCTGCCCACGCCAATGCAGGGAATGTCTTCCAGGGTCAGCGCCTGTTGGCAGCCGAGCAGCACATGGGGGTCGTCTTCGACGATCAATACACTAAGGTCGTTGTTCATATTGGCTCGGCGGGAGTGGGGCTTACCAACGGTAAACTGAGGACGAATGCAGTACCACCGCTGGCCGGGTGCTCGACACCCAGGTGGCCACCGGTGGCGGCGGCGAGGCTGGCGGAAAGGGTCAGGCCCAGGCCCAGGCCCTGTTCGCCGGGTTTGGTGGTGAAAAACGGTTCGAACAGGTGCTTGCGCGCTTCGGCGTCGATGCCGTGGCCATTGTCACGGACCCGCAGGCGGTATTTGCCATCGAACGCTTCGCCTTCGAGCCACAGCTCGGGTTGCGGCTGCGCTTGCATGGCGTCGAGGGCGTTACCGATCAGGTTGACCAGAATTTGCTCCAGGCGGGTCTGGTCGATCTGTACCTGTACATCGGTGAAGTCGCGGTGTAATTGGAGCTGAATATTTTCCACCCGGGCGCCTAGCAATTGCAGGGCCGCGTCCACCGCTTTGCCGAGGCAGGCCTGGCCTTTGTCGTCTCCGCGCCGGGCGAACGAGCGCAGGCTGGCGGTGATCCGGCCCATGCGGTCGATCAATTCGTTGATAGTCTTGAGGTTGGTGCTGGCCACGTCGAGCTGGCCGCGTTCGAGGAAGCGCACGGTATTGCCGGACAAGGTGCGCAGCGCCGCCAGCGGCTGGTTCAGTTCGTGGGCGATGCTGGTGGACATCTGGCCGATGGCCGCGAGTTTTCCGGCCTGTACCAGTTCATCCTGGGCGCGACGCAAAGTCTCTTCGGCGAGCCGGCGCTCGCGGATCTGGCCCTTGAGCCGTTCGTTGCTGGCGCGCAGGTCGGTGGTGCGTTCGGTAATCCGACGCTCCAGCTGATTGTTGGCTTCCTGCAAGGCTTCCCGGGCTGCGAGGCGGGTGGCAATCACCTTGCGCCGCTCGTTCCAGGCGATCAAAAGGAACGCCAGGAGGGCAAACGCCACGGCCACCAGGATCCCCTGGTTGATCGCTTCGCGGCGCAAGTCCTGGAGTGGCGTGAGCAGGGTGAAATTCCACGGCGTATCGCTCAAGGGCCGGGTTTGCGCCAGATAGCTGATGTTTTCATCGTCGGACACCAGCTCGCTGTTGGCCGGGAACGTGAGTTTTTCGACGCCTTCGGACAGGGTTTCCCGGGCCAGCGGCTGCAGTTCGTTGAGCGGGAACCAGTAGTACTGCAGGCTGCGGGCGAGTTTTTCCTTGGTTTCTTCGCTCAGCGGCACCACCGATTTCAAGCGCCGCGCCGGATCGCTGGAAAGAATGATGATGCCGTTTTCGTCGCTGACGAAGGCTTCCAGGCGAGCCCGTTGCCAGCGTTCTTCCATGGCTTCCAGGCGGACCTTGACCACGGCTACGCCGATGATCTTGCCGTGTTCTTCCAGGCCATGGGCCAGGTAGTAACCGGGTTCGCCGTTGGTGCTGCCGATACCGTAGAAACGCCCCGGCTGACCGCGCACGGCGTTCTGGAAATAGGCGCGAAAGGACAGGTCTTCACCCAGGTAACTGTCGACATCGCGCCAGTTGCTGGTGGCCATGACGCGACCGGTGGTGTCCATCACGTAGATGGCCCGACTGCGGCTGCGCCGGTTCAGGCCTTCGAGGTAATCGTTGACCATCTGCCGGTGTTCCGGGTTCGGGTCGGCCAGCAACTGCGAAACGCTGGTTTCGAGTTCCAGCAGGCTGGGCAGGTATGTGTATTTGCTTATTTCGCTTTCGACGGCGCGCGCGTGCAGTTCCAGCTGGCGCTGGCCGTTTTCGCTGAGGCTGCGGATGCCGTAGCGCTCACTGATCCAGAAGCCGATATAGCCCAGGCCGATCATCATGGCGATGATCAGCGGCGGCAGGAACAAATGACGAACCAGACGGGGTTTCACGGCGAGTGATGGCGACGTGGCGCGATAAAGAGTGGGGTCGCATTTCATCACAGATGCCTTGGGTCAACCAGCGCTTGCCCGCCTATCTGTAGGAGCGAGCTTGCTCGCGATGGTCGTCAACGATGACGCGTTCATCCTGGATGTACGCGGTGCCTTTGAGTACATCGCGAGCAAGCTCGCTCCTACAGGGGGAGGGGCGTACAGCTCTTAGTGCTGCAGAATCTTGTTGAGGAAGTGCTGCGTACGCTCCGCGCGGGCATTGATGTCACCGAAGAACTCTTCTTTCTTGCAGTCTTCGATGATCTTGCCCTGGTCCATGAAAATCACGCGGTCGGCCACTTTACGGGCGAAGCCCATTTCGTGGGTCACGCACATCATGGTCATGCCTTCGTGGGCCAGTTGCACCATCACGTCGAGCACTTCGTTGACCATTTCCGGGTCGAGCGCCGAGGTCGGTTCGTCGAACAGCATGACGATCGGGTCCATCGCCAGCGCGCGGGCAATCGCCACACGCTGCTGCTGACCACCGGACAGTTGGCCCGGGTGCTTGTGGGCGTGGGCCGAGAGACCGACGCGTTCGAGCAGTTGCAGGCCTTTCTTGGTGGCCTCTTCCTTGCTGCGGCCCAACACCTTGATCTGCGCGATGGTCAGGTTTTCGGTGATGGTCAGGTGCGGGAACAACTCGAAGTGCTGGAACACCATGCCCACGCGCGAGCGCAGTTTCGGCAGGTTGGTCTTCGGGTCGGCGATGGAGGTGCCGTCGACCACGATGTCGCCTTTCTGGAACGGTTCCAGGGCGTTGACGCACTTGATCAGGGTCGACTTGCCGGAACCGGACGGCCCGCACACCACGATCACTTCGCCTTTCTTGACCTCGGTGCTGCAATCAGTCAGTACCTGGAAGTCCCCATACCACTTGTTGATGCTTTTGATAGAGATCATACGGCAGACGCTTGACCAGCTGCGAGGCGGCAAAGCTGATGATGAAGTACACGAGACCCGCGAAAATCAGGAACTCATTGGAGCGGCCAATGATGTCGCCACTGGCGCGCGAAGCATTGAGGAAGTCCACCAGACCGACGGCGTAGACCAGCGAGGTGTCCTGAAACAGGATGATGCTCTGTTGCAGCAACAGCGGTGTCATCTTGCGGAACGCTTGAGGCAGGATGATCAGGCGCATCATCTGCCCGTAACTCATGCCCAGCGCCTGGGCAGCGCCCATCTGGCCCTTGGGAATCGACTGCACACCGGCGCGGACGATTTCGCAGAAGTACGCCGCTTCGAACATCATGAAGGCCACGATGCACGAGGCGAACGCGCCGATCGGCGTGTCTTCGCCGGTGATCCAGCGCAGCACGAACGGTACCGCCAGGTAGAACCAGGTGATCACCAGCAGCAAGGGGATCGAGCGGAAATAGTTAACGTACGCGCCGGCGATGTTCGACAGCACTTTGTTGTGGGACAGACGCATCAACGCCAGGATGGTGCCCAGGATGATGCCGCCGATCACGCCCATGGCCATCAGCTTGAGGGTCATGATCATGCCGTTCCACAGGCCCGGCAGGGACGGGATGATGCCCGAGAAGTCGAATTCCATCATTTACCCCCTACGGAAATCAGGCCCGGTACGGCGACTTTCTTCTCGACCACGCGCATCAGCAACATCAGGCTCATGTTCAGGGTGAAGTAGATCAGCGTTGCCAGGGTGAAGGCTTCGAACAGGTTGGCGGAGAACTCGGCGGTCTGCTTGGTCTGCGCGAGCAGCTCCATCAAACCGATCAGCGAGGCCACGGAGGTGTTCTTGAAGACGTTCAGGAATTCCGAGGTAAGCGGTGGAATGATGATCCGGTAGGCCTGGGGCAGCAGCACGTTCCAGTAGATCTGCGGCAGCTTGAAACCCATGGCGCGGGCGGCGGATTCCTGGCCTTTTGGCAGGGCCTGGATACCGGTGCGCACCTGTTCGCAAACCCGGGCGGTAGTGAACAGGCCCAGGCACACGACGACGCTGAGGAAGGCCGAGGTGGTCGGGTTCAGATCCTGCTTGTACCACTCTTGCAGGTCGGCCGGCAGCAGGTCGGGTACCAGGAAGTACCAGATGAACAGCTGAACCAGCAGCGGCACGTTACGGAAGAGTTCGACGTAGCAGGTGGCGATGCCCGATACGATGCGGTTCGGCACGGTACGCATGACGCCCAGGATCGAGCCCAGTGTCAGGGCGATGATCCAGGCCGCGATGGCGATGGCGATGGTCCAGGCCAGACCGGTCACGTACCAGTCCAAATAGGTCTCGCTGCCCACGCCGGTGGACTTGAAGAACACGCCCCAGTCCCAGTTGTAATTCATTAGGGTCTCCCCTCAGTTCAATCGATGTACAAGTGCCCGCTTGGGGGAAGCTCCGTTCCCTCCTGTCCTTGAGGGACAGGCACACGCGCTCGGCTCGACAGCCACCGGTTCGAGTGTTTCCAAAAATGCCAGCAGGAATTGACCACCTCCTGAAAGGGTCAAGGCCCTCTCAGGAGATAAGGTTAGTCAGAAATCAGGACTTCTTGTCGTCAGCCGCTTTATCAGTCGGTTTGGCGATCAGGGCCTTGAGTTCGTCGCTCATTGGGAAGTTCAGGTTCAGGCCTTTTGGCGGGATCGGTTGCATGAACCATTTTTCGTAGATCTTGTTGATCTCGCCCGAAGCGTAGGTGGCCTTGATGGCGTCATCCACAGCCTTTTTGAACGGCTCGTCGCCTTTGCGCACCATGCAGCCGTAGATTTCGTAGGACTGTGGAGTGCCGGTAACGGCCCAGTCACTTGCCTTCTTGGCTTTGGCTGCTTCACCGGCCAGCAGGGCGTCGTCCATCATGAAGGCCACTGCGCGGCCGGTTTCCAGCATCTGGAAGGACTCGCCGTGGTCTTTGGCGGAGATGACGTTCATGCCCATCTGCTTGTCGGCGTTCATCGCTTTGAGGATGCGCTCGGACGTGGTGCCGGCGGTGGTCACGACGTTCTTGCCGGCCAGATCAGGGAAATCCTTGTACTTGGAGTCTGCCTTGGACAGCAGACGAGTACCGATTTCGAAGATGCCAACGGAGAAGTCAACTTGCTGCTGACGCTCGACGTTGTTGGTGGTGGAGCCGCACTCGAGGTCCACGGTGCCGTTCTGCACCAGCGGGATACGGGTTTGCGAAGTCACCAGGTTGTACTTGACCTGGAGGTTCGGCATGTCGAGGTCTTTTTTCAGCGCTTCGACGACTTTCAGCTGGATGTCGTGGGAGTAGCCGACCGGTTTGCCGGAAGCATCCGCGATATAGGAAAACGGAATGGAAGCGTCGCGATGGCCCAGGGTGATGGTGCCGGACTCTTTGATCTTCTTCAGGGTGCCGGTGAGTTCGGCGGCGAAAACTGGCGTGCTGATCAGAGCGGCAGCAATGGCTGCGCCCAGGATATGGGGAACGATGCGCATCAAATTT
>LNAP01004006.1_pt1 | contig 13844 bp, 14 predicted proteins | sample 602601 | NCBI WGS metagenome assembly LNAP01 (sample SAMN02440304, study PRJNA202911) | soil metagenome | biome: Subtropical and temperate rainforests or woodlands; isolation source: soil samples (1 kg each in a 20% v/v slurry with milli Q water) were... ...
GACGAGGCCATGCTCGACCGCCTGGCGCTGACCCCGGCGCGCATCGACGACATGATCGAGGGCCTGCGCCAGGTCGCCGGCCTGCCCGATCCGATCGGCACCATCCGCGACATGCGCTACCTGCCCTCGGGCATCCAGGTCGGCAAGATGCGCGTGCCGCTGGGCGTGATCGGCATCATCTACGAGTCGCGGCCCAACGTGACCATCGACGCCGCCAGCCTGTGCCTGAAGTCCGGCAACGCCACCATCCTGCGCGGCGGCTCCGAGGCGATCCATTCCAACCGTGCCATCGCCGCCTGCATCCAGCTGGGCCTGGCCGAGGCCGGCCTGCCGGCGGCCTGCGTGCAGGTGGTGGAAACCACCGACCGCGCCGCCGTCGGCGCGCTGATCGCCATGCCCGAGTTCGTCGACGTCATCGTGCCGCGTGGCGGCAAGAGCCTGATCGAGCGCATCAGCCGTGACGCCCGCGTGCCGGTGATCAAGCACCTGGACGGCATCTGCCACGTCTACATCGACGTCGCCGCCGATGTGGACAAGGCCATCCGCGTCGCCGACAACGCCAAGACCCATCGCTACGCACCGTGCAACGCCATGGAAACCCTGCTGGTGCACGAGGGCATCGCCGCCCGCGTGCTGCCGCCGCTGGCCGACATCTACCGTGCCAAGGGCGTCGAGCTGCGCGGCTGCCCGCGCACCCGTGCGCTGCTGGGTGCCGACGTGCTGGAAGCGACCGAGCAGGACTGGCACACCGAGTACAACGCGGCGATCCTGTCGATCCGCGTGCTCGACTCGCTGGAGCAGGCGATCGAGCACATCAACCACTACGGTTCGCAGCACACCGACGCGATCATCACCGAAAGCTTTACCGACGCGCGGCGCTTCCTCACCGAGGTGGACTCCAGCTCGGTGATGGTCAACGCCTCGACGCGCTTCGCCGACGGCTTCGAGTACGGCCTGGGCGCGGAGATCGGCATCTCCACCGACAAGCTGCACGCCCGTGGCCCGGTCGGCCTGGAAGGCCTGACCAGCGAGAAGTACGTGGTGTTCGGCGACGGTCACGTGCGCGGCTGATGACCCAGCGCATTGGTCTGCTCGGCGGCACCTTCGATCCGATCCATATCGGTCACCTGCGCGCCGCGCTGGAGGTGGCCGAGCAGTTCGCTCTCGACGAGCTGCGCCTGATTCCCAGCGCGCGTCCGCCGCACCGCGGCACCCCGCAGGTCTGCGCGCAGGCGCGCCTGGACATGGTGCGCCTGGCGGTGGCCGATGTGCCGCCGCTGAGCGTGGACGACCGCGAGCTGTGGCGCGACAGGCCGTCGTGGACCATCGACACCCTGGAATCGCTGCGCGCCGAGCTGGGCGCCGAGGTCCAGTTGCTGCTGCTGGTCGGCTGGGATGCCTTCTGCGGCCTGCCGACCTGGCATCGCTGGCAGGAGCTGCTCGACCACTGCCACATCCTCGTGCTGCAGCGGCCGGATGCCGGCAGCGAGGCGCCCGATGCGCTGCGCAACCTGCTGGCCGCGCGCAGCGTGGCCGATCCGCAGGCGCTCAAGGGCCCGGCCGGGCAGATCGCCTTCGTCTGGCAGATGCCGCTGGCGATTTCCGCCACGCAGGTCCGCGAGCGCCTCGGCAGCGGCCGTTCCATCCGTTTTCTGGTGCCCGATGCGGTGCTGGCCTACATCCATGCGCACGGCCTGTACCGTGCCGTTCCTTCGACTCAAGAGTGAATATCTGACAATGCAAGCCGAACAACTGGTCCAGGTGGTGATTGCCGCCCTGGAAGACATGAAAGCCCAAGACATCACCACCATCGACGTGCGCGACAAGACCAGCATCACCGATTTCATGGTGATCGCCTCGGGCAGCTCCAGTCGTCACGTCAAGTCGCTGGCCGACACCGTGCTGGAGAAGGTCAAGGCGCAGGGCGTCAAGCCGATCGGCAGCGAAGGCCTGGACAGCGGCGAGTGGGGTCTGCTCGACCTCGGCAACGTCGTGGTGCACGTGATGCAGCCGGCCACCCGCCAGTTCTACGACCTCGAGCGCCTGTGGCAGGGTGCCGAGCAGAGCCGCGCCCAGCACGCTGACGAGTAAGCGGCTGGCATGCGCATCCGACTGATTGCCGTAGGCTCGCGCATGCCGCGCTGGGTCGAGGACGGCTGGCAGGAGTACGTCAAGCGCCTGCCGCCCGAACTGACCCTGGAGCTGGTGGAGATTCCGCTGCACACCCGCGGCAAGAACGCCGACGTCGCCCGCCTGATCCGCCAGGAAGGCGAAGCCATGCTGGCGCGGGTGCAGCCCGGGGAACGCGTGGTCACTCTCGAGGTCCATGGCAAGCCGTGGAGCACCGAGCAGCTGGCCGCCGAGCTGGACCGCTGGCGCCTCGATGCGCGTACGGTCAACCTGATGGTCGGCGGCCCGGAAGGGCTGGCGCCGGAGGTGTGCGCGCGCAGCGAGCAGCGCTGGTCGCTGTCGCCGCTGACCCTGCCGCACCCGCTGGTGCGCGTGCTGCTTGGCGAGCAGATCTATCGCGCCTGGACCGTGCTGTCCGGGCATCCGTACCACAAGTAGCGCAGCCCACCGTCTCTCATGCCGCAGCCGATCCAGCTCAAGGACCACGAACGCGACGCCCGTCTGGTGCGCAACCGCGCCATCGTCGGCGCGCTGTTCGTGCTGCTGCTGACCGGCGCGCTGGTGGCGCGGCTGTTCTACCTGCAGGTGATCCAGTACGAGCACCACACCACCCTGGCGGAGAACAACCGTATCCACGTGCAGCCGCTGCCACCGAGCCGCGGGCGGATCTACGACCGCAACGGCGTGGTCATCGCCGACAACCGGCCGAGTTTCAGCCTGACCGTGAGCCGCGAGCGCGCCGGGGACTGGCAGCAGGCCCTCGACACCATCGTCGAGGTGCTCGAACTCGGCCCGGAAGAGCGTAGTCTGTTTGAGAAGCGCGTGCGGCAGGGACGGCGCCCCTTCGAGCCGGTGCCGATCCTGTTCGAGCTGACCGAGGAGCAGATCGCCCGCATCGCGGTCAACCAGTTCCGCCTGCCCGGGGTCGACGTGGTTGCCCAGCTGGTCCGCCACTACCCGCAGGGCGAGCACTTCGCCCACTCGGTCGGCTATGTCGGGCGGATCAACGAGCAGGAGCTGAAGAAGCTCGACCCGGTGGACTACAGCGGCACCCACCACATCGGCAAGACCGGCGCGGAGAAGTTCTACGAGGACCTGCTGCATGGCCAGGTCGGCTACGAGGAAGTCGAAACCAACGCCCGCGGCCGCGTGCTGCGCGTGCTCAAGCACACCGATCCGGTGCCGGGCAAGGACATCACCCTGAGCCTGGATCTCAAGCTGCAGCTGGCGGCCGAGGCGGCGCTGGCCGGCCGCCGCGGTGCGGTGATCGCCATCGAGCCGGCCACCGGCGGCGTGCTGGCGATGGCCAGCCAGCCGAGCTTCAATCCCAACCTGTTCGTCACCGGCATCGGCTCTCGGGACTACGCCGCGCTGCGCGATTCCATCGACCGGCCGCTGTACAACCGCGTGCTGCGCGGTCTGTATCCGCCCGGCTCGACGGTCAAGCCGCAGGTGGCGCTGGCCGGGCTGGACGCCGGCGTGGTCAATGCCGGCACGCGGGTCTTCGATCCGGGCTACTACCAGCTGCCGGGCAACACGCACAAGTACCGCAACTGGAACCGCAGCGGCGATGGCTGGGTGAGTCTCGACCTGGCGCTGGCGCGCTCCAACGACACCTATTTCTACGACCTGGCGATCAAGCTCGGCATCGACCGTCTGCACCAGTACATGACGGCCTTCGGTCTCGGCCAGCGGGTTTCGCTCGACCTCGCCGAGGAGTCCGCCGGACTGATGCCCTCGCGCGAGTGGAAGCGCATCAACCGCCGCCAGGGCTGGTACCCCGGCGAGACGGTGATCACCGGCATCGGCCAGGGCTACATGCTCACCACGCCGCTGCAGCTGGCCCAGGCCACCGCGCTGGTCGCCAGCCACGGCCAGTGGCGCCGCCCGCGTCTGCTCAGGGACGCCGACGGCATGAGCGCGGAGCAGCTGATGGACGCCGAGCTGCTGGAGCGCCGCGACACCCCGCCGGACATCGTCGCCAAGGATCCAAAGTACTGGAATCTGGTCACCCACGGCATGGTCGAGGTGGTGCACGGTGCGCGCGGCACCGCACGCAAGGTCGGCCTCGGCTCGCCCTACCTGATCGCCGGCAAGAGCGGCACCGCGCAGGTGGTGGCGATTCGCCAGGGCGAGAAATACGACCGCAGCAAGGTGCGCGACCGTCACCGCGACCACGCCCTGTTCGTCGCCTTCGCCCCGGCCGACGATCCGAAGATCGCGGTGGCGGTGATGGTGGAGAACGGCGAGTCCGGCTCCGGCGTGGCCGGGCCGGTGGCCAAGCAGGTGCTGGACGCCTGGCTGCTCGACGAGAATGGCCGGCTCAAGGCCGAGTTCGCGCCGCAGCAGGCGGCGGAGGTGCCCCGTGACCACTAACTTCGACCGCACGCTGTCCACCAGCGAGGACGTGATGCGCCGGCGCGCCAGCCTGCTGCAGCGCCTGCACATCGACGGCCCGCTGCTGCTGCTGCTGCTGACCCTCGGTGCGGTGGGGCTGTTCGTGCTGTATTCGGCCGGCGGCAAGCACTGGGGGCTGCTGCTCAAGCAGGCTAGCTCGTTCGGTCTCGGCCTGCTGGCGATGACCGTGATCGCCCAGCTGGAGCCGCGCTTCATGGCCCGCTGGGCGCCGCTGCTGTACGGGGGCGGGGTGACCCTGCTGCTCGGCGTGGAGCTGTTCGGCTACACGGCGATGGGCGCCACACGCTGGATCAACATCCCCGGGGTGATCCGCTTCCAGCCCTCGGAGTTCATGAAGCTGATCATGCCGCTGACCATCGCCTGGTACCTGTCCGGGCGCAGCCTGCCGCCCAGTCTCAAGCACCTGGGCATCGCCCTGGCGCTGATCGGCGTGCCCTTCGTGCTGATCCTCAAGCAGCCGGACCTCGGCACCGCCATGCTGATCCTCGCCTCCGGCGCCTTCGTGCTGTACATCGCCGGTCTGCGCTGGCTGTGGATCGGCGGGGTGATCGCGGCGGCGGTGCCGACCGCGGTGGCCATGTGGTACTTCGTGCTGCACGACTACCAGAAGCAGCGCGTGCTGACCTTCCTCGACCCGGAAAGCGACCCGCTGGGCACCGGCTGGAACATCATCCAGTCCAAGGCGGCGATCGGCTCCGGCGGGGTGTTCGGCAAGGGCTGGCTGCTCGGCACCCAGTCGCATCTGGATTTTTTGCCGGAAAGCCACACGGACTTTATCATTGCCGTCCTCAGCGAGGAGTTCGGGCTGGTGGGCGTGTGCCTGCTGCTGCTGGTCTATCTGCTGCTGATCGCCCGCGGCCTGACCATCACCGTGCAGGCGCAGACCTTGTTCGGCAAGCTGCTGGCTGGCAGCATCACCCTGACCTTCTTCGTCTACGTGTTCGTCAATATCGGCATGGTCAGCGGTTTGCTGCCGGTAGTGGGAGTACCCTTGCCCTTCATCAGTTACGGCGGAACTTCGCTGGTGACGCTGATGTCTGGTTTTGGCATTTTGATGTCGATCCACACCCACCGGAAGTGGATCGCCCAGGTTTGAGACTGCCGCTTTGAATCCGAGAGTGAAGCATACGATGCACAGACTGCGCGCATGGGCGCGGCGAGGGGTTGCCCTGGTCGGCCTGATCGGCATCGCCACTCCGGCGCTGGCCGGGGACTATCAGGGATCGCCTGTGGTCGACGAATTCATCGGCGAACTGGTCCGCGATCAGGGCTTCGCCGCCCCCCAGTTGCAGGCGCTGTTCGCCCAGGTGGAGCGCAAGCAGCCGATCCTCGACGCCATCGCGCGGCCGGCCGAACGGGTCAAGCCGTGGAAGGAGTACCGGCCGATCTTCCTCACCGACGCGCGCATCAGCCGCGGCGTGGAGTTCTGGAACCAGCATGCCGAGGCGCTGGCGCGTGCCGAGCGCGAGTACGGGGTGCCGGCGCAGGTGATCGTGGCGATCATCGGCGTGGAAACCTTCTTCGGCCGCAATACCGGCAACTGGCGGGTGATCGACGCGCTGGCCACCCTCGGCTTCGACTACCCGCCGCGTGCCGACTTCTTCCGCAAGGAGCTGCGCGAGTTCCTCCTGCTCAGCCGCGAGCAGCAGGTCGACCCGCTCAGTGTGACCGGCTCCTACGCCGGCGCCATGGGCCTGCCGCAGTTCATGCCGAGCAGCTTCCGCGCCTATGCGGTGGACTTCGACCACGACGGCCACATCGACATCTGGAAGAACCCGGTGGACGCCATCGGCAGCGTGGCCAGCTACTTCCAGCGCCACGGCTGGGTCGCCGGCGACCCGGTGGTGACCCGCGCGCGCATCGCCGGTACCCGCTTCGCCGACGGCCTGACCCAGGGCCTGGAGCCGGTCAAGTCGGTCGGCGACCTGCGCCAGCTGGGCTGGACGCCGCTGGATGCGGTAGACGACAACTACGCGGTGACCGCCTTCCGCCTTGAAGGCGCCCAGGGCGACGAGTTCTGGATGGGCCTGCCCAACTTCTACGTGATCACCCGCTACAACCGCAGCGTGATGTACTCGCTGGCCGTGCATCAGCTGTCCACCGCCTTGCTGGCGCAGCGTCAGGAGCCGTGAGCATGCGCCTACGGACCTCCCTTGCCCCGCTGGCGCTGATCGGTGTCGCCCTCCTGCTCGGCAGCTGCACGACCTCGCGCGCGCCGACCACCGACGACCGCATCTCCGGTCCCGGCAACTACGCCCGTCCGCACAAGGACGGCGAGCCGTGGTGGAGCGTGGATGTCTCGCGCATCCCCGATGCCGTGCCGATGCCGCACAACGGTCCGGTCAAGGCCAGCCCCTACACCGTGTTCGGCAAGCCCTACTACCCGATCAGCGACGTGCGCAACTATCGGGTGACCGGCACCGCGTCGTGGTACGGCACCAAGTTCCACGGCCAGGCCACCGCCAACGGCGAGACCTACGACCTGTACGGCATGACCGCCGCGCACAAGACCCTGCCGCTGCCCAGCTACGTGCGGGTGACCAACCTGGAGAACGGCAAGAGCGTGATCCTGCGGGTCAACGACCGCGGGCCGTTCTATTCCGACCGCATCATCGACCTGTCCTTCGCGGCGGCGAAGAAGCTCGGCTATGCCGAGGTGGGCACCGCGCGGGTCAAGGTCGAGGGTATCGACCCGCAGCAGTGGTGGGCCCAGCAGGGCCGCCCGGTGCCGCTGGTGCTGGCCGGCAACAGCGCGCCGGCCAACCGCAGCGGCAAGCTGCTGAGCCTGCCGGCACCGACCGAGGTGCGCAGCGTGACGCAGCCGATCGAGCAGTACACGCCGCCGCCGGAGCAGCACGCGGCCGCGGTCTTGCCGGTCGAGCTGGCGGTAAAAAAAAACGCTTCTGTCCCAGTCGCTGGGCTGTATCTCCAGGTGGGCGCCTTCGCCAACCCGGACGCTGCGGAGCTCCTCAAGGCCAAGCTGAACGGCCTGGTGGGGACTGCCCCGGTGTTTATCAGCTCGGTCGTGCGCAACCAGCAGGTGCTGCACCGCGTACGGCTGGGGCCGATCGAAACTCAGGATGAGGCCCTGCAGCTGCAGGACACCCTGCGCCTGGCCAGCCTTGGCCAGCCGACGCTGGTGCGGCCGGACTGAAACCGCAGTGCTGTAATGCCCACCAGGGCCTGATTGACCTACCTAGCTATTCGAGAGACGGATGAACATCATCACCTTCGTGCACCGCCTGTTCCTGCTTGTCCTGTTCGCCGCTACGCCTGTCGCCTGGGCTGCCGAGCAGGTCGTCCCCGCTGCGCCGCAACTGGCAGCCAAGGCCTATGTGCTCATGGATGCCGACAGTGGTCGCGTGCTGGTCGAGCAGATTTCCGACGAGCGTCTGCCGCCGGCCAGCCTGACCAAGCTGATGACGGCCTACATCGCCACCCTGGAAATCCGCAAGGGCCAGATCAGCGAGAAGGACCAGGTCACCATCAGCGAGCACGCCTGGCGCACCGGCGGCTCGCGCATGTTCGTTCAGGTCGGCACCCAGGTGACCCTGGGCGATCTGCTGCACGGCATCATCATCCAGTCCGGCAACGACGCCAGCGTGGCGGTGGCCGAGCACATCGCCGGCAGCGAGGACGCCTTCGCCGACCTGATGAACACCACGGCGCAGCGGCTCGGCATGACCAACAGCCACTTCATGAACGCCACCGGCCTGCCCCATCCGGAGCACTATTCGTCGGCCCGCGACATGGCCGTACTGGCGCGCGCCATCATCAACGAGGACGCTGAGCACTACGCGATCTACTCGCAGAAGGAGTTCCTCTGGAACAACATCAAGCAGCCCAACCGCAACCTGCTGCTGTGGCGCGACAAGACCGTCGACGGCCTGAAGACCGGCCACACCGAGGAAGCCGGCTACTGCCTGGTGGCCTCCGCGGTGCGTGAAGGCCAGCGCCTGATCGCCGTGGTGTTCGGCACCAACAGCGAGCAGGCCCGCGCCGCCGAAACCCAGAAGCTGCTGACCTACGGCTTCCGCTTCTTCGAGACCCGCAAGTTCTACCAGAAGGGCGCCGAACTGGCCCAGGCTCCGGTGTGGAAGGGCGCCGAGCGTCAGCTCAAGGCCGGCCTGGCCGAGGACCTGACCCTGACCCTGCCGCGCGGCCAGCTGGACAAGCTGCAGGCCAGCATGAGCCTGCAGCCGATGATCGTCGCCCCGGTGGCGGCTGGCCAGGAAGTCGGCAAGGTCGAGGTGCGCCTCGGTGAGCAGGTGCTGCACAGCGCGCCGCTGGTGGCCCTCGAAGCCGTCGAAGAGGGTGGTATCTTCCGCCGGGTGTGGGATAGTATCCGACTGTTTTTCTACGGTTTGTTCAACTGACCTTCTGACCAGTGCGTGACGCCTCGATCCGGGGCGTCCGCCTCGCGGGCCACAAGTCCGCCACGACCATGACCGATATCAAGACCGACAAAACCTCTGCACCGGCCGAAGTCCAGGCTCCGAAAATCGAATTCCCCTGCGAGCGCTATCCGATCAAGGTGATCGGCGATGCCGGCGAGGGGTTCGCCGACCTGGTGATCGACATCGTCCGCCGTCATGCGCCGGACCTGGATGTCACCACCCTGACCCTGCGCGACAGCAGCAACGGCCGTTTCGTCTCGGTGCAGGTGGCGATCCGCGCCACCGGCGTCGAGCAGCTGCAGGCGATCCATATCGACCTGCGCGCCACCGGCCGCGTGCACATGGTGCTCTGATGAGCGCCCTGCGGGTGCGCGAGCTCGGCCTGCAGCCCTACCAGCCGGTCTGGCAGGCCATGCAGCGTTTCACCAACGAGCGCGGCCCGGACACACCGGACGAGATCTGGCTGCTGGAGCACGAGCGGGTCTTCACCCAAGGCCAGGCCGGCAAGGCCGAGCACCTGCTGATGCCTGGCGACATCCCGGTGGTGCAGGTGGACCGCGGCGGCCAGGTGACCTACCACGGCCCCGGCCAACTGGTGGCCTACCTGCTGCTGGACGTGCGCCGCTCGGGGCTGGGCGTGCGCGAACTGGTCAGCCGCATCGAGCGCAGCCTGATCGGCCTGCTCGCCGGCTACGGTGTCGAGGCCTACGCCAAGGCGGACGCTCCCGGCGTCTATGTCGGCGAGGCGAAGATTGCCTCGCTCGGCCTGCGCATCCGCCACGGCCGCTCCTTTCACGGCCTGGCGCTGAACGTCGACATGGATCTCGAGCCGTTCCGGCGCATCAATCCCTGCGGCTATGCCGGCCTGGCGATGACCCAGTTGCGCGATCTGGCCGGACCTATCGATTTTGCCGAGGTGCAGGCCGCGCTGGTTCGCCAGCTGCTGGCGCAGCTCGGTTACGCTGAACACGAAACCCTCACGCAAGGGCTGGAGCTGACATGAGCACTGCAGACAACAACGACCAGAGCCCGAGCAAGGTTGAAGCCGGGGTCAAGCTGCGCGGTGCCGAGAAGGTCGCGCGCATTCCGGTGAAGGTCATTCCGACCGAGGAGTTGCCGCGCAAGCCGGACTGGATCCGCGTGCGCATCCCGGTCACCCCGGAGGTCGAGCGGATCAAGCAGCTGCTGCGCAAGCACAAGCTGCACAGCGTGTGCGAGGAAGCCTCCTGCCCGAACCTCGGCGAATGCTTCTCCGGCGGCACCGCCACCTTCATGATCATGGGCGACATCTGCACCCGCCGCTGCCCGTTCTGCGACGTCGGCCACGGCCGGCCGAACGCCCTGGACCCGGACGAGCCGAAGAACCTGGCGGTGGCCATCGCCGACCTGCGCCTGAAGTACGTGGTGATCACCTCGGTGGATCGCGACGACCTGCGCGACGGCGGCGCCCAGCACTTCGCCGATTGCCTGCGCGAAATCCGTAAGCTCAGCCCGGGCGTGCAGCTGGAGACCCTGGTGCCGGACTATCGTGGGCGCATGGAAATCGCCCTCGACATCACCGCGAGCGAACCGCCGGACGTGTTCAACCACAACCTCGAGACCGTGCCGCGGCTGTACAAGTCGTCGCGTCCGGGATCGGACTTCGAGTGGTCGCTGGACCTGCTGCAGGAATTCAAGAAGCGCGTGCCGGGCGTGCCGACCAAGTCGGGCCTGATGCTCGGCCTCGGCGAGACCGACGAGGAAGTCATCGAAACCATGCAGCGCATGCGCGAGCACGAGATCGACATGCTCACCCTCGGCCAGTACCTGCAGCCCTCGCGCAACCACCTGGCGGTGCAGCGCTTCGTCCACCCGGACACCTTCGCCTGGTTCGCCGAGCAAGGCGAGAAGATGGGCTTCAAGAACGTCGCTTCCGGTCCGCTGGTGCGTTCGTCCTACCACGCCGACCAGCAGGCCCACGGCCACACGAAGAGCTGAGATCAAGCTGTGGGGTAGGGCAGACTGCGGTCTGTCCCGCCCCGTATAGCCGTTCGCGCTCCGCAAGGAGCGCTGTTCAGCAGCCTGCAAAAACGCAAAACCCCGGCCAAGGCCGGGGTTTTGCGTTGTGCGGCGAGCGCGGACGCTGGAGGCATCCGCCGCTGCGAGCCGGTCAGTGGTTGAGCAGGTTGAACAGGTAATCGGGCAGCGGGTCGATCACGACTTCCTGGCCCTCATAGTGCGCCTTGAGCCCTTTGCGCTCCACCACCCCATGGGGAGCGGTGGTGCTGCCCAGGTGCTGGCGGGCACGGTAGTCGATCACGCAGTCGTCAGCCTCGACCCAGAAGTGCGGCGAAACCACCTTGCCGTCCAGCTCCAACGTACCCAGCATTACCTTATAGGGAATCTGCTGCTTGGCCAGACGGGTCACCACCAAGCGGCTCAGGCCATCGGATGCGGCCTTGGCAAAGTCCAGATCATCAAGAAGGTTTTTTAGCTGGGGTTGGTTCATGTGCGTGTCCTCGATGGACCGGCTGTCTAGATGCGCACATCTTAGACCAAAGTCTAAGAAAGGTTAATATCTTCAGGATTGCCAGGAGCGAAAAGGACCACGAGTCGACGAACGGTAATGGTGTGGTCCGGCTGAGGGGTTAATGGCGGGTTCAGCGGGATGCAGTTTGGACTGTCGCACTAGGCAAGCGCATAGCCCCGCGGTTTTGCCGGGGGCCATGCGTCACGGCAGAAGTGGTTGTCTCGCGGTGCCGCAGCTCACGGCAGCTGGCGCAGCTGCTCCAGCAGCCGATAGTTCGGATAGCCATCGGTTGGCCAGCCCAGCTGCTGCTGGCTGGCGCGCACCGCGCGGCGCGTGTTGGCGCCGATGATGCCGTCGGCCGCGCCCGTGTCATGGCCGTGCTGGCTCAGGCGCTCCTGCAGCTCGATGCGCTCGCTGCGCGACAGCTGCCGTTCCCAGCGCGGCCAGCTGCCGTAAATCATTCCTCCGCCAGCGAAACGCTCGCCGAGCAGGCTGATGGCCAGCGCGTAGGCGGTGGAGTTGTTGTACTTGAGGATGCTGCGGAAGTTGTCCAGCACCAGGAACGCCGGGCCACGGTGGCCGGCGGGCAGCAGCAGGCTGGCGCTCTGCGTGCCGGCGGCGGCCTGCGGCGGTGCGTTCAGCGGGCGGATGCCCAGTGCCAGCCATTCGCTCAGCGGCTTGCGCTGCTCCGGGTCGGCCAACGCATAGTCGAAGCCCTCCGGCAGGCGCACTTCCATGCCCCAGCTCTGCCCGGTCTGCCAGCCCGAGGCTTGCAGATAGTTGGCGGTCGAGGCCAGCGCATCGGCAGTGGAATCCCAGATATCGCGACGGCCATCGCCATCGAAGTCCACGGCGTAGCGCTGGTAGGTGGTGGGGATGAACTGGGTCTGGCCCATCGCGCCGGCCCAGGAGCCCTGCATGCGCTGTGGCTGCACGTCACCATGCTCGAGGATCGTGAGCGCGGCGAGCAGCTGGTCGTGGGCGAACTGCGGGCGGCGACCTTCGTGGGCGAGGGTCGCCAGCGAGCGGATCACGCTCATGTTGCCGGTATTGGCGCCGAAGTTGCTTTCCATGCCCCAGATGGCAACCAGGGTGTTGCGCTCCACGCCGTAGCGCTGCTCGATGCGGCTCAGGGTCTCGGCATGCTCGGCGAGCAGGCGTTGGCCATTGCGCACACGCTGCAGGGACGCCGCGCTATCCAGGTATTCCCACACCGGCCGGGCGAACTCCGGCTGGCTTTGGTCGGCACGGATCACCGCCGGGTCGGGAGTCACCCCGGCAAAGGCGCGCTCGAAGGTGGCACTGTCGATGCCGGCAGCCAGTGCCTCGCGGCGAAAGCCGTCGCGCCACTCGCTGAAGCTCTGTTGCTCCTCGGCGACGGGGGCCGCTGCGACAACAGCGATCGACGGGGCCGGTTGCACCTGCGCTGCGGGGGCAGGGGCACTGGACATGGGTGGCTCGGCGCAGGCGCTGAGCTGGATCAGCGTCAGCAGCAGCGCGCTGCCATTGAGCAGGCGACGGCGCGACTGACGGTCGGCGATCGGGTTCGACATGACGACTTCCACGGTCAAGCAGGATCAGGGGGCAACCTTAACATGGGCATGCAGCCTTTGCCTCGGCAGCCAGGCCCTGAGTAGACCGCGTCCGTCGGATCGAATTCACTCGCTGCAGGTGGGGCAGGCGACTGCCCCGGTCTCCAGGCTCTTCAGGATCGGGCAATCGGGCCGCTCGTCGCCCTGGCAGTGGGCGACCAGTTCGCCCAGGCTGTCGCGCAGGCTGGCCAGCTCGGCGATCTTGCGGTTGAGTTCGTCGATATGGGCGAGTGCCAGCGCCTTCACGTCGGCGCTGGCGCGCTGGCGGTCCTGCCACAGCTGCAGCAGCTTGCCGACCTCCTCCAGCGCGAAGCCCAGATCGCGGGCGCGCTTGATGAAGGCCAGACGGTGCAAGTCCTGCGCGCTGTAGTGCCGATAGCCGTTGTCACCGCGACCGGCGGGCTGCAGCAGGCCGATGCTTTCGTAATAGCGGATCATCTTCGCCGACAGACCGCTGTGTTTCGCCGCCTGGCCGATATTCATGACTTGTCCTCCGGCTTCCAGGTTTTCAGCAGCAGCGCATTGCTCACCACGCTGACGCTGGACAGGGCCATGGCGGCGCCGGCGACCACCGGGCTGAGCAGGCCGAAGGCGGCCAGCGGCAGGCCGACGACGTTATAGATGAAGGCCCAGAACAGGTTCTGGCGAATCTTGGCATAGGTGCGCCGGCTGATGTCCAGCGCCGCCGGCACCAGGCGAGGATCGCCGCGCATCAGGGTGATGCCGGCGGCGTGCATGGCCACGTCGGTGCCGCCGCCCATGGCGATGCCGACATCCGCCGCGGCCAGTGCCGGAGCG
>LNAP01004007.1_pt1 | contig 13844 bp, 13 predicted proteins | sample 602601 | NCBI WGS metagenome assembly LNAP01 (sample SAMN02440304, study PRJNA202911) | soil metagenome | biome: Subtropical and temperate rainforests or woodlands; isolation source: soil samples (1 kg each in a 20% v/v slurry with milli Q water) were... ...
GGATCCTCGCCGAGCTGATGGATCATGTGGCCGACGTCGTGCAGCAGCGAGGCAAGCACGGTGGCGGCCGGCGCGTCTTCGGCCTCGGCGTGGGCTGCGGCCTGCAGGGCGTGCTGCAGCTGGTTGATCGCGCTCAAGCCGTAACGCCTGGTGGCGCGGCCGACGAAGATGTCGAGAAGTTCCTGGCGCAGGGGATCGCTCATGCGCTCTTCTTATCACGAACCGGCGTATAACCGGGAATCATCGCCAGCGCGGCCTTCAGCGGATCGGGCCGCCACGCGCGCGTAACAAAATCGCCATGCATGTCGAGCCCGCCGCACGGCACGAAGGCCACGGTGCCGGGATTGAGGGCGGCCGGCAGCGTCCTGGCGTAGGGCACGCGCTTCTTGTCGAGCATGCCTTGCAAGGCTGCGTTCTCGTCCTTGGTGGAATCGGTATAGGCGCTGAGCAGGAAGGCCTGACGCCGGCGTGCCGCCATCCACGCCGCGTACTTGTCCTCGTCGCCGTAGAGTGCGTCCATCAGGATGACGCCCTTGACGCGATGGGTGGCACCACCGCGGTCGAGCGCGTAGGCCGCCGACAGATAGCCGCCGCTGTAGGCCACGACCACGACCGGCGCGAGGTTGAGCTGCCGTCCGGCGGCGCGGTCGCCGTAGAGCCGCATCAGCCGCTCGGCCGCCTCGTCGACATAGGCGGCGAAGTGCCCGGGCTTCCAGAAATTACCGGCGCTGGAATCGGCGGCGTCGAGCGCGAGCTGCGGCGCTACCAGCGCGATGTTCTGGCCGGACTCGGCGATCTGGCGCGGCACGGCCTGGCGCCCCATCACGTCGCGCTCGAGCGTGGCGCCCTGGCCGTGGAAATAGAGCACGATCAGCACCGGCCGCTGCGGATCGAAGCCGGGCGGCAGATAGAGCAGCGAGCGGCGGTCGCTGTAGGTCGGTTGCTCCCAGTAGACGTCGCCGCGCAGGCTGGTGTGGCCGCGCTTGCTGCCGTTCTTCACGTCGAGGAAGGGCTTCTTGCTGCCGGGATCGACACTGCGATAGGGGAAGGCCGAGGCGTTGAAGGCAACGAGCTGGGTCTTGCCCTCTTTCAGCGGCTGCGGCCCGAAGGGCTTCGGCTTCGCCGCCGCCTTCGTGGCTGGCTGCTTGCCCGGCTTCTTCCTCGTCGTGCGGGCATGCGCGGTGGTCGGCATCAGGAGAGCCCCCAGCAGCAGCAGCGCCCGCCGCTTCACGCCGCCGCAGGCCGCCCCACCCCCACACTCTGGGGACGCAGCGGCATCAGCACGGAGAAGAAAGCCGGCAAGGCAACGAGATAGGCGATGGCACCGACCAGCACCACGGCGGGCAGGCCGAAGCTGGTGGCCACGATCGGCACCAGCGCGGCGCCGATCACCGAGAAGCAGCCGTTGATGCCCCAGGCCCACAGGAACATGTGGTCCTTGCCCAGGCGGCCGAGCGTGGTCATCGCCGTCGGCATGGGGAAGCCCATCAGGAACGCCGGCGGCAGGATCAGCAGCAGGCAGAGCACGATGCGCAGCGCATAGGGCAAGGTGCCGATCCAGTCGAGCGCGTAGTCGATGGTGAAGGCGTAGCCCGCCAGGATGACGAAGATCGCCAGGAAGATCTTCGGCATGACGCTGCGCGCCCGGTCGATGTAGCGCTCGGAGAAGAAGCTGCCGATGCCGGAGAAGACCAGCATGCCGGTGATCAGCACCGAGGCCGACACCGTGGCGTTGGAGAGCGCCAGGATGAAGTGGGAGATCATGCCCACCTCGACGATGATGTAGCCCAGCCCCAGGCAGAGGAAATAGATCAGCGTGCCGAACTTGCCGGGATAGCGGCTGAAGATGGTGCGCCAGCCGAAGACCAGCGGGAACAGCACCAGGGTGAGGGCGAAGAGCGTGGCGATGCCGAGCGTCGCCCACAGCAGCAGATAGCCCCACTCGTCCTGCACCAGCTCGAGCCGGTCGGTGAACTTCAACAGGTCCTTCACCTTGATGTAGGCGGCGAAGTACGGCTGGTGGTTGGTGAGCACGCGGGTGTCGAAGACGTACTCGTCGGCCACCTGCTGCCAGCCGCCGTTGATCAGGTAGTGCCAGGCCAGCCGGCCGAGCACGGTGGCGGGCACGCGCGGCCCGGCAGGTTCCTCTTCCTTCGTTTCGGTCTTGGTGTCCGCCCCGGTCGTGGTCATGCCGGGCGGCGGCTTGTCGCTGGGCTCCTTCTCCGACGGGCCTGTCGGATCGGCCGGCGTGCCCTCGAAGAAGAACTGGTCGTGGTAGTCCTGCAGGATCTGCTTCAGCTCGCTCGTGTCGACCTTGATGCCGGGATAATAGATCGCGTCGAACGACATCGCCTTGGTGTGGGCGTTGAGCTTGGCGATCTCTTCTGCCGTGAAGCCGCCGCGCTTGAACAGCACGGTCGCCGTCGAGAGATAGGATGAGGCGACGTAGAAATCCTTGGCGACGTCGGCGCCTTCGACGTCGCGCGCCGCGGCCACCATGGTGGCGTAGAGCTTCAGTACCGATTTGGGCGGCTCTTCCTTGTTCCACAGCGTCACCGACAGGATGCCGCCCGGCTTCAGCGCCCGCATGTAGGCGCTCATCGCCTCGCGGGTATAGGAGTACTTCTCGACGATGGAAAAGCCGCCGGGGCTCGACAGGCCGGCCGAATCGGCGAGCGACAGGTCGATGACGTCGTAGCGGTTCTTGGTATGGGCGACATAGAGGCGGCCGTCATAGTCGACGACGGTGACCTTGGGGTTGTTCAGGATGTCGCCGGTGAAATCGCGCAGGTGCTTGTCCTCGCGAAACGCCGTCAGGATCGCGGGATTGCCCTCGGCCACCGTGACATGGGCCGAGCCCGCCTTGAGCGCCACCGCGGTCGAGATGCCGCCGCCGAACTGGACGACGAAGGTGTCGGGGTTCTGCTTCAGGATGTACGGGTAGTACATCGACAGGTACTTGAAATACCCCGTCTCGCTCGCCGGCAGGTCCTTGATGATGCCCGACGGGCCCTCGGAGTCGATGTAGAGGCCGAGATAGGCGTTCTTCGGCATGGTCGGCAGGTTGAACGCCGCGTTGTCCGACTGGCCCGGCGCGAAGTGCAGGTAGGAGCTCGAGTAGATTTCCAGGTAGCCGAACGGCGAGGCCCGTTCGTAGGTGCGCTGGTTGTCGGGGAACTTGCGGGCGTAGCTGACGCCCTTGTAGTCCGACACGGCGAGCTTGGGGATGCCCAGCACCGACGGCGCCATGTAGTGCACGACGGCCGACAGGATGGCTGCGATGACGATGGCGCCGATGCCGCGCCGGTCGCCGAGCGCCACGAACCACAGCACGCCGCCCGCCAGCCAGAGCAGCAGCGGCGCCATGATGAGGTCGTCGGGCCGGAAGAAGTACATGGCGAGCAGCAGGGAAAGCCCGCACAGGCCCGAACCGACGAGATCGGCGAAGTAGACGCGGTTGAAGGTCTTCTGCGCCTTCAGGAAGACGACGCCGAGATAGAGCGCGCCCGCCAGGAAGGGCAGGAAGTAGAGCACGAAGTTGGCGAACAGGCGCCACTTCTGCATCGGGTCCGACACCAGGAAGATGGCGTTGAACGGCACCTGCTGGGCGGCAAGGTTGCACACCACCATCAACGGCCCGAAGGCCAGCAGCGCGCCCTTGATGGCGCCCAGCCAGTGGCGCTCGAACCAGCCCTTGCCGACGCACATGACGGCGCTGGTCAGGCCGAAGCCGAACATGGCAAGGCTCACCACCAGCGAGCCGAAATGCGCCCAGCTGCCGACGGAGAACACCCGCATGATGCCGATCTGCAGCGCGATGATGCTGCCGGCGACGAGCCCTACGGACAAATAGAAGGTAAGCGGCGGGCGATGGTCGAGATCGACCGTGACGGTCAAGGGGGACTCCGTTTCGGTCTTATGGGAGCGCCGGCCTCTGGCCCGCACTCATGAGGAAGATGCGGGCCGGAGGCCCGCGCTCCCGGTTAGCGGTTATGCGTACCGACGATCTTGTCGCCTTCCATCTTGGTGAAAGGCACGAACGGCACGATCTTGCCGCCGTAGATGTCCTCGCGCGTCGTGGTGATCGAGCCGTCGGCCGCTTGCGTCTTGGTGACCTTGAGCACGCGCTGCGCGCCCGGCGGACCGACCGGGATCACCATCAGGCCGCCCGACTTCAGCTGCTGCAGCAAGGGCGGCGGCACGTGGTCGATGCCGCAGGTCACGATGATCTTGTCGAAGGGCGCGGCCTCCTGCCAGCCGTAGTAGCCGTCGGCCGCCTTGGTCTTGATGTGCTTGAACTCGGTGTAGCCCTTCTCGATCAGCTTGTCGTAGAGGCCGCGGGTGCGCGCCGCCAAGGGCGTGATGATCTCGATCGTGTAGGCGTGCTCGGTCAGGTTGGCGATATAGGCCGACTGCACGCCCGAGCCGGTGCCGATCTCCAGCACCTTCTCGCCGCGCTTGACGTCGATCACGTTGGTCATGCGACCCTGGACGTGCGGGCCGGACATGGTCACGCCATAGCCGATGTCGAGGAAGGCGTGCTCGTAGGCGCGCTTGTGGATCGCCGGATTGATCGCCGAGAATTCTTCGCGCGGCGTGAGCAGGAAGGCCCGGATGGTGGCCTGGCCCCAGATGTCCTTGTTCCTGACCAGCGCCTGGAAGCGGTCCCAGCGCTGGCCGAGGAACACCGGATCCTCGCCGCGGGCCTTGCCCCAGGCGATGAAATTCTCGCGTGTGTCGGTCGGCGGGTTGAGGTCCCAGCTGTAGGGCTTGATGCTCGCGGCCTGCGCGGTCGTCGAGGCAAAACCGGCGGCAGCCAGCGCCGCGCTGCCGGAGACGAATGTGCGTCTCTTCAAAATATCCTCCTTGGCGCGGACCCCATCTGAAGGAGGGGAATCGGGGGCAACCGCACAACGAATTGATACGGGAAATGTGGCGGATTTGCCAGTGCGCGCGTGTTACGGGAAACCTCAACGATATTTAATGAACGACGAGGAAACCCGTGAAACGCCTGCTTTCCCGCCGCACCGCGCTCGCCACCGCCGCCGCCCTGCCGGTGGCCAATCTGTTGCCGCGTGACCTGGCGGCCGACGGCCCGTGGAAGCCCGCCCAGGGCATCCGCATCGTCGTGCCGGCCGCCCCCGGCGGCACGACCGACATCGTCGCCCGCCTGCTGGCGGCTTTCCTCCAGCAGGCCTGGGGACAGTCCTGCGTGGTCGACAACAAGTCCGGCGCGGGCGGCGTCATCGGTTCCAACGAGGTCGTGAAGGCCAACCCCGACGGTTACACCGCCCTGATGGGCAATATCGGCCCGCAGTCGATCGCCTATTCGCTCTATCGCAACATGCCCTACGGGCCGCAAAGCCTGGCGCCGGTGTCCTGCGTCATCACCGCCCCCAACGTGCTGGTGGTGCATCCCTCGGTGCCGGCCAAGACCGTCCCCGAGTTCGTCGCCTGGCTGAAAGCCCAGAACGGCAAGGTCTCCTACGCCTCCTCCGGCACCGGCCAGTCGCCGCACCTGTCGGGCGCCTGGTTCCTGCAGCTCACCGGCACCAAGGCCGAGCACATCCCCTATCGCGGCGCGGCCCCTGCCCTGCAGGACCTGACGGCGGGCGTCACCCAGTTCTTCTTCGACAACCTCACGACGTCGATCGAGTTCGTGCGCGCGGGCAAGCTCAGGGCGCTCGGGCTCACCTCGGCCCTGCGCAACCCGCTGACGCCCGAGCTGGTGCCGATCTGCGAGACCATGCCGGAGCTCAGGCCCTTCGACGTCTCGACCTGGTTCGGCGTGTTCCTGCCGGCCGCGACGCCCAAGCCGGTGATCGCTGCGTTCAACGACCAGATGAAGAGCTGGCTCGACGACCCCAGGACCAGGGAGCGCTTCACGCAGATGGCGGGCTTCCCCGCCTACGGCACGCCGGCCGAGTTCGACACCTTCGTCAAAGGCCAGATCGCCCTGTGGAAGGGCGTGATCGACAAGGAAGGGCTGCAGCTCGACGTCAACTGACGGCACTGCTGGCAGAAAAGCGATTTTCCGGCATTCCCGGTATTTCCGGCAGAGAGCGTGGTGTGGCGTCTGAAGACGGACCCCCATGGGTAGGGCCTCTTTCATGGTCATGACAGGCAGCCAGTATACATAACTGTGGTTATTCTGTCCAGTTACATGATCTGGTTTACGACGCCGCCGTCGACGCGCATGGCCGCGCCCGAGGTGCCGGAGGCGGCTTCGCTGCAGAGATAGACGCCCAGCGCCGCCACCTCGTCGGACGAGGTGAAGCGGCGGAGCAGCGAGGTCGGGCGGAGGTCGCGGAAGAAGGCTGCCTCGATCTCGGCCACGGTGATGCCGGCGGCCCTGGCGCGCTCGGCGCGCAGGCGGTCGGTGTTCTCGGTGTGCGTCGGACCAGGCAGCAAGGCGTTCACCGTGACGCCCGTGCCGGCCAGCTCCATGGCGAAGCCGCGCGAGATCGCGAGCTGGGCTGTCTTGGTCATGCCGTAGTGGATCATCTCCTTGGGGATGTTGAGCGCCGATTCGCTCGACACGAACACCACCCGTCCCCAGCCGCGCCTGGCCATGCCCGGCGCGTAGTGGCGCGTGAAGCGCACGCCGCTCATGACATTGACCTCGAAGAAGCGCTGCCATTCGGCATCGTCGATCTCGAACGCCGCGCCACGGCCGTAGATGCCGAGATTGTTCACCAGGATGTCGAGCTCGGGCACCTGCTCGAACACCGCCTTGGCTCCCCCAGCCGTGGCGCAGTCCGCCACGATGCCGGTCAGGTGGGCATCGGGCGCGGCCTGCCGCAGGCGCGCCAGCGCGGCATCGACCGTGGCCTTCGTTCGGCCGGTGACGATCACGCTCGCGCCCTCGGTCACCAGCCCTTTGGCAATGGCGTAGCCGATGCCGGCGGTCGAGCCGGTGACCAAAGCGTGCTTGCCCGCAAGCCCCAAATCCATGGCATCCTCGCACCCCAGTTGCGGTCAGCGATCTGACAACGGCTGCACAAGAGAGGCAACCATGCGCAAGATAATCGGCTTGCTGATGGCCGCGGCGCTGCTGGCCGCCGGTGCGGCGAACGCGCAGCCCATCAGGCCCGGAACACCCAGCATCCTGCGCTGGACGCTCGAGCAGCAGACCGAGTGGTATCCCGCGATCGAGACCGTCTACCGCACCGCGACCGTCAAGCGCGGCGACACCGTGCGGCCGTTGCCCAAGGCCGAGCGCTCGCTCGAGGGCCTGACCTGGAGCCATGCCGACAAGAGCTGGACGGTCGACGACTACATGAAGGCCTACAACGTCTCGGGCCTGATGGTGGTGAAGGACGGCAAGGTAATGCTCGAGCGCTACGGGCTCGGCCGCAAGCCCGAGGACCGCTGGATCTCCTTCTCGGTCACCAAGTCGATCACCTCGACCCTGGTCGGCGCTGCCATCAAGGACGGCAAGATCAAGTCGATCGACGATCAGGTGACGACCTACATCCGCGAGCTCAAGGGCTCGGCCTATGACGGCGTCAGCATCCGCAATCTCCTCACCATGAGCTCGGGCGTGAAGTGGAACGAGGATTACGCCGATCCCAACTCCGACGTCGCCCGCTCGGGCGCCAGCATCCTGGAGCCCGGCGTCAACCCGATCGTGAGCTACATGAAGGCCCTGCCGCGGGCCCATGAGCCCGGCACCAGGTTCACCTACAACACCGGCGAAACCGACCTTGTCGGCATCCTGCTCGCCAACGCCGTCGGAAGGTCGCTGTCGCAGTACGCCTCCGAAAAGCTCTGGCAGGCCTATGGCATGGAGCGCGACGCGACCTGGATCGTCGACAGGGCGGGCCACGAGCGCGGCGGCTGCTGCATGTCCATGACGGTGGGCGACTATGCGCGGTTCGGCCAGTTCATGCTCGACGGCGGCGTGGCAAGCGGCCGGCAGATCCTGCCCGACGGCTGGATCCAGCAGGCGACGACGGCGCAGATCACCAACGGCACGCCGCCGGCAGGATACGGTTACTTCTGGTGGCTCGGCCAAGGCGGCCCCTACCAGGCCTCCGGCATCTTCGGCCAGTCGATCTCAATCATCCCCGACGAGCGCCTGGTGATCGTCATCAACTCGGCCTGGCCCTCGGCCACGGGCCGCGACCTGTTCGTTGCGCGCTCGGCCTTCCACAATGCCATCCGGGCGGCGGCGAAGGGCATCTGACGGTTCAGATCATGGTCTTCCGGACCGCGCGCATCCTGCGCGCCTCATGAGTCATGAGCGCGCAGGATGCGCGCGGTCCGGAAGAATGCGAACGATCATGTGTACTTGCGGACGTCGTCGATGACCTTGCCGTCGTTGGGCAGGCTGCCGGGCTTGGCGAACTCGACCTTGCCGCCGACCTTGCACACGGTGCGGATGGTGCCTTCCAGCGCCTTCTCGAGATCAGCGGACGGTGACGGCGCCTCCACCTTGAGCGTCATCGTGTCGGCCTGGTTGACCCAGTCGATGACCAGGCGCAGGCGGCCGAGGCCCGGATGCTTCTTGGCGATCTCGGCGATTTGTTCCGGATCGACGAACATGCCGCGCACCTTGGTGCGCTGGTCGGCACGGCCCATCCAGCCCTTGATGCGCATGTTGGTGCGTCCGCACGGGCTCGGCCCCGACAGCACCGCCGACATGTCGCCGGTGCCGAAGCGCACCAGCGGATAGGCGCGGTTGAAGGTCGTCACCACGACCTCGCCGACATCGCCTTCGGGGACCGGATCGCCGGTGCCGGGGCGCACGATCTCGACGATCACGCCCTCGTCGACCGTCATGCCCTGGACCGACTCCGATTCGTAGGCGATGGTGCCGAGATCGGCCGTGCCGTAGCTCTGCAGGCAGGTCATGCCCTTGTCGATGAACATCTGCCGCAGCGACGGCGGCAGCGCCTCGGCGCCGACGAAGGCGTGCTTCAGCGAGGAGATGTCCTTGCCCAGCTCCGCTGCCTTCTCGATCAGGATCTTCAGGAACGACGGCGTGCCGACATAGCAGTCGGGCCGGATGCCGGCGATGGCGTCGAGCTGCAGCTCGGTGTTGCCGACGCCCCCCGGCACGACGGCGCAGCCCAGCGCCCGCAGCGCCGATTCCATCATGATGCCGGCAGGCGTGAGGTGATACGAGAAGGTGTTGTAGACGACCTGTCCGGGCCGGAAGCCCGCGGCGTACATCGCCCGCGCGCCGCGGAAATAGTCGGGCTCGTCGGTGTCGATCTCGAAGATCGGACCGGGCGACATGAAGACGTGCCGCACCTTGCTCATGGGAACGGCTATGAGGCCGCCCATCGGCGGGTGCTTCTTCTGCACCTCGCCCAGCATGGACTTGCGCAGCACCGGCAGTTTGGCCAGGGCCTCGCGCGAGGTCACCGCGGCGGGATCGACATCCTTCAGCCAGTCCTTGAAGAACGGCGCGTTGGCCTTGGCGTGGGCGAGCTGCTGCGGCAGGGCCTGCATCAGCGCCTTCTCGCGCTCGGCGGGCGTGCGGGTCTCCAGCGTGTCGTAGTGCTTGGACATGGCGTTTCCTCGGGCTTTGGAGGCCACGGTAGACGCCGCGACGGCCCTTTGCCAAGGCAGCCGAAGGGCCGCGTCGGTTTGAGAGAGACGCTAGGTGTCGCGCAAGGCCAAACGGCGCTCGATCCGTTCGAGCCTGTTCTCGACTTGGTCGATCCGGCCCGATTGACCGGCAAAGTCACCATGCAAGTTGGCGACTTCGCCACGGAGGTTAGCGACAGAAACTTCCAGGGAGGTCAGGCGTCCCTTGACGTCCTTCATGTCCACCCGGAACTCGCCAAACTCCGATCGAATGGCGCGCAAGTGCTCAAGAACCAGATTGTCTCGCTCGTCGGCCATAGTGGATCCTTCGTACGCCTGTACTTTGTATCGGTCAATCAATCTAAGATTGCGGCCGCGGCTTCACGCGTCGCGCAACCGCAGTCGGTGCTCGACCCGCTCCAGACGGCCTTCGACGCGGTCGATTCGCTCGGATTGGCCGGCAAAGTCGCCATGCAGGTTCGCCACGGAGACTTCAGGGAGGTCAGGCGTCCCCTCATGTCGCGCACGTCGGCGCGCAACTCGCCCATCTCCAGCCGCAGGACGCGCAGATGTTCCAGGATGAGGGCGCTGGTCTTGTCGGTCATGACCCGCTCTTGCTATGCCTGCATTCCTCTTCGGTCAATCTATCGAAGGTTGCAAACGTCTCGATCTTGCCAGCGGCCGTCTTCGTCGTTTATATCAGAGTTCGAATATCTTGAGGTTTGCCGATGTCGACTGTCCGAATTTCCTACGAAACCTTCCAGAAGACCGCCCCCGGCGCACAGGCCGCATTGCTCGCCATGGGCAAGAGCACCGATGAGTCCGGCCTCGACAAGACGATCGTCGAGTTGGCGGAGCTGCGCGTATCGCAGATCAACAACTGCGCCTTCTGCCTGCAAATCCATCTCAACGTGTCGCGCCGGCTAGGCGTGCCGCAGGAGAAGCTCGACCTGGTGGCGACCTGGCATGAGGCCGGCATCTTCTCGGACAAGGAGTGTGCGGCGCTGGCGTGGGCCGAGCTGCTGACCCGCCTCGCCGACCGCAGCGTGCCGGACGAGGCCTATGCGGCGGTGTGCAAGCATTTCAGCCACGACGAGGTGATCGCGCTGAGCGTGGCAATCGCCAACATCAACGCCTGGAACCGGCTGGGAGCGGCTTTCCGATTCGCGCCTCCGATCCAGAAGAAGGTGGCGACGGCGGCTTAAGGCTTGGTCGAGGCCGCGGCGCGGCCGGCGATCTCGGCGCCGTCTTCCGACGACAGTCGGAAGGAGAGGATCACCATAAGGAAGAGCGGGACGGCGACGAAGACGATGGCGGTCTGGAAATCGCCGCCGGTCGCTGGACCTTTTTTAAACAGGTCGGCGGCCTCCAGGACCAGTGCCGCGTAGGCGACACCTGCCGATGCGGCCAGCTGCTTGACGACACTCAGCAGGCAGGACGCCTGGCCCATTTCCGCCGGCCTCACCTCGGCGAAGATCACCGAGTCCAGCCCGAGGATCTGCAGGACCCGGAACAGCGTGCCCAAAAATATGATCGCCATGATGGCGGCATGCGGCGTCGTTTCGGTGACCAGGGCGAGGAACAGCATCGACAGTGCGCCGAACAGGGCCGTGCCGGCGAGGAAGCTGCGGAAACCCAGCAGCCGCAGCATCGGGCCGATCAGGAACCTGGTGATCAGCGTCGCGATGGCGCCGATGAAGGTGATCGAGCCGGATTCGAACGGCGTGAGGCCGAAGCCGACCTGCAGCATCATCGGCAGCAGGAACGGCAAGGCGCCGACCACGGCGGCGCGGACGACGAAGCTCGAGCCGGCGGCGATCCTGAAGGTCCGGTAGCGAAAGAGCGACAGGTCGAGAATGGCCGAGGCTGTCTGCCGTGCGTGCCTCACGTAGAGCGACATGAGCAAGGCGCCCAGCACCGCGAGCCCGACGCTGACCTCGAGGCGGGTGGTCCCTCCTCCCAAGGTGCCGAGGCCAGAGCCCAGCGCCACGAGGCCGGCGGACGAGAGCACGAAACCGGGCCCATCGAACGGCGTCGCCGGCGTCTGCGATGCCTTCGGCACCAGGAAGAGCGCCAGCACAATGCCGGCGATGCCAATCGGGGCGTTGATCAGGAAGAGGAAGCGCCAGTCGAAGAAGGTCGCCACGTAGCCCGCCAGCAGCGGGCTGGCAACAAGGGCAAGGGCGGGAAGGATCGAGACGAGGGACAGGGTGCGAACGAGATCCTTCTTGGAGACCGAGTGCAGCAGGATCATGCGGCCGACCGGGAACATCACGGCGCACCCCGCCCCTTGCAGAATCCTTGCCGCGACAAGCACGCCAAGGGTGGGGGCAATGGCGCAGAGCAATGATCCCATCGCGAACACCGCGATCGACGTCGTGAAGATGAGGCGTGAACCGAACCGGTCCGACAGCCAGTTGCTGAGGGGGATCAGGGCGGCGATCGCCAGGAAGTATGACGTCAGGGCAGCCTTGGACGGGTTCGACGCCGAGGTCGCGCGCGATCAGCGGCAGCGGCGTCGCGATCAGCGTGCCGTCGAGCGATTCCATCGTGAAGGCCGCGGAGATCAGGAGCGGCAGCAGGCGGCTATGAGCCGGCACGGCCGGTCCTTCGCGTCATGCCGGCTGCCGCCACGCGATCACGCCCTCGGTTCGCGCCCGCACGTCGGGCGATGCCAGGCAGGAGGCGAGCGCCTCGTAGCCGGGCGCGCCAGGATAAGGCGCGACGCTATGCGGCACGCTGTGATTGGCGGGACAGTGGATGATCGCCTCGTCGGCGCCAACGGCATCGAGATCCAGGATGGCGGTCGAGCGCGTGAGGACGAAAAGCGGAGGGGCGCCGGGGCCACGCCGGCGAAGTCGGGCGATCAGGGCCTCCTGAGAGGCCTTGTCCAGCCCCTGCTCCAGCATGTCGATGACCAGGACCGACGGGCCTTCCGATTCCAGCCCGACCAGCAGCGTGACCAAGGCCTCCGACGCCCGGGCACCATCGTCGACGAGCCACGCGAGGGCGCGATCGACGCGCGACTTGAGGTTTGGGTCGGAGACGAGAAGCGACCGCGCTGGCGCAGCACCATCCGATAGCCGCTCGAGGCCGAGGAACGCCGCATCCGGCAGGGCCTCGGCGAGCCGCCTCGCCAGTCGTGTCTTGCCGCTGCCGAGCGGACCGGTGATGTAGTTCAGCGGACGGATGTCGCTGAGCTCGAACCGCTCGCCACCCCACGGCCACGGAAGATCGAAGGCGACCTGGAATCCGGGGGCAGGCCCCAGCAATCGCGCCAGGTCGCCCACGGTCGGCGGTTGGCCGCGGCCAAGATCGTCCCGGAGCGCGCGAACCTTCTCCACCGTCAGGCCGAGATCGCGCAGGCGTCCCTCCAGCAGCGACTGATGAGCAGCCAGAGCGGGCTCCAGAACCTTTGGATCGCCCTTCAGTATCCGGGCGACCTCCGCGAGGCTGAAGCCCAGGGCCCGCAAGGCGACGATGTCGGCGGCGCGCGTCATCTCGTCGGCACCGTAGGCGCGCCACCCTGCGGCGCTGCGGACCGGCGTGAGGAGACCGCGTTGCTCGTAGAGCCGCAGAGCCTTGGTCGAGATGCCGAGCCGCCGGGCGGCTTCGGATGGATTCAGGTATCGGGTTGTGGTGCCCACGTTCCACCTCGTCAGTGAATGAATCCCCTCTTTATAGGGGCGTCCCCAAGGGACGGGTCCATCACTTCAGCTCGATCTCGACAAAGACGAACTCGGCGAAATTGCAAAACTCGATCAGGGCAAGCGTCTCGGTCCCGATCCTGACCAGTTCGGCGGCTAACATGCAAATTCTCCCGGTGGCGGTAATGTTCCGCTACCGGACTTTTCAGAAATCATTTATTCCCCTCGCGTCCCGCCCGTTGTTACTCTTCCTTGTTCAGGAATGCCAAATATAAGGACATCATCATGCAGAGCCGGAAGCTCTTAAAAGAACAACTCATCTATATCCGGGATAAACGCAACGGAGAGGTGAAAAACAGATGAAAATAATACTTCTGTTTTTAGCAGCCCTGGCAAGTTTTACCGTACACGCACAGCCCCCCTCACAGACCGTAGAACAAACAGTCCGGCATATTTATCAGAACTATAAATCAGATGCCACTGCCCCTTATTTTGGTGAAACCGGAGAGCGGGCGATAACTTCTGCGCGTATTCAACAGGCGCTTACCCTGAACGACAATCTTACGCTGCCGGGCAATATTGGCTGGCTGGATTATGATCCGGTTTGTGATTGTCAGGATTTTGGCGATCTGGTGCTAGAAAGCGTTGCGATAACCCAAA
>LNAP01004008.1_pt1 | contig 13842 bp, 11 predicted proteins | sample 602601 | NCBI WGS metagenome assembly LNAP01 (sample SAMN02440304, study PRJNA202911) | soil metagenome | biome: Subtropical and temperate rainforests or woodlands; isolation source: soil samples (1 kg each in a 20% v/v slurry with milli Q water) were... ...
GACGGCAGCGCCTCGGCCCTGGTGGTTCTGGAAGACGTGGTGGCGCCGGCGCAGGCCATCGTCGTGCAGGCGGCGAATGCAGCCGCCTCCGCAGAATCGGCTCGCGACATGGCGCTGGTGATGGCCGCGGTATCCATGGCCGGCACCATGCGCGCCATCAATGCCATGACGCAGGAATACCTGCGCACGCGGGTACAGTTCGGCAAAGCGATCGGCTCGTTCCAGGCGCTGCAGCACAAGGCGGTCGACATGCACATCGCGGAGCAGCTGGCGCGCGACGTTGCGCAGAACGCATGCGCCAGGATCGATGCGGGTTGCTCGCCCGACGAGCGGGCCTGTCTGGCCAGCCGCGCAAAAGCGCGGGCGGGAGAGTCCCTGGATCGCATCGCGCGCACGGCGGTGCAACTGCACGGCGCCATCGGATTCACCGATGAATACGATTTGAGCCTGCACCTGAACCGCGCTCTCACGATGTCCGCCTGGCTCGGGAATTCGGAAGAACATGTGTGGCGCTATGCCCGTCATGCTCCACCATTCGAGGCTGCCAACGCATGAACGCTCAAGATTCCATAGACTGGAACGACCTTTCGGACGACGAGTTTCGCCGCCGTGTTCGCTCCTACCTGGAGGCGAACTATCCGGACGAGTTCCGCTACCCGTCGCGCCGTTTGTTCTGGACGGAAATCGGCTTCTGGTATCGCCAAATGTCGGAGATCGGCTGGATTGCTCCCAACTGGCCGCGGGAGTACGGAGGCATGGGGCTGGATCCCGGCAAGCTGCTCATCTTCTACGAGGAGCACGAACGCTGGGGCGTGTCGCGCTTCGCCGACATGGGCATTCTCATGGTGGGTCCGCTGCTCATCCGGCATGGCACGAGGGAACAGCAGGAGCAGTGGCTGCCGAAGATTCTGTCTTGCGAGCATCTGTGGTGCCAGGGCTACTCCGAGCCCAATGCGGGCTCCGACCTGGCCGGGCTGCGCACCGAGGCGATTTGCCATGGCGGCGAGTACGTCATCAATGGCCAGAAGATCTGGACGACTCTTGCGACTGACGCCAGCCACATCTTCGTGCTGGCCCGCACCGACAAGGAGGCGAAAAAACAGGCGGGAATCAGTTTTTTCCTCGTCGACATGCGGCAACCCGGCATACGTGTGCGGCCAATCAAGGACGTAGCCGGCCACAGCGAATTGTGCGAGGTATTTCTGGAGGATGTGAAGGTGCCTGCCGCCAACCTGGTCGGCACCCCGAACGATGGCTGGCGCATAGCCAAGGCCTTGCTTGGGTTTGAGCGTATCTTTCTCGGGGCGCCGAAGTACCCCAACTATGCCTTGGGCATGCTGGCGCGCGTGGCCGAGGCGCGCGGCATTCAGAACGATCCGGCCTTCGTCCGGACTTTCACCAAGCTGCGCATGTTCGTCGAAGACCATACGGCCTGCTACGAGAGATTCGTGGAGATCGTCAAGCGCGGCGAACCTATTCCGGCGGACATCTCCATGCTCAAGATCATTTCCACCGAGAGCTTTCAGATGATTGCCGACGAGGTGATCCGCACGGCCGGCGAGGCCGGCCAGCTCAGTGGCATGGTGACGGTGGGGACGGGCGAGATCGATGTGCTCGGGCCTTTTTTTCGAGCACTGCCATCCACGATTTACGGCGGTACGAACGAGATCCAGCGCAATGTCCTTGCGCGGGAAGTATTGAGGTTGCCATCATGAACCGAAAGGACCGCGCCTGCATCGTCGGCATCTATGAACATCCCGCCCGCCATGCGCCTGACAAGAGCGTTGCGCAGCTTCACGCCGATGTCGCGCACGGGGCGCTGCGGGATGCGGGGCTGGCCGCCGGGGACATCGACGGATATTTCTGCGCCGGCGACGCTCCGGGCCTGGGGCCGCTGTCTATGGTCGAGTACCTGGGGCTCAAGCCGCGCTATTTCGAGTCCACCGACATCGGCGGCGCGTCATACCTCGCGCATGTTCGTCATGCGGCGCAGGCGATCGAGGCGGGCCGCTGCGACGTGGCGCTGGTAACACTGGCTGGCCGCCCCCGCTCGGAAGGATCCAGCGGCACCCAGGCGCGTGCTTACAATTTCCTGGCGCCGGAGGCCCCGTTCGAGACGCCTTACGGCCTGGTGCCGATCAATAGCTATGCAATGGTTGCGCAGCGGCACATGCGCGAATTTGGCACGACGCCGGAGCAGCTGGCATGGGTCAAGGTTACGGCTTCGCACCATGCACAGCACAATCCCGACGCCATGCTGCGCGATGTGGTTACCGTAGACGACGTGCTCGCTTCGCCGCTGATCGCCGACCCTCTGCATCGGATGGAGTGCTGCGTGGTGAGCGACGGTGGCGGCGCCGTGATCGTGGCCCGGCCGGAGATGGCAGCCGGCCTGAATCGCCCGGTAGTGCGCGTGATCGGCGGCGGAGAGGCTATCGCTTATCCCGACAGCGCCGCCATGGATATCACCACGTCGGCGGCGAAGTTGTCCGGCATGGCCGCTTTTGCCGAGGCGGGCCTGTCGCCGCGCGACATTCGCTACGCATCGATCTATGACAGCTTCACGATCACCGTGCTCGTCCAGCTGGAGGACCTGGGTTTCTGCGAAAAAGGGCAGGGCGGCCGTTTTGTCGCCGACGGGCAGCTCATCGCGGGCCAGGGGCGTCTTGCGATCAATACCGATGGCGGCGGCCTGTGCAACAACCATCCGGCCAATCGGGGCGGCATGACCAAAATCATTGAAGCTGTGCGGCAGCTGCGCGGCGAGGCCCATCCCGCAGTACAAATCAGGGATTGCGGCGTCGCGCTGGCGCAAGGCATAGGCGGCATGCTGGGCAGCCGCCACGGGTCCGCCACGCTGATCATGGAGCGAGAATGAAAAATCCTGAAACGATCGCGCAGCGCGCATTTCCGGCTCCGCTGCTGAATCCCGAGAATCAGGCATGGTTCGAGGCCGCGGCTGAAGAGCGCCTGATGTATCGCCACTGCGCCGCTTGTAGCCGGGCGCATCATCCGCCTCGCTCTATCTGCCCGTATTGCCATTCGGATCGAATAGCGTGGCGCGTCTCATCTGGGCTAGGCACTGTCTACAGCAGCAGCACGCTGCGCCGCGGCGTAACGGTGCCTTATTGCATTGCTTACGTAACGCTGGATGAAGGAGTAACGATGCTGACCAACTTGCTGGGTTTCGGTTCCGGGACGCCCGCGATCGGAACCCGTGTGCGAGTGCGCTTCGTGTTGGCTGAAGGCGGCGCCAAGATACCGGTGTTCAGCAATATCGTGGATTGAACAGGATTCAAGCAAGCTTCAATTAACTCCATTGTCTGGATCATGTTTGGCGGCCAACATTGAGCCTCCACGCGGCGGTCGATCGCGCGTCATGAAGATGAAGATCGCCTGCCGGTGCTTCGTAGCGACTCAGAATCGGAGTGGATCGTTTGTGTACTAGAAAAATCAACTATATGGAGACAACTAATGCACCTGCTCAAAAAAATCATCACCGCAAGCCTTGCCGCTGGCGCTCTGATCTGGGGGACTGCTCATGCGGAGTGGCCCCACGACAAACCGCTCACGATCGTTGTTCCCTTTCCTGCGGGGGGAGTCACGGATCAACTGGCGCGCTTATTATCGAACGAGCTGTCGACTTCCCTGGGGCAATCGGTGATTGTGCAAAACAGGCCGGGCGCGGGAGGCCTGCTGGGAGTGCGCATAGCGGCGCAGGCGCCGGCCGACGGCTACACGCTCCTGCTGAGTCAGATCGCGTCGCACGGTTCGCTGCCGGCGCTGTACAACGACCTTGGATACGATCCAATCAAGAGCTTTGCCCCTGTCATTCTTCTGACCGCGCATCCGAACGTTTTGGTGGCCAATCCCAAGCTCCCGGTGAAAAATGTATCGGAACTGATCGCGATGGCGAAGGCCAAGCCGGGAGTATTGAACTATGCTTCAGCCGGAGTCGGAACCACATTCTTCCTGTCCGCCGAGCTGTTGAAGACAGTCGGAAACGTCTCCATCACGGGCATCCACTATAAGGGGGGAGCCCCGGCTGTGATGGCGACGCTCTCAGGTGAAACGGATATCGTATTCTCCGACTTTGCAACGGCCCTGGTGCATGTGCAGAAAGGAACGCTGCACGCTCTTGGCGTCACCAGCAAAGAGCGCTCGCCGGTTTTGCCTGACGTTCCCGCGATTGCTGAAACGCCGGGACTCGAGAATTTCGAAGTGGTCTCATGGATTTCTCTGCATTTTCCCGCGGGCGTGCCCGACTCCGTGGTTCACCGGGTCAACGCAGAATCGAACAAAGCCCTCAAGTCACAGGCGATTCGTCAGTGGCTCGCCAATAGCGGGGGTGTGGCCAAAGGCGGATCTCCCGAGGATCTATCCCGCCACGTGGATGCTGAGCTGGCCAAGTGGAAGGAGGTGATCGAGCGCGCCGGCATCAAGCGGCAATGAGTCGCGGCCCCCTGATATTCGGAGGGCCGGCGAAGCTTCGGCTTTAGTCGGAGGCCACGTCCTTGGCCTTTTTGAATTCGCTTTCAATGAAGCCGGCGAACGGCGCGCCCGGGCTGCCAACAAACAATGTGCCGGCATGGCTGGTCAGCCCGTCGCGGAAGGTCTGATCCTGGGCCACCTGCTGCAGCAGGCCTTCCAGTTTCCGGGCGATGGGCTCGGGCGTGTTGGCGTGGATTCCATAACCCACGAAGATATACAGGGAGTACCCGGGAAAGCCGCTTTCCGCGATAGTCGGGACATCGGGAGCGATATCCAGGCGCTTGTCGCTGCCGAGCGCCAGCGCCTTCAGCTTGCCGGCCTGGATAAGAGGCAGGGCGCCTCCGAGGTCTACCAGCGCAACGTCAACCGTACGTCCAATGACGTCGTTGATGGTCGGGCCAAAGCCCTTGTAAGGAATGTCATTGAGCTGAACGCCGGCCTCTTTCGCCAGTATTCGGGCGCCGAGGCGATAGGTATTGCCGTACAGGCCGATGCTGACAGTGCCGGGGGCTTTGCGGGCTTCGTCCAGAACGTCTTGCAGGCTGTTGAAGCGCGAATCCATAGCCGTCACCAATGTGCCGACGTTATTGGTCAGATGCAGAATGGGACGGATGTCTTCCGGCTTGTAGGGCAGGTTTTTCTGAAACAAGGGGTTGATGATCGGGGCGCTGGGGGTAATCAGCACCACCGTATAACCATCCGCGGGAGCGTTCAGCGCGGTGGTGGTGCCCAGAATGAGATCGGCGCCAGGCCGGTTCTCGACGATCGCGGGTTGTCCCGTCAGCTTCTGAAAGCCGTCGGCCAACGCGCGCGTATTGGTGTCAGCGCCGCTACCCGGACCCAGCGGCACAATAAAACGAAGCGCTTTCGAGGGATAATTGTCAGCCGACTGTGCATGAGCGGCAGGCGCAAGTGGGGCGGCAAGAATCAGCGCCGCCAGCAAGAGTTTCTTCATTGGATATCTCCTCCTGAAACTGTGCGGCGGGAAAGCCCCGCCACACTTTTATAAGGCACACACAAGGATGGCTCCGGTGCGTACATCGCTTTGATTATGACGACACGCAGTGACCGCGCAGGCACGGAAGGATCACAGCGTTCTCGAAATGATTTCCTTCATGATTTCGTCGCTGCCGCCGTAGATCCGGCCGACGCGCGCGTCAACCCAGGCGCGGCCGATTTGATACTCGTTCATGTATCCGTAGCCGCCATGGAGCTGCAGGAACTCGTCAAGCAGACGGTTCTGCAATGCCGTCGCGTTCAACTTGACCACGGCAGCCAGCTCGGGGGAAAGTTTTTTCTCCATGTGCAGGGCAATGCATTTATCCACGAAGACACGCAGCATGATTGCCTGCGACTTCGCCTCTGCGAGCTTGAATTTGGTATTCTGGAAACTCAAAACCTGCTGGCCGAAAGCCTTGCGGTCTCGCGTATATTCAATGGTTTTCTGAAGAAGCACTTCTATCGACATCGCGGCGCGCAAGGCTATTACCAGGCGCTCCTGAGCCAATTCGTGCATCAGATACGAAAACCCTTTATTTTCTTCCCCCAGGATATTCTCCAGGGGGACTCGCGCGTCGTCAAAATACAATTCAGAGGTGTCCTGGGCAAGCAAGCCTATCTTCTCAAGTTTCCGCCCCTTGCTGAAACCCGGCGCGCCTTCCTCCACCACGAACAAAGAAATCCCCTTGGCGCCGAGTTCCGGAGATGTTTTTGCGACAACGATGACGATCTCGGAATTTATGCCGTTCGTGATGAAGGTTTTCTGGCCATTGATCACATAAGAGTCGCCGTCGCGGCGGGCTGTCGTGCGGATTGCCTTTAAATCGCTGCCGGCGCCAGGCTCGGTCATGGCAATGGCGCCGATCAAATCGCCTGCCGCCATTTTCGGCAGCCATTTGTCTTTCTGTTCTGAATTTCCGTACCTGTAGATATACGGCGCGACAATATCGGAATGCAATGGAAACCCCAGGCCACTGGCTCCGGTGCGGGCAATTTCCTCGATCAGGATTGCGGCATGCCCGAAATCTCCTCCGGAGCCGTAAGGCGCCGGCAACATGGTATTCAGTAGGCCGAGCCGCCCGGCTTTGCGCCAGACTTCTTTCGGAACAACGCCTTGCCTCTCCCATTCAGCATGGAAGGGGCTGATCTCATCTTTGAAAAAACGCTGTACCTGTTCACGGAAATGGTCGTGATCATCCCTGAAAATAGTACGGTTTTGAATATTTTTCATGGTGTTTTTATCTCGGAGCCCATTGGGCAATTTTTGAGCGCGGCGGCTGGCTTGACGTCGAAACCCGGAAAGGGCTCGGCTTTATATTTTTCCTTCAGCTTTCTTCGCAGTATTTTTCCCGTCTCGAGTTTGGGGATCTCATCGACAAACACCAATCGCCTCGGGATCTTGACTCTTGAAAGAATACGAGAGGCCTGATTTATGATGTCAGAGGCGAGATTCTGATCCGGCGTTATATCCGGGACAGGCACCACTACCGCCAGCGCTTGCTCACCCAGATCGGCATGTGGAATACCAACCACGGCAACGTCCGCGATATAGGGGTGTACGGAAAGCGCGTCTTCTATCTCTTTGGGGTAGAGATTCACTCCGCCGCTTATGATGAGATCGGAACGGCGATCACTCAGGTATAGATAGCCTTCTTCGTCGAGATGGCCAAGATCGCCATAGGTCGCCCAACCCTTTTCATTGAAGGCCTCCTTTGTTTTTTCGGGGTCGTTCAGGTAGGAAAAAGAAGCCACCCCCGAGAAATATATTTTCCCTGTTTTATTTGGCGCGAGCTCCTGTCCTTCCTCCGACATGATGTGTATTTTTCCATTTGCAGCCTTGCCTACCGAGCCAGGATGCTTGCGCCATTCCTTCGACGTTATGAGTGTTGCGCCGCAGCTTTCCGAGCCGGCATAGTATTCAATCAAGATGTCTCCCCACCAGTCCAGCATGGCCTGCTTGACATCGACGGGGCAAGGCGCCGCCGCATGAACGGCATATTTCTGCGACGAAACATCGTACTTTTCCCTGACCTCGCGCGGCAGGCACAACAGTCTTTGAAACATGGTGGGCACCCACTGGCTATGGCTGACCTTATGTTTTTCCATTAACGATAGCGATTTTTCGGCATCGAAACGCTCCATGATCACGATCTTTCCACCCATATTCAACACCCGGATGCATGATCGCAATGGAGCCGCGTGATACAGCGGCGCGGGCGAAAGATATACCGTGTTCTCATTGAAGCCCAGCTGTCCGGCCCAGAACAGGAGCTCAGGGTCGGCGGCGCCTTTTCTCGCCTCCGGTGAAAACAGCGCTTTCTTGATGCCTTTAGGACTTCCCGTCGTTCCCGACGAGTACAGAAGGTCCCTGCCCACGGGTCGGCCGGAAAGGTCGATAGGATCTGGTTTCGATGAAAAGTACGCGCTCACCAGAGAGGGCAGGGAAGGCGCGTCGGTATTCGCGTCTATCAGATATTGACTTTCAACACTTGATTCACTGACCAGATTCTTTGTTTTCGCCGAGAAAAAAAGCATTTTCGCCTGGCAGTCCCGCACGATGTAGCTGACTTCCGCGACAGTCAAATGCGTAGTGATTACGACCACATAAGCGCCAGTCAAGCGGGCGGCCAACGCCAGCTCAAGGGTTTCGATCCTGTTCTCCAACAGCAGCGCAATGGTGTCGCCGGGTTCTATTCCTTGAGCGGCCAGCCATTGCGCGTAGTTCCGGGATTTTTCGGCGAGTTCCCCGGCGCTGAACTGCGTGCCGGAGTCTCCCATGACAACCGCTACGCGCTCCGGCTGGGCGTCGGCCCAGCAATGAAAGTCATACACCCTTATCTCCTGCGCAGCTCCTGAGCACTGCAATATTGTGGCTTGAACTCGACTGGAATCTTAATTTTCATTTGGATTAATGATACATGAGTCTCTAAAAATCTTCAATAAAACGCTTTTATAGGTATATTCCCTAGGAAATATATATAAACAAATCGGTTTTGTTGATTTTGTATCATTTTTATGAGACGATCGTTTCAGTAATATCAGGTGCGTTTTGAGGAATGGAGAGGTAGATTGAAACAGGCATTTATTGTTGACGCGATACGCAGCCCAATGGGGCGCATCAAGGAAGGCGGCGCCTTTACGTCGCTGCATCCCGCAGATCTGTTGTCGCAGGTATTGAAGGGATTGGTCGAACGCAACGGCCTGGATCCGGCCCGGGTGGACGACGTGATCACAGGGTGCGTCAGCCAGGCAGGCGAACAATCCGGCACTCCTGGCTGCGTAGCCTGGCTGGCCGCGGGCTTTCCAGAGAGCGTACCCGCAACCACTATCGACAGAAAATGCGGCTCCAGCCAGCAGGCCGTACATTTTGCGGCTCAGGGAATCATGGCCGGCGTCTACGATATTGTGATTGCCTGCGGCGTGGAATCCATGAGTCGCGTGCCAATGGGATCGGCGCGCATGGGCCAGGATCCCTATTCGCCCGGAATGCGGGCCCGTTATGCGCCCGGACTGATTTCACAGGGAGTCGCCGCGGAACTCGTCGCGTCACGGTGGTCGCTGGGCCGCGAGGACCTGGACGCGTATGCCGCAAGGTCGCATCAACTCGCACACGCCGCAAGCGAGTCCGGGGCGTTTGCACGGGAAATCCACTCGATCAGCGTCGGCGGAACCGGAATCAACACCGATGAAACGATTCGGCCGGGCACGACTGCGCAACGCCTGGCCGCATTGCGGCCTGCCTTCCAGGCGGCAGAGTATGTGGAACGCTATCCGCATATCGGCTGGCATGTCACGGCTGGCAATTCCTCCCAGATGACGGACGGGGCGGCAGCGCTGTTGCTGATGAGCGAAAAAGCACTCAATAGCCTGGGGCTGCGGCCACGGGCCCGCTTCGCCGCCTTCGACGTATGCGGCGACGACCCTGTGCTCATGCTGACCGCGCCCATACCCGCGACCCGCCGCGCGCTGGCAAAAAGCGGTCTGACCCTGGATGAAATCGAGCACTACGAGATCAATGAAGCCTTTGCTTGCGTACCATTGGCCTGGCAAAAAGAATTGGGGGCCGATGCCGCACGCCTGAATCCCCGCGGAGGCGCGATTGCCCTGGGACACCCGCTAGGCGCATCCGGCGCCCGCCTGATGACATCCATGCTGCATGCTCTGGAAGACAACAAGCAGCGCTACGGCTTGCAATCCATGTGCGAGGCCGGGGGCATGGCCAACGCCACCATCATCGAGCGCATATAGGGGCCGGCTGCCAATGCGGCGGATGAGCCAGCTGCGGTTCACACTGTTCAATCAATCTGGAATGTAAGGATACTGCAATGAAGTTGCATCAAATGTCGGCCGTGGTGACCGGTGGAGCGTCGGGACTGGGCCTGGCGACAGCCAGGCAACTGGCTGCGCGCGGCGTATCAGTCGTGATCGTTGATCTGAATGAGGCTCTTGGCCGGCAGGTTGCGTTGGAAAACGATGATGGCTTACGGTTTGTCCGCGCAGACGTGACGGACACGGACCAAATGAATGCCGCTTTCGACGAGGCGGAGTCCATGGGCGGCTTGCGCGCGTTGGTGCACTGCGCCGGGGTCGGCGGGCCGGTGCGTCTGGTGGAAAAAACGGGTGAACCCGGATCGCTGGAAAAATACGAATCCGTCATTCGCACCAATCTGATCGGCACATTCAATGTATTACGTCTCGCCGCGGCCCGCATGGCGCGCAATGAGCCCATCGATGGAGAGCGCGGCGCCTGCGTGCTGACGGCCTCGATCGCCGCCTATGAGGGGCAGATTGGACAGATTCCCTACGCCTCGGCCAAGGCCGGAATCGTGGGCATGACCCTGGTCGCCGCCCGGGACCTGGCTTCCCGAATGATTCGTGTCTGCACGATCGCGCCCGGGCTGTTCGACACCCCCATCCTGGCCAGACTGCCCGAAGAAATCAGGGCATCCCTGGCCGCGTCCGTTCCGAACCCGCCGCGTCTTGGATATGGCAATGAATATGCGATGACGGCCTTGCATATTCTGGAGAACGCCATGCTGAATGGCGAAACCATCCGCCTGGACGGCGCTCTGCGGATGGCGCCTCGTTAACAGGGCGGCAAGCATCAAATACAGTTAATTCAAGGAGAATGCATGGAACCGCCTCTACTGGTAGAAGTCAAGAATCATGTCCAGATCATGACGCTCAACAGGCCGCAAGCACGCAACGCCGCAGACATCGAGATGGCTACCGCCATGGCGAAAGCCATCGATCAACTGGAGTCGGATGATGATATCCGGGTCGGAATCATTGTCGGGGCGGGCGATCACTTTTGCGCCGGCATGGATCTCAAGCGCTTTTCATCCGACGGCACGCGCCCTTCGATTCCAGGCCGCGGCTTCTGCGGCCTGGCGGAAAGGCAGCCTGGCAAGGTTCTGATCGCCGCCGTGGAAGGGTATGCGCTGGCCGGCGGCTTCGAGCTGGCGCTCGCGTGTGATCTGATCGTCGCATCCGATCAAGCCCGGTTCGGTCTGCCTGAAGTCAAACGCGGGTTGGTGGCCTCGGCCGGGGGCTTGCTGCGTCTGCCTCGCCGCTTGCCATTTCACGTCGCCATGGAATGTATTCTTATCGGCGATTTGCTGAGCGCGGAAGCCGCTTTTTCCCATGGGCTGGTCAATCGGCTGGTTCCCGCGGGCGCAGCCTTGAAGGTCGCGCTGGAAATGGCCACCGTGATCGCCGGGAATGGACCCTTGGCGATTGCCGCAAGCAAGAAAGTGGTTCTGTCTTCACAGGACTGGGCCGCATCGGAGATGTTTGATCGCCAGCGGGAGATTGTCGCTCCCGTTTTCGAGTCCCAGGACGCGCGTGAGGGAGCTTTGGCTTTTGCCGAAAAAAGAGACCCGGTGTGGCGGGGCATCTAGGCACAGCGCTTCAAGAGCTAGCTGATGTTGCCCAAAGCCGCTTCGACGCTGCGAACGACCGTAATCAACCTTGGGCCCGAGTCGGTCTCGAATAAGTTGCCTTGTTCGCTGAATATAGGCACGGATGCGGCGAAAACCCATGTTTCACCATCAAACGGCTTTTTCATCGGCACGGCAATGGTCACGATTTCACGATGCAGATCGCCGTGGCTGCGGCAAAAACCGTGCTCTTTGAGGTCCTGGGCGGCGTCGGCCAACCTTGACTCCAGCCAACGCGCCTGCTCGATATCCTGCTCACGCAATTTTCTCAGAAACTTCTCGCGCTCTTCTTCGGACCAAGTGCACATATATGCGCGCCCGGACGCTGTGCGCGACAGGGAGACATGCATGCCGATTTCGGGCCTGAACACCTGGCTTTGCTGGCCTTGCGCCAATTCCACATACACCAGGTTCGAACCTCTTCCCACTGAAAGCTGAAGCTGCCCTTTGACGTGATCGGCCAAATCCTCCATGAGCGGCCTCGCAAGCTGCCGAATGGTCATACGCGCCAGGACAGGCGCGGCCATATTCAATAAAACGATGTCCGGAATATATTTTGAAGTGCGTTCAGAGTAACGAAGCAGCCCCAGTTCGCACAGCGTGTCCAGCAAACGGAAAAGAGTTGGTTTTGGCAAACCGGTCAGTTCCATGAGTTCCCTGCCGCTCAACTCTTGCGCAATTGGGGAAAAGCAACGAAGAATACCAACGCCGCGGGCCAATGCGCTAACCAGAGAGGTTTTGTTTTCTAGGCTCATAGTCTTGTTTTATGAAACATGAGTCTTATTATAGACCAAGATAGTGCTGATTTATGCAGAAACAGACACGCTTATCACATCGAAGTCCGCTCTAGGACACGCACGTGTTTTATGCTACTTTTAGGTAAATCCCTAGAGAGCTTCATGTATCGCGATGAGGAAAGTGGGCGCCCTGATACCAAGCGAAGCGAACGCGGTCGATGCGCGTACACGCATACACATCTCGAAATCGCGCAAGGCACGGCTGGCGCTTGGATCGCTGCTGCGCTTGCTCTTATGAAAGCCCCGGCGCGCTCAGTGGACCTGAAACAATGAATAAGATCCTGGACGCTTTGGCCTTGATGTCCGGTGCATTGCAGCATGCGGGCAGCTCGGCATGGTCGGCTGCCGGTTTGGCCGAGGCAAGGCGGCAGCCGCATCCGCCGAAGGTCGCCGAGCCGGCGTCGAATGATCCTCTCTTCACGCTTGACGACGGCATTGCCGCCGCCCGCGACGCATTGATGGCGCTGCAGCACGGCTGTGGCCTATGGCTATTCGAACTTGAGGCGGATGTGACCATCCCCGCCGAATACGTTTTGCTCGTCCACTATTTGGGCGAGGCTCCTGATCGCCAGCTCGAAGCGAAGATGGCCGCCTATCTGCGCCGTCTCCAGGGCGACCACGGCGGCTGGCCGCTTTTTCACGGCGGCCCTTTCGACATGAGCGCGAGCGTCAAGGCCTATTTCGCGCTGAAGATGATAGGCGACCCGGTGGATGCCGCGCATATGAAGCGCGCGCGCGAAGCGATACTGTCGCGCGGCGGCGCGGCGAAGGCGAACATGTTCACGCGTATTCTGCTGGCGTTGTACGGTGTGATGCGCTGGCGCGCCGTTCCCATGCTGCCGCCGGAGATCATGCTTTTGCCGGAGTGGTTTCCATTTCATCTGTCGAAAATTTCGTATTGGGCGCGCACCGTGGTCGTCCCCTTGCTGGTGCTGCGAGCCCTGCGGCCGCGCGCGCGCAATCACCTAGACGTGGCTATCGGCGAACTGTTCGTGGGATCTCCCTGGGAGGTCGGACCGGCGCGCAAGGCGCCGCATCAAAGCCGGCTCTGGTTCACGGTATTCGCCGGCGTCGACGCCGTCTTGCATGCAACCGCCCGCTGGTTTCCAAAACGACTGCGCCAGCGGGCGATCGATGCGGCCGTGCGCTTCGTTGATCAGCGCCTGAACGGGGAGGACGGCCTTGGCGCAATTTTTCCGGCGATGGCCAATTCGGTCATGATGTATGACGCGCTCGGCTTCCCTCCCGATCATCCGCAGCGCGCCATGGCGCGTCGCGCAATCGACAAGTTGTTGGTGATTGGCGAGAGCGAGGCATATTGTCAGCCCTGCCTGTCTCCAGTCTGGGATACGGCGCTGGCGGCGCACGCGCTGATCGAGACCGGGGATGCGCGCGCGATCGAGCGGGCGGCGCGGAGTCTGGATTGGCTGATGCCGTTGCAGATTCTCGACACGGCCGGCGACTGGGCCTGGCGGCGGCCGCAGGTGCGGCCGGGCGGCTGGGCCTTCCAGTTTGCCAATCCCTATTATCCGGACGTCGACGATACTGCGGTGGTGACAATGGCGATGGATCGCGCCGGCAAGCTGCTGGGGCATGACAACTACCGCAGTATCGTC
>LNAP01004009.1_pt1 | contig 13842 bp, 16 predicted proteins | sample 602601 | NCBI WGS metagenome assembly LNAP01 (sample SAMN02440304, study PRJNA202911) | soil metagenome | biome: Subtropical and temperate rainforests or woodlands; isolation source: soil samples (1 kg each in a 20% v/v slurry with milli Q water) were... ...
CGACCATGGCGCGGCATGATTGGGAGATGCGGTAGCCGACATGCCGAGTGGTGCGCTTGTCGATGGCGCTGGTGCGACGGCGGCCAGTCTTGGTCAGGGCATCGTTCTGGGTAACGTGCGGTGTGACGTTGAGGCGACGCAGGGCGGCGACGTGGTCTTTGGTATCATAGGCCTTGTCCTCGCCGACGGTTATGCGCCGTCGTCGCCTTGCCTTGCGCTTGAGCATTGCCTCCGAGGCCCGCCGCTCGGCCGTGCCGTTGGCGTGGCTGACCGTGCCGGCGACGGCCAGGCCATTGCGGTTCTCCATGACCGCGTGGCCCATGTAGCTCAACCTGGCCTCGCGACCGGCCGCCTTGCGATAGAGCCTGGCGTCGGGATCGCTGGTCGAGGCATGGCTGTCGTTCTTGCGCTTCTGGCCATGGAAGTTGGAGCCGTCGTCGTCCTTGTCGGCGTCCTTGGGCTTGAAGCTCTTGTGCGAGGCCCACGCCTCGATCAGCGTGCCGTCGACCGAGAAGTGCTCGTCCGACAGCAGCGGCTTGACCTCGGCCTGGTCCAGCAGCTTGACCATGAACTTGTCGAACACCTTGCCCTGCTGAAGGCGCTCGCGGTTCTTGGTGAAGGAGGTCGCATCCCATACCGGATCATCCGGCGACAGGCCGACGAACCAGCGGAACAGCAGGTTATAGTCGAGCTGCTCCATCAGCTGCCGCTCCGACCGGATGCCATAGAGCACCTGCACCAGCAGAGCGCTCACAAGCTGTTCCGGCGGGATCGAGGGACGGCCTTCGTGCGAGTACAGCCGACTGAAGCTGCGGTTCAGGTCCTTCAAGACCTCACGGACGAGGGCCCGCACTTGGCGCAGCGGATGCCCGGCCGGGATGCGCTTCTCCGGATCGACATAGGAAAATAGCCCACCCTGATCTTGGAACTCTCCGCGCATCGATCACGCTCCACAGAAAACACGCCGCTATGGAATCATCAATCCCGGCTCCGTGGTAGGTTTTTCAGCAAACTGCTAGATTCGTTCACTTCTTCATGGCGTTTGTCGCGACTTCAGGACTGCGCACTGCAAGTGGCACTTCGCTCAGTGGCGGAAGAGTGGCTTTCTTCCAGGCTTCGGAGACTGCACTGGCTCGGGCGGCGGACTGGCCTGGCTCGCCTTTGCCTGCTGAATATCTCGTTCGAACTTCGGCTGTTCGGCTTGCCCGCCGACATTCGGCGGTTTCTTCTCTTCAATCATATTGCCTCCTCCGGTGGCGGCGCTCTGCCGGATATGACTTCTACGATCTGGAAAGTCAGCGTTACAAAAGGTATCTTAGACCGTCGAACTGCACTGAGAGAGGGTCGGAAACTACTCAAGCTACTCCCACACCGTCGCCCCTGATCCCTCGGAAGGCCACGTCCATCACATCGAGATGGACGCCACCCGCGACCAGGAGGTCCGGCGGAGCATGATGGTAGCGGCCGGCTCCGGGTCCCTGCCGGTCCACGTGTGTGGACCGCAACGTCCTGGCCGTTGCCGGGAACGAAGGCATCTATCGTCCAGCGGAGCATCTGATACAGGCGACCCACCGGCGAGATCTGCCGTGGTCAATAGCGAACAGACTCACCCCGCCCCGCTGCTTAAAGTCGCCGAGGGACTGCGGTTTCGAGGGGAACTTTATCGCAGTGCCTCGCTCGAGGGGGCACCATCATGCTGCATTAGACCTGGACCACACGAAGCCAAAGTCCTATCACCATCGCGGCGACGGCCGCCGCACACCTGACCGACGACCCTCGTCGTCTCGCTGCGGTGAAGCGTTGCGAAGTCCTTGATATGCCGCCTGAAGCCGACTTCGACCGCATCACGGGATTTGCAACAAACCTCTTCGACGTTCCCTCGCAAGCCTAAGCCGTAACCGTATCGCACCGATTCCGCAGCTAAAAGAGGACGCCCAAGTGCAGCCGGACGATCTCTTTCTCTATTTTTCCATAGCGATGGGGTTGGTGGCGGCTCCCGTCCTTCTCGTTTGGGGGCTGACCCGCCTCACCAACCGGAGCCGCAGAAAATCCGACGGCGGGTAAAGCTGTCTAAGCAAGAGTCCCGTGATCGTTGGATTACAGTTCCTTTTCCCCCGCCATTGCCTTCAGCTTTCGACCCACCGAGGCAATGGTGCGGGAAGGCTGCTTCCATCAAAAGAAGCCACTACTGCGTGTCCTTCCGCAGGCGCAAATCCCAACAAATCCGCGATACACCCTGTCGGCACCGGAGCAAGTTGTAAGGTTCGTCCCTTCCGAGCATCTCAATGCTGAACCCCACCGACGATCGACCGCCCTTGAAAGTCTCAAATTGGACAACGTGCATCGACGATCGGGCGCAGTTGAAATCGGCACAGGTACCATGATCGCGGCTGCCCAGCCGAACGGGATGACACGAAGGCGGGAAAAATATGCATGGAGTAAAGGAGTCGATCATGAAGGGCATCTGGAAATCCGCTTCGAGATCAACTGCGCTTGACCTAGTCACGCGTGTGATCGATTTCGAGAGAGAGTTGGTACGATTGGCTTCCCTCGGTTTGGCCGTGTGTATCCTGGCCGGAGGCTTGCCAAGAGGAGTCCAGGCACAAAATGAAAATGATTTCGTGAAGACGTGCCTGGTCACCGAATCGCATAAAATGTGCGAATGCATGTCCTCCGAGGTGCCTGCCGCAATGCACGGCGTCGCCGACGCCGGCATGCGCAGATCCAATGCCCTGACTCGGACTGGCGGTCCTATGCTTGAATCGAGTATGCTGACTCAGGAGGAGATGCATGGCCTCCAAGAAGTCGTACTGGCCCATGCGTCATGCATGTTACTGATCCGGTAGCAATGATTTTGAACCTGGCAGTTGCGATCCCCGTATAGGTGATGAAAGCAACCGACATGAGATCGCTATCTCGCATTTTACGTAATAACTCATTATAGGTTCGACCTGCTCGTGGTCAGCGATGTTCTTGTCTGCTCTCCGCAGGAAGCCCCTTCAACGAATACGGCGCGCTCCATGAGATCCTACCTTGAGCACGATCCCTGAAATATCCCCGCTTGTCCTCGCTTGACAGCCCAAGGGACATTCTGATCGCAATGCGTCGCTAATGCAGACTCAGGATGTAGGCGGTTAGCCAGATGCGCTCAATACGACTGAGCGAAAAATTCGGCATGCGCGTGTGCCCTGAGGAAAGGAAATGGTCGAGCGAGGCCGCCGTCGTGTTTGACCTAGCGGCAATCGCCGTGAAGCTTGGCACGCCGTCGGCGGCCTCGGTGTGCGGAGTACGTTTGATGATATGGCAACCCGCGCACCAGGCCTCCGCGAGCGTAACTCCGACGTCGGCAGCATGTGCGTCCGGTGCATCCGGCGGCACGATCTTCATGACGAAGGAGGTCGGAGCCTCCACGGGTCCGAACGGACCTGGCACTTTGTTCCTTACGGGCGGCAGGCTCCTGAGGTAGGCGACTACCGCGCTCGCATCTGCCTTCGTAAGAACGGCGAAGGCCTGCCAAGGCATAATCGGCGCGAGCTTGCGCCCGTCCGGGCGAACGCCTGTGGTTAGCGCCGTTACGATTTGTTCACCTGTCCATCCACCAAGGCCGGTATCTTTGTCCATCGTCAGGTTCGGGCCGTAAAAGACCCCTAGGTTAGGGACGTCAAAACCAACTTCCGAGCCACCGAGTTGGCGAGACATGTCAAGTTTGCCGAGGAAATATCCTGGTGTATGACAGCCATTACAGCCGCCGATTGTCACAAGATACTTGCCACGCTCGACCGCAGGATCAGCTGCATTCACACTGGCAAAAGGACTGACCGCAAAAACAATTGCTACAAGCGCATAAGTTGACAATCGCCCGTATTTCACGAGGTTCTCCTGATGTTGATCCGAGCCCGGATTATCAGCCTAATTCAGGGGAAACGGGCTACCGCGATTTTACCTAGTAGCTCCGTCCAGATTCAGCGACCGAAGTAAGCGACTTAAATCTTGGTCGGAAAGGATTTTGCTTCGCGGCCAGCATTGCAAGACGCTGATTGTGTCGAGGCTCCTTGAACTGTTGACCATTGACTGAATCGCAGTCTGCCTTGTGGAGTCCTTTCGCGCCCGGGAACGCATTAGAATATTTGATGTCGGCTTCCTTAGCTTTAGGGAATAGCGGGCGTCACTCGCGATCGCGAAGACGACCGGAACGACTCAACTAAGACATTCGATCAATAGAGATCTTCTACTTTTTCCTATCGGGCGAAATATATAGTAATGGCGAAAGGCAGCGGTAGCTTCGGAAACTACTCAGCCCGCCCCGAGTCGCCGGTTTTTCAACCATCAAGAGCTTGGCGACCGCCTCGATGGCGATCGGCGCCTTGTGGAGCCGCGCCAGGTCGAAGAACTTGCGACGCGCATGGGCCCAGCACGCTACCTCGACGATTGGCCTGGGCTGACGGCCAGCTTCGTAGAGCCGGTTGAAGCCGGCATAGGCGTCGGCCTGCATGAGCCCCGTGTAGGACGCCAGGTGTGCTTCGGGATGCTCGCGCGCCCGGTCGAGCGAGTAGAAGTACACCGCTGCCGGTGGATCGACGCCGGTGAAGAGTCGGTCGTCGCGCACGTAAACCCACAGCCGCCCGGCGCGCGTCCTGCCCGTATCGAGCACCGGCACCGTGGTGTCGTCGGCATGGATGCGCTCGGCCGCCAACACGTGGCCGCGGATCGCCTCGACCAGCGGCATCAAGCTCGCCGCAGCAGCATGGGCAGACCGTCGGCACCGGGTAGACCACGCGCTCGTGCGGTGAATGCTCGGGCAGCGGCTGGCGTGCCGGCTTGCGCCGCCTGTCCTGAGCAACGTCGAGGGGCTGGAACTGCTGCACCGTCACTTGCTCTTGTGCCGCCTGTGCGGCGGTCTCAGCCTGCGCCGCGTCTTCCTCCAGCTCGAACAGCTGCAGCTCGAGCTGGTCCAGCAGCGCGCCGCGCTCGGCCGACTCGCCGAACCGTTCGTGCCGCAGCTTGGCGATGGTGTGCTTCAGCTTCTCGATCAGCAGCGCCCGCTCCTGCGCACCCGCCTCCGCTGCCCGGCGCGCCGTCCGTTCAGCCAGCAGCATCTCCTTCAGCGTCTCGATGTCGTCGGGCAGGGCATCGTTGGACATCACATCACGATTGTGGAACAGACGAAACTCAAGGCAACGGATACTCTATCGCCGAGTCGCCATGTCGCATCAGCCCGCCGCCTGCGGTCGCCACGTCCGTTGCGGCAGCCGTCAGTCGATCCCTTCCAGCAGATAGCCGAGCTGTGCCGCCGTGATCGTAACCGCCTCACCCTCGGTCCGCGGCCACAAGAAGCGGCCCCGCTCAAGGTGCTTGGCCAACAGGCACCTCCCCTGGCCATCGTGCCATAGCACTTTGATCAGCCCGCCACGCTTGCCCCGGAACACAAACAGGTGCACGCAGTGCGGATCGCGCTTCAGCGTCTCCTGCACCAGCAACGCCAGCCCGCCGAAGCCGCGCCGCTTGTCCGGCGCACCGCTCGCTGGGCACACTCGCGTCTCCGCCGGCAGGCCGATCATCGGCCCAGCGCCCGCTGCATCTGCTGCTGTCACGCGAGGGCGTGCACCTCAACCACAAGAAGCTGCGGCGGCTCTACATCGAGGAGCGGCTGCAGGTTCGCCGGCGTGGTGGGCGCAAGCGGGCCTTGGGCACACGGGCACCGATGGTCCTGCCACAAGGCCCGAACCAACGCTGGTCGCTCGACTTCGTCAGCGACACGCTAACCGACGGAAGACGGTTCCGGATCCTGGCGATGGTCGACGACTACACCCGGGAGTGCTTGTGCCTGGTGGCCGACACGTCGCTGTCGGGCCTTCGGGTCGCGCGCGAGCTGGACGCCCTCATCGCACGCCGCGGCCGACCGCATAGCTGCGTCTCCGACAACGGCACCGAGCTGACCAGCATGGCGATCCTGCGTTGGTCACAGGCCAGCGGCGTGGACTGGCACTACATCGCACCCGGCAAGCCGACGCAGAACGCGTTCATCGAGAGCTTCAACGGTCGGCTGCGCGCGACGAACTGCTGAACGAGACGCTGTTCACTTCGCTCGCTCACGCTCGCGTTGCACTCGAGGAATGGCGTCGCGACTACAATGAGGAGCGCCCGCATGGGGCGATCGGGCAGAAGGCCCCGATAACGTTGCTCGGTCACGATGGCATACCCAGCCCGCCATCATGACAAAGCCCGGAAACTCTAACCCCGGGCGGTCCAAAGATGGGTCTCAGAGCAATGATGAACGGATTCTACTCTCGACTGGATGAAACTTGGGGCTCAGGTCACTCCAAGCTTACGATACCGGATCTCGAGAACGGCTTTGTCTGGAGCACCGTTGTTGAGGTCGAATGGTGATGTTCCCGTCCTGGCTCCGGCACCACGTTCCCTCCAACGAAGGCACGAACGACCGCATCAGCATCGTGTTCAATCTCATGTTCACAGGCGATGAGGGACGGGTTGGGGAGTGGATGGATACAGACGAGCAACGTGCTCCGTTTCGGTCGTCTGGGGTAAAACAGCAGGCGCCCCTCTGCATCAAGGGTCATGAACATGGTTGGATAGTTCTGAGCGAGTTGCGCGGGGACGCTGCTCGTGATTCCACTTCTATGGACTGCGCGGACCGGAAGTATTCGAAGTAGGCGTTTGGGCTAACCGCGCCTTGATCTCAATGATCTCTTTCTCTTGAGCCGCGACTGTGGCTTCGGCCATTCTTTTCGTTTCGGCGTCCTTGCCGTATTGAAGAACCACATGTGCCATATCAATAGCGCCCTGATGGTGTGCGATCATCAGACAGACGAAAGCCACGTCAGGATCTTTGATCATCACACCTGTCGCCAATTGCATTTTGACCAACGCCTGCAGATAGGCTTTTTGCGCGTCGGACATATTTGCCATCGAGGCCGACAGAGAATGCGCCATATTAGGCATACCTATGCTCGCTCCACGGCAGGCTTCCGGGGTATCGATTTCTGACGGAGACACTCTCGGGCTCTGGGAAGCGGCAGAGAGGGCGAAACCCAGCGCCAGTGCCGCGGCTATTGAAAAAACGGGCAACCTCATTGCAAACCTCCATATCAAAACCGAGCTCAAACAACGAACGCTAGAGGGCGACAAGCCCCCTTAGCAATCTCCGACGACCTGGAAGCATTCTAGACTGCCACTTTCCCGGGAATTGTCCGGCACGTTGCTAGCAACCGGCTTTCGCTTTTTTAACTGCCGTTCCCGACATTAACAAAAGAGGCGCGCGCTTAACGCTCCTATGTTCGTTAACGGCGTAGCTCGGTCGCTGCACCTCTCGGGAACAATGCCCAGGTATGGCGGGCGATCTGCTCATCTTCCCGCGAGGCGAGAACGAGCACCAAGCAACGCGATGAAGGATCGTTGATGGGATTGTTCGCGGAACTGTTTCGCGCTTCGTCGAGACGGACGCCAATCCACGACAAGCCATCACAGATCGCCGCGCGTGCTTCCCCGTCATTTTCTCCAATACCGCCCGTGAAGACGATCAGGTCGACTCCATCAAGCGCAGCAATCATGGCGGCCACCTGTTTGCGCACGGAATAGCGGAACATTTGAATGGCAAGTCGTGCGTCGGCGTTTGACGAAGCAGCTTCATGCAGAATTCGCATGTCACTGCTAACACCCGAAATTCCCAGCAGGCCGGAACGGTGATCGACCAGCTCTTCGAGCATGGCCGCATCGAACTTCTTCTCGCGCATCAGATAGACCAGAATGCCCGGGTCAAGATCACCGCTCCGCGTGCCCATGATCACCCCACCGGTCGGGGTTAACCCCATACTGGTATCAATCGATTTCCCGTGTTTAACAGCCGTGACACTTGCGCCATTGCCAAGATGGGCGATAACCACGCGCTCCGGAAGATCGCTTGCAAGTTGGTGCACGATCGATTCGTACGAAAGACCGTGAAACCCGTAGCGTTGGATACCCTCCGATTGCAATGCCCTGGGGATCGGAAGGACGCGCGCGACGTCGGGCAACTCGGCATGAAAGGTCGTGTCGAAGCAGGCCGCCTGCGGATGGCCGGGGAAATGCTCTTGTGCGAAGCGGATGACCGATAGTGCCGATGGAGTATGCAGCGGCGCGAAGGCGGTCGCAGCTTCAAGTTGCCGCATGACTGAATCATCGATGAGGCAGTGCTGTCGAAGCTTTGGCCCACCATGCACGATGCGATGCCCGATGGCGGTCGGTGCCGGTAATTTGGAGTCGGCAAGAAGTCTTCCGATGCGAATGATCGCTTCCCTTTGGCTGGCGACGGATACTCTCTCGGAGAGAAACGTTTTCCCCTGCGCATCACGCGCACCGAACTTGCTTTTGCTGGCACCGATCGACTCAGCCTCGCCGGAAAGCAGCATCTTGGTCTGCGAGAGTCCTACGCGATATAGACCGAATTTAAGCGAGGAAGAACCGCTGTTCAACGCCAGCACGTTCAACTCGGGTTCGGCGTCTGTTCTGCCGTAATTCGGGGAAGCCATTGCGCTCACGGGGTCCAACGCCAGTCGCGGACCTCCGGCATGTCGTCGCCATGCTCGCTGATATACAGCTTGTGACGCTCCATGGTCGTCCAGTAGCGCGCCGTCGCGTTCTCGACTTGATCGCTGAATCGTGGAATCCGCCGGATGGCGTCCAACGCGAGTTGGTAGCGGTCGAGATTGTTCAGCACGACCATGTCGAAAGCAGTCGTGGTGGTGCCTTCCTCCTTGTAGCCACGCACGTGAATGTTGCCGTGGTTGCGCCGCCGGTAAGTCAGCTTGTGAATCATTGCGGGATAGCCATGAAAGGCGAAGATCACCGGCTTATCTGTCGTAAACAGTTCGTCAAAATCATGATCTTCCAGACCATGCGGGTGCTCGGACTGAGGCTGCAGCACCATCAAGTCAACCACATTGACGACACGGATGCGGATGTCAGGGACGTACGCGCGCAAGAGGGTAACGGCGGCGAGCGCTTCTAGGGTTGGTACATCGCCGGCACAGGCGATTACAACATCGGGGTCGCCTGCGTCGTTGCTGGCCCAGCGCCAGATGCCGGCGCCAATGGCGCAGTGGCGAACGGCCGAATCGATGTCCAGCCACTGCCACTCCGGCTGCTTGCCCGCAATAATCAGGTTGACGTAGTTACGGCTGCGCAAACAGTGATCCGTGACGGATAGAAGGCAGTTCGCGTCGGGCGGCAGATAAATGCGCACGACATCGGATTTCTTGTTCGCCACATGGTCAATGAAGCCTGGATCCTGATGGGAAAAGCCGTTGTGGTCCTGTCGCCAGACATGCGACGTGAGCAGGTAATTCAGCGACGCGATCGGCTTGCGCCAAGGGATCTGCCTGCTGACCTTGAGCCATTTTGCATGCTGATTGAGCATCGAATCGATGATGTGAATGAAGGCCTCGTAGCACGAGAACAAGCCATGTCGTCCCGTGAGCAGGTAGCCCTCGAGCCAGCCTTGACACAGATTTTCGCTCAACACCTCCATAACGCGTCCATTAACGCTGAGATCGGTGTCTAGGTCTTCGACGTCGGCCATCCATGCCTTACCGGAGACTTCGTAGACGGACTCCAGCCTGTTCGACGCGGTCTCGTCCGGACCAAAGAGTCGAAAGTTCTGCTTGTCGAGATTGAGCTTCATCACGTCGCGCAGGAATGTTCCGAGAACCCGCGTCGCTTCCGACTCGACGCACCCGGGCTTAGGTACGGCCACGGCGTAGTCATGGAAGTGGGGCATCGATAAGGGCAGCAACAATTCACCGCCATTGGCGTGTGGATTGGAGCCCATCCGGCGATGGCCCGTCGGCGCCAGCGCAGCGAACTCCTCGCGGAATTTGCCCCGTTCGTCGAACAATTCGTGCGGCCGGTAGCTCTTCATCCACTCTTCGAGTTGCTTCAGGTGCTCAGGGTTCTTGAAGTCGGCGATCGGGACCTGATGCGCGCGCCAGGTACCCTCGACTGGCTTGCCATCAACGAATTTCGGGCCTGTCCAACCCTTGGGGGTGCAAAAGACGACCATGGGCCAGCGCGGACGCTCCGGGCCCTCTGTTTCACCACGAGACCGCGCGGCGCTCTGGATTTGGCGAATCTGCGTCAGAATCGCATCGAGCGTAACGGCAAGAGATTGATGCACCACCGCCGGATCGTCGCCCTCGACGAAATGCGGATCGTAACCGAAGCCGCGCAATAGTTCCGTCAGTTCCTGGCGGCTGATACGAGCCAGCACCGTCGGATTGGCGATCTTGAAGCCATTGAGATGAAGGATCGGAAGAACCGCACCATCGCGCGCGGGGTTCAGGAATTTGTTGGAGTGCCAACTGGCAGCCAGCGCACCGGTCTCCGCCTCGCCGTCGCCGACGATGCAGGTGACAATCAAGTCCGGATTGTCAAAGGCCGCACCATAGGCATGGACCAATGAATAGCCTAGCTCTCCGCCTTCATGAATGGATCCTGGCGTTTCCGGCGACACATGACTGGGAATTCCGTACGGCCAAGAGAACTGGCGAAAGAGTCGCTGCAGTCCGTTTCGGCTGCGCTCGACCGCCGGATAGCGCTCCGTGTAAGACCCCTCAAGATAGGTTTGCGCCACAAGGCCCGGACCACCATGACCGGGACCAATGACGTACATCATGTTCAGATCGTTCTCTTTGATTAGCCGATTAAGATGGACATAGAGAAAATTCAATCCAGGTGTCGTGCCCCAATGACCAAGCAAACGAGGCTTGATATGTGCGAGTGTGAGCGGGGATTCGAGCAGCGGATTGTCTTGCAGATAGATCTGTCCGATCGAAAGGTAATTCGCCGCACGCCAATAGGCGTCCATCTTTTGAAGTAGATCCGGTGACAAGGTATTGGGCATCAGGCTGTCCTACAGTGAATACACTCTATCCATCCCCGATTGCCACCAATTGGATTTTGCTTGGCGCCAGGACTTACCTGGCTGGTGGCGGCAGCGAGTCTTGGTTGTCCTGCTGGCATTGCGAACCCTCGGCCGGCGTGCGAACTTCCAGGATTGCAGCAAATCCGCCCCCAGCCGCCCGCATGTTGGTCGTCTGCCCTTGGTAAAGGCGAGCGGCGGCCAGGAGGATCGTCCCTCCGAAGATGGACAGTCGCACGTCAATCTTCAGTTCCGAGCGCACTCCATCCAGCTGAACGCTGCGCGTCCCCGGAGCTGCGAAGGTCTGCGCGACATATTCGCGGCCCAGGATCTCGGCCCAGACCTTCCGCGTGACCTTGTCTCCGCGATAGGCTGCCTTGCTGCCATGGCCACGCGCCGGCTTGAAGAACAGATTGCGGCGATCTTGCCAAAGGGCGTCGGCATTGTCGGCCGAGACAACGACGGTCGGCGGCACGGAGGCGAGGAGAATATCGAGATGGCTAGTCGTCACAGATTCTTGTTCCAATCCTCGAGAATTCGGCTCGAACCCATAGCGTTCGTTGGCACTGAAATAGACAGAGTCCTTTCCCTCGGAGTTTACCTACGAACTCCGCCGAGGGGCTATGATGGACAGCACAGAAGCCTCGCTTCCCGCGGCGATGAGCGCCAATCGGGTTAGTGCCGGAAGACTCTTCGAGTCCGTCTTTTTCATGATCGTGGCTCGATGGTTCTCCACGGTACGTTGGCTTATGCCGAGATGCGCGGCGATACTCTTACTGCGTTGACCAGCGAGAACCAGTTCCATAATCTCCCGCTGTCGGGGAGTCAGACTCGCGACGAGGTTCTTCGCGGTTTGACGCCGGCCGATGAGCGCGCTCGAGTCGATTTCTCTCGTTGTGGGCTGCCCTCCCCCCGCGCCGGCACGAAGGGGGGAGAGGCGCAGTTCGAGCCAATCCATCGCCATAGCGGCCAGCGACCTGAGATGGCACATCTGCCGCTCGTCGATTTGGTGGGATTGGCGGTCAATCACGCAGAGCGTGGCGAGTTCGTATCCGTCGTAGGTGTACAGCGGGACACTAACGAAGAAACCCAGTTCCAGCTCACGTCGGAGTCGCTGCTCTATGATCGAGGTCGCTGCACCATTGTCCCAACAGATTTCCGTAACCTCGAAGCCGTGGTGCGACTTGAACCACAAACGATTTCGGTCGCGAAAGCTAATGAGCGCGATGGGAGCACTGAAGATATCGGCGGCCAGCGCCGCGATGCGGTCGAACGCAACCTCCGGCGGGCTATCGAGAATCTTGTAACGTTTCAAGATCGCAAGACGCTTGGCTTCGTCGTCGAGAGCTGCGCGCGCGGGTATGTCGGCACCGAAGCCTTTGATGGGCTTGACGAGATGCAGCATGGTTCGCGCTCCTCAATGGCTCCTCGAAAGGCCCCCAAACATTCCCAGCACGGAGCTAGTGAACACTAGGTACGGGGGCGACGCGAGTCTGTCCCCAATTGAACAACACAAAAGATTTCGGCGATGATTTTTCCTGTGCCCATTCGCGGCGAGACGCTCAGCAGGAACTATGAACTTGCAGATGGTGGTTGTGCGAAGTGAAGCTCAAATGCCTGAATTTGATCATGAGATGACTGACCCGCGGACCGGCGGTGCCAATGATGTCAACCAGCGTTTCCTGGCGAATCCGGCACTTCGGAGCAGATGAATGTCTCGGCGTCGTCGGTATGCAATTCGAAACGCGTGAGCGGTTGCAAATAGCGCCAGAACTACGCCGACTTTGTACGACTTACTGTTACGCCTCCACCCATAAGGAGTCGGTGGAATGCTCGACCAAGACGAGCTTGGTCGACACGATCCAATCGAGGAGAGGGTGCTCCCAAATTGATCTTCTGGTAACCTTTCTTGGTGACGTTGCTACCCGAGTTCGGAACGGTCCCTGACCCACATGCCGCCAACGACGTGGCCACAAGGAACAATATGGAATGGCTGCGAATACTCATGGCTCTCTCCAGTTATGGCTAGGACTTTCGGCGTATCAAAACGTACGGCGGCGTATCTGTTGAGGTCCTCGGGACCATGTCTTTCCAACAAGCGTTAGTTTCTTTGGCGCCAAGCTCCAGAAGTGTCAGCACGTCCGGTTCCTGCACCGTTGCAACGTACATGTGTTGCATTGTCAGTACACGATGGGGCGGTCCTCAGTGCACTCGCTACCTCGATTGTTCCCGCCCGGACCGACTGCTGTAAGTGATTGTGTGCATCCGCTTACAGGCGTACCGCGAAAGCGCCGAGTTGGACGCGGAGCGCAATGGCAAACGTCGCAGTTTCCTCTACCTCGTCAGCACCCGGCTCATCCGTGAGCAGGGGCCGAGACAAGAAGCACGACGGCGGTCCGGTCCGGTACCGCCGGATTTCAGCGGTACCGGAGAAGTCCTACTGCATCGCCTTCTGAACATTCTGCATATGCATCATGCAGCCGTCGTTGTTCTTTTGGCTCATCTTGTCCTTGGCCATGTTCATTTCCTTCATGGCCATGTCCTTCTTGGGAGCGTCGGACATGCCTTCCATGGCGGTTTGCAATTTCGCCATGTCGTCGTCAGTACAGGTCATTGGCATCGTCATCGGGGGCGTTGTCTGTGCCTGCGATGCCTGAAAAGAGAACAGCAAGGCCAGGGAAGCGAAAGCACATGTGGACTTGAACATCGTGGAAACTCCGGGATGAGTGGGGAAAACCGATTTGGTTCGCCCAACTGATAGCAACGCGGCCGGCCGTCATGTGGTGTCATCACATTCCGAAGTCTCACACTAGTGTGATAGGTGCCGAGCTCGTTGACGCCTCGGGTCGCGCGCCCCCCGCCTTCGCCAGCGCAGGCGCGGCTGGCGTGGCGGCTGCGCGCTCGCGACGTATGCCCGCCAGCTTGGTGCG
>LNAP01004010.1_pt1 | contig 13842 bp, 9 predicted proteins | sample 602601 | NCBI WGS metagenome assembly LNAP01 (sample SAMN02440304, study PRJNA202911) | soil metagenome | biome: Subtropical and temperate rainforests or woodlands; isolation source: soil samples (1 kg each in a 20% v/v slurry with milli Q water) were... ...
GTCGGCGTGAGTTTCGGGGCGGCCGGCGGCTTCTTGACGAACTCCGGCATCATTTCAGGAGGAAACGGCGGTAGTCAGGGCGATGTCGGCCTGACTGGTACGGCAGGGAGCCCGGGTACGGGCGGTGCGGGCGTCCTGGGAGCGGGCCTGACGATCGTCAACAGCGGCACGATCGCAGGCGGCCTCGGCAGCGATGGCACGCGCGCCAATGCCATCTTTTTCACCGGCGGCACCAACACCCTCGTCCTGCAGCCAGGTTCACAAATCATCGGCAACGTTGTGGCCTACAGCGCTGCCGACACACTGGCGCTGGGCGGCAGCGGTGCAGCAGTATTCGACGTGTCGCAGGTTGGCGGCATACTGGCGCAATACCAGAACTTCGGCGTCTTCCAGAAGATCGGCACAGGAACCTGGACCCTGGTCAATACGTCGCCATGGGTCGGAGGCTGGGCGATCAATGGTGGTGTGCTCGCTGTCTCGTCTGATGCCAACTTCGGCATCCAAGGTGGTCCGCTTTCCTTCAACGGCGGCGCACTCCAGACGACGGCCACCTTCTCGAGCTCGCGTCCGGTCACGCTCAATGCCGGCGGCGGCGCCTTCAGTCCTGACATCGGCACGACCTTCACCATGACCGGTGCGATCGGCGGCGCGGGTGCACTCGCCATGAACGGTCCAGGTACGCTCGTCGTATCGGGCGCCAACAGCTATGCGGGCGGTACCGTCGTCAATGCCGGCACCCTGCAGCTCGGCAGCTCTGCCGCGCTGCCATCGAGTGGTGCCCTGACGGTCAATGGCGGCACCCTTGCGCTCGGCAACAACAACGCGGCGGTGGGCGCCCTGTCAGGGACGGGAGGGACGATCTCGCTCGGTGCTGGCACATTGACGACCAACAGCGCAGCAAGCACCGCGCTTGCCAGCGCGATCACCGGCACCGGCTCGCTGGTCAAGCAGGGCATTGGCGTTCTGGCGCTCTCCGGCAACAACGCCGGCTTCACCGGCAACACAATCCTCAATGGCGGCGGCCTGATCGTGTCCGGCAGCCTCGGCTCGGCCGTCACCGTGAACAGCGGCACGCTCGGCGGCAACGGCACGATCGGCAGCCTGGTGACGAACGGCGGCTTGGTCGCGCCGGGCAACTCGATCGGCACGATGAACATCACCGGCGCCTTCATCCAGAACGGCGGCACCTACCAGCTCGAGGCCAACGGCCAGGGCCAGAATGACCGCATCAATGTCGGCGGTCGCGCCACGATCAATGGCGGCACGGTGCAGGTCGTGGCGTTGCCCGGGACGTACGCCAACAGCACCACCTATGCCATCGTCAACGCTGCAGGCGGCGTTGCCGGCGCATACTCCGGCGTCACCGAGAATCTGGCATTTCTCACACCGACGCTGAGCTACGACGCCAACAACGTCTACCTGACGCTCGCGCTCCTGGTGAACCCTTTCTCCGGCGGCGGCAACACGACCAATCAGCAGGCCGCTGGCACTGCGTTGGATAGCGCCTTCGCCAACGCCACGGGTGACCTCGCCACCGTGATCGGCGCGATCGCGGGTCTCGACACGACGCTCGGGCCTCAGGTGCTCGATGCCATCAGCGGCCAGCAGTATGCCGACTTCGGCACGGTGAACGTCGCCGGCACCTCGTTGTTCATGAATACGATCGGCCAGCAAATGGCGTTGGCGCGCGGCGGCGCCGGCACCGGCCAGCGCCAGGCTCTTGCCCAGGCTTGTGACGTGGCGACCTGCGATGGGACGAGCCCGTTCACCTCGTGGCTCAGCCTGCTGGGTGGCGTCGGCTCACTGCAGGGCGACGGCAACGCGGCGTCTGTGACCTACAACATGGGCGGTGCGGCGGCGGGCCTCGACTATCGTTTCGATCCTTCTTTCGTGGTCGGCATCGGCGTCGGCTATGCGGCCGGCTCGAACTGGGTGAACGGCTTCAGCGGCACCGGCTGGACCAACTCGATCAGCGTCGCCGCCTACGCCTCCTTCACCCGAGGCGGCTTCTACGCCGATGCGCTGGCCGGCTACGGCTACTCCAACAACCAGATGCAGCGCCAGATCCAGATTCCCGGCCTGCAGTCGCGCACCGCGTCGGGCAGCACCGGCGCCAACCAGTTCCTGGCGCAGGTCGAGACCGGCTACAAGCTCGGTGTGTGGAACCTGGCGTCGGCGACACCGTTCGCGCGGTTCCAGGTCTCCAGCACGACACAGAATGCCTTCACGGAGTCGGGTGCGAATTCGCTCAACCTGAACGTGGCCCAGCAGACCACGACGTCGCTGCGCAGCGTTCTGGGCGCAGAGTTCGCCAGCAGCATCCCGCTTGGCAGCGAGCGCGCGTTGGGCCTCAGCCTTCGTCTGGGCTGGCAGCACGAGTACGCCAGCACGGCGCGGCCGATCACGGCGTCGTTCGCCGGTGCGCCGACCGCGTCGTTCACGACCTATGGCGCCACGCCGCAGCGCGACAGCGCGATCATCGGTTTCTCGGCGACAACCAATGTCGCGGCGGCAACGCAGCTCTACCTGCGCTATGACGGCGAACTTGCCTCGGGCACCGACACCCACGCCCTCACCGCCGGCCTGCGCCTCTCATGGTAGGCGTGTCAGTACCCTTCATGCATCAGCGGGAAGGCCGAATGCACGCCCGGCAGGTTGGTCGGCGTGGCGGCCGAGATGAAGCTCTTGTCGAGCTGCTTCAGGCTGGTGACCCCTAGAAGGCCCATCACCTCCTTCATCTCCTCTTCCAGCAGCTCGACCATGCGCTCGATGCCGGCGGCGCCGGCGGCAGCGAGGCCGTAGCAATAGAGCCGGCCGAGCCCGACCCAGTCGGCGCCCATGCAGATCGCCTTGACGATGTCGCTGCCGCGGCTGAACGAGCCGTCGACGGCGATCTTGGCCCGGCCCTTCACCGCATCGATCACCTCGGGCAGCACCGCCGCCGAGCCGCGGCCATGGTCGAGCTGGCGGCCACCGTGGTTGGAGCAGTAGACGCCCCACACGCCGTGCTGGCAGGCGATGTCGGCGTCCTCGCCCGTGCCGATGCCCTTCAGCATGAACTTCACGTCGGGGAACTTGTCCTTCACCTTCTTGAAGTTGTCCCATGAGAAGGCGGCCTGGTGGTCCTGACCGGTCGCCGCGGTACGCCACGACTTCACGAAGCGCTTGGCGATGTCGCGCTCGCGGCGCGAATAGACCTGCGTGTCGACGGTGATGCAGAAGGCGTCGTAGCCCGCCCCCATCGCCTGCTTGACCCGCTCGGCCACCCAGTTGTCGTCACCACGCACATAGAGCTGGTAGATCTTGGGGCCGCCGCCGCCCTTGACGATGTCCTCGAGCTTGAGCGTCGTCACCGAGCTGATGAGCATCGCCACGTTGCCCGCGCCGGCGCCCTTGGCGACAGTGATGCCGCCGCCCGGCTCGAAGGATTCCAGCGAGCCGACCGGCGCCAGCATGACCGGAAGCCGGATCTTCTTGCCCAGGATTTCCGACGAAGGATCGATCTTGGAGACATCGCGCAGCACGCGCGGCCGGAAGGCGATCGAATCGAGCGCCATGCGGTTGCGCCTGAGCGTCGTCTCGGTCTCGGTGCCGCCGATCAGGTAGTCCCAGATGTTGGCATTGAGCCGAATCTTCGCCGCTTTGACGATCTCGTGCAGCGCTACGAATTCGTTTTCCAGGCCGCTCGCCATGGTCCTCCCCACCGATTCGGGCTAGAAGTAGCGCAATAAGCAAGCGGAGGAAACGATGCCGGCAGCTCGCTCTACCGCATCGCGCAAGTCGGCCGAGGCGGAAATCGCCGTACGGCCCATAAATGGCTTCATCGGCGCTGAGATAGAAGGCATCGATCTGCGCCGGCCGCTGAGCCCGGCCCAGTTCAAGGTCGTGCACGACGCGCTGGTGCAATACGAAGTGATCGTGCTGCGCGACCAGGACATCACGATCGACCAGCAGATGGCCTTCGGCGCCCTGTTCGGCGAGCTTTCGATCCATCCCTTCTCGCCCAACCTGCCGGACAAGCCCGAGGTCATCATCCTCGACTATTCCAAGGACAACCCGCCGGCCCTGACCGACATCTGGCATGTCGACGAGACGTTTCGCGAGGCGCCGCCGCTGGCCACCATCCTGCGCGGCAAGGTCGTGCCGGAGGCCGGCGGCGACACGATGTTCGCCAGCATGAGTGCGGCCTATCGCGGGCTCTCCGAACGCATGAAGCAGCACATCCACGGGCTGGAAGCGCTGCACGACTTCAAGCCATGGCGACCGCTGTTCGGCGAGACCGACCGCCCGAAGCTGCGCAAGCTCGAGGACGATTTTCCCAATCCCTGGCATCCCGTCGTGCGGGTCCATCCGGTCTCGGGCCGCCGCGTGCTCTACGTCAACCGCCAGTTCTGCGTGCGCATCAAGGGCCTCAAGACCGACGAAAGCGATGCGCTGCTGGAGTTCCTCTATCGCCAGGCCACCATCCCGGAGTACCAGCTGCGGGTGAAGTGGCAGCCCAACACCCTGGTGATGTGGGACAACCGCTCGGTCCAGCACTACGCCGTGCACGACTACTATCCGGCGCGCCGTACCATGGAGCGCGTGACGGTGAAGGGCGACCGGCCGGTCGGCGTTGCGGGTCCGTATGTCGCCGACACGGTCGAAGCCAACGGCATGGTGAAGCCCTCGATCGCCGACGGCACGCGGCCCGGACCGAAGCGCGCCTTTGATCGCTACTGACGAGCGAGCCAAATCGTGAAGAAAATGTGGCGGGGCCGCCGGTGCGTCCTTGCGCATTGACCTCCGCAACTTTCGGAGATTTCATTCGTACTGATTTCAGACAAAATCACTCCTAAATAGACAAATCACATCTAAAGGCAGGGCAGGGCACATGATCCGACGCGTTTTCCTCAAGGCTGCCGCCTTAGGCGTGCTGTGCGGCCCGGCTTTTGCCGCTGACCCGCCCAAGCTGCAGGAAACCCCGATGTTCGCCGAGCAGGTGAAGTCGGGCGCCCTGCCGGCGGTGGACAAGCGCGTGCCGAAACAGCCCATGGTGGTGACCAAGTTCGCCGGCGCCGACGGCCCCGGCCAGCCGGGCGGCCAGCTCAACATGCTGGTGGCGAGCGCCCGCGATACCCGCCTGATGACGGTCTACAGCTACACGCGCCTGATCGTGTACACGCCCGAGTTCAAGCTCCAGCCCGACATCCTCGAGAGCTACGAGAACAAGGACGACAAGGAATTCACCTTCAAGCTGCGCGAGGGCCACAAGTGGTCCGACGGCCAGCCCTTCACCACCGAGGACTTCCGCTTCTTCTGGGAAGACATCGCCAACAACAAGGAGCTGTCGCCGTCCGGCCCGTCGGTCGAGCTCCTGGTCGACGGCCAGCCGCCCAAGGTCGAGATCATCGACGCACGCACCATCAAGTTCACCTGGGACAAGCCCAATCCCTACTTCATCGAGAGCCAGGCCCGTGCCGCGCCGCTCTTCCTGTTCCGCCCGGCGCACTACCTCAAGAAGTTCCACGCCAAGTACACCTCGCCCGAGGACATCGCCAAGGCCGCCAAGGGCGGCCAGACCGCCGGCAACTGGGTGCAGATCTACCGGCGTCATGACGTCATGTACGCCAACGACAACCCCGATCTGCCGACGCTCAACCCATGGGTCAACACGACCGCCTCGCCGGCGCAGCGCTACGTGTTCGCGCGCAATCCCTACTATCACCGCATCGATGGCAAGGGGCAGCAGCTGCCCTACGTCGACCGCGTGATCTTCACCCAGGCGGCGGCCAACCTGGTGCCGGCCAAGGCCGGCCTCGGCGAAGCCGACCTGCAGCCGCGCTATCTCAACATGCGCGACTACACCTTCCTGCAGAAGAGCGCCAAGAGCTCGGGCGTCGAGGTGCGGCTCTGGGAATCGGGCTCGGGCTCGCAGCTCGCGCTCTTTCCCAATCTCAACGCCAACGACGAGGAGTGGCGCAAGCTGATGCGCGACGCGCGCTTCCGCCGCGCGCTGTCGCTCGCCATCGACCGCAACGAGCTGAACGAGACCGTCTACCTCGGCCTCGCCAAGCCCTCGAACAACACCGTCATGGAGCGCTCGCAGCTCTTCAAGCCGGACTACGCCAAGAAATGGGCGCAGTACGATCCCAAGCTCGCCAACAAGCTGCTCGACGAGGTCGGCCTGAACAAGAAGGACGGCCAGGGCTTCCGCCTGCTGCCCGACGGCCGGCCGGCGACCATCGTCATCGAGCATGCCAGCGAGGAGACCGAGGACGCCGACGCGCTGCACCTGATCGCCGAGATGTGGAAGAAGGTCGGCATCAAGATGCTGACCAAGCCGCAGACCCGCGAGAACTTCCGCCTGCGCGCCTTCTCCGGCGAGGCGATCATGACCGCCTTCGCCGGCGCCGTGACCGCAATGCCGACGCCCAACACCAGCCCCAAGGAGTTCGCGCCCACCATGCAGGGCGGCCTGCAGTGGTCGCGCTGGGGCATGTTCGTCGAATCCAAGGAACGGATGGGCGAGAAGTGCGACGTCGAGTCGGCCTGCAAGCTGCTCGACTACGTCAAGGAGTGGGAGCAGGGCACCAACGAAGCCGAGCGGCGCAAGGCGTGGGAGAAGATCCTGACGACCTACGCCGACGAGGTCTTCACCATCGGCACGGTCAACGGCATCCGCCAGCCCGTCGTGGTCGGGCCGAAGATCAAGAACGTGCCCAAGGAAGGCTATTACGCCTGGGATCCGGGCGGATATATCGGCCTCTATCAGCCCGATACGTTCTGGGTGGCGCAGTAAAGCAAAGGCGGGCCTTGCGGCCCGCCTTTCTTCTTTCTTCTCCTCTTTTCTTGTCCTCCCCCGCTTGCGGGGGAGGATGCAGGAGGGGGCAGGCCACCAGTCTGGCTTGAGCCAATTTCAGATCATGATCTCTTAATCTCAAGAGATCACCTCTGCGGCTTTCCCCCTCCCTACCCTCCCCCGTATGACGGGGGACGAGTATGAACGGCTTCTCATCACAGCACCGCAGCGAGGCGGGTCATCGCCTCGCGGGTTGTCTGCTCGTCATGCACCAGGGCGACGCGGATGTAGCGTTCGGCGGTGTTGATGCCGGCCGTCTCGCGGCAGACATAGGCGCCGGGCAGCACTTTCACGTGCGCCTCGCCCCACAGCCGGCGCGTCGCCTCCTCGCCGTCACCGACGTCGAGCCACAGGAAGAAGCCGCCGCCCGGCGTGTAATAGCCGAAGCGGTTGTGCAGGATCTGCTCGGCGACACGGAAGTTCTTGGCGTACCATTCGCGGGTCTGGATTGGATGCGTCTCCTCGCGCCACAGCGCCGCCGACGCCTTCTGGACGGCGAAGGGGATCTGCGGGCCGCCGTAGGTGCGCCAGCGCAGCGTCATCGCCACCAGCCGCGGATCGCCCGCCATGAAGCCGGAACGAAGGCCGGCGGCATTGGAGCGCTTCGAAAGCGAATGGAAGACCGCGAGGTTGCGGAACGGATCCGTGCCGCCGGTCGTGTCCATGGCCAGCGCCGCCTCGAGCGCGCCCGGTGGCGGCTCGCGGGTATAGATCTCGGCGTAACACTCATCGACCGCCAACACGGCATCATGCTCGCGGCACTTGGCCAGAAGCTTCTGCAGGTAGTCGATGCCGGCGATGGCGCCCTGCGGGTTGGCGGGCGAGCAGAGATAGACCACCGACATCCGCTGCCACGTCGCCTCGTCGACCGCGTCGAAATCGGGCAGGAAGCCGGTCTCGGCATTGGCATTGACCAGCAAGGGGTCGGCGCCCGACAGCACGGCGCCGCCGAGATAGGCCTGGTAGAACGGGTTGGGCAGCGCCACGACCGGCTTGGCACCGGCCTTGTGCTGCGGCGTCGCCACCGTGGAGATGATGTAGACGCCTTCCTTGCTGCCGGCGGTCGGGATGACGTGCTGCATCGGATCGAGCAGGCCCGCGGGCAGGCGATAGCGCCGGTTCAGCCATTCGACGATGGCGGCGTTGAGATCGGGGATGCCCTGGTTGGGCGGATAGCGGTTCCAGCCGTCGATCTCGTCGTTGACGATCTGGCGGGCGAAGGCGGGCATGGCGCCCTGCGGCTCGCCGACCGACATGTTGATCATCGACAGGTGCGCCGGCGGCGCGATCGGAGCGATGAGTGCGTTCAACCGCGCGAACGGAAAATCTGTCAGCGTCTCCGTGAGGCGCGGATTGAACATCGAAACCCATCCACTGGGCCCGCTCGGGCCGGAGCAAAGCAATGACGCCGGCGGGAGGGGACCCGGCCGGATAAACTATTGCCGCATTGTATGAAACAAATTAGCTAATAACAACAAGGGAATAGACCGGATTCTTCAGACGGAAGAAGGGTTTGGGCCCTTCTTCCGCACGACCACAAGCGCTTGGGTCCTTACTGAACCCGCTCGCCGTGCAAGGCGGTGTCGAGGCCCTCGATCTCCTCGTCGCGGTTGGCCCTGAGACCGACCATGGCATCGACGATCTTGAGGATGATCCAGGTGGCGACGCCGCAAAAGAGAGTGACGGCGACCACGCCGTAGAGCTGGGTCAGGACCTGGCCGGCATTGCCGTCGACCAGGCCGACCGGCTGGCCCTTGCTGACGTCGTTGATCAGCCTGGTGGCGAACACGCCGGCCAGGATCGTGCCGACGATGCCGCCGACGCCATGTACGCCGAAGACGTCGAGCGAATCGTCGTAGCCCAGCTTGGTCTTCACCACGACCGACGCCCAGTAGCAGATCAGGCCGGCGGCGAAGCCGATGACCATGGCGGCCCACGGCTCGACGTAGCCGGCGGCCGGCGTGATGGTGCCGAGGCCGGCGACGGCGCCGGACAGAATGCCCAGCACCGAGGGCTTGCCGCGGCTCGCCCATTCGACCGACATCCAGACGAGTGCTGCGACCGCGGCCGAGATGTGGGTGTTGAGCATGGCGCTGCCCGCAAGCTCGCCCGAGGACAGCGCCGAGCCGGCATTGAAGCCGAACCAGCCGACCCACAGCAGCGAGGTGCCGATCAGGGTGAGCACCAGGTTGTGCGGCGCCATGTATTCGACGCCGTAGCCCTGGCGCTTGCCGATCACCAGGCAGCAGACCAGCCCGGCGATGCCGGCATTGAGATGGACCACGAGGCCACCGGCGAAATCGAGCACGCCTGCGGCACCGAGGAAGCCGCCACCCCACACCCAATGCGCTATCGGCACGTAGACGAACAGGACCCACAGCGCCATGAACCACATCATGGCCGAGAACTTCATGCGCTCGGCGAAGGCGCCGGCGATGATGGCGGGCGTGATGATGGCGAAGGTCGCCTGGTACATCAGGAAGACGTTCTCCGGCACCGTCTTGGCAAGCTCGTGCACGCTGCCCTGCAGGCCCGCGCCGAAGGCGCGCGACAGCCCACCGATCACGCCGTTGAGGTCGCCGCCGTTGGTGAAGGCGAGCGAATAGCCGACGATGAACCACAGCACCGTCACCAGGGCGGCGACGGCGAAGGCCTGCACGGCCGTCGCCAGCACGTTCTTCTTGCGCACCATGCCGCAATAGAAGAGCGCCAGGCCCGGGATGTTCATCATCAGGACGAGGCAGGTGGCGACCAGCAGCCAGGCCGTGTCGCCGGTATCGATGGTGGGCTTGTCGGCGGCGAAGGCTGAGTTCGTGACCATCAAGCCGAACGTCAACGCGCACGCCAAAGGCGCGCCGAAGCGCAATACCGTCCTGATCATTTTATCTCCCGTGTCGTCTTCGTCTTGTCTTGCTTGTCGATCTTGTTTTCTTGAACCCGATCTCGATTAAAGCGCGTTCGACCCCGTCTCGCCGGTGCGGATGCGCAAGGCCTGCTCGACCGGGGTGATGAAAATCTTGCCATCGCCGATCTTGCCGGTGTGAGCGGCCTTCTGGATCGCCTCGATGGCACGCTCGACCTGGGTGTCGTCGACCACGATCTCGATCTTCACCTTGGGCAGGAAGCTCACGAGATATTCGGCGCCGCGATAGATCTCGGTCTGGCCCTTCTGGCGGCCGAAGCCCTTCACTTCGCTCACCGTCAGGCCCGAAACGCCGACACCGGTCAGGGCGTCACGCACCTCGTCGAGCTTGAACGGCTTGATGATGGCGGACACCAGCTTCATGACCTCTCCTCCTGCCTGCGGGCTTATGCACACAGACTGGCGTCTGCCAGGGAAGACGTCAAACGCGGCGACGAAAAAATGGCCCGGCGAGAAGCTCGCCGGGCCCTGAGGGACCGCCGCGACACGGATGCGGCGGGAGGAGGAACTCCGAAATCTTCCTCCCCACGCTTGCGTGGGGAGGTGCCCGCGTAGCGGGCGGAGGGGTCATGAGCGTCAGGGATGATGCCTATGACCCCTCCGTCGGCGTAAGACGCCTACGCGTTTTGGCCGCTGCGCGGCCAAAAGCGCTTAACCTCCCCAGCTTCGCTGGGGAGGAAGCGTGACTAGTGCACCGTCTCCCCGTGCAGGTTGATGTCGAGGCCTTCGACTTCCTCTTCGGCCGTCACGCGCAGCCCGATCAGGGCGTCGACGACCTTGAGGATGATGAAGGTGGCGATGGCGCACCAGGCGATGCAGACCAGCGAGCCCCAGAGCTGGGTCAGCACCTGGCCGGGATTGCCGTCGATCAGGCCCTTCTTGCCCTCGCCCCCGATCGCCTCGATGGCGAACACGCCAGTGAGGATGGCGCCGGCGAAGCCGCCGATGCCGTGCACGCCGAAGGCGTCGAGCGAATCGTCGTAGCCCATCGCCTTCTTGAGGCTGGTGGCGCCCCAGAAGCAGACCAGGCCGGCGACGATGCCGATCACCAGCGAGCCCATCGGATTGACGTAGCCCGAGGCCGGCGTGATCGCGACCAGGCCGGCGACCGCGCCGGAGATGATGCCGAGCACCGACGGCTTGCCGCGCGTCGCCCACTCCGCGAACATCCAGGAGAGAGCGGCCGCCGCCGTGGCGAACTGGGTGACGGCCATCGCCATGCCGGCATTGCCGCTGGCGCCGACCGCGGAGCCCGCGTTGAAGCCGAACCAGCCGACCCACAGCAGCGAGGCACCGATCACGGCGTAGACGAGGTTGTAGGGCGCCAGGTTCTCGGTGCCGAAGCCCTTGCGCTTGCCGAGCACCAGGGCGCAGACCAGGCCGGCCACGCCGGCGTTGATGTGCACCACGGTGCCGCCGGCGAAGTCGAGCACGCCCCAGTCGCCCAGGAAGCCGCCGCCCCACACCCAATGAGCGATCGGCGCGTAGACGATCAGCGACCACAGCGCCATGAACCACATCATGGCCGAGAACTTCATGCGCTCGGCAAAGGCGCCGGCGATCAGCGCCGGGGTGATGATGGCGAAGGTCAGCTGAAAGCAGAGGAACACGGTTTCCGGGATGGTCTTGGCGAGGTCATGCACGCCGTCCAAGGTCAGGCCGCGAAGAAAGACGCGGCTCAGGCCGCCGATGATGGTGCTGCCCGAGGTGAAGGCGAGGCTGTAGCCCACGATCAGCCACAGCACCGAGATCAGGCAGGTGATGGCGAAGCTCTGCATCACCGTCGCCAGCACGTTCTTCTTGCGCACCATGCCGCCGTAGAACAGCGCCAGGCCCGGGATGGTCATCATCAGCACCAGCGCCGTCGACGTCAGCATCCAGGCGGTGTCGCCGGTATCGAGCTTGGGCTTCTCGTCGGCCGCCAGCGCCAAGGCCGGCAAGAGCAGCGTGCCGGCCGCCCCAAGGCCGGCGAGCAGCGGATTGAGCTTGGACTTCATCGTACTTCCCTCGGTTCGTTGATTGGGTGAATGGTGGCAGCTCACAGCGCCTCGGTGCCGGACTCGCCGGTGCGGATGCGGATCGCCTGCTCGATCGAGGTGACGAAGATCTTGCCGTCGCCGATCTTGCCGGTGCCGGCAGCCTTGCGGATCGTCTCGACCGCGCGCTCGACCAGGGCGTCGTCGATCACCACCTCGATCTTCACCTTGGGCAGGAAGCTCACGGCGTACTCGGCGCCGCGATAGATCTCGGTCTGGCCTTTCTGGCGGCCGAAGCCCTTCACTTCGCTGACGGTCAAGCCCTGGATGCCAAGCGACGTCAGCGCGTCGCGGACGTCGTCCAGCTTGAACGGCTTGAAGATGGCCATGATCATTTTCATTCGGCTGTCCTCCAACAGGCGGAACATCCGCCCCCAAATTTTCAGACCCAAAAATGCAAGCAGCATGCCAACGCGCTTTTTCCTTTGCTTCAATGGGTTGGCATCCGGATTGCACAAGCAAGGGCAGAACCAACAAGTAAGCTTTGGGGGTGGTCGTGTTGCTTAAAAAAAATGCCGTACTCGCCTTTGGGTTGTTCACATTCTGCACAATCGGCATAGCGGTTGCGCAGACGCCGCCGACGGCTGAAATCCGCGGCAAAGGCCAGATCCAAGGACAGGAACAAGCCCAGTCGCAGCAGCCGACGCCCGGCCAAGGGCCGGCGCAGACCACGGCGGCGCCGCCTGAGAAGGAGACATGGAAGGCCCCGTTCGGCGGCACGTTCACCGCGACCTTCGCCTTCGCCACCGACTATTCCTACCGCGGCATCTCGCAGACCTCGCGCCAGATCGCGTTCCAGCCCGCCGTCACCTATGAGACGCCCACGGTCAGCGAGAACGTGCCGCTCAGCGCCTACGTCGGCGCCTGGGGTTCGAACGTCTATTTCGCCAACACCAATCCCACCATCGCCGAGATCGACCTCATAACCGGCCTGCGGCTGAAAGCCCTCGAGGGCAAGCTGACCGGCGATCTGGGCTACATCCGCTACAACTATCTCGGCGCGCCGTCGGACCTGTTCTACGACTTCAACGAGTTCGGCCTGGTCCTCGGCTACGACTTCGGCGTCGCCCAGATCCAGGGTGCCGTGCGCTACAGCCCCAACTTCTTCGCCAACTCCGGCATCGCCTGGTACAAGTGGGGTCAGGTCACCGTGCCGATCCCGTACACCTTCAATGAGAACTTCGCCTTCAAGTTCTATGGCGCGGTCGGCAACCAGTATGTCGAGCGCTTCACCAACTACGGCATCGGCAACAACAACTACTGGGACTGGCAGATCGGCTTCACCGCCACGGTCTATGGCGTCGATCTCACCATCGCCTACATCGACACCAACCTCGATGTCCCCTACTGCGGCAACACCATGAACTGCGACGCCCGCGCCGTCTTCACGATCAGCAAGACGTTCTAAGTCTTCCGGACCGCGCGCTTCCAGCGCGCTCACGCTCCTCTCCCCCCTAGCGGGGGAGAGGAATCTGAGCCATCTATGTCCCATGCAAGGCGACCGGTTCGATCTCGCCGTCGTGGGCGCCGGCCTGAGCGGCAGCCTGTTGGCGCTGGCGGCTGGAGAAGCGGGCCTCGACACGGTCCTGATTGACCGCGTCCCCCTGACGTCGCTCACGGACGCGGGCTTCGACGGACGGACCACCGCCATCGCCTACACCAGCCAACGCCTGTTCGCCGCGCTGGGCGCCTGGCCCGAGCTGGCGGACCGGGCCGAGCCCATCCTCGCCATCCGCATCTCCGACGCCGGCCACGATGGCCGGCCGAGCCCGATGTTCCTCCACTTCGACCATCGCGAAGCCGCCGACAAGGGCAAGAACACGGCGCCGATGGGCTGGATCGTCGAAAACCGCTTCCTGCGCGCGGCGCTGCTGCGCCGGCTGGCAGCCTGCCCGCATGTCGAGCTGGTGGCGCCGGACGAGGTGACGGAGACCAGGCGCGATCCTGACCGGGCCGAGCTCGTGCTGAAGAGCGGCCGGCGCCTCGCGACGCGTCTGGTGGCGTCGGCCGAGGGCCGCTTCGGCACCATGCGCGAGGAGGCC
>LNAP01004011.1_pt1 | contig 13841 bp, 15 predicted proteins | sample 602601 | NCBI WGS metagenome assembly LNAP01 (sample SAMN02440304, study PRJNA202911) | soil metagenome | biome: Subtropical and temperate rainforests or woodlands; isolation source: soil samples (1 kg each in a 20% v/v slurry with milli Q water) were... ...
TTCCTTGCAGATTCGCCACATTGACAATGCGCAAGTGGGCTATCTAGCCAAGAAAAGTTTCCAATCGAACACAAATGTGCACACCGCGCACAGCGATCTGCACATTGCGTTTTTGTCCCAGCAACAGTTGAAATCCTTTAATTTGCCCTACCAGTTGGGTTTCACCAACATTGAAAATACGCCCAATGCCTTTGAAAGCCCCACTGATGCTGACACGGCCAGTATTTCAGGTATGCTGTAAATATTTGTTGTTTGTTGTAGCTGTGTTGTTGTGCACGTATCAATCCGGTCGTGTGTGTTCTTTTTCGCCAAATAATATTTATTGTGAATATTTTTGTCCTCTCTGTCGCCAATGGAAATTTACATTTTCCCTCTATTTCCTTCTCTTTCCTGTCCTTCTCTTTTTTTTTCTTTTTTTTTTTTTACCTAAAACCAAGTCATGCCTGGGGACATTGTGATTTTGGCCACCGATGGGCTCTTCGACAACATGGAGATGGAAGAAATCGTTGCGGAAGTGGCATCCTGGGAAGAGAATCATAGTGTCACTGAAATAGGCGTCCTGGCCGAGCAGTTGGTGCAGAAGGCGCGCCTATTGAGTCTGGACAAGCACAAAGACAGTCCGTTTGCGCTGTTGGCGAAGGAGAACGACATTATGTGGGGTGGTGGAATGCCGGATGACACTACGGTAGTGGTCGCCAGAGTCACCACAGCCGCGTAGAGAACACGCGAAAAAATAGGAGACAAGAAGTAAGCAGTCAACAAAAGCGGAGGAGGAAAGGAAAAAGAAAGGAGGGCAGCGCTCAGAGACACACGCACAGTTGACTGTTCCAAAACAGGTAGGCTGTAGGGCGATGAAAGAAGGTAGAATGCATCGTTCTTGGGTAGTGTGGCCAAGGGCCGACCTTATTAAAATGAAAGTTGCGTGTTGTAGATTTTCTTTCCTTTGAGGGCTGATTTGAAGCTGTGCACGTGTAAAAATGAAGATTCAATTGTGTGGTTGTTTTATCTTACCAAATAATGTATAAAAGTACATCTGTTTTTGTTCAAGGTTAATATGTTCAGCATATTACGAAAAAGATCATACCTAATGGAACATGTTGCGTGGTGAGTGATTTTGTTCAAGGGTCTGTTTTGCATTCTTTACTGCCACCATTACATTAACGATTCAGTGGCACACTACATATTCATGAATGTACTACTCACATCACTTTCACTACTCGATGCTGTAATTGTAGCCATAAGATTCTTTACATCAGTTGCGAAAATCAGTACCGGAAGCTCGAAGTTTCTATGAATGTGGTGCACTGAGTTTTATATACGAGTACGCGAATCTGTGGGTTGCTGAATAAGGAAAATTCTGTGTTCTCTCGTTGTAGGTTAATAACCGTTACAGACCTTGGCCGGTACGGCAGGGGGAATCCGATTCTTTGCTTCGCGGCACGCTTTCAAAATTTCTCCTTTCGTAAGAGAAAATGTTGTAACACAAAAAAAATTACACCTTGCGCGTCGTAGTATCATACGGTACCTAAAGTAACTTTTCTTCATTATTTCCTACAGTGCACCACAAAAAATACGCAAAAATGACAAATTAATCAATTCTTGCATAATTACGTTGTTTTCCTTAGTTACTTTTTCTCCGCACTTCACACCTGGCGCGGCAGTAAATCCCCGATGTGCTCCTTACATAGGAACAGCTTGGCCACTCATGCAGCGCACAGTCTGGAAAACGGAAGTCTTCTCTTGCCCGTCCTTTACCTCGCTCTGGTCCGTGCATCCCAACATTTGCTTGGTGCCTTGGTGGCCGTATGCATCTTTGTCCAAGCTCATAGAAGGGTCAGCGAAATCGCACGCGATATGAAAAGAACTGAAACCGACGTACGTGCCGAACCAAGTTAGCACCATCATGTCAGCTGTAAAAAAGCAAAACACACCAGTTCTTATTCATAAGATTCAACGAAAACCTTCTGTCTAACGGGTGAGGACTGTACCTGTGTTGTTACACTGAAAAGTGCCAAAAGCGCCGAGCGGCTCGTCGTACATGATGCATTCATCCGTGATGAAAATATCGTATTGTGCTGGTTCGCCGCTGCAACCCTCGGAGGAAAGGTAAGAGCTAGAGAAAAGATAAATTTTACAATCGATGTGTTTGAAAAAGAAAGCGATGGTGAGTATTACGTGATGATAAGGCTGTCGGAAGTTGCGGGTTTGGGGACGAGGGCTGTCTCGATATCGGGCACGTGACGAATAGTTGTTGTAAGATCTTTAGCCGTTTGTTCTTTCGCAAGTAACAATGAATGGGATGAAAAATTCTCGGAACAATCAGGAGTATCGTATGTCTGAGTGGTCGGCGAGATAAACGCAGAATCCATTGTAACTTGAACTATCTTGGCACTGCCTCCATGGTTGCCTCTCTTAAAACACACTCCGATCGGCAAAACCTGCGCTCGGGTCCACTTTTCATAAAACGTGTTAATAGTATCGATCCTCACGAAGCCGGACGTAAAAGCTTGAGCGCTGTCCAACGCATTTGCTGGTGTGTCGAACTGCGGTAATACCTCTCCCCACTGTTCCATGTATGATCTTGTAAAGCTGATTCGTTGAGCATCGCTAAAGCGAAGAACGACAAATATCACAATCGCTTGGAATATCATGATTTCGCGTTCAAACAATGTTGTACTGTATTTTGTGCAACGCCACGGCCGTGCCAATTCGATCTTAACCCTTTCTTTCCCGAATTTCGTGAACTGTTGAACAAACCAGGGTCAACGCTGTTCAGTATTTGCATTGTACGTTGTGCGTGCGTAATAATTATTGCATGTGTCCAAAATTAGTAATGTTTGTATTGATGCCAGTCAATGTGCCATTTTTTTTTTCGGATAGCTCTCACGTAGTACACGTTCGCCAGTGATCATGATGGAGGAAACGTAGGGATAGAACTCAAAGGAAGAAAGAATGGGAGATCAAAAAAATGGTATGTTAAAGGAAAAGTGACAAAACAGGATAAAAATGGTATGCGTGTGTGCGTGTGTCAGCGTAGTAGTCATTGTCATTATTTGCATTCAGCAGATCGATCATTGTCATTATGATTAGTCTTCATCATTCTCTGCATGTTCGAATTCCATCATTGCTTGATGTTCCAGTTGTCGATGTCGCTGCACTCGTCTGTACAACTTCCACCATGCATACCGTTCATTCTAACAAAGAAAGCACCCTCAGGAATAACCTCTCCATCGTCGCATCTCATCTCTTTAACCACATTCAATAATCCATGCTTCATTCCTTCTTTCAAAGGAATGAAACGTACAGAAAGCTTCTCCAAATGAAAATAACTTTGATCGATTCTACTCGCCATTCGAAATTGAGGTAACACAGAGCAATCCAGCAAATTGTAAGCAATCAAGCAACCAATGAGTCAAATCCAGAGTTTGAGCGCAATGGAAATGGCAAAGCAACAACCAACAAAAGCTTCAATCAGCAAAATGAAGTGCGAAGTGTCCACAAATCAATCAAAAAATCTCCGGAAAGACGAAACTTCAACTTAAAATAACCCTTACCGCGGAGGAGGAGGAGGAGCAGCCAGACAAAAAAATTACAGGTCAATAGGCGTCAACCACCGTAAATATCCCATATAATCGACGTCTGGGAAGCCCATTTTTCCATATGCTGGTAGACTGGTCGATGAAAAATAGGCGTGTTGACATTTGGTGAACTGCCAGCGACACCGCCAAGTCGGTCATAAATTTACTCAATTCACGATGAAAGTCTTCATTATCCTTCTTTTGTGCGTGGCTGCTCTACTGGGCTCTGCTTCCCAGGATCTTCCTGAGAGAGCCAGAGGTGGCCTTGCCTACAAGGAACACCTTGCTCGCATGAAGACCGACGCGATCCTCAAGGCTGCCCAGCCTCTGATTTACACCTCTGACCTTGACAACTTCAACTCCGCGAACAACAGAACCTTTGCCCAGAGATACTATGTGAATGACGAGTACTGGGCTCCCGGCAGTGGACCGGTTTTCTTCCTTATTGCCGGCGAGGGTACCTGCAACGGTCCTCCTGGAGGCTATATTGCCACCCTTGGTGCCCAGTACAAGGCCCTTCTGGTAACTCTGGAGCACAGATTCTATGGCGAGTCCATCCCTGAGGGTGGTGCCACCACCGAGAACTACCAGTTCCTAACGGTTGAGCAGGCTTTGGCGGATCTCGCCAAGTTCACTCGCTTCTACCAGAAGAACGTCCCTGAGTCCGCTTCGGTTCCCTGGGTCGCCTTCGGTGGCTCCTACCCCGGCGCGTTGTCTTCCTGGTACCGCCACACTTACCCTGAGCTCACTGTGGGTTCTCTCTCTTCCAGTGGTGTGACCAACACTATCATCGACTTTTACCAGTTCGACCAGCAGGTAGGTTTATGATGACTTCGCCATGCTCCTGTACCTCGTTCTTGTCATTGAGGCATTCCACTTTTTTACGTTACGTTTCTCTCTCTTGTTCTAAATCCATATTTATTCTCTCTCAGATCTCTGCGGCTGCCGGCAACGACTGCGGCAACAAAATCAAAGCCATTCAGGCCGCTTTTGCCCGCACCATCGCCACCGGCCCGGCCGGTCTTCAATCTGCTCTGTCCAAGCTGTCCTGCGACAAGGACATGTCTTCCACGGACTTTTACTTCGCCATCGCGGACTCGTGGAGTATGGGCATCCAGTACGGCGCCAAGACAAAGATGTGCGGATCCTTTGGGGCCATCACGGAGCAATCCAGCGATGAGGAAATCATGAATGTGTTCGCCGAGTGGAGCAATGCTTACTGGGGCAAGGACTTCTGCGCCGGTGGATTCTGTAAGTACATTTTATTCATTCTTCTGTGAGATGATAGTTTCTTGTCTTTTGTCATGGATTACTTTTAATCTCACTGAACTTACTCATCTCAAACCTCATCTGTATTGTTTTAAAACAGACAACACAAAGGCTCTGGCGGACCCTGCCCGTTGGGATGTGAACAGTCGCTCTTGGAGATACCAGACCTGCGACCAGGTGGGTACCGTACCGTTGGTACACTTTTTTAGTTGTTGGTATGGCAAATTTGGCTGTTTTTTTCTTTGTTGCGGCCTTCGCTCGTGTGCTTTCTTTTTGATATTCTTTTTTTGTTTCCTATGTGCTTTGGGACCTCTTCCATCACACTTTTTCTCGTCATCTCAACATTTTTCGTTGGTAAACTCTTCCTATTACTTCCCGTAGGTGTCCTACTTCAACACAGCTCCCAAGACCGGCAGCCTGCGCGCTCAGGAGCTGGACCTGCACTACCACTTGAAGCAGTGTGAGGCCATGTTCGGCAAGAAGATGTTTCCCACTTCCCTGAAGATGATCGCCAACTACGGCGGTGAGTTCCCCAAGGCCGAGAATGTAAGAAATCCTGTGTATTCTATTCTTCTGTTGTGTTGGTGTTTTTTTTGACAAGATTTGGCTGCGGTTTGGTTGTTGTATGGCATTTATCTGTTCTCACTAGTTTCGCAGTCACACTACATGCAAATTTCGACGAATGGCGTCACCACTACGTCTCTTTTCCCATCTCCTTTTCATTTTTTCCCCCTCTTTTCACTCACAGGTGTTCTACTCTGATTTCAGTGACGATCCATGGCAGCGCGCTTCTGTGTGGTTTAGTCCCTCCACCAGCCAGCCCTATCACCTCGCGATGTGCGATGATTGTGGCCACTGCATGGACATGCATACCCCTTCTGCGAGTGACCCTGCTCCTCTGGTGAGTGCTTTTCTTTCTTTTCCCCGTGGGTGTTCCATATGTGAGAGCATGAATCTGTGTTTTTGCATTGGCTACATGGCTGCTGCAAATAACGAGTTTTAGATAAAGCTCTTCTGCTTCGTGATTGACGTCTATGTTATTTGTTTTTTTAGGTGGAGAGCAGAAAGCAATTTGAAGGTTACCTTGCACAGTGGATCAAGAAATAAACCTTGTTTTTAGCCGCTGTCCAAGTGTGCTATCAAGAGTGCTGTCAAGTTGCAGTAAATTATGTGTTTGTATACCGTTGTGGACCACTTACAAGATTGGTTTTATTGCACAGTACCTTCTGCACGACTGATGTGTATGAATAACACACAAGGGTTGGGTGCTATGGTTGTTTTGCCTCAAATATGCAGTTTGTATCTTTTTGGTAATAACACAAGAATAGAACGTATTCGTTCTTTCTTTATGTATCCTCCTATTCATACCGAAATATTCAATTCATTTTATTTCTCAAGGTACAGAAATAAGGCCAGTAACAAATTGATAATCATATCGCGCCAATGTCGCGAAAGCAAAGTGTGCTTCCACGATTTCATGATTAATTACGATCGATTAAAGAATCGATGCTATTAAGCAGTTCAAACGACTGTCGCGTACCACGAGTCAGGTGGCAAGAAACCAGGTTGACATGCACTACTTTTCTCGAGCCGTTTTGTTCAGGTAATCCATTTGCAATTGTGTGTGTTGTAACGAAGTTAAATGTACGTATGTTTTCCTTGCAGAACGCACTGTGGCCCGTACGCGGAAAGTCAGTGCGTGTACATTTGAATCCAATGGCCATGATCAAGGTAAAATTCGATTCAGCAAACGGTGGATAACGACTTGTTGCTCCATTCTCTGTCTAAACTCTTCACCTCCAGATCTACAACACTATTCTAGGTGTGGCGCCGGTCGATATATTTCCCCGCGCACCGTGCGCCTACATGGTGTACATAGACTCGTCGTTGATTCCCTTCGGGACTTTCTGAACACGCACGTCATCGCGCTGGAGAAAGATCCTCGACCCATATCGCCGGGATGGGTGCACGTCCTTATATAAATTTTCTCACAGCATGTGGTAAAACGATTTATGTACAAATCGATTACACCATTCACGCGATTGGAAACTACGACACGTATACCGACTTGTTAAAGGTATGTTTTGGTTCAGAACCCGTGCCAAGCAGTTACCTCTCCACGTTCAAACCTGGTGCCGATTTTTACCAGGGACATTTAGCGGAAATACTGAAGAAGTACCCGCAGTTGCCGAATGCGCCTTGTGATGATTCCAACAGTAATTCCGCAATTCCTGCTCGTCGCAGCAAGTCGGCTGCATCCTCGGGAACCGCTCATCCGCATTTGCGGTCCAATGAAAGCAGTCAGCACTATCGCCACCGTCATAAATACCAGAACATGACCTTACCGGTACGTCTTATGCATCTAACCATCTTAATCTTATAATTGACGCGGTTTATGTGCCCAGAACTTATCGCAGGCGACAACATGTTGCACACACCAGAATACGCAACTGGTCCTAGCCTACCGTACCTATGGTTTACCTCTTCTCTTGCGCCCATCTCCATAAAAGGACAAGTAGAGATGATTGTGCAGCATTTGGATCCGATTTTGCAGAACTCCAATATGCTGAAAATTTAGCCTTTTGTACCTGGTGATATCGCGGATGCGTTGAAGCAGTTTGATGCTATTGACTATCCGAATGTGATTTCATTGCTATCACCAACCCTTTTATTACCCGAAATGGTAGCCAGTGATAGTGTCGGACGTGTCGTAGAAATAAGCGCTTTTCTTGTAAAATCCCAGGCAACACTAAAAAAACCTCATCCTAAATAGTGTATATAAATCATTTGGCCGCATATTCCATATGGAATTTTACGTTTGCCGGTGTCACTAATAAAGGTGCGCGTGTTCAGTAACGTAAACGGTTAAAATGCGCCAATAACGGAACTGAACCGCCGTTCGACCAACCGTTTGTCCGCGAACTGCTGGATGGCCAAATATCACAGTTACGGCGAACAGCTTCAAGTTACTGTGATGTTGATGCTTGTGCGATGTGTGCTGCTTGTGGTGATTATTGCCGTCATGGTGGTGGCTAAAGAAAGAAAGAATCATCTCTCATTTCAAGCTTATTCCGAATATATCGTATTCCGCAATAGTATCGCCACCAAGATTGCAAATGCCAACCTGACACTGCTCGTTCCGGGTGTTTTAAACCAAGCCGGTGATTCCGTTTTCGCGACACTCCTCAACAAAGTTCCCGGCGACATTAGCGAGTTCGGGGTGTACAAAGGCGGTGGGTCAATCATGATGGCATCTGTTCTTTTCTTTCTTGAACCTGACACCACACGTGTGGTTCACATGTTCGACTCTTTCGCTGGTCACCCGGACTACAAAGCCTCTAAGGAAAAAGACTTTGACATGCAACCGTACAGTGGTCAGATTATTGCCCCCATCGAAGGTGTGCTGGCTGCACTTAAAGAGTTCGGTCTGATTGATCGCTACAATGCAAAGCAGATTGTGCTCCACAAAGGGTGGTTCAAGGACACTGTTCCACTGTTGAACAGACCATTGGCCTTGATCCGCGCAGATGGCGATGCCTACACCTCTACCATGGACATCCTTAACAACGCATACAAATTACTGTCCCCAAGAGGAGTGGTCATCGTGGACGACTACGATGACTATCAGAGCTGCCGCAACGCCATTCACGACTTTTTCAAGGAGCAGAACATTCCTATGGAGGACCTCAAATTCGTCAATCACAAGAAACTTGGTATGAGACCCTTTTGGACGAAGAAGGTTTAAAACTATCATGCCACACTCTGGGGTCGATGACGGACGGTGTGTCGTGTTTCAAGCTTCGAATTATTTATCTAATGCAAAGTTTATTTTTGGAAATTTTCCTAATATCCCGTGACACGCATTACAAGTCCATCGTTTTGTGTTTTTTCATACCAACGTTGGTATGAAATTTAAAAGTTAATTAAAACGGTCTTTCGCGAACAACCACTTCCTCCCAGTATTTATTTTGAAAAGCTGAAAAAGAATAAAACACTTCTTTTACCTTTGAACTCATGGTTAACCATGAGTAACACACAGAGTATGCAGAACCATTGGCAGAATGTACAAACAAGCCGCAGATTTTGGAAGAAAGAATTTGTTTGCATCTACCAACGGTAATTGTCAGTAACGTTACGGTCAATACGTCGTGTAGCACGCCGCATGAACTTGAAGACTTTGACAGAGCCTATCTATTGTTATTAATTATGTACTCTTGACGCAAACAAATCATACCCAAGATCAATCAAGCAAATAAAAATAACATTTCGGTGGCCTAACGATTCCAACATTCCGATATGCCGCTGGTTTAATCGTTGCGGGCCTTCTTGGCATCCGGCTCCGCACTGGTCTTCTCCAGACTGTGGTCAGGGATGGCGGCAAAAACTGGGTGTTTGCTCTCGTCCTTGGAGCCAAATACCTCGTTTAACTGCTGGCTCACGCGGATGAACGTGGTACGACGGGACAGCTCCTTCAGCTTGCTGTGGATGTTGGTTAGTTGCAGAGAGAAATTGTGATGATGGCAAGAAACTTTTAGAGCAAAGGGCAGCGCCAAAGGGCTAAATACAAAGCAGCATGGAAAGAGAACACAACAATGGGTGGGGACCGCACAAAAGAAAGACAAAACAACTCTCACCTGGCGCCGACGTAGGTGCAAGAAGAGCGGATGCCGCCAAGAATGTCACTGATGGTGTTCGCCACCGGACCCTGTGATGTGATGTGAGGTGATGTGAAGAAAAAGTGACGTGGAAATTGAAATGTAGTGACAGTGACAGGTGAAAGTCAACGTGAATCAAGTTGAGTTGCAGCAAAAGCGGAGACCAAAACACGCAATTTGAACACCCGTTGAACACACACCTTGTATGGCAGGATGACGGCCTTTCCCTCGCTGGAGCGATACTCAGCCACTCCACCTGCCACGAAAATAGCATAGATTAATTCAAGATAAAAAAAGGGTCAACCGTTTGAACGTAATGGAACTCGTTTGTTGCTACAAATACAGCCATCAACGGCCACAACAAAAATATTAATTTCAATGCACGCGTCTACTTACCGGCGTGCTTGTTCATGGCGACGGCAGAGGACATTCCGTAGAATTGCTTGTAGCGCTTGCCTTCAATCTCCACCAGGTCGCCACCGCTCTCCGCGTGAGACGCGAACATGCCTAAATGTGTTTATCAAGAAAAACTTGGTCATAACTTGGTCAGAAGGATAAGCACACAATATTGTATCAAGAAGGATGAAAAGGGCTTTCATCAACTGCAACCAACGATACGATAAACGAATTGTACAGGAATAGGAAAATTTTCAAATGAATACCTCCGGCCATGACAAAGTCAGCTCCGCCGCCGAAAGCCTGAACAACATCAAAGGGAAAGGGGAGAATTAAGATAGAGATGAATTAAAGCAATCAAAGTCTCCGTTTTAGGCGACGCGCTAAATTTCTGCCTTTTCGCAGGTAAGCAACACCATTTAATGTTCACAACAGTAATTAAAACGAACATATATCTAACCTTGGAGAAATCGCCCGGGCAGGTGCATCCACCGTCAGAGATGACGTGGCCACTCAGGCCGTGCGCCGCGTCCGCACATTCCAGGATGGCCGACAGCTGGGGATATCCCACACCGGTCTGCTTTCTGTTTGTCATCAAAAGAGATGGGTGGATTCAATGGAATGGGTCAGTCGGAACAAACAAAAAGACGTAAAAGTAGTCAGTTTCGATGTAAATAAACCCACATGGTCCCTGCGGAAGACCAGCGAAGACCAGCCACCCAATATTACATGACTATACACGCACGAATCAAGCCGCACGCGGGGGCAACATGAACAGCAACAAGCACGGTGGCGGCGTGCCTATCTACCTGGTGGTGCAGACGGATCCTGGTCCGATGCCGATCTTGATGATGTCCGCACCAGCCAACAGCAGCTCCTCCACCATCTCGCCAGTCACCACATTGCCTGCAAGTGCACAGTTGAGAAAAAAAGGTTGGGATATTTATTGCTTGATGCATGTGTTTGATTCGGAAATGAGTTAACATTCCAACAGAGGATAGTAACCGAACTTACCAGCGATGATGGTCTTGGTGGGATGAGCCTCACGAGTGCGGCGCACCTGACTCACGAACTGCAACGAGAAATATACAATTTGGGTAAGGATGCAATAAAATAGCAGGGGAAACTGCAGGGAGTCACTTACGTATTCGGAGTAGCCATTGGCAACATCGAGGCAGATGAAGGGCACGTTCACTCTAGCCAGAATGGCAGAAGTCTTGGCGAAATCCGCATCGCTGGTGCCAGAACTAACGGCGACGTACTGAAGGATGTCAGGATGGGCATCGGCCCAGGCACCCCACTCCTCGACCGTGTAGTGCTTGTGCATGCACACAATCATCTTGTAGGCGGCGAAAGCTTCGGCCATCTTGAAGGTTCCCACAGTGTCCCTGCAGAAAAGTGTGAATAAAGATTTAAGAGACTCTACAGCCAAATTTTAATATGCAACAATTTATTTACATGTTGGCAGCCATGATCGGCACACCAGTCCACGTGTACTGGCTGTTCCTGAAGGTGAACGTTCTCTCCAGACTGACCTGGCTTCTGGACTTAAGGGTCGATCGCTTAGGGCGAATCAAGACATCCTTGAAATCCAGCTTGATATCGTCTTCAATTCTGGGCATCTTTCCTAAAATCGATGAATAAGAATCTGTTGGTCAGCTTCTTACGAATGTTGGATGGTGCCCCTAAAACACTCCCGGAGAGTAAAATGCGTTAGTGAGATCTTTGTCGCATGTCAGTAATCGGTTTAATCTAACTTGCTCACTTCACCAGTTCAATTCACCGCCTTCGGCACATTTTCTTCACAACTGAGAGCAATGACTGAGAAGAGATCATTTGCTGACTTCACCAGGTTTGCATTTGTTGAAGACGATAATGAGAAACCTGTTGAATCACTTTCAAGTTCATCCCTTGGGCCTTATTATAACGACCAGGAACCGAAGAGATTAAAAGTGCAAAGTACCAAGGTTTTGGAAAAGACTACACCGGCAAAAACCAGAGTTGTGAAAATACCAAACGTTAAGGTACCAGCATTATCTGAATGTGCGGGACTGCAAGAGTTATACAAAAGCGACGGGTTTGTTGAGAGACCATTGCGCCTGGTGATTGTTGGCATCAACCCAAGCGACCAGTCCTGGACAAAGGGTCATTACTATGCCAACCCGAGTAACAGAATGTGGTTTTTACTCGGCAAGTCAAAGATTGTACCGTCCGATTTTAGTGCGAATTGTGACAGAAGGTGCCCTGGCGAGCTAGGTGTCGGGTTTACTGATTTGATGTCAGGGATCGCGGAAACACAATCCTGCAACATTACCGATGCCACACTGAAATCTTACAAGACTTCCTTTTTCAAGCGTCTTGAGGCGCATGTGCAGCGAGCCAGTGAAGACACTGGAATTAGTGCCGAAGAAGCATATCCAAGAATTATTGCCTTCGCAGGGGTACGTCAGTGGAAAGCCCTTTTCCCGAACGGTCATTTTGAGAATATTGTGACGAGTTATCGAAAAGAGAAAAGCAGTAATAAGAACCAGCCGCTGCTAACAAAAATGTTCACTTCTCTTAAAGCTGTGCCCGAAGAGCAGACTGCCCCAACATTAGAGGAAAGCACCGGATCTGATGAAGCCCCTGGCAATAATGCTCACCGACAAAGCACTATCCCTTATGGTCTTCAGACGGAGCGCCCGTCTGGCTGGCCGGCAGCTTTAAAACACAGCAAAGTGTTTCTGTTGCCCAGCAGCTCTGGTGCCGCGGCAATGAGCAATGTAGAGCGAGAAGGGCCATACCATGACCTCGGAGCATTATTGGCGCAAGAAGAGTACAAGTGGATCAGTGGGGCGGGCTTGGCCAGCAAACAAGAGCCAGTGACCGCAACTGACAAAGAAGCACGTAGTGTGCACGGAGAACAACTTGTGAAGGAGACATATGGTGATGATGGTGTTTCATTGTGCGAAATTGTTGATTTGTCCAATTCCCCGTGAAGGAAATTCCATTTCGAATCTTTTCTTGTCAAAGACTCCAATCTGCAAAAATAAAAAAACTACAGGTGGCAACACTTTTTCTTCTCTTTTCGTAATTTACAAAAGCGGAAAAACTTACCTAACACATACAGATATATATGATTGAATAGCAACACAAGAACAGCACCTAAACAAATCGACTATTTTCCTAAACTATACAACACATTTTCTTCCATCCCACTTGCTTTTTTGTTCTCCTTTACCTACCGTTGGTATTTATTTAGCAACGCTTATATCATACAAGTACATTAGCTAGCAAGCATTGAATACTGGCAGATTAGATTATGTAGAGTAAATTAAGCACTCGTTCTCCATTTCTTGTCTCCTTTTCACAACAGTACACACTTATCCTACCTTCCTTAACTACAATGTTTCTCAAGCACTACTAATGATTGGACGCATCCAGGTGCTGGTTCACAGACTCAGATCTACCCAGCTTTTCCATCAACTGAGGCGAAAATTCGCTGTCCACGTTGATTTCCACGCCGTGAAACGCCAATCTATTGGGACTCATCGGCCCACCACTGCCGAAGTTACCGTAGTTGCTAATCGAGTGCATCGAATTGTGTCGGATGATGTCCTTCTGATCCGAGTGATGCAGGGAGCTCATCAATGTATCTTCTTCATCAATCCCCACATTCAGCTTCATCTCGGACAGGCGGAACAGCTCAAAAAAACTGTTAAACGCAATTTCCCCGGTTTCCTCAATGTCCATCAGCATGAGAATCGCTTCGACGTCTTTGATTTTCTCTCCTTTCGGCAAGTGCTTGTTCAGCTCTTTGCAGGCGGCGCGGAACTCCGAGGTCGAAATAAAGCCATCTTTGTTCCGGTCGAAAAAGTGAAACGCGGACTCCACTTCCTTGTAGTCGATGTACAGCACCTCCATCAACCCAGGGGAAATTTTGTGGTTAAAGTACATCTGCGAC